>Ga0209656_10000045_pt1 | contig 86515 bp, 75 predicted proteins | sample BogFormECP12_OM2_FD_188239 | JGI IMG/M metagenome (GOLD analysis project Ga0209656, IMG submission 188239) | Bog forest soil microbial communities from Calvert Island, British Columbia, Canada - ECP12_OM2 (SPAdes) (version 2) | ecosystem: Environmental > Aquatic > Freshwater > Wetlands > Bog ...
CGACGAGATAGTCGATCATCGCCGGTGAGGCGAGACCGGCGCAGGTGCCGCGGTGCGCGGGGTCGACATCGGGATGCTTGATCGTGATCCCGCGCACATGCAGCTCGAGGATGATCGTCTCTTCCCAAGGGATCTGCGGACGGCGATCCTCGCCCCAGGTGAAGGCCGGTTCGATGACCCGACATTTCGGGATCTGGCGCACATTATCGCGCCGGTCGAATGACAGATCCGAGCGCTGACTGCCAACGCGGTAGCCAAAGAGCGCGTCGCTCCACCGCAGCCTGCCGTGCAGCGATCGGACGTACGGATCGATCAGCAATTTATTGGGATTGAACCGGTGCCCATTCGAAGGATCGTACGGCCCATAGACGCGGTAGCCGTAAAGCAAGTTCGGACGGGCGTCCGGCAAATAGGCGTGCCAAACCTCGTCGGTGTATTCCGGAAGCGCGATCCGCGCCTCCTCGTGGTTGCCCGAGCGATCGAACAGGCACAGCTCGACCTTTTCGGCGTGAGCTGAGAAGAGTGCGAAATTGACGCCCTCGCCGTCCCACGTCGCTCCAAGCGGATAGGGACGACCCGGCCATACCTTGGTCGACGCGGCCATTGGACCTAATCTGCGGTGAAAATCAGGGCGCCGAGCGGCGGAAGCCGTATACGGACCGATTGATGATGGCCGTGCGCTGGATGAGGCTCGGCATGTACTTCTCCGGCATTGCCGACCCCGGTGCCGCCATACTCCGTTGCGTCTGTGTTGATACGCTCGCGATAACGTCCGGGCCGCGGAACCCCGATCCGGTAGTCTTCGCGCGGCACCGGTGTGAAGTTGCAAACGACCAAAGCTAGCTCGTGTGGATCAGGTCCACGGCGGACATATGAAATGATGCTTTCAGCCGCATTCGCCACGTCGATCCAACGAAAGCCATCGGGATCGCAGTCGAGCCGGTGCAGCGCCAGTGTATTACGATACAGAAAGTTGAGATCGCGCACCAGCCGTCGCACTCCTTCGTGCGCCGGATCGGCAAGAAGCTGCCAGTCGAGCCCTATATCGTGGTTCCACTCGCGCTCCTGCGCAAACTCGGCACCCATGAACAAAAGCTTCTTGCCGGGTTGGGTCCACATATAAGCCAAACAGGCGCGCAGATTGGCGAAACGCTGCCAGCGATCGCCCGCCATCTTGTTTATCAGCGATCCCTTGCCGTGCACCATTTCGTCGTGACTGAGCGGCAAGATAAAATTCTCATGATAGGCATAAAGAAGACCAAAGGTGAGGTCGTTATGATGGTACTTTCGGTAGATCGGGTCGGTCGACATATAGTGCAGCGTGTCGTGCATCCATCCCATGTTCCATTTAAAGCCAAAGCCGAGCCCGCCAACATAGACTGGGCGCGACACCATCGGCCAGGCGGTCGACTCCTCGGCTACAGAGGTCGCGCCGGTTCCTTCCTCAAAGACCAGCTCGTTCAACCGCCGCAGAAACGCGATTGCCTCGAGGTTCTCGCGTCCGCCGAAGGTATTCGGGATCCATTCGCCTTCACGGCGGCTATAATCGAGATACAGCATCGAGGCCACGGCATCGACCCGGATCCCGTCGATATGAAATTCGCGCAGCCAGTAGAGCGCACTCGATAGCAGGAAGTTCGCCACCTCTCGGCGCCCATAATTGTAAATGAGCGTGTTCCAATCGGGGTGGATGCCTTGACGCGGGTCGGCATGCTCGTAGAGCGCCGTTCCGTCGAACCGACCGAGCCCATGCGGGTCGTTTGGGAAATGTCCGGGTACCCAGTCGAGGAGCAAGCCGAGCCCTGCGACGTGACAGGCCTCGACTAAGGCGCGGAAGTCATCGGGCGCCCCGTACCGGCTGGTCGGTGCAAACAGCGAGATTGGCTGGTATCCCCAGGATCCGTCGAATGGGTATTCCGCCACCGGCAAGATCTCGATATGGGTAAACCCCATATCTTGGACATAGGGGACGAGCTGATTGGCGAGCTCGCGATACGTCAAGTAACGTCCATGTTCAGCGAGATTGCGCCGCCACGAGCCGAGATGGACTTCGTAAATCGCGATCGGCGACTCGCGATCATTGCGGCGCCAGCGCTCGGCCATCCACGCGCCGTCGTGCCAGATATGCCGAGACGGGTCGGCGACGACAGACGCGGTGCCCGGCGGCTTTTCCGATCGCTCGGCGTGCGGATCCGCCTTTAGCGGCAGCAGTCGGCCGTCGGCTCCCAGGATCTCGTACTTGTAGAGGCGGCCGGGGCGCAGCCCGGGCACGAAGAGTTCCCAGAACCCGCTCGCTTCCCGGCGCCGCATCGGCATCCGCCGGCCGTCCCAGGCATTGAAGTCGCCGACAACGCTGACCCGGCGCGCATTGGGCGCCCACAATGCGAAGGCGACCCCCTCGGTACCCTCGTGGATGACCGGATGTGCGCCCAGCTTTTGATAGCTGGCAAGATGGTTGCCCTCGACGAGGAGGTAGATGTCGAGCTCGCCGAGAACAGGGGAGAAGCGGTAGACGTCGTCGAATTCGGTCTGGACGGCACCACTCGATATGCGCAGCCGGTAGCGAAACGGCTCCCGCCGATCGGCAGAGGTCGCAACAAAGAGGCCGTCGCGATGAATCCGGACGCCTTCGGCCGCGATGTTGCCGGTCGCAGAATCGACGACCGCCATTTCCTGCGCCGCCGGCAGCATCGCGCGTACGCAAATCCCGGTGGAAGTCTGATGCATGCCGAGGAAGGAGAAAGGATCATTATGACGCCCCTCGACAATAGCCTCGACCTGCGGGTCAACCTCGGGAGGCACGCTCATGCCCCTTCGTTCTGGCCAAAATGCCGAGGATGCCTTTAAGCGGGATGTCGACCCAGTCGGGCCTGTTCGCCAGATCGTAAGACACCTCGTAGACGGCCTTTTCGAGCGTAAAGAACGCGGTCATCTCGCGCGCCTGCTTCTTGCTCGCCGGATACGCTGCGCACCCGCGCATCGTCTTGCGGTAGGCGGCGCGAAAGCCGTCCACCGCCAGCTGCCGCCAGGCTTCGGCGAGCTCCGTGATTCTCGGCTCCGCCGCCGGCCGCGCCTCGGCGAGATGCCGCACCGCGGCGACGGCTGCGTAATCGAAGGAGCGGATCATTCCGGCGACATCGCGCAACGGCGAAGTCTTGCGCCGGCGAGCGGCGAGCGGCCGCGCCGGCTCGCCCTCGAAATCGATAATGAAGAAGTCGTTGTGAACGACGATGACTTGACCGAGGTGGAAATCTCCATGAAAGCGGGTCTTCTGCGCCCTGACCTCGTCCGGGATCAACGTGCAAATTTGCCCAAACAGCTCTTCGCGAAGCGCCAGGAGGCGCTCGGCAAGATCCTGGGTCGGGGCCGGCAGCCTCGGCCGACTGCGCTCCAATTGAGACAGCATTTCGGTGGTGGCCCCTGCGAGATCGTTGCGCCATTCGGCGATGTCCTCAGGGCTTATCGGTTCGGGGATGAAATCGGGGTCATCGCCGGCGTGCTCGGCGAGCGCTCGGTGCATCTCGGCGGTACGGATCCCGAGCTGGCGCGCCAGCATAACGAAGAAGACGTCAGGATCGGCCAGATCGGATCGCCCGTCCCCGGTGGAAAGCAGGGCGTCGTCGAGATATCGGGTCAGGTAGTTCAGTGCTTGGTTCCAACCATCTCCTTGGTTGCGGACGAAGCCAAAAAGTACACCAAGAGCGTGCATCTCCGGACCGTTTTCGCCGTCGAGAGCGAGCTCCAGGGTCGCCAGCAGCGGCGGGGTGTTGGCAAACCCCGCGCGCTCGACAAGAAAACTCGACATCTCGATCTCGGGATGCGGGCCGGGCTGAAGCCGCCGGTAGATCTTGAGCATCCCGTATTCTTCGAAGAACACCGAGCTATTCGACTGTTCCGCGCCGCTGCGCCGAACCGAAAGGCGCTCCGGAAACGCCACGCTCTCGAAACTCGCCGTCTTGCGACAGCGAATCTCGCCCCCTTCGAGCGGGATCGTCGCTCTGCGGCGGATCGCGTCGATCAACGCCAGCGGAAAGCCTTCCTGCGACAGTGCGTCGACGACAGCGCCTTCCCGGCGCAGCTGGCGCAGCTCGGCGAGGGTCATCGGGATCAGCCCTTGCCGCAGCTCGGTCTCGGCCGGCGACCAGATCGCGGCCAGCGGCAGGAAATAGCGCGGACGGCCGCCACCGGCGAGTTGTGCCTCTACCACCGCCGCCAAAAACGACTCCGAACCCGATCCCTCCTCGACTTGTCGGACAATCTCGCCGCGTGCTCGCACCGACGCCCCTCTGATCCGCTGGTCCTTCTCCCCGAACCAGCGCTGACGGGGCAGAAAGGCCGGGATCAACTCGTTCTCGAGCTGCGGCAAATTAGGCTGGCGGAAGAGGTCCGACCAGCCATGCGGCATCACCAGGGTGACGAACTCGGGTGGCGCCACTTGCAGGTTCGCCGCCTCCTGATCGGTAACGAGCAGGTCGAACCAGAAGAAACTGTACCCTTGCAAGGTCAGCAGATACGGCAATTCGCCGATACGCGGAAAGACGCTGCGCCCGAGAAGCTCGACCGGTTGGCGACCGCGGAACTCCGAGAGATCGAGTTCGACTGCCTGGGGCGAGCGCGACAAATTGGCGACGCAGAGGATGACCTCGTCGCCCAGGGCGCGGAGATACGCAATGACCTTTCGGTTCGAGGGATAGAGGAAGCGCAGGGAGCCGCGGCCGAAGGCCCGCCGCGAGCGACGCGCCGCGATCAGCCTCTTTACCCAGTTCAATAGTGAAGAAGGAGAGCGGCTCTGCGCCTCGACATTGACCGCTTCGAACCCGTACACCGGATCCATGATCGGCGGCAGATAAAGGCGCGCCGGGTCGGCCCGAGAAAACCCTCCGTTGCGATCGAACGACCACTGCATGGGCGTGCGCACGCCGTCGCGATCCCGCAGAAAGACATTGTCTCCCATGCCGATCTCGTCGCCGTAATAGAAGATCGGCGTGCCCGGCATTGAAATCAAAAGTACGTTGAGCAGCTCGATCTTGCGGCGGTCGTTCTCCATCAGCGGCGCGAGCCGGCGGCGGATTCCGAGGTTCAATCGCGCCTGGCGATCGGCGGCATAGTGGCTCCAGAGGTAATCGCGCTCGCGATCGGTCACCATCTCGAGCGTCAGTTCGTCGTGGTTGCGCAGAAACACCGCCCATTGGCACGTTTCCGGGATGTCCGGGGTTTGCCGCATGATGTCGGTGATCGGGTGCCGATCCTCGGTCGAGACCGCCATGTAGATCCGCGGCATCAGCGGAAAGTGGAATGCCATGTGGCATTCGTCGCCCGCCCCGAAATATTGCAGCACATCCTCCGGCCATTGATTGGCCTCGGCGAGCAGCATGCGGTCGGCGTAATGCGTGTCAAGCTCGCGGCGCAGCCGCTTCAGTATCTCATGAGTTTCGGGCAGGTTCTCGTTGATCGTCCCCTCGCGCTCGATCAGGTAGGGCACTGCATCGAGGCGCATACCGTCGACCCCGAGATCGAGCCAGAAACGCATGACGTCGGCGACGGCCCGGAACACTCTTGGATTGTCGAAGTTGAGATCGGGCTGATGTGAATAGAACCGGTGCCAGTAATAGGCTTGTGCCAGCGGGTCCCACGCCCAGTTTGACTTCTCTGCATCGACAAAGATGATGCGGGTTTCCGGGAACTTCTGGTCCGTGTCGCTCCACACATAGAAGTCACGGAAATGCGAGCTGGGCTTGGCCCGACGCGCACGCTGAAACCACGGGTGCTGATCCGAGGTGTGGTTGATGATCAGCTCGGTGATGACCCGCAGCTTGCGGCGATGCGCCTCGCGGATAAAGGCCTTGAAGTCTGCCATCCGCCCGAAAGAAGGGTTGATGTTCTTGTAATCGGCGATGTCGTAGCCGTCGTCGCGCAATGGCGAGGGGTAGAACGGCAGCAGCCACAGGGCAGTAACCCCGAGATCCTGCAGATAATCGAGCTTGCGGCACAGACCCTGGAAATCGCCGATCCCGTCGTCATCGGCATCAAAAAACGCCTTGACGTGCAGTTGATAGATGATCGCGTCCCGGTACCACAGCGGGTCCACAGTTGCAGGCTGCGTGAGCACGCCGCTCCGGGAAAGCGGCGCTGGAGCATCATCGGGAGGCGTCATACGGGGTCGGCTCGTAGCAGGCGGAAAATCATTGCGGGATTTGTCTCGGGATCGAGGTGGAGGCGCTGCCGAGCGCCGCGCCAGGTTACGACGCGTCGCGTGAACGCCTCCTCGAGCGAAAATTCGGCATCCGCAGCCAAGCCGAACTCCGCGAGCGGCAGTTCGACATCGCCTTCGTGCGCGGCGTGCGGATCTAGATTGACGGCGACAATCACGGTATTGGTCATGTCCGTCGAGGTCTTCGCATAAGCGATAATGTTCGGGTCTGGACAGTCGAGAAAGCGCAGGTTAAGCAATTCCTGCAATGCCGGATTGTCGCGCCGGAACCTGTTCAGGATCCTGATGTCCTCTGTGATGTTGCCTGACCGATCCCAGTCCCACACCTTGTATTCGTACTTTTCCGAATTGAGATATTCCTCGCGTACCGGAGGCGGTGCGCTACCGTAAAGCTCGATAAATTCTTGTTGCTCAGATGTTATCGGTTCCTCATGGCCGGGGACCGGTGTATTTTCACAGAGTTCGAATCCGTTGTAGATCCCATAAACGCCGGACAATGTCGCGGCGAGCATTAGGCGGATGCGAAACGCCGGCCGGCCCCCTTGCTGCAGGAAGACCGGCAGAATGTCCGGCGTATTGGTGAAGAAGTTCGGTCGAAAATATTCTATTTCTGGGCCTCGAGTCAGTTCGGTCAGATATTCGATCAACTCGGTCTTGCTGTTCCGCCAAGTAAAATAGGTGTAAGATTGGCTAAACCCTGCCTTGGCAAGAGCCCGCATGATCTTCGGTCGAGTGAAGGCTTCTGCCAAAAAGATCGCCTCCGGACAGCGGACTTTGACTTCCCGGATTAGCCACTCCCAGAACGGCAGCGGTTTGGTATGGGGGTTGTCGACCCGGAAGGTGCGCACGCCCTGGCCGATCCAAAACATCACAGTGTCGCGCAGTTCTTCCCACAATCCCTCGCGGTCGGGGTTGTAGAAATCGACATTGACTATGTCCTGGTATTGCTTCGGTGGGTTTTCGGCGTATTTGATCGTACCGTCGGGCCGGAAACGGAACCATTCGGGATGCTCGCGCACCCAGGGATGGTCAGGGGCGCATTGGATCGCGAAGTCGAGCGCCACCTCGATGCCGAGCCCCGCAGCAGCGCTGACGAAACGGCGAAAATCCGCAAGCGTGCCGAGCTCCGGGTTGACAGCGCGATGCCCGCCTTCCGCGGAACCGATCGCATAGGGGCTTCCCGGATCATCCGGCTGCGCAACAGTGCTGTTGTTCTTGCCTTTACGGTTAATGCGACCAATCGGGTGGATGGGCACGAGGTAGACGACGTCGAAACCAAGTCCCGCGATCGCAGCGAGGCGCGCGATGCAATCGTCGAAGCTCGCGCTCTTGCCCGCCACCGTTCCCTGACTGCGCGGAAACATTTCGTACCATGCAGCAAAACGCGCCGCCTGGCGGTCGACAACGATTTCGAGCTCGCGGGGATAACGAACTACGCCGGTGCGCAACGTACAGCGCCCCATCAGCTCGCGCAGCTCGGCGGAGAGCATCAGCTCGGTACGTCGGGCTGTATTTCCGCTATCGAAGCTCTGCAGGATCTTGCGAATCCCCGCGGTGCCATCAGGCCCCGTGTGGCGCAACATCACCGCGACGATCGCTCGGCCCTCGGCAAGCTCGAGCTCGACGTTCTGGCCGGCTTGGCGCTTCTTTTCGAATTCGTCGCGCCAGCTTTCGAACTGATCGGTCCACGCCTCGATCGTGTAACGCCACAGCCCGAGCCGATCGAGGCGAAAATGGCCGACCCAGCGATCGTTGTCGAACAAGACCAGTGGCGCTTCGCGCCATCCCTCGCCCGCCAACGCAAATTTTACGACGGCGCGCAACTTTTCATGCCCGTCACGAATGACATCGGCCTGGACCTCGAACTCGTCGCCGAGAACCCGCTTGACCGGGTAGCGGCCGCCGTCGAGTTCGGGATAGACGCTTTCTATGCCAATCCGTGCCTCCGGCCGCCACAAAGGATGAAGTCCGCTTGCAAGACCCTCACCCGCCTTGCTGCGCTCGGCACCCTCTCCCGCAGTGCGGGAGAGGGGGGACCCAGCTCGGAGGGCTGGGTGGGTGAGGGTGCCACGCAACACCCGAACCCCGAGGGGCTCGACCGCCAGCCGAGATCCGACGACTGCGCTGTGGCCGGGTGAGAAATCCGTCAGGCGGAGACCCGGGTTCGAAGGTCCGAGAAAAGTCTCGAGCTCGATCTCGCGCGATTGACGCTCGTGGGTGTTGACCAACACGAGCGCGCGCTCCTCCCCGCCCTCGGTCTGCCGCTCCAGCACTACCAGCGGGTCCTCAGGGCCGGTCAGCAACCGCTGCGGACCCTCCTCGTTCAGGGCCGGGACCGCCTTCTTCATCGCGTTGACCTCGGCGATGAATTCGCTGAGATCGAAGCGCTTGGGCTCAGGCTCGCCGCGAACGATGACGGGATCGAGGTGGCGAGACCACCCATACTCAAACCCCATCGGCATCAACACTCCGGTCGAATACGCCGCGGCAAACGCGTAGGCCTTCCGGTAACGCGGCTCAATCTCGGTCTCGGGAACGCCGGCGGCGAGGAGTTCGGTCACCAGCCGGTCAGTATCATGGCTTTCGGGAAAGCCGATCGACGGCGCGATGTGGCGAAACGCCTCGTATTGCTCGAGCAGCCACGGGCTCTCAAAATCCCACCATTTGACGCTGTTGAACAAATAGTCGAAGCCGGCCTCACCGAGGGCGAGCACAGCGTCATATGGCGCGCCTACGGTTTCTGCGCAGAAGATGGCGCTCGGAGCCGCCGTTTTGGCCGCGTCAGTCAGACCGCTCCAGACCTTCGCCGGCACCTTGTAGGCGGCATCACAACGGAAACCATCAAAGCCGAGACCGATATAGTGGCGCACCAGCTCTTGAAAATAGGCGATTATCTGACCTTGCTGCGGTGCTTGGTAATCGAGCTCTGCAAGATCGCCCCAGACAGTCTTGCGCCGGGCGTCGGTGGGATCGATGGCATAAGGAGAGACCAGCTCGCCACGGCTGTCGCGGGCAAACCAATACGGCCGGCTGGCGACGAGTTCGCTGTCCCTCGAGGTGTGATTGACGACGAGATCCATGATAACGCGTAGGCCGTGCGCGTGCGCGGCAGCGGTAAACCCGGCGAGCAATGCGTCGTCGTCAGCCGCCTCTCCGCCGCGAAATCGCGGGTTCAGTCGGTAGTAATCCTTGACGGCATACAAGCTCCCGGAAAATCCCGGATAGTGAAAGGGATTGATATAGACAGCATTGAATCCCATCCCCGCGATTCGCGGAAGATGCGTGATCCAGTCCCGAATGGTTCCCGCCAACGTCGGAAAGAGGTTGTAAATACGGAGACCTTCGTTCATCGCGATAGCCGTGGTTTATGCAAACTTACCCCGCGGATCATCCCTATCTCGATTTAATCGATCCAGCGCCTAACAAGGCGGATTGCGGGAAGTTCCCTGCGCGCGGGTTTGCTCGGTTGATTTGCTCGGGAAAACCAGGAGTTCCGCTAGCTTACATAGTTTTGTCCGGGAGAGAACGAGGGTGGGGCTCGTCATCTTCCGCACCGCATAGAAATGGCCGATACGCCGCCGAGCGGACCACCCGGCGCATGAGCCCGCGGCGAATCGACGATGATCGCCGATACGATCATGGCAATCATGCCGCTGACCGCTCGCATAGGACTAGGCGGGCCGCGCACTCCTCGAACTCTACGGCCGCTCGGCCGTCAGTCTCGGCCTCTAGGTCTCGGGCGAGGCGACACGCGGCTCGGCCGACAACAGGTTCACTGCGGCGCTCGGCACCCCGACCCTGTGCGGGACGAGCCCGGTCGGCGGGAACGCCCGCCGCGACGACGAATGGTGCCGCAATCGACACGATGGTCCCGCGCGCCCAGGCGCTGGAGCTGACCATCCTGCAGGTGCCCACTGCTTGAAGTGACCTCGCATTGCCTTGGCCGAGGCCTTACAGAAATGTCGGGTAAACCGGGCCGCCAATGCGAAATTCGTCAGCCGGTGAGATCGCCGGAATCTCGATCCGGGGAGTTCGCCGAAAGAGCGACAGCCCTGTTGCGATCATGACGACCCTGAAATTGCCTCACTCGCATTGCATACTTCCGGGCCATGGCGGGTTCCGAACAAGCCACCGGATGGACCGCGAGGTGCCGATGAGTTATGGGATTTAACTCAGTGCCGGGCAGGACGCTCGCGCCAAAATTTCAACCAAAGGGGAGTTTTTGCTGCAGAGTTGCTGCAGATGTAGCGACGGTTGATCGTCGATGCAATTTTTGATTGTAGTTGGCGACAACCTGGCGGGCCGTCTCGGTAGTATGTATTGACCGGGCGGGCCCCGCTTCTTTCGAAGGCGAGTTTCATGACCAACCGGATAGAACTGTCGATCAACGAGCGTTTTCTCTTCGCCGATGGGCACGAATTCGGCCCGGTCGGAGCTTACGAACGGCTCATCGGGCGCGCGCATTTCGCCGTCGACCCCGGCGTTCCCGCGCAACGCGGCGTCACCGATCTCGACAAGGCGCCAACCGATCCCGAGGGCTTCGTCCATTTCGCTGGCGATTTCTCGATCTTGAAGCCGGTCGACCCGGCACGCGGTAACCGCCGTCTGTTTTTCGACTATGGCAACCGCGGCAACAAGCGAATGCTGCAATTCTTCAACGACGCTCCGGCCTCCAACGACCCGCGTACCCTGGCACATGCCGGCAACGGCTTTGTGATGCGCCGCGGCTATACGCTCGTTTGGCTGGCCTGGCAGGGTGATCTTTTGCCGGGGAACGGACGGATGCTGCTCGACCTGCCGGTCGCGCGTGAGCGCAGCGGACCGCTGACCGGCCTCGTCCGAACCGAGTACATAGCCGACCGCTTCGGCATTACGACGTTCCCGCTGAGCGGCCGCGCTACGGTGCGCAGCCACCCGACGGTATCGTTCGACCCGCGCGAGGCGCGTCTGACGCGGCGGCGCTATCCCTATGACGAGCGAGTACCGGTGCCGCCCGAACGCTGGTGCTTTGCGCGGGTCGAAGGCGGTTCCGGCCTCGACAACCAGGGCGCCGTCCAGGCGGTGATCCCGTCCGACAGCCATATCCACATCCCCGGCGGGTTCGAGCCGGGCTGGATCTACGAGTTGGTCTATACCGGCCGCGATCCGCTGGTGCTAGGGTTGGGCCATGTCGCGGTGCGGGATTTCGTCGGCTTTCTGCACTACGGCGAGGAAGATACCGCCCGTCGCCGGAACCCGCTCTGCGAGAGGGGCGGAACGATCGAACGGGCGTATGCCTGGGGCCGTTCGCAGACCGGGCGGTGCCTGCGCGATTTTGTCTATCGCGGGTTCAATGCCGACGCCGTCGGGCGCAAAGTGTTCGACGGCGTCTTGCCGCATGTCGCAGGGGCCGGGCGGATGTGGCTCAACCATCGTTTCGCCAACGCTGACGTCTCCGGCGGACAGCAATATGAGGACCACTTCAACCCGGCCGACACTTTCCCATTCTCTTATGCCGAAACGACGGATCACCTGACCGGGCGGCGTGATGCCATACTAAAACGCTCGGAAACCGACCCGCTCGTGATCCACACGCAGACCTCGACCGAATATTGGCAGCGGCGCGGGTCGCTCGCCCACACCGACACGCAGGGCCGTGACCTGCCGCAGCCGGCCGGGGTGCGGATCTACATGTGGGCGAGTTCGCAACATTTCGCCGACCCGATGCCGGAAAAACCCGAGCGCGGCGTTTGTCAGAATTACCTCAATACTGTCGCCACTTCGATGCTGTTCCGCGCCATGATCGAGGCGATGGACCGGTGGGCGACGGCGGGTGTCGCACCCCCCGAGAGCGGCATTCCGCGCCGCGCCGACGGCACGTTGGTCGCTGTGGAGGAGTGGCAGCGGCAATTCCCGGAAATTCCAGGGGTAGCCACGCCACGCGCGCCCAACGCGCTGCCGCTGTTGGATTTTGGACCGGAGGCGGAGGGCGGGATCCTGAAGGAGCCGCCGGAAATCGTGCCGGGCGGAGATTACACGATTCTGGTGCCCGCGGTCGATGAGGACGGCAATGACAGGGCCGGCGTCAGGGCGCCGATGGTGGCAGCACCACTCGGCACCTATTGCGGCTGGAACCTGCGAGCCCGCGATTTTGGCCACGGCGCCATGCACGAATTCTCGGGCAGCTACATCCCGCTGCCCGAGACGCCCGAAGAACGGCGAGCGACGGGCGATCCGCGACGATCGATCCTCGAGTACTACCCGAATTCGGAGGCCTATGTCGAGGCAATCGCCGCAGCGGCGCGGCAACTCGTCGAGCAAGGACTGATGCTCGAAGAGGATGTCGAGCGCGCCGCTGCAGCTGCCGCCAATTGGGGTCGCCCGCGCCATGACGTGCGTTTAAGATAAGCCAATGACGACGTCGGACGGACCGCGCTACGAGGATGATTTTTACGCCTGGACGCAGCACCAGGCCGAGGTGCTGCGATCCATGCCCGTGTCGGATAATCGCTTCGATCGCGAGCACATCGCCGAGGAGATCGAAGACTTTGGCAAGAGCGAGCGCGACGCGGTCCGCAGCCAGATCCGGCGTATCATCGAGCATTTTCTCAAACTCGCCTACTCGCGGGCCGAGCCCCCTCGCTTCGATTGGATGGAGACGATCGACGACGCGCGCGAAATGCTTTCCGATAAGCTGACGGCGACGCTTCGTCGCGATGCAGAGGCGAATCTCGAAAAGCTCTACGCGGAGGGACGGCGACGAGCCGCGCGCGGGCTCCAGAGGCACGGCGCGCCCGGACACCGCCGACCTGCTGCCCTCGACTTGCCCTTGGTCGCTCGACAAGATCTGCCGGGAAGACTGGTATCCGACCTCCACCGAACCCCGATAGGACCAGCGGATCGATCCCCTCCGAGATGACATCAGGCCCATCCCGTCCGCCGGCCTCGATCTACATCGCCGGGCTGTTCGCGATGGGCTACACCGAATTTTACACGTTCCTGATTCCGTTATACGGCCTCTCGCTCGGCATGAGCGCCGGTAAGATCGGCATGCTGGTCGGCGGGCGCTCGCTGCTCGCGGTCTTCCTGTCGATTCATGTCGGCGTGCTGATGGACCGGTTCGGGACTCGCCGGGTAACATTGTTCTTCGTCTGGACGGCGATGGCATTGGCACCGGTCTTCCCGCTGGTGCCGTGGTTCTGGCCGTTGCTGTTGTTGCAGGTCGTCAATGGCGCCGCGCTGAATTTTGCCTGGTCGGGCTCGCAGACGTTGATCGCGCAGCTGGCCGAAGGCGAGGCCGAATATATCGGCCGGTTCAGCTTCTTTGCACGCTTCGGCACAACGTTGACGCCGATGATCTCCGGCGTCGCCTGGGATTGGGGCGGGGCGTGGCCGGCATACATGCTAGGCGCCGCCTGGGGTGCGGTTCTGACGATCGTGTTGCTGCGCGCGCCCGAGGCGGAGGTCGCAGGGGCTGACGGGAGGGCCCCGCGCCGGCCCGCGAGCTTCCGCGTGCGCGACGTCGTGCCCCGGCTGCCCGACTATCTGCGCTGTTTCGCGCTGATGGCGATCCCGGCGGTGGCGACGACGATGGCCATCATCTTTTTGCGCACTGCCACCAATGGCGTGCAGAGCTCGCTCTATGTGGTCTATCTGAAAGGGGTCGGGCTCACCGGCACATCGATCGGCATGCTGTTTGCCGCCATCGAAGTCATGAGCGGCTTCGGCTCGCTGTTCGCCGGGCGGGCGATGCGGCTCGGCGACCCGCGACGCACGATGCTGAGCGGGACGGTGTTGTCGATCGTGCTGATTTGCGTGACCCCGTTCCTCGGCGGCATCTTTCTGTTGCTGCTCCTGGCACAGGCGGCGCGCGGCTGGCTGCAAGGCGTTGTCCAGCCGGTGATGTTCTCGGTGCAGGCCAAAGCCGTCGGACGTTACCGGCAGGGGTCGGTTGTCGGGTTGCGGCAGACGATGAACCGGTTGGCGGCGATCGTAATCCCGCCGGCGATGGGTGCGATTGCCGATCGTTGGGGAGCCGGCGAGAGCTTCGTCATTCTCGGCGGCCTGCTGCTCCTGCTGTCGGCACCGGTCGCGCTGATCACCCGCCGCGCCACGCGGCAGGAGGCCGAGCCGACGCTGGCCGACTGAGCTGCACCGCCTCTCCCGTCCAGAACGATACTGGGTTATCCTGTGGTCAGTCTCAAGTCGGTGACGACGATGCCGGATGGACCGCGCTACGACGACGACTTCTTTGCCTGGACGCAACATCAGGCGATGGTGCTGCGCACGATGGCGGTCGCCGACAACCGTTTCGATCGCGAGAACGTCGCCGAGGAGATCGAGGCTTTGGGGAGGAGCGACCGCGACGCGGTGCGCAGCCAAATCCGGCGCATCATCGAACATCTTTTGAAGCTCGCTTATTCGCGGGCTCAGCAGCCGCGCTTCGACTGGATGGCATCGATCGTCGAGGCGCGCGCCGCGTTAGGCGATAAAATTTCGGCGACATTGCGCCAGGATGCCGAGACCATGCTCCCGAAACTCTACGAAGATGGCCGGGACCGCGCAGAACTCGGGCTGCGCAGTCATGGCGAGATGCAAGCGGCCGACGATCTGCCCTCCGAGTGCCCCTATACGATCGAGAATATCTTACGCCGCGGCTGGTATCCCGATCCGCTTGGAGGAAAGCCATGACCCGCGACTTCGTCGGCTACGGCGCCGAGCCGCCCCATGCCCGATGGCCCGGCGACGCCCGCATCGCCGTCAATTTCGTGATCAATTTCGAGGAAGGTTCGGAACTCTCCTATCCGGCCGGCGACGGCGTGTCGGAGGGCGGGCTGACCGAGATGCTCGGCAGCGATCTCGGGGTCAGAGGGCGCGACCTCGGTGCCGAGAGCATGTTCGAATACGGTGCCAGGGTCGGCTTCTGGCGCCTCCATCGGATCTTCACGCGCTTCCGGCTGCCGGTGACGATTTTCGGCTGCGCTCGGGCGTTCGAGGCGAACCCTCCGGCGGCGGCCGCAATCGCTGCCAGCGACTGGGATATCTGCAGCCACGGCTATCGCTGGACCAACCATCCCGGGCTCGCCGAAGGCGAGGAGCGACGGCAGATCGCCGCGGCCGCCGACCTGATCCGCCAGACCACCGGCAAGAGCCCTGCCGGCTGGTATTGCCGTTATGCGCCATCGGAAAACACCCGCCGGCTTCTGGTCGAGCACGGCGGCTTTCTCTATGACAGCGACACCTACAACGACGAGCTGCCTTATTGGGTGCAGGTGGGCGACAAGCCGCACCTCGTCGTGCCCTATTCGCTGACCACCAACGATTCGAAGTTCGGCCGCGGCGTTTTCGCCTCAGGAGAGGACTTCTTCGCCTTTCTGCGCGACAGCTTCGACCTCCTTTATGAGGAGGGCGCCGAACGGCCACGGATGATGTCGGTCGGCTTGCACATGCGCCTGACCGGCCACCCAGGCCGGGCCAAGGCGCTGATCCGCTTCATCGAGCACATTCTCGCCCACGGCCACGTCTGGGTTTGCCGCCGCGAGGACATCGCCCGGCATTGGATCGCGCAATTTCCACCGCCGGATTGAACGGCGACGGCTCCGTGCTCCAGAAACTACTCCCGGTATGGCGGGCTTGAGCCCGCCTTTCGGCGATCTGACGGGCAACCTCGACCTAGCGTTGCGGCGACCTCTGTCGTCGGGCTCTACAGCACCGATTCGACCCACTCGTAGAGCTTGCTCTTGGGCAGCGCGCCGATCTTGGTCGCGGCGACCTGCCCGTCTTTGAACAGGATCATCGTCGGAATCCCGCGCACCCCGTATTTCATCGGGGTCTGCGGGTTCTCGTCGATGTTGACTTTGGCTACGGTCAGCTTGCCCGCCATGTCGGTCGCGAGCTCTTCGAGAAAGGGACCGATCATGCGGCAGGGGCCACACCATTCTGCCCAAAAATCGACGAGCACGGGCTCGCTCGCGCGGAGGACCGCGGCGTCGAAAGTGCTGTCGGTGACGGCGTTCGGCTTCATCGGGTCATCCTTGCGTTGATTCGTCGCAGAGATTAAGGGAGCCGAAAAAGCGGCGTCAAGGCGGGTACCCTGCGAGGCGCTCGGGGCTGATCGGCATCAAACGCGGGCCTTCGGTCCAGAGCAGCGCACAGCGGATCTGACGCTCGGGATAGATCCGGCCGAGTGCGGCCCGGTAGAGGGTAAGCTGGCGCAGATAAATCGGCGCGACCTCCGCCTCGGTGGCCGGCGCCGGGCGCAACGTCTTGAAATCGACGACCAGCACGCGGTCTTCCTCGACCACCAGGCGATCGATCTGCCCTGACAATGCACGGCCTTCGACCAGGCCGACCAGCGCCACTTCGGCCTGTGAGCCCGGCCCGAAGATCGCGGCGAAATCGGGGTGACCGAGCACCGCAAGGGTCTCGCGTCGGATCTCGTCCTGCTCCTCGGTCGAGAGCCCATGCGCCGGCAACGCGAGAAACCGGCGCGCCATATCATCGCGCTCCCCGGCCGGCAGCTCGGGCAGGCTCTGCAGCAGCCGATGGACGAGCAGCCCCCGCTTGAAGCGGTCACGTCCGCCCGTCCCGAGCGGCGAGGAGGCCGGGGGCTCGCCCTCGCTGGGGCGCGACGGGAAAAGCGGCTTCGGCGGGTCGGGCTCGGCAGGCGGCGGCTCTCTGGCCCACTGCGGCAGAGGCAGCCCTGGACGTGCGATCTTGGCCGGGAGTTCCAAAACGGGCGGAGCAATCTGCGTGCCGGCGAGCCGCAATCCTTCACCCGACCACCCGTCGCGTCCGATCAGCGCCGTCGCATCGAAGGCGAACGGGGTGGCGATCCCGTCGAGACCGGCACGGCAGAGCGCATGCCAGCAAATTTCCTTCGGTGCGATTCGCGTCTGCCAGCCGCAGATATAAAGCCGGTCCTGCGCCCGGCTCAGGCCGACATAGAGCAGCCGCCGATATTCCTGCAGCTCGCGCCGGCGCACGGCTTCCCGCTCTGAGGTATAGACCGGGACGGTGAACTCGGCGCGCGGGCGCCACAACGGCATCTCGTGGCGCTCGGTCCACAACAGTGGTTCCGGGGGTCTCGGCAGCTGCATCGTATCGGGGAGAAAGACAACGGGGGCTTCGAGCCCCTTGGCGCCGTGCACGGTCAGGATGCGGACCTCGTCGCGCGGGCGCGCGCCGAAATCGCGCTTGACCTCGGTGTCGCCGGCGGCGAGCCAGCGCAGGAAGCCCTGCAGCGACGGCACGTGCTCGCGCTCATAGGCGAGGGTCAGCGCAAGGAATTCCTCGACCGGGTCGTCCGCCTCGGGTCCGAGGCGCTCGAGCCAGGCGCGCCGCCCACCTCCGGCGCCGAGGATCTCGGCGTAGAGCTCGTAAGGCGGGACGAAATCGGCGCGGGCGAGCAGGGCGGAGAGTAATTCCGCCGCCTGACGCAATGCCGCATTTGTCTCCGCGCGGCTGCGCAACCGGTCCCACAGATGCTCTGTGCCGCGCCCATAAGCGAGATCGAACAACGTCTCTTCGTCGAGCGCGAAGAGCGGGCCCTTCAGCACGCAAGCCAGCGTCAAATCGTCATCGGGGAACAGCAAGAACCGACCGAGCGCCACCAAGTCCTGCACCGCGAGCTGCTCGGTCAGGATCAGGCGATCGGCCCCGGCGACCGGCACGTTGCGCTGCTTGAGCGCGCGCAACAATTCGCTGACAAACGCGTTGCGCCGCCGTACCAGCACCATGACGTCACCCGGCCGGATCGGGCGACCGCGGGCCTCCAAGGTCTCGCCGTGGTCGAGCCAGCCCCTGATCGTCGCGGCGATCGTGTCGGCGAGACGGGCATAAGGCTCGGCAATGCGGCGGGGGGTCACCGGTAACGCCGCGGGATCGGCGTCCTCGTCGGGTTGCGGCACCACCGGCGGCCACAGCTCGACGAGTCCCGCCTGCCCCGCACGGGCGGCCACATGCCGGATTGCGCTGCCGTCGAGCGTCACCCCGTCATGCGCGGCCTCGTGCCGGAAGATCGCATCGATCGCCTGCAATACCGGCTCGGTCGAGCGGAACGAGATCTCCAGCGGCACCACCCGCCACTCTTGCTGGGCGGCGGCGATGCGCGCCGCGAAATGCCGGCGCATCTGCAGAAAGGCGTGCGGATCGGCCCGCTGGAAGCTGTAGATCGACTGCTTGGCGTCGCCGACGGCAAAGATCGTGCGCGTCGGCTCTCGCGCGCTGTCACCGGCAAAGAATTCCTCGGCGAGTGCCGCCACGATCCCCCACTGTTCGGGGTTGGTGTCTTGCGCCTCGTCGAGCAGGATGTGGTCGAGTCCGCCGTCGAGCTTGTACAACACCCAGGGCGCCACCCCGGGGCGGCGCAGCAGGTCGAGCGCCTTCACCACGAGATCCTCGTAATCGAGCGCCCCCTGCGCTCGCTTGCGCTCGTCATAGGCCTGGATCAGCGCGTCGCCGAGCCGGGTCAGCGCGCAGGTCGCCTCGACCAGCACCGCCGCAGCCCGGGCCTCGCGGAATTTTCTCACCCGCTCCGCCTCGGCCATGAGGACGGCGCAGACATCGCAGCCGGCCGTCGAGGCCGCACCCCGGGTTATCAGGATTTTGCGGATCTCCCCCTCATCCGTCAGAAAGGCCCCCGCATAGGTTTCGAGCATCTGGGGTCGCTGCTGCGGCTCCCCGCACCAGGCGACGAGGGTCGCGCCGCGCACGCGATCCGTGACCGACCCGGCGGCGAGTGCTGCCGCCGCAGCGCGCAGCGCGCTTTCGTCGCCCGCACCCTCGGCGCAAAAGGCGGCGGCGAGGTCCTCCGGAGTGGTCCCGGGAGGCAGGAAGAGCGCCGAACACAGCCTGTCGCGCAATGCCGCGTGGCCGCCTGCGATTGCGCGGCGGAGCTTGCCGCGCTCGCCGGCGAGTGCCGTCATCAGCATGCCGAAGCGGTCCTCGCCGACATGACCCGCGACTACTGCGAGCGCCTCGGCGAGTTCGCTCCGGTTGCCGGCATCTCTGGCGGTGACGATCACGCTTGCGGCGGCCTCCTGCAGCGCCTCGGCGGCGCCGCGCTCGTCGAGTACGGCAAATTCGGGCGAGACATCGGCCTCCAAAGGGAAGCGGCGCAGCAATGCCTGGCAGAAGGCGTGGATCGTGGCGATCTTGACGCCGCCCGGGGTGTCGAGCACGCGGGCGAAGAGCTGTCGCGCCTGCGTCATCATCGCGTCGTCCGGATCTCGCCCGGTCAGCTCGCGAAGCTCCTCGAAAAATGCGTCATATGGCAAGGTCATCCAACGGGCGAGCCGCTCGTTGAGCCGGTTAGCCATCTCCGCGGCAGCCGCGCGAGTGAAGGTCAGGCACAACACGCGCGCCGGATCGCTGCCTTCCAGCATCAGCCCGAGCAGCCGGTCGGTCAGCACCTTGGTCTTGCCGGTGCCGGCCGAAGCCGAGACCCAGGCCGAGACTCCGGGCGCGATCGCCCGGCGCTGCGCCGCGTGCGCTTCCGTCGCGCCGATCATCTCAGGTTCGCTCCTGGCGGGCAGGCGCGGCCCATTTCGTCGGGCGTTGGCTGGATCAGAGCCGCAGGGTTCTCCCTCGCCCCGCTTGCGGGGAGAGGGTTGGGGTGAGGGGCCTCTTGGAGGTAGCACAAGGTTCCGCAATTGGGGTCGCGCCGTTGCCCCTCACCCGGCATCCGCGCCCAGACGCGCGGATTGCGACCTCTCCCCGCAAGCGGGGCGAGGTGGCTGGGTGCGGGGCCAATTCTTTCACACGCTCCTGCCCCGGGATGACCTGAGAACGGGGTCATTCCTCGTCCTCTCTCGCGGCGACCCGCTCGAGGTGGCGGTAGTCGGAAAAGCGCGGCGCCCATCGCGGCACCGGCTCGGGGAGATAGGGTGTCTCAGGGTCGTCGAAGCGATCGATCAGCGCTCTGACCCGGTCGAGCACCGATTGGATCAGCTTGTTGGGATCGTCGCCGCCGATCGGCCGGCGCTCACCGACCGGAACCCCGCCGCTCAGCCGCCAATATTCGAGCGCCGCCGGGACGCCGGCAGCCGAGGCGAAGCTGCCGTCCCGCAGGATCGCGCCTTCGAGCGGGAGCTGCGGTGCGAACCCCGCGCTAATCTCCTTTTTCAAGGGGAGCGAGCCGGTCTTGTAGTCGACCAGCAAAAAACCTCCGGCCGCGAGGCGGTCGATGCGGTCGGCCTTGGCGGTCAGGGTGAATGGCCCACCGTGTGCGGGCAAGGTCAGGCTGCCCTCGCACTCGCTCAGGCTCTCTTCGACGAGGGACCGGTGCACCCGCTCCTCGCCGACGAGCCAGCGAGCGATACGTTCGAAGCGCGGCCACCAGAAGGCCCAAGCGCCGGGCCGCGACAGGATCGGTCCGAAATGCGCGCGGCCGATCTCCAGCAATTCCACCTCGGCCGCGGCCGGCAATTCCCGAGGATATCGGTGGACGAATTCGTCGAGTGCATCGTGGATCGCGATGCCGAGATCGGCGCGGCCCGGATCGGCGTCGAGCTCGTCCAGCGGCTTGAGCTCGAGGATGTGACGGGCGTAGATCGCATAGGGGTCGCGCAGCCAGATCTCGATCTGCGTCACCGAGAGCCGGCGCGGGCGCGCGGCGAGCGGCGGCCGGGGCGTGGCCGGCGGCAATGGCCGGTAATGTTCCGGCTCGTCGATCTGCTCGGCGGCGGCCTTGACGGTCTCGTCCGACCCGAGCGCATGATCGAGGCCCGCAGCGCGCAATACCGTATCGAGCCGCAGCAGCCAGCGCGACGGCACGGTCGGCACGCCCTCCTGCCGCGCGGCACGGGTCAGCGCCACCTCCGGCGCACCGAAGGCCTGGACAAAATCATGCGCGGCGATGCCGACCGAGCGTTCGGGGACGGCGATGCGGAACTCGCGCCGCATCGGCCGCGACATCCACGGGTCGTGTTCGGCCGAACCCGGCCAGCTGCCTTCGTTGAGCCCGCCGAGGACGAGCAGGTCGGCCTGCTGCAGGCGCGCCTCGACGAGGCCCCAGATCGCCAGCCGAGGGTGGCGACCGAAGGCCGGGCGGACGACCATTCCGGCGGCGAGCGCTTCGAACAGTGCCGGATAATCGTGGCCGGATAGCGGCGGGAAGTCGCGCGCGGCATCGATCAGCTCGTGGCAGAAGCGCGCGGCGCTCTCACCCGCCTCTCCGGCCCAGAGCCGCTTGCTGCCAGCCTCGCTGGCACTCGCCGCGAGCCGCTCGGCAGCCTCGATATGGGGTATCACGAGGCGGGCGAGCGGCACCGCACCCGCCTCGAGCAGGTCGGGCAGCCGGCCGAGGCAAGCTTCCAGCCGGTCGACAAAGCGGCGCAACCCGGTGTCTTCGTCGCGTAGTGCGGCTCTGAGACCGGCAAAGCCCGGCGCCGGGCGGGGCCCGAGGATCGCCCTCTCGAGCCGGCGCGCCAGGCGGCGAAAGACGGCGGGATCGAGCCCGCCGGCGGCGAGCGGGTGCTTCAGCGCGGCGAGCAATGGCACCGGGGCGAGCCGGCTTTCGGCGAGCTCGAGCACCAGACGCAGAAAGCCGCCGGGCGGCGTGCGGTTCAATGGCAGGCCAGCCGAATCGTCGATCTCGATCCCCCAGCGTCGCAGCTCGACGGCAACCCGGCGGGCGAGCTCGCGGTCGGGGGTCACGAGCGCCGCGGTCGCCCCCGGCGTCTCGAGCTTGCGGCGCAGCAAGAGCGCGATCGTCACCGCCTCCTGCTGGGCGCTCGCGCAATCGAAGCGGCTGACCCCGTCGAAGGTGTCGGCCGCCTGCGGCGCCAAGCGGAGCCACGCGTCGCTGGTCGCCGCCGGCCGCAACGCTTCGCCGACCAGCCGCAGCCGCCTCGCCCGCTTGTCGTCGTCACCCCCGCTCTTTTCGTCACCCCCGCTCTTTTCGTCACCCCCGCTCTTTTCGTCACCCCCGCGAAAGCGGGGGGCCAGGGGCGCGGTCTGAGGCGTCAGCCGCTTCGCCGCGGCAGCGAACAGCGGGAGGTCGGTGAGCTCCTCAGGGCCACGGCAAGGGTAAGGGGCGGGGGCAGGGGGCCAATCCGGTACCTCGGCCGGCGCGACCCCGAGCACCCGCAGCAACAGCGCCAGCAGATATTGCGGATGTGCCTCGTCGCACTCGATCGCCCGCCACTCGTCGTCATCGGCGCGACGGTCGAGCCCGGGCAGGATCACCGCACCGTGGTCGAGCGTGGCGACGACCGAAAGCAGCTCGGTCATTGCTGGAATGCCGCCGGTGAGCCCGGCGGCAATGACCGGGTCGCGCGGCGGCGAGCGGCGCCAGGCAGCGGCCTGATGCTCGATCAGACGGTTGCGCCGCACGGCCAGGTCGAGCGCGCCCTCGGCTGCAAGGATGTGCGGCCACCGGCTCGGCAGGATCTCAAGAAATCTGTGGACGATCTGCCAATGCGCGGCGAGGTCCTGCGGAACGAGATCGGCGAGCCGCGCGAAATTGGCGCCTTCAGTTGCCACGGTGTCGAGAAACCGGGCGAGGCTCGCGGCGAGTGCGGCCGCCTGGCCCGGCAGCAACGGGGCCTGACCGCGCACTTGGCCCCATCGCATGACCAATTGTGTCAGCAACAGGCGGCGCCTCAGCTCGGGGATGGCGGGCGGCACCGCGAGGGTTCCGCCATCCGCTCTCCCGTCGGCCAAAGTCAGTTCGTCCGAATCGAGATCGCCGATCGGCCGCATGCGCGGCAGCAGCAGCGGTGTTCCGGCCTCACGTCCTTCAGGTGCCGCGCGCAGAAACGCCTCGCGCAGGGCACGCACCGCGCGCCGGGTCGGCAGCAGAACGGTGACGCGCGGCAGCCGGAGAGAATCCCCGCCGGTCATCCCGAGCAGTCCGGCCGCCAGCGTCGCCAGAAACGGCCGCTCGGGCGCGATCGTGTAGACCTTGGGCTGCACCCTCTGCGTCACCCGCCTGCTCAGGCTTGCGCGGTATTGCTCATCCGGCGAGTCGTGGATGAATGTCCGTCCACGGGTTCAGTAGGGGCACTCCCGTTCGCAGGAAATCATCTACGTTGCGGGTCACGACGCAGAGGTCATGCAGGATCGCCGTCGCCGCGATAAACAGGTCAGGCTGCGGGAAGGTGGGACACATGGCCTTTCCCTCTTCTACGAGGCGACGCCAGATCACAAAGACATCCCCGTCCACATCGAGCAGCCGGTCCGAAAACCAGGGCCGCAGCTCGTTTGTGAGCCACGCCTCGAGCCGCTTTCGGGATGGATCGACTGCGGCCAGTCGCTCGATGCCATACCTGATCTCGGCGATCGTGACCCTGCTTAAGAACAAACTGGTCGGATGCTGGCTGTCCGACCATGCCCTGACCTGCGTGTCGCAACTCGGCTTGCGCAGCTCCGAGATCACGTTCGTATCAAGGAGCCAGCCTCTCACAACTCGACATCGCGCACCGACGAGCGGACGCTTCCGTGCTCAAAATCCAAGTCTCGCAGCGGCGACCGACAGAGCAGCGCATGCAGGCTTGGCTGAACCGCTGCCGGAGCAAGACGCCCGTAAGCCTCGGCAGAAAGGATCACCACCGCATCCTTGCCGTGCAAAGTTACACGCTGCGGCCCATGTTCCAGAGCCTCTCGCACGAGCTGGCTGAAACGAGCCTTGGCGTCGTGAAGCTTCCAGGCCGGGAGTGCGTGATACGCGATCTTCGTCGATCTTCGGGCCGCGCGGGACTTTCTCCGGGATTGCATTATCGGTAAGAGCTCATCACCCTGTTCAGACTAGTCAGACTATATCCCATTCCGCTCGATGCAGCAAGGGAAAGACGCCCCGAGATTAGACCCGAGGCCCCCGACGATGCCGCCGCTAGACCCTTCCATGCGGCCCGCGTCACCCTCTCCGCAGCCTTCAAACGTGGTGACATCGGCGATCGGCCAGGCGGTCAAGCGCCGATCGGCACCAGACCCGCGCGCGATGGACACGCGGTCGAGGCGACAACAGCGTGCTATCACACTAGACCCGCGCGGGCGACGGCCACACTTTGAGGAGTAAATTTGAGCCGCCCGGAATAGTTGTGCTACAATGCCGCGATGAAACCATCCCAAGCCCTGGCCGCACACCGTGCCGAGTTACAGCAGCTTGCGAGCCGCCACGGCCTGTCGCGCCCGCGCGTCTTCGGATCGGTTTTGACTGGCACCGACACCGAGCAGAGCGATCTTGACTTGCTGGTTGATCCTGCGGAATCGACCAGCCTCTTGACGCTTGCGGCTTTCAAGATCGACGCCGAAAAGTTGCTCGGCGTGCCCGTCTCCGTGCTCACTCCGAATGCGTTGCCGCCGAAGTTTCGCAGCGCGGTTTTGCAACAGGCGCGGCCGCTGTGAAGCACCCCAAACGCGTCGAAGATTACCTCGGCCACATTGGCGAGGCCATCGAGCGAGCAATCAGCTATCTTGAGCCGTTGCACGACTTCGACGCATTCGCGGCGCAACGCACACCACTCGTTGAAGCTGCGAGCTGGACCACCCCTCGTCCCTGCTTGCGCCGTGGTCAGGACCGGCCGTCGACATCGTCGAACGGGGCCTCTCCCAGCCGGCGACGGCTGCCGAAAGGCGACAAGCGAGAGTGCTCGGCCGCCGCAGCCGTCCGGATCCGACCTGTCGGGCCTTTTCCGTGCTCGGCCGATTTAATTCCCTGATCGTCGATTTTGTCTCCCTGTTCGTCGGATTTATTTCCCTGTTCGATCGCGTAGCGAATTTGCTCTCGGACGTCTCGCAATATCAAGGACTTGCCGGCACAGAGTCGGTCGTTTGACGGCCCGGAATCGGGGTTTTCGCAGTATCTTCCCGTCGACCAGGGAACCCGATCCCGGCCGATTTCCTCCGCCACCAGGCCCTTCAGCCGGTAGAGAAGGTCGAGCGCCTCGCGGGGGCTGAGCTCGTCGGGGTGGGTCTCCCGCAACAACCCTCGGCTGGCGATTGGCGTGGCGCCGGTGCGGTCGGAGGCTGGGCCCATGCCGCCGAGTCGCCTGCGGGTGATTGGCGCGGCGGCGGGGACATCGCTATAAGGAGGATATGGAGCACCTCGTTCAGCCGACCCTCGACTTCATCTCGGCGCATTCGAGCTGGGCGGTGGCGGTCATGTTCGTCACAGCCTTCGGGGAGTCGTTCGCCTTTGTCAGCCTGCTGTTTCCGGGCACCTCGTTACTGATCGCCGCCGGGGCCTTGATGGCGGCGGGCTCACTGCCGTATCTGCCGATCGTCGCAGGGGCGGTCGTCGGCGCGGTTCTCGGCGACACGGTCTCGTTCTGGATCGGCCACCGTTATGGCGGCGGAATTGCCCGGGTTTGGCCCTTCACCCGCAGTCCCGACCTGCTGCCGAGCGGCATCCGGTTCTTTGCCAGGCACGGCGGCAAGAGCGTCTTCGTCGGCCGTTTCTTCGGCCCGATGCGCGCGGTGATACCGCTCGCCGCCGGGGTCATGCGCATGCCGCGCGACCGCTTTTGGCTTGCCAATGTGACTTCGGCGATCGTCTGGGCGCCGATGCTGCTCTTCGCCGGTGACGCCGTCGGCGATGTGGGCGAGAGCCTCGTCGGTTCCGCGAACACCGTGCTGCTGGTCTTCGGGGGTCTCACACTGTTCGGCGTCGCCGGGGTCGTCTGGGCGGCGATGAAGTCGGTACGACCGAAGACCTGAGCCCGCCCCTTACCGGCGGACGGCCGGCTGCCCAGATTCACCGAGTCACCGATCGCGCGAGTGCGCAGCCGAATGTCGTCGTTTTTTTCGCCCTACCGCCATCAGCTCATCCGCATCGGCGCCTGCGTCCCGCATGTCGCGGTCACCGAGCCGCGGCGCAACGCCGAGAATGTCCTGGACCTGCTCGCCGAGGGCGACCAGGCGCGGGTCGCCTTGATGGTGTTCCCGGAACTCTGCCTTTCGGCCTACGCTATCGACGATCTCCTGTTCCAAGACGCGGTGCTCGACGAGGTGGCACGCCAGGTGGATCGGCTGATCTGCGCGAGCGGCGAGCTCTTCCCGATCTTTGTCGTGGGCGCGCCGCTGAGATCGCAGGGGCACCTCTATAATTGCGGCGTCGCGATCCACCGGGGTGCCCTTCTGGGGGTCGTCCCCAAGGTCTTTCTGCCGAACTATCGCGAGTTTTACGAGCGCCGGCATTTCACCTCCGGCGAGGGTGTCGTCGGCCGGTCGATCACGCTCGCCGGGCGAGAAGCGCCATTCGGCAGCGACCTGTTGTTTGCCGCCCGCGGCGAGGCCGGCTTCACGTTTCACGTCGAGATCTGCGAGGATCTGTGGGTCCCGCAGCCGCCGAGCACCGCCGCCGCACTCGCCGGTGCCGAGGTTCTGCTCAACCTCTCGGCCAGCAACATCACGATCGGCAAGGCGCAAATGCGCCGCCTCTTGTGCGCCTCGCAATCGGCGCGCTGCCTTGCGGTCTATGCTTATTCTGCCGCCGGTGCGGGAGAATCTACGACCGACCTCGCATGGGACGGCCAGGCCGGGATTTTCGAATGCGGCGACGACCTCGGCGAGACGCAACGGTTCTCGACAGATCCGGAGATGGCGGTCGCCGATGTCGATCTCGGGCGTATTCGCCAGGAGCGGATGCGGACCAACACCTTCGGCGATTGCGTGCGCGCTGTCGGCGAGGAGCGCATGCGGTTCCGTACGATCTCCTTTGACTTCGCCGCACCGGACGAACTCCTCGAACTGCGGCGCGACGTCGAGCGCTTTCCGTACGTGCCGTCCGACCCGGCGATGCTGCGCGAGAATTGCTACGAGGCCTACAACATCCAGGTTCAGGGTCTGGCACAACGGGTCGCGGCGACGGGGCTGAAAAAGCTCGTCATCGGCGTCTCGGGCGGGCTCGACTCGACGCAGGCGCTGATCGTCTCGGCGCGAGCGATGGACCGGCTGGGGCTGTCACGCACCAATGTCCTCGCCTACACCTTGCCGGGTTTTGCGACGAGCGATGCGACTAAAGCCAACGCCTGGCGGCTGATGCGCGCGCTCGGTGTCACCGGCGCCGAGATCGATATCCGGCCGGCGGCGCGGCAGATGCTCGACGACATCGGGCATGCCTCGGCAAAGGGCGAGGCGCTCTACGATGTGACCTTCGAAAACGTTCAGGCCGGGTTGCGCACCGACTACCTGTTCCGGCTGGCGAATCACAACGGGGCTCTGGTGGTCGGCACCGGCGACCTCTCGGAGCTCGGCCTCGGGTGGTGCACCTACGGGGTCGGCGATCAGATGTCGCATTACAACCCGAACGCGTCGGTGGCCAAGACCCTGATCCAGCACCTGATTCGCTTTGTCGCAGCCTCCGGGGAGCTGGGCGAGAAAACCGTACGGATCCTCTACGACATCCTGGCGACCGAGATCTCCCCCGAGCTCGTGCCGCCCGGCGCCGACGGCGCGATCCAGTCGACCGAGAGCATCGTCGGCCCCTACGCCTTGCAGGATTTCAACCTCTATTACGCGACGCGGCACGGCTTCCGCCCTTCCAAGATCGCCTATCTGTCGTGGAATGCTTGGCGCGATGCCGGGTGCGGCAGGTGGCCCGCGAACACGCCCGACGCAGCGCGGCGCGCCTACACGCTCGCCGAGATCAAGCACTGGCTGCGCGTTTTTCTCTACCGCTTCTTCCAGTTGAGCCAATTCAAACGCTCGGCACTGCCCAACGGACCGAAGATCTCGTCCGGCGGGTCATTATCGCCGCGCGGCGACTGGCGCGCGCCGTCCGATGCAAACGCTAAGGTGTGGCTCGAGGAGCTCGAAGCCGGTGTCCCCAACGGCGAGTGAGCGGCACTATTGATCTTGGACGACCGCGATCGGGATCCGGCGGTGGCGTTCGGGGAGAGGAGCGGGACTGAGCGGCCTGACTTCGAGGTTCGTGACCAGGACGCGGAAAGTCGCCTCGCGTTCGGTCACCGCCAAAGTAAACTCGTCGAGCGTGCTGCAGACCACTGCGGCGTCCGCCCGACCCCGTCTGCGGGATCTGATTTCGGCGTTGCGCGCATAGTGGGCGTCTTCGACGCGACGATAGGCGTAGCCGCGGCTCAGCCCTTCTTCCGCGGTCCACAAGTCGAAGGTGTAGCACCCCTCCTTCAGCAGAATCGGCCCGACAATGGCGTGCATGAGGCGCTCCGATCAGCTGCGAGGGTTATCGGCTTGGGATGGCGATAGAATCGCGGGCTCGTGCCCGGCCGTGCCGGTGGCGGCGGGCGGTATCGTCATAGCCGGCATGCATTTGGCGACAAGAACGGCTAGGTCGAGCATGCCGAGCCCGATCGCGATCACGAGCAGCCAGGCATTCATTTGCCCGGCAATCCGGTCGAGGCGCATCAGTTGCTGTTTCATCGGGACCTCACGCTTCGTGCCATCAGACAAAGATGTAGCCCTTTATGTTGCGGTGCAACATAAACTTTAGTTAAATCGTGTGAGCGTTTTTTACGTTTTTGTTGCGGCGCGAGAGCAGCCGATACGACCTCGCCGACGGCGGCCGGACTTACGCGCCGCCATACACCGGGATGACTGCGCCGCGGGTCACGCGATTGGCCGGGGAGGCGAGAAAGGTGACGATTTCGGCGAGGTCCGCCGGAGAGACCCAGCGGCGATAGTCCGCATCCGGCATCGCCGCCCGATTCGCTGGGGTGTCGAGCACCGAGGGGGCGACCGCGTTGACCCAGATCTGTTCGTCGGTCGTCTCTTGGGCCAGCGCCTGGGTCAGCGCCGCCACAGCCGATTTGGACGCGGTGTAAGCGATCATCCCGGCGCCGAGGCGCGGCTCAAGAGCAGGCCGGGCCGCGACATTGACGATCCGCCCGCCTGGCGTGCCGCCGGGACCCGGTTCCTTGCGAGCACGGAACGCGGCGACGGCCGCCGCCGAGCACAAGAAGCACGACAGCGCATTCATCCGAAATTGTGCCATGAAATCTGCCGCGGACATCTCGCCGATCGGCGCCATAGCAAAGCCGCCGGCCAGGTGAATCGACGCCCAGAGCGGCGGAAGCGCCTGATAAAAGCGCCGGACCGCCGCTTCATCGGCGAGATCCACGCCGCGGCCGACGTGGACATCCGGATCTGACGAATATGGGAAATCGTCGAGCTCCGCGGCCACTAGGTTCGGCACGTGGCAGACCCCGCCGGCCTTGCGCAATGCTCCTATGACTGCCCTGCCGAGGGCTCCCGTGCCGCCAGTGACGACGACGTGGCTGCCTGCAAAATCGACCATCTCGTGTGCCTGCAATTTGACCTAAATTACATACATCAGGCCCCGTCAATCGGGCGTCACCCATAGACGCGGCGATAAAGTTCGATGATCTGGCCGCTTGTCGGGATTCGCGGGTTGTTGGCGGGCGAGCCCGAGCCGAGCGCTTGGTTCGCCATTACGGGTAGCAGCTCATCGTAGCGGTCGGCATCGATGCCCCACGCGCGGGGTGTCGGCACTTTCAGATCGTCGTTGAGCGCGCGCAGCTCATCGAGCAGACGCGCGACCGCGGCCTGGCTCCCCTCGTCCTCCTCCGCCACCCCCATCGCGCGGGCACAGTCGGCGTAACGCTCGAGAGCAGCCGGCGCCGAGAAGGCGGTGATCTCCGGCAGCAGCATGGCGTTCGATAATCCATGGGGAACGTGGAAAAACGCGCCGATCGGCCGGCTCATACCATGCACGAGGCACACGCTGGAGTTTGAGAACGCCATCCCTGCGGTCGTCGCGCCGAGCATCATCGCCTCACGCGCCGCCCGGTTGTCGGGTTCGGCGCAGGCGGTTCGGATATGGCGTGCGATCAGACCCATGGCGCTCTTGGCCAACCCGTCGGTAAAGGGATTAGCCCGGCGGCTGACATAGGCCTCGATCGCATGGGTCAGACTGTCGAGCCCGGTATCGGCGGTCAGCCGCAGCGGCATCGAGAGCGTCAGCTCGTAATCGACGATCGCCGCGAGCGGGCAGCAGGCGAGCCCGGCGATCAGCATCTTCTCGTCGGTCTCGGTGTCGGTGATCACCGTGAACCGGGTCACCTCGGAGCCGGTGCCGGCGGTCGTCGGAATAGCGATAACCGCGGGTCCGACTTTGGGAATTTCGGCCGGGACCTTGTAATCGCGCATCTGTCCGCCGTTGGCGACGAGGACACTCATCGCCTTGGCGGTATCGATCGAGCTGCCCCCGCCGATCGCGACCAGGCTGTCGAAGCCACCCTCCGCGAGACGGCGGGTGCCGGTCTCGACGACCGCCGTAGTCGGGTCGGCGACCGTGTCGGAGAACACCGCCCAAGGAACACCGTCGCGCTCGAGTTGGCCGGTCGCCCGCTCGAGATGGCCCGAGCCCGCGAGAAATGGGTCGGTGACGATCAGCGGGTTGACGAGCCCGAGACGGCGCAACATGGCCGGCAATTCGGCGAGCGCCCCGCCCCCCACCGTCATTAGACGCGGCGTTGTCACGATCGCAACCATCGGCAGCTTCCCTCAGCCCGGCTTGCGCATCACAAAGCGCAAGACCCCGCCCGCCTGCTCACTGGCTTCGAGCAGCTCGCACCCGGTGGTTTGGCAGAAATGCCGAAAATCCTGGGTGGCGCCGGGATCGGTCGCGAGCACTTCGAGCACCGCGCCGGGGGCGAGCGGCTTCAACGCCCGCCGCGCCTTCAGCACCGGCAGCGGGCACAAGAGGCCGGTGGCATCGAGGGTCGCGTCCACCGTCGTATCGCCAGCTTGCGTCATCTCTCGGCACCTTGCGGGTCAGGTGAAGGCGCGTTTGAATGCGGCCCAGACGGCACGTTGCGCGTTCATCGCGTCATCGACCGCCGGCATCATGCCGAAAAAGCCGTGGATCATCCCCGGATATTCCTTGTATTCGACCGGCACGCCGGCGCGGCGCAACGCCTCGGCGTAGCGCTCGCCGTCATCGTGCAGGACATCGCATTCAGCCGTGATAACGATCGCCGGCGCCACCCTCCCGAGGCTCGGCGCCTTGATCGGCGAGGCGCGCCAATCCTCCGCATCTTTCGGGTTGCGCAGATAATGATTGCGGAACCAAACCATCGATTCTCTCGTCAGCAGGCCATAGCCCCGGGCGTATGTGTCATAGCTGTCGCCGACCAAGCCATAGTCGGCGACCGGGTAAACGAGCGATTGGAGCCGCAATCTCGGGCCGCCGGCATCCCGGGCCATCAAAGCAACGACTGCCGCGAGGTTGGCGCCGGCGCTGTCGCCGTGCACGCCGATCCGCTCTGGGTCGACGCCCAACTCTTTGGCATTCGCGTGAACCCATATCAGTGCTGCGAACGAGTCTTCCGCCGCCGCTGGGAATCTGTGCTCCGGCCCCATGCGATAGTCGACCGATGCGACCAGCGCCTCGGCCCCGGCGCACAGGTTGCGCGCAACCAGATCATGCGTATCGAGGCTGCCGATTACATGCCCGCCGCCATGGTAATAAACGATCGCCGGCAGCGGAGCCGCACTATTCGGCCGATAAAGGCGCACACGGATGTTGCCCGCCGGACCCGAGACCAATTGCTCCTCAACCCGGTTGACGGGGAGCGGCTCCGCCTGGCGCGCCTGCGCCGTCGCTTCCATCTGCTCGCGCGCCTCGGCCGGCGTCATCGCTTCGATCGGCTTCAGGTTGGCCTCGGCCATGACCTGGAGGACGCGCTGGATCTGCGGATGAAGGTCCGGCATGACAATCTGCGATCCAAGTGGTCGCCGGCCCTCATCTTATCATCGGACGACGCGATCCGATCAAGGCCCGCGGCGCCGGATGTCCAGGTAAGGTGTTCCGTCCCGGTGGGTGTAGGCGGCAGGTTTTCCCCCCGCCGGTGCGACCATGTCGATATCCGGATAATAGGCCGTGTCGCCAGGAACGCGGGTCCCGATCTCGAGTATCTGTGCGTCGCGGCCCGAGCGGTTCCGGAAGCAATGACCGTTCGTGTCCTGCGCCGGGAACCCGGCGGCATCCCCGGCGCGAAGCACCTCCTCACCTCCGTCGGTGACGAGGACGACCTCGCCGGAAAGGACATAGACGAACTCGTCGCCGCCGGTGTGCCAATGACGTTGGCTCGACCATGCGCCCGGCGGCAGCCGGCATAGGTTGACCCCGAATTGCGACAGACCGGCAGCGTCCCCGAGCTTGGTGCGTTCGCGTCCGCGGCAGGGCGAGTCGAAGGGCGGCGGGTAGAGGGTGCCGACCACAGGGGTTAGTGCGGCTAAATCGATTCGTTTCTTCATGTCTCAGCTCCTCTCGCAGGGCAAAGCCTTTCCCCTGCCGTCAGGGGAAAAACCCGTTTGAGCGTCCGAAAGCCGTCCCCACAACATCGGAAATCGCCTGTAAATCAGATGCTTGACAGCGATCTGACCGAGCTCGCCGTCAGCGGAATTTGCGGCGCCAAAATGGGCTCGACAGCCGAATTGGCAGCCGATTTCACCGCCGAGTGTTCAAGTGCCGAAGTCGCAATCCATTTTATAATTGATAATAAAGCACAAAGGTACTATATAGCCCCGACTCCGGCCGCGGCAAGGGCGCCAAGGGTCGGTGCGGACTTCAGCCCACGAGCGGCGCGTGCGTCGCGCGGTCGGCGATCGGGACCAGCGCCCGTTCGGGGGGGCCGGTGTAGAGCTGGCGTGGGCGAAAGAGCCGCGTCTCCGGATCGGCGATCATCTCGTTCCATTGTGCGACCCAGCCGACGGCGCGTGCCACGGCGAAGATCGGCGTGAACATCGCCGGCGGGAGCCCCAAGGCGCGGAAGATAATGCCGGAATAAAAATCGATATTGGGATAGAGCTTGCGCTCGATGAAGTATTCGTCGCCGAGGACGACGCGCTCCAGCTCCATCGCGAGCTCGAGGAGCGGATCGTCACGCTGCCCCAAAGCGTCGAGCACCTCGTAGCAGCGGCGGCGCAGCACTTTGGCGCGCGGGTCGTAGCTCTTGTAGACTCGGTGGCCGAAACCCATCAGCCGGAACGGATCGTTCTTGTCCTTGGCGCGCCGCAAGATCTCGGGGATGCGATCGACCGAGCCGATCTCGCCCAAGGTCTGCAACACACCTTCGTTGGCGCCGCCGTGCAGCGGCCCCCACAAAGCGGCGATCGCCGCCGCGGTGCAGGCATAGGGGTTCGCCCGCGTCGAGCCGACGAGCCGCATCGCCGAGGTCGACGCGTTCTGCTCGTGGTCGGCCTGGATGATCAGCAGCGCTTCGAGCGCGCGCGCCGCCGCGTCAGGCGCCTGATAGGGTTCGCAAGGCACCGAGAACAGCATGTTCAGAAAGTTCTCGGCGTAGCCGAGATCGTTGCGCGGATAGACGAAAGGCTGCCCCTGCGAATATTTATAGGCCATTGCGGCGATCGTCGGCATCTTGGCGATCAGCCGGTGCGAGGCGATCATTCGGTGGTGCGGATCGAAGATGTCGAGCCCGTCATGGTAGAACGCCGCCAATGCCCCGATGACACCGCACATCACCGCCATCGGATGGGCATCGCGCCGGAACCCGCGATAGATCGCGTGCAGTTGCTCGTTGACCATCGTGTGATGGGTGATGTCGTGCGTGAATTTCGAGAGCTGTGCCGCCGTCGGCAATTCGCCATTGAGAAGCAGCCAGCAGATCTCGAGATAGCTGCAACTCTCGACGAGCGCGTCGATCGGATAGCCGCGAAAGAGCAGAATGCCGTTGTCACCGTCGACATAGGTGATCGTCGAGCGGCAGATCCCGGTCTCACCCAAACCGGGATCGTAGGTAAAGCACCCGACCTGCTTGTCGAGGTCGCGAACATCGACCATCGGCGGACCGATGGTGGGGTGCAGCAGCGGTAGGTCAGGCCGCATGTTGCCGCCGCCGATACCGCTTTCCGCCGTCTGGAGATTTGCCGTTGCGCTCATGGGTTCCTCCGTGACAGAGACCTGACTCAATATATGCATAGACATGATGTCAACCTTGATTCACTGATCAAGCTTTTCTGAGCAGCATGTTGTTTTCTGCCCGGGAAGCCGCCGACCGGCTCGGAATCAAGCTCGATACGCTCTACGCATATGTCAGCCGCGGCCGGCTGCGCTCGGTCATGGTCCCCGGGACTCGCGAGCGGCGCTATCGAAGTGAGGACGTGCAGGCTCTGCTCGACGGCCGCTCGGGCAACAGGCCGCCGGCCAGCCCTGACCCCGAAGCACTGATGCCGGTGATCGGCTCGTCGGTCTGCCTGATCGAGAACGGCCGCTTCTACTACCGGGGGCAGGACGCTGTTCGTCTCTCCGAAAGGGCCACACTCGAGGAGATCGCACGGCTGCTGTGGCTCGACGAGGCGGGACCCGAGCTCGCGGCCGCGAGCCGACCTGGCCGAACAGCGGTCGCGGCTCCGGCCTCCGGGCTGATCGAGCGCTGCCAGATCCGGCTTACGGTACTCGGCGACGAGGACCTCCCGGCGCTCGATCTGACGCGCGCGCGGGTGATTCGCACCGGCCACCGCATCCTTCGTGAGCTCGCCGCCTGTGTCGCCTCCACGCCTCACTCACTCGATCCCGTCCACCGCCGCCTCGCCGCGGCGTGGAGACTGGGGGAGGCAGGAGCCGACCTCCTTCGCCGCTGTCTCGTGCTGATTGCCGATCACGAGCTCAACCCGTCGACCTTTGTCGCGCGCTGCGTGGCCTCGACCGGAGCCACACCCTATGCCGTGGTCGCCGCGGCGTTGAGCGCGTTGTCCGGCCGCCTCCACGGCGGCGAGACCGAGCGCGCCGAAGGCTTGCTGCGCGAGCTCCTGGAGGGCGGCGATCCGATGGCGGTAATGGCCGGCCGGCTGGCCCGCGGCGAGCGCCTCCCGGGGTTCGGCCAGCCTCTCTACCCCGAAGGTGACCCGCGCGCCGTTGCCATCCTAACTGCTCTCGCGCAAGCGGCGCCGGACGCTCAGACATTGGCAGAAAAGGCTGCCGAAACCGGGTTGCGCTTGATCGGGCGTCGGCCCAACGTCGATTTCGCGCTCGCCGCAACGGCGATCGGGCTGGGTCTTCCCCGCGACAGTGCACTGGGAATGTTCATCATCGGCCGCACGGTCGGCTGGATCGCCCATGCGATCGAGCAATACGAGAGCGGCGTTCTGATCCGTCCCCGGGCGCGCTATCTCGGCCCGCGGCCGAGCGAAAAACCAGGGGAGGACGGAGCTTGAGTGAGCCGAGGAAGGGAGAGCTGCCCGATTGGCGCGACGAGATTTTCGCGGCGCTGAAGGCGGCGGAAGTCCGCCAGGTCGGTTACGTGCCGGATGCCGGGCACGCCCGGCTGATCGAGCTTTGCCGCGATGATCCAGAGCTTCGCGCCGTGCCGCTGACGACCGAAGAGGAAGGGGTCGCGCTCGCCGCCGGCGCCTGGCTCGGCGGGCAGCGCGCGGCTCTGCTGATGCAATCGAGCGGGGTCGGCAATTGCGTCAACATGCTGTCGCTGATCAAGACGTGCCGTTTCCCGTTGGTGATGCTGGTGGCGATGCGCGGCGAGTGGGCCGAGTTCAACCCTTGGCAGGTGCCGATGGGGTCGAGAACGCAGACCGCGCTCGAATTGTGCGACGTGCTGGTCTATCGCGTCGAACGGCCCGAAGAGGCCGCCGAGACCGTTACTGCGGCGCTCGACATCGCCTACAACGGCGATCTCGCCGCGGCGGTTCTGCTGGCGCAGAGACTGCTCGGCGCGAAACGGTGGGTGAAATGATCGCGAACGAGCGCCGGCTCGATCGGCGCGCCGCGATGCGCACCCTACTCGAAAGCCGCGGCGATCTCCTGCTCGTGACCGGGCTCGGCTCCACCACGTGGGATGCCGCCGCGGTCGGCGATGACGACCGTAACTTCTACCTCTGGGGTGCGATGGGTGCCGCGGCGGTGATCGGGCTCGGGCTGGCGATTGCCCAGCCCGGGCGCCGCGTCCTCGTGGTCACCGGGGACGGCGAGATGCTGATGGGGCTCGGCGCGCTCGCGACGATCGGCGTGCAGCGCCCGCCGAATCTGGCGGTCGCAGTGTTCGACAACGGCCGCTATGGCGAGACCGGGATGCAAGCAAGTCACACCGAGCAGGGTGTCGAGCTAGTCGCAATCGCTCGTGCTTGTGGCTTCAAGGAGACTTTCGACATCGTCGATGAGCTCGGGCTGCGCGACTTCGCCGCGCGGGTCCACAATGCGGCGACGACCTTGTTCGCTCGAGTCGCGATCCGCGCCGACGAGCCCCGGCGGGTATTGCCGCCGCGAGACGGCGTCTTCCTGAAGACCCGTTTCCGCCGCGCGATCGGCGCGGAATAGTCCTCGTCTACATCATGCGCTTCGAAGCTCTCAGCCCTGGGGCTCTGACGGAGACGGTGGGGTCCGGGATATGCAGGAAGAAGAAGGCCGAGACCAAGGGGACGACAAGACCAGATTGAACGAAATTCCGGAGCCGGCACGGGCGGAATTTTCTGTCAGGCGACCCGGCTCGGCGCCGGCAGCGGCACGGGCGCGGCCCCCGCCGCCGCCGCGACCGCAGTTCCCTCGCCTATCGGCACACTGACCGCGGCCAGCGGCGCTATTGCCGGCGTCGGCGCCGGCTTGGGCAGGTCGTGCGGCGCTACGGTCTGCAAGGTCAAGGCGCCCGAAGCGAACGAGATCCCCTTCTCGGCGAACGCCTGATAGATCCGCTTCAGATATTCGCGCTGCACCCAGCTCGGCTTGACCGGGCGCGAGGTGAATTTGAAGCGTAGCACGATCGCATTGTCGACGACCTCGGCGATGCCCTGCAATTTGAGCGGCAGCATCACCTCGACGGCCATCTCTGGATCGTCCTGCATCGCCAGGCCGATTTGCTTGACGGTCTTGCGCACCAGCTCGATATCGGTGCCGGGTTCGAGTCGGAGATTGAATTTGATCGTCGCGAAATCGCGGCTGAGATTGGTGACGGCACCAAGCTGGCCATAGGGGATCGTGTGCAGCGGTCCGTTCTGGTGGCGCAATTTGAGCGAGCGGACGCCGAGCGTCTCGACCGTGCCCTTGAGCCGGCCGGTGTCGATGTACTCGCCGACGCGGAAGGCGTCGTCAAACATGTAGAACAGGCCCGAAATAATGTCGCGTACCAGCGACTGCGAGCCGAACGAGACCGCCAGCCCAAACACGCCGGCGCCGGCGATCAACGGGGCGGTATTGACGCCGAGCCGCGAAAGCACGACCAGCGCTGCGATCACCGCGATCAGGATCCCGAAAGCGGCGCGCAATAACGGCAGAATGGTTTGCAACCGCGAGCCTGGCGCCGCCTCATTGTCGGAGTCGATTCCGGGCAGCTTTGGTCCGACGCTGACCTCTTGGAGATTGCGGTCGATCGCCAGCCGGCCCAGCACCCATGCGACATAGGCGACCAGCAAGGTGGCCAGCGCCACCGTGGCCGCGTGCAGCGCCTGCGCCGCTTCGGCCGCCGGCAGCTCGATCGCCTCGATCCAGATCCACACCAGCGCCAGCACCGCGGCGAGCAGGACGAGCACGCGCAGAAGGCGGCGCATGCTGAGCGCCACCAGCCGATCCATTCCGACCGGACGGCGATCGGCGTCCGGATCGGCATCGCGCCATCCCCGCTCGGTCAGCCGTTCGAGCACGAGCAGGACGAACAACACGCCGACGGTTTGAGTAGCGCCGTAATAGTAGGACAGCAACCCGAGAGACAACCCGAACACGAAGAACAGGAACAGCGCGGCAATCGCGGTCAAGGCGATGGCGAGCCAAGCGCGCGCGATCGCGGCGCGCAACGCGGCAACTATAGTGCCGGTCCTGCAGCCGCAGATCAGCGCTTCGGCCGCGGTGCGCGCACGGAACACGATCAGCACGTAAAGGCCGCACACGATCGCGGCGACCAGCAGCCCGAGGATATGCGACGCCCCGCTGTCCACATCCATCAGCGCGTAATAGCGGCCGAAGCCGACCAGCGCGATGGCCGCCAGGATCGTCGCCGAGAGGAACTGCGCCAGGCGGCGCGCCTCGCCATCGGGGAGATCGATCAACCGGGCCGCCGGTTCGCCCGGGCGCAGCACAATGCCGATGACCAGCGAGGCGACGCGCCAGCGGATCAGTACGTTGACCGCCAAGATGATCAGCCCGACGGCCACCCCGGCGTCGATCAGCCAGTGCCGGCTGTAGACGAATGCCGCGGCGAATACGCCTAGCCCACAGGCGTCGCACAGCAGGAGGCGCAACAGCATCGCCAGGGTCGGCCCTTCCGCGCGCGCCCGAAGGATGCGGCGGATGCGGACGCTGACACCGCGCCGGACGAGCTTTTCGGCCAGCAACGCGAGGCAGGCGGCGAGTACCACCCAACCGAGATCGACCAGCGCGCCGATCGCCGAACCGTGCCGATCGAATGACCGCCACTCGCGCTCCAGCGCCGCCGGCGTGTCAGGCAGCATGCTGACATCCGACATCGCTTCGTCTTCGAGACGCATCGTGACGTTGCCGAGCCAGCCGGCCGACCGCATATCGCCGCCGGCTGCCGGAGCGGTGCCGCCGGCGCCGGCCGAAGTTTCGGCCGCCAGCACCGGCGTGGCCAAGGCGACGAGCCAGGCCAGCATCGCGCACAACACCATTGCCGATGCGCGCCGGCGGGTCGCGCCGCCAATGTCCGTCAATCGCAACCGCATGCCGCCTCTCCCTGCGCGATGGGCGGGATTTAGCTGGTTTCGAGATGGCGCCCCAAACCGCTTCCAGCAAGTCGGACCTGGTCTAACAGAGAGCCGAGCGGCGCGGCTTGACGACCGTGCACGGGAAAGACGAAAGTTGCAGGTGAGCTGGACTATTCCCGGCGGATCGCACCCCAACCTTGCCGCGGTTCCTGTCGGCTCTGCCGCATTTGCGGTGGCGGCGCGATCAGCCGATATCTCCAAGGAGGAACCCGCATCGTGAGCATCGGAACCTTGCCGCTCGCCCGTTTTACCGTTCTCGATCTGTGTCACGCCCGCGCCGGCCCGACCGCGGTCCGCCAGCTCGCCGATTGGGGCGCCAACGTGATCAAGATCGAGCCGCCGGGCGAATCGAGAGGCGATGTGACCGGCTCGCGGCGCGACGGCTTCGATTTCCAGAACCTGCACCGCAACAAGCGCAGCCTGACGCTCAACCTCAAGAGCGAGGAGGGGAAGGCGATTTTCTTCAAGCTGGCGGAGAAGGCGGACGTCATCGTCGAGAATTTCCGCTCGGAAGTAAAATACCGGCTCGGCGTCGATTATGAGTCGGTCAAGAAGGTCAATCCGCGCATCGTCTACGGCAGCATCTCGGGCTTCGGCCAGACCGGGCCCTACGCCAAACGCCCCGGGGTCGACCAGATCGCCCAGGGCATGGGCGGGCTGATGTCGATCACCGGCCTGCCGGGCCAGGGTCCGGTTCGGGTCGGCATCCCGATCGACGATCTGTGCGCGGGCCTCTTGCTCGCCCAAGCGATGCTGATGGCGCTGATCGAGCGCGAAACCAGCGGCGACGGGCAATGGGTCCACACCTCGTTGCTCGAAGCGCAGATCTTCATGCTCGATTTCCAGGCCTCGCGCTGGCTGATTGCGGGCGAGGTCGCCAAGCAGGCCGGCAATGACCATCCGACCGGCATCCCGACCGGGCTGTTCCCGACCTCGGACGGGCAGATTAACATCGCCGCCTCCGGCGACCACATGTTTCGCCGCTTCTGTGAGGCGGCCGACGCGATGTCATTGCTCGACGATCCGGATTACGCGACCGGGGTGCAGCGCTCGAAGAACCGCAAGGCGCTCAACGAACGCATCGCCGAGATCACCAAGAAGCGTCCCGCGGCCTACTGGGTCGAGCTGATGAACGAGGTCGGCGTGCCGTGCGGGCCGGTCTATACGATCGACCAGACCTTCGCCGACCCCCAGGTGCAGCATTTGGAGATGGCGCGCCCGGTCGACCATCCCAAGCTTGGCCCGATCAAGGTGGTCGGCCAGGCGATCAACATGACCCGCACCCCCGAGCCGGAAAGGCTGCGCCCGACGCCCGATCTCGGCCAGCACACCAGCGAGGTACTGCGCGGGCTCGGCTACAACGAGGCCGCAATCGCCGATCTGCGCGCCCGCGCCGTCGTCTAGGGAATGCCGTCATTGCGAGGAGCCGGACGCGACGAAGCAATCTCGATGTTCCGGGCACCCCCGCCCGAGATTGCTTCGCTCCGCTCGCAATGACCCTACAGACAGAATCCTAAGGAGCGCGAAAACATGCTCGACCAGCCGCTGGCAACCAGCAAGATGATCGCCGAGAAGGACGGGCCGATCGGCCGCCTGATCTTCAACAATCCGGCCCGCCACAACGCCGTGTCTCTGGAAATGTGGGAGGCCGTGACCCAGATCATCGACGATTTCGAGCAGGACGATGCGGTTCGAGCGATTGTCGTCAGCGGCGCCGGCGGCAGGGCTTTCGTCTCGGGCGCCGACATCTCCGAATTCAAAGAGAAGCGCACTTCGGAGGAAGCGGTCGCAGCCTACGGCAAGATCTCCGAAGGCGCCCGCCGCCGCATCCAGGACACCCCGAAGCCGACGATCGCGATGATCTCCGGCTATTGCATCGGCGGCGGCGTCGGCACGGCGCTCGCGTGCGACTTGCGGATCGCCGCCGAGGGCTCGCGCTTCGGGATCCCGGCGGCGAAGCTCGGGCTTGGCTATGCCTATGACGGTATCAAGAAGCTGATCGATCTGGTCGGGCCGGCCTGCGCCCGTGAGATCTTCTACACGGCCCGCCAGTTTAGCGCCGAGGAAGCGCTGCGCATGGGCTTGATCAACCAGGTGGTACCGGCCGATCAGCTCGAAAGCTACGTGAAAGATTATTGCCAGATGATCGCCGCGAACGCACCGCTGACCGTGCGTGCGGTCAAGGTCATCGTTCGCGAGGCGATGAAAGACGCCAGCGAGCGCGATCTGGCGCTTTGCAAGCGCGTCGTCGACGAGTGCTTCGCCAGTGAGGACTACGCCGAAGGCCGCACCGCCTTCATGGAGAAGCGCAAGCCGGTGTTCAAAGGGCGGTAACCGGTCGTCATTGCGAGGACCCCCGGATGGCCGCCCGCCACGGCGGGCGTTCCGGGGGGACGAAGCAATCTCGCCACCGCCCTACGGATACCTGCCATGAAACTTCCCGCCCACAGTCGCTACGACTACGTGCCGATCCACAAGCGGCCGCAATACGAGTGGCCCGAAGGCGCCCGGCTCGCTGTCACTTTCTGCAATAACATCGAATTTTTTGCCTTTGGTGCGGGTCTCGGCGTCGACCCGTCGGGGGTCCCCGCTCCCCAAAGCCATCGCAACTACGCCTGGCGGGATTACGGTAACCGCGTCGGCCTCTGGCACTATCTCGATCTGCTCGACGAATTTGGGCTGCCGGGAGCCCACAACGTCAATTCGGCCGTCCTCGAGGCCTGTCCGGACATCGTCGAGCGGCTGAACGGGCGGGGCGACGAGTATGTCGGTCATGGCCGAACCAATGCCGAACGGCAAGACGTGCTGTGGGAAGAGGACGAGGCGCGGCTGATCGCCGAATGCACCGAGATCGTCACCCGGCTCTCCGGCCGGCGGCCCGAAGGCTGGCTCGGCCCGGGTCTCGCGGAGAGCGGCGTCACCCCAGACCTCTTGAAGGAGGGCGGCTACCGCTACGTGATGGATTGGGCGATCGACGATCAGCCGATCTGGATGCGCACCCGCGCCGGGCGGCTCCTCTCGGTGCCCTATCCTGCCGAGCTCAACGATCTGCCGGCACTCGTCAACCGCCGTCACACCGGGCGCCAATTCGCCCAGATGATCATCGACCAATTCGACGAGATGCTCGAGCAGTCGCGCAAATACCCGCTGGTCTTCGCCGTCGCAGTGCATCCCCTCATCATCGGTCAGCCGCACCGGCTGCGTCCGTTTCGCGACGCCATCCGCCATATCATGGGTCACCGCGACGCGCTGTGGATCGCCACACCCGGCGAGATAGCGCGCTATTGCGAGAGTCTACCCAAGGGCACGGTTCCCGGGTCGGATTAGCGCCCGCCCGTGCCTCTGCCGGCCCGACGTCCCGGTCTACTTGATCTGACCTTGGCTCAGCCCGTCCGAGCAGGAGCAGCGCGCACCGACGCGAAGCGAGCTCGAGCGAAGCGAAGCTGGCGCGACAAAGGAGCATCCTCCGGCCGAGGTGGCGCACTGGTAGGTGTAGTAAGAGGGCTGGGCGCTATTCCCGGGCCATTCGCCGTTGCCACTCGTCCCGAAGCTCGGCGCGGGGCTAAACATGCCGCCGCCGGTCATGCCACTCCCCATGCCGCCGCCGGTCGTGCCACTCCCCATGCCGCCGCCGGTCGTGCCACCTCCCATGCCGCCGCCGGTCGTGCCACCCCCCATGCCGCCGCCAGTCGCGCCGCCTCCCATCCCGCCGCCGGTTGCGGGGCCTCCCATGCCGCCGCCGGTCGGGCCGGCCCCCATGCCGCCGCCGGTCGTGCCACCACCACCCGTCCCGCCGCCCTTGCCGGCGACGAGCACGACAGGGGCGTCGGAACCGGCCGCATCCGTCGCGAAGGGACTCGATAAAGGACCTGCGAACCGCCACTCGGCCGCAACAGGCCGGCCAATCGAAATCGCTGCCGCCACGATAAGGGTGAGGAGCGGAAGCAACTTGTGCATGAAGCCCCTCTTGTGGCCGTCTTCCGACGAGTAGGGTTAACAAAGTCGGAAGGTACAGGCAGAATGCAATCCGCGCCATCGGAAAGAAGTTTTGTGCGGCGGTGCACGGCCTTTTCGAAGAGCGCCGGTTTCGACGAGCTCTATTTCTTTGCCGAGGGCGCCTCTATCGGACGATGATAACCGGCTCGCGGGGGTAGAGGGCGTACCGTGAGTACCGTCTTCATCAGTTATCGAAGGGAAAGCACGGCTGGAGAGGCTACGGCCTTGTTCAATGATCTCGCAGCGCGGCTCGGCGAAAATTCCGTCTTCATGGATGTGGACAGTATCGCTCTAGGCCGCGACTTCCGCAGTGTACTGCAGGAAACTACCGCCTCTTGCGACCTCATGCTGGTGCTGATCGGCAGAAACTGGGCCGATGCCAAGGACGAAGGAGGACGAGTTCGCCTCGAAAATCCCGCTGATTACGTGCGCCTGGAGATCGAAGCGGCGCTCAGACGAGATATAGCTGTCACGCCCGTCATGGTGCAGGGGGCGCACATGCCGGCGCCCGAAGACTTGCCCGCAGAGATCAGGGATTTGGCGTACCGCAATGGATTTGAACTCAGTCACAGCCGTTGGGAGTCGGACGTTGGGGAAATGGTCCGGCGGTTGGATCTCCGCGGTCCCGCGGGTGACCATCAAGTCAAGCCCATCGCCCACGAGCAATCGGCGCTGGCGCCTCCAGGGTCGCGGGATATCTCAGCCGCACCCGCCACTCCACAAGCTAGGCCGCAATGGGAGCTATTTGGGCGGCGAGTTCGCCTGACGCGTCGACAAATCATGGGGATTGCCGCGCTTGGTGTTGTCGGCACCGGTGCAGCGATTGCCGCCCCTTCGATAAGGAGGCTGTTATCGAGACCGGCATTGCGGTCGATCAGCTTCGATTCCCCGAGCGTCGACGAGAGGGGGATGCGCAACCCGCCGGAAAAATACTCGACCACAATGTTTACCGAGGCGCTCGGCTTGGGCGCCGGGCTCGATATGGTCTCGATCCCCGCCGGCAGCTTCACGATGGGCTCGCCGTCGGACGAGCCGGAGCGGCAACCGGACGAAGGTCCGCAACACCATGTCGCACTCGCTGCTTTCTTTATTGGCGCCTCACCGGTTACCCAGGCGCAGTGGGCTGCCGTGGTCTCGGCGCATCCCGATCCGATCCATGCGGACCTCGATCCGAGCCCCTCGTTCTTCAAAGGTATCGACCTGCCGGTTGAAAGCATCAGCTGGAACCAAGCCGAAGAGTTTTGCGTGCGCCTCGCCGCGATTACTGGCCGGCCGTACCGACTGCCGAGCGAAGCCGAATGGGAATATTCCTGTCGTGCCGGGACCGTGACGCCCTTTAGCTTCGGACCGACAATCACCCCGGAATTGGCGAATTACTGTGGAACCGGTGGCGCGGTGTGCGGCGACAGCGACGGCAAGAGCGTCGCCTCGGAAGTCTACAACAATGTGAAATACGGTTCGGGCGCCTACGGTCAGGGCCCGGTCGGGGTTTTCCGGGGGACGACGACGCGCCCGGGAACATTCCCGCCCAATCGGTTCGGGCTCTATGACATGCACGGCAATGTCTGGGAATACTGTCTCGACGAATGGGCGAATAGCTATGCCGATGCGCCGCTGGACGGCACCGCATACCTTTCTGGACCGCGGGACAGTCAGAGGATTCTGCGCGGTGGATCCTGGTCGCACAACCCGGCGATCTGCCGTTCTGCCTACCGGGATAGTCTTGACCCGAGCCTCTCAGGGTGGCAGGGCCGCATTGGCCTGCGGGTCGTGTGCGCGCTCTAGCCCGCTCCGGGCGCCCGCGCCGGTTCCCCGGCCCGCTTGTCCCGCAGCCGCAGCATTGGGACAAAGGCGAAGGCCAGTGCCGTGAACCCTGCCGACACCAGGATCAGCGGATCGAGTTGGCGGTTGAACAGATGCTCATAAAGGAACGAGCCAATATTGTCTGACAGCGCCCCCGAGAAATTGGTGATCGACATCAAGGCGGCAAAGGCAAACCCTTCCGCCCGTTGTGGACAGTAATCGGCAGCCAGGGTCAAGGTCGCGACGAAAGCAACCATCCCGGCGAACCCACTGAAGAAGTTGATGACGGCGGCCGCTGCTTGATCCCAGAGCAAAAGAAACGCCGCCGTCGCTAGGGTGCCGAGCAGGATGCTCAAATTCAGGAGCTTTCTTGCAGTGATCCCTTTGAGAACGCGTCGGTAGAGCAATGCGCCGGCGATCCATCCGGCAGAGCTGATCGACCCAAGGATGCCGATGTACTCCTGAGAAAATTTTAGCTCATCGGTCATGTGATAATAAAGCGGGGTGCCCAACCCGGGGCTCAGGTAGTAGAGAAAAAGAAACCCACCGATCAGCCAAAGCTCTCTCAGGGTAAAAGCCGCCAGTAGGCTGGCGAAGGTCTTCTTCATCTCCGGCAGGTCGATGCGGGTTCTGGGTTCGCTGATCAGAAACCAAACGGTCGAGACCACGGCGAGCGGGGCGACGGTGATGATCGCCGCGGCGGTATGCAAAGCAGCGGCCGGCGACAGCCGCTCGACCAGCTGACCACCGATAAACCCGCTCGCCAGCGCTGCGATGTTGAACCACACCCACTGCTGATTGACGAAGGCGTCGCTGGCGCCGAGCCTCTGGCCGTTTTCGACGAGGAGGGCGCCACACAATGTGCTCGAGATCGCCATTGCATAGGCGGTCAGCAGCAGGACGAAGATCAGCTCACTGGGCGCAGTCGTTTGGGTAACCCAGCAATAGGCGCCGGCTGCCGCAGCGTTGGCGATCACGAGGTAGGCCTTGCGGCGATAGCCGAAAAGCGGCAGGAAATCCGAAACGATCCCGTAGATCGGCTTGATGATCCAGGGGAGGTTGAGGATCGTCAGATACGCGGTGACCTGGACCGGGGTCCACCCGAAGGTCTGCTTCAGATAATAGTTGAGTGGTTGGGCGATCAGCCCACCGGTCTGACCGATCCCTTCGACGACATAAACCAGGCCAAAGAACAGCATGAGCCGGCTAATCTGCCGGCTCTCATCGGGTAGTACAGCGGCGCAGGACGTCGCGGCGGACCCTTAGGCGCGCTCTATTTGACCGCGACGATGACTTCGATCTCGACCGGGATCCCGGCCGGCAATGAGCTCATGCCGACCGCCGAGCGGGCGTGCCGGCCCGCCTCGCCAAAGACTTCGACGAAGAGATCCGAGCAGCCGTTGACGACTTTCGGGTGATCCTCGAAATCGGGTGCGGCATTGACCATCCCGAGCACCTTGACGATCCCCTCGACCCGATCGAGATTGCCGCCCAGCGCGTCCTTGATGGCCGCGATCAATACCAAGCCGATCTGGCGGGCGTGCCGGTAGCCCTCGTCGACCGACATACCGGCGCCGAGCTTGCCCCGGGGCATCGTGCCGTCGGCGCGCTCCGGGCCTTTGCCGGAGAGATAGAGCAGATCGCCGGCCCGCCTGGCGTGGACATAGTTGCCGAGCGGGCTGCCGACCTTTGGCAGCGTGATGTTCAGCTCTTTCAGCCGTTGCTCGATGTTCATCGCATGATCTCCAATTGGGCGGCGTCGCATCATAAGCGAAGGAGCGAGACTCTCACATCGTCTCAGCGGCAACGGTATCTGCCGATCTGCGCGCTGCCGTCCTGGTCGTAGGAGACCAGTTCGACACTTTTGCTCAACGACGCGCAATGCGCCTGGGCGAGCGAGTCCGCGACCGCGCTATCCGTCTCGTCCGAATACCAGCGCAACGTGATCGCATCAGGCGATTGCTCGATGGTCCACGGCGGCCCGTTACACGCCGCGACAGCGAGCAGCATCCCCAACCAGGCAACCCGCGTGATAATGAATATTAACATCGTCGCTCGCCCCGCTGGTGTACCGATCGACATCGGAGAAAACGCCGGGCGGCAACGTTCGTTGCCTCCGGAGCGCTATGACGCGGTCAGCTGGCGCCAGTCCACCGCGCTGCCGAGCTTCAAGCGCCTGCCGGCCGCGGGCATCGGGTATTTGAGCCCGCTGGCGCAATTGAAGAGGACGACCCGCTCGTCCGGTCGGACCCGGCCATCGGCGAGCGCCTGCTTGTAGGCCGCATAGGTCGCCGCGGTTTCGGGACAAAGCAGCAGCCCTTCCTCGGCCGCGACCTCGCGCCATGCCCCAGCGATCGCATCCTCAGTGACGGCGATTGCAAAACCACCGCTCTCGCGCACCGCGCGCAGGATCAGAAAGTCGCCGACCGCTTGGGGCACGCGAATACCTGCGGCGAAGGTGTGCGCGTTTTCCCAGCGCGGTGCGTGTTCGGCCCCTGCTTCCCAGGCATTGACCATCGGCGCGCAGCCCTCGGCCTGGACCACCACCATCCGCGGCCGCTTATTCCCGATCCAGCCGATTGCCTCTAGCTCGGCGAACGCCTTCCACATGCCGATGATGCCCGTTCCGCCGCCGGTCGGGTAGAAGATCACATCAGGCAGGTGCCAACCGAGCTGCTCGGCAAGCTCGATCCCCATCGTCTTCTTGCCCTCGATGCGATAGGGCTCCCGGAGCGTCGAACAGTTGAACCAGCCGACCTCCCGCTCGCCTTCGGCGACCAGCTTGCCGCAATCGTCGATCAGCCCGTCGACGAGGAACACTTCGGCGCCCTGCATCGCGATCTCGCGGATGTTGACCGCCGGTGTATCATCGGGGCAGAAGACATGGGCCTTGACGCCGGCCCGCGAGCAATAGGCGGCCATCGCCGCGCCGGCATTGCCGTTGGTCGGCATGGCCATCATGGTGACGCCGAGCTCTTTGGCCATCGATACCGCCAGCGTCAGTCCGCGCGCCTTGAACGAGCCGGTGGGCAGACGCCCCTCGTCCTTGACCACGATCTCGCCGCCTTTGGCCAGCCGGGCGGTTATCCGGGGAAGCGGGATCAGCGGTGTCACCACCTCGCCGAGCGAGACCACGTTCTCCGGCCGGCGCACCGGCAGCAGCTCGCGATAGCGCCAAAGTGTCTGCGGCCGGGTGGCGAGCGCCTCTCGGGGCAGCGCGCGACGAACCCCGTCGAGGTCATAGCGCACCAGCAAAGGCCGGCCGGCCTTCGACAAATTCTGCAAGGTGTCGGCGGGATAGCGCTCGCCGGTCAGACTGCACTCGAGATGCGTCACGAAGGTCGGCAGATCGCCGCCCGTCCAGTGGCACTCGGCCATTTGCGTCTCCTGCGGGAACTGCCCTTCTCCCGCACCGCGCCCTCTCGGCGCACGCGTGCGTGCGCCTGCCGGATGGCACATCTCCGATGCGCCAGGGGTGCCGAGCGCAGTGAGGCGGGTGAGGGTGAATTGTACAAAGCCAGCACCCTCACCTTCCCAGCCCTGCGGGCTAGGCGCCTCCCTCTCCCGCGGTGCGTCGCGGTGCGGGAGAGGGGCTCAGGTGAGAGCCGAGCCTAGTTGATCAGGCCGTAGAACTTGCCGGCGTTCTCGCAGGTCATCTTGTGGGTGATTTCGGCCGGCAGGTGGCTGAACTGCTCGTCGATGTATTTCTTCGACTCCGGCCACACCCCGTCGGGATGCGGGTAGTCCGACCCCCACATCAGGGTCTCGACCCCCATCTCCTCAATCAGCTTGGTGCCCACGCGGTCAAATTGGAACGTCGCCTTGCACTGGTTGCGCCAGTACTCGCTCGGCAGCTTCTTGAGCTTGAGGTCCTGATATTGGTCCTGGAACTCGAAATCCATGCGGTCGATGACATACGGGATCCAGCCGATGCCGCTCTCGCCGAACACGACCCGGATGTTCGGGAAGCGCTCGAACACTGCCGCCCCCATCAGGTCCGTCAGGATCGTCGCCAGGGTCATCTGGAAGCGGCACAGGCCGCTATAGGTCATCCGCCGCGCAATCGCCGGCTCCAGTGACTTGCGCAGCTCGGGGTCGGTCGCCGGGAAGGTGTGGAAGTGCAGCGGCAATTGCATCTCGTTCACCGCTTCCCACAGCGGGTCCCACATCGGGTGCCACATCGGCGTCATGTGCCAGGAACAGGACAGCTCGACCCCCTTCATACCCAGCTTCGCGACGCGCCGCACCTCGGCCGCTGCTACCTCGATATCGCTATAAGGAAGGCAGGCGAGGCCGATCTCGCGCTGCGGATAGTAGCTGCAGAAGTCGTTCATGAAGTCGTTGTAGATTCGCAGCATCTCGTTCGCCGCCGCGGGGTTCTTCATCTTAGCGCACGCTGCGAGAATACCGTAGATGACTTCAGCATCGACACCGTCGCGGTCGAGCTCCTTGACCCGAAGGTGCGGGTCGCCGGGCCGGCGCCACCCCTTAGTCTTGTAGTCATCATAGAGCCCGGCTTCGTGCATCTTGTCGACGCGCAATTGCTTGCCGGGGACGTATTCCGATCCGACGGCGCCGACCCCGCCCGCCTTGCCGTAATCGGCCCCGTTGTTGTCGATCCAGCGCTTGGTGCCGTCCGGCTGCTCCTTGACGTAAGGCATCTCGTCCTTCAACGCCCGGGCCGCCTGCGAGGTGAACAGATCGGGCGGCAGCCAGATCATGTCGAGATGACAATCGGCCGAGATGCGCTGGTACTGCATAACCCATCCTCCGCTCAGGTCTCCTACTGATAAACCTATCTTACCGAGCGTAAGACGGGTATCCTACGCCGATCTGCGCAACTCTCCGATGCGGCCTGATCAACCCTGCGCTTGGCGGCCGGCGAGCCGGAGCGAGCCGCTCTCAGACCAGGGTTCTCCTCAGGACGACCCCTTCCAGCGCTGCCAGAGCCCCAGCGCTCCGAGGACGAGAAACGATCCGACGATCGCCGCGATGACGTCTCGCAACGAGATCCGCACACTGTCGAGTCCCGGGAACAGCCCCAGCATCCAGAACAGCAGACCGCCGACGAGGGCGCCGGCCAAGCCCAGCCCCAGGTTCCGCCAAACACCAAAGCCCCGGCGTTCCCGCCTGATGATCAGCCCGGCGATGCTCCCCCCAAGCAGACCAACGATTATCCAAACGACGAACTGAGTGAGTGAGACCATTGCGGCCTCCGCGGTTGCACAAAGCCCCCATTCGAATTGAAAATGGGGTCGGAGTCGACATCCGCGCGGGACGCGGATATTTGAGTTCGAGCAGCTGACAGAAAGGGGGCCGCATGCTGGCGATGTGGGTCAAGGTCCGGGTAAAGCCGGAGGCGCGCGAGCGTTTCCTGAAGGCGATCGAGGTGGATGCCCTCGGTTCCGAGGGGGACGAGCCGGGCTGCATGCGCTTCAACGTCCTGCAGGACGAGCAGGACCAGAACGTCTATTACTTCTACGAAGTCTACCGCGACCAGGCCGCACTGGAGGCGCATCGGGCCGCACCGCACTACGCGGTTTGGCGTTCCGCCGCCGACACGCTCGACGGGCCGGCTCAGGCGACGCGCTGCCAGACCGTGTTTCCCGCGGTGGCCGAGTACTGGTCGCGAAATAAGTAGAACGCGGCGCGTCGACGAGATCAGCTCATAGAGGCTCGCCGGCGCCCGAGCCGACCGAAGGGGTCGGGATCCACCATTCCTCGCCGCGCGCGGTCTGAATGTATTCGGGCCAGCGCAGATCAATGGGCGGCTGGAAATCCTTGGGCAGCAACGGCGGGACCCACTTGGTGCCGCCGACCCCGCCGCCGGTGCGTTCGGCGAATTCGTCTTGCGCTTGTTTCAACAGAGCGGGCTCGGTCAACAGGTCGAACAACGTCGCAGCGATCGTCTTGGCGCCGAGCAAGATGCCGGGGTTGATCGCCGCCGGCAGCCCTCCCAAGGCGTTGTGCGTCCAAGCCGGGTATTCATAGTCGGAGCTCGGCGGACGCAGGCGCGGCCGCATCGTCAATAGCCGCACGGTCGGCGCATGCCAGGTGTAGTCGACGTAATCGTCCGAGGTGTAGTTGGTCTGCCATTCGGGCAGCGCGCGGCGCAGCCTGGCCTCGTACTCCTGTGGCGGCATCAGCCGCTCGTTGTCGTCGAGGAACGGGTTCGCCATCGGCGCCAAGCCTAGGTTGGCCTGGATTTGTCGCGCAAAGTCGCGCGCCTCGTCGGCAAAGCGCGGCGGGCCGACGAGCTGCATATTACGGAATGCCAGATCGGCCATCGCGTGGTTGGTGAGCCCGACACGCGTCTTGGTGATCCACCGCACCGAAGCGCTGCAGCCGGTCATCGCCGCGACGTGCCGGGCATTTTGTTCGAGCACGTTATAGATCTGCTGCTGGATGCCGAGGCTCGGCGAGCGCCAGGCATATTGGATCTGGCTGAAGCGCGGCGGCAGATTGTCGGAGGTGGCGTCGCCGCCGACCAGCACGAACTCGTTCAAAGTCCAAGTGCCGGTGTGCGGGAACATCGCCTCCTTGGTGTATTTGGTCGTCGTATACATCAGGCAGAGCGCGTCGATCGCACCCGGGCAGCGGGCCGCCGCATGCGAGGTGTGCGTCGTCGGAATGAGGCTCTTGTCGATCCACTTCTCCGGAGCGATGGTCTCAAAGGTGAAGACCACACTCCAGTAGGAGCCGCATTGCGTGTCCCAGATCGCGGTGTTGGCGAAATGCGGGTGGTAGGAGATGAAGGCGTCGGCGCCGTCGTAATACCCTTTCGCGGCGTGCACCGGCTTCGAGCCGCAGACCTTTTCGGCCGGCTCGCCGAACAACACCAGCGTGCCGGCGAGGCCGAACCTCTCCATCGCCGCCTTGGCCGCCAATATGCCGGCGAGTGCCGTCGTGCCGAGTGCCGAATGCGGGTCGGTGTGCCCGGCGGCCCAGGGATGCAGTCCCGCACGCGGTGCCTGATGGGGGACGACCTGCTGCGAGTTGCCCGGCACCGCGTCGTATTCGGCATAGGTGCCGAGCACCGGACCGGATTTACCCCAGCGCGCGCAGAACGCGGTCGGCATCTCGCCCGAGCCCTCCTCGACCGCGAACCCCTCGGCGAGCAACAGCTCGCAATAGGCTTTCGCGGATTTGTATTCGCGCCAGGCGGGCTCGGCGTAGTTCCAAATGCGCAGGTGAAAATCGGAAAAGCGCCTCGTGTGTTCGTCGATCCACTCGAGCGCATAGCGCTTCTCGCCGGTCATCGTCGCCATCGATCTCTCCTTGTCCAGCCGCTATAGCGGCCACGGAGTAGATTATGCCGAGGGGCGCCAGAGCCTGACGATGAATTTGATTATTCTGTGCGACAGGCCGGGTCTTACCGCGTCATCTTTCTGAAAGACTTGCGTTTCGGTCGCTTCCGGGACGGCATGCTGTCGGCCATGTCCGATAGCACGGGCTCGCTCGATCAGAGCGAGAGCATGACGCGTCAGACGATTGAACTCCCGCGGATCGCTCTGGCGCGCAGCCTCCTGTAGTGCATCGACAGCAGCGCTGCGAAGCTCCTTCGGGTCCTCTTCTTCCTCGCGAGGATCAAGGTCGGTCATTGCAGCCGATCGCGTGATCGCCGCGTGACCAGTATAGGATTGCAGCGCCGCGCGATTGGACCGGCTTGCGGTTCTGATGTCAGATCTTTGCTCAGATGCCGGTCCGCAACGGCGGCGACCTGCACCAGAGACAAACGGCGGTTCGGGCTGCCGCAGCCCGTAAGCGCCCAGTTAGCGCTGGCGAGTACTTCCGCCTAGATATTTCATCCCGACGGTCACCAGGCTCGAAATGATTGCGAGGATCAGCAGCCATTTCACAGCGTGAAATAGCCAGGAGAGCAACACCCAAAGGATCCAAATGACAGCGAGCGTGACAATGATCTGCATACTGCGGAATTACCTGATCCGTTAGTTCGTAGTTCTCGCCGAGTTAATTTGCCGAATCGACACGATTCGCGAGGCTCAAGCGCCGATGGACAGTAGTAGCCCGGCGATCAGAGTGACAGACGACAGAAAGTGCCGCATCAGACTCACTCCTCTTCAACAATAATGGTCATCGTGATCAACCCCAGATAGACCGTTCTAGCGCGCCCCGATTGGAGCCCCTTGCGGTGTTTATGTCGAATTCTTGCGGCGTTGATTTACTGGATCGACTTTGTCCGTCGGGCTTAGGTTAGGCCAGTGCAGCGCGAAAGTGACCGGGTGTGTCGCCGATTTCTCGCCGAAAGACGGAGGTCAGGTGGCTCTGGTCGGCGAAGCCGACTTCCTGGGCGATCATAGCCAGCGGGCGATCGGTTCGGCGCATCAGAGCTTTTGCCCGTTCGACCCGCCGTTGCATCACGTAACGCTGCGGTCCCACACCAACCGCCTGCTTGAAGCTGCGGCTGAAATGGTAGGTACTGAGACAGGCCACGCCCGCCAGATCGATCAAGGTCAGCCGCTCTTCGAGGTGCGCCTCGATGTAGTCGCGCACACGCTTCAGCCGCTCGTGTGACAATCCGTTCGACGGGGCGAGCAAGATCGCCGACGGATCGACAAAACGACGCGCAATCTGCACCGCGAGCGCCGTATTGAGCGCATCGACGAGAATATAGTCGGGAAATTCGGCCTCGATCTCGTTGGCGATAGTCAGCGCTATTTGCGATATCAGGGGGTCCCGAAGCCCGCTCCGCGGCTCGAGCTCGATCGCACCTCCTCGCACCATCTCGCCAGTGATCTCGTCATAGACTTCACGCCTCTGCAGAATCTGAACGTTTCGAACCGGCGCCTCCACCGTGCTCTCTAATGTCACGCCACTGGGACGAAAGGAGAAATTGTCCCGCGTCAGCGGCCAGTTCAGGGGTGGCCCGTCATCATTTCTGATGAAGCCCTGAACATCGGTCAGGGAATAGACGATCCGATGACAATCGCTCCGCCACACCACTGTACCGGCGGTGCGGCTGACGATACCGGCGGAGATCGACCCCCAGGATCGCGCGCTCTCTGTTCGGACCGCGGAGAAGCTCCAATATGGGTTACATTCATCAATGTGCGCGGCGGCGGGGAAGTCCACTGGGGAAGCCTCGCGACAATCACGACGATATAGAATACGCTCGCGATGTTACGTCAATGCGGCAATCTCTTGATATTTTGTGAGATTTTGTAACTTATGCGGAATGTCGACTCGGACCGGCGGCGTGCAAAACCGGCCAGGGGTCAGGCAGCGCGAAGGCCTGAAACCGCCGCTCTGATATGCGACAGTAAGTCACCGGACATGCCGAGCTCGGTGCTGAGACAGGTCAGAAATTCCTCCTCCTTGGCATTTGCCGGATTGGCCACCAGGCTCGCCGCCGCGACGACCTGTGCGGCTAGCTGCGAGTTGCCGGCGACGGTGCGGGCAATCTCACCCGGGCTCATTGGGTGGGCAACCGCTTCCTCGAGAAACGCGCTCTCGTCCGAACCGAGGCCGGCCCGTTGCATCTGCGCCACGAGGGTCGCGCGCTGCGTAGTATCGATCGTGCCGTCCGCGCTCGCCGTGGCGACCATCGCCCGGACGATCAGCTGCGCCGTGTCGTGGCCGTGATCGTCGGCGTGAAACCCGGACCCGGTCGGGGCGGGTGCCGTCAGTTGTTCGAGCCCCGGCACGCCCTCCATCAGCGGCTTGCTCTGCTGCCAGTTGGAGAATGCCTTGTACGCGATCCCACCGAGCCCCGCGAGCCCGCCGAGCTTGACCGCCCCACCCGCAACGCTCCGCCCGGTGGACGTACCCAAAAGGAGTGCAGCGAGGCCACCCGCAACAGCCACCGCGGCCGTCGGGTTCTGCTCGGCGAGATTTTTCGCCCCGGCGAGCGCTTCGCCGACCCGGGTCCCCTTCAAACTTTCCTCGGCTTGAGAAACAACACCCGCTACAGTCGACCCGGCGATTTGCGCCGCGGCCGTAGCTTGTTGCGCCGTTTGGCCGCCGAGGATCGTATCCAGCAACGACTTCGCGTCGAACATGGTCGGACTCCTTCTCCAATAGCCTTTACGTATCAGTCATTCCGCTCGGTGTATTCCTTGGATAACACCTTGTCGCCAATTTCGGCAGCGATGCTTGCACAAAGAGCTTGACGGGACCGGCCTGGCACAAGCTCGTGCAGCCGAAGCAGCGTATAAGAGCGGATACCGGCCAGCAGGGCATCGCCGTCCTCGCCCTCCCTGATCCGCAGGCGATATTGCTCGACCGGAAAAGTCTCCGCAACCACCAGACTGGCAAAGAGTTCTTTCGCAGCAACGATGTCGACGATGAACCTCACACCGTCGCTCGGTCCGGTAGCTATCTCGACGTCCGGCATTCGGGATAGCTTGGTGGCGAGACAGGATCCGATAAGTGAAAGCGCTTCGCTGTCTCCGGCGAGTTGCAGCAGGATGATCACGTTGGGACCCGTCGTACCTTGTGCGGATGCGTAAGGCGTCAATGTGCCGAGCGTCAGAAGAGCTGCTGCAACTGCGCCGAGATATCCTTTTATCGCCGACATACTTATCCGTCCGTTAGTCCATCCGAATCGCCGAACCCGACCTCGGAGGACTGGTGCGCACCGCAACCCTCTTATTCGATCATCCCCAGCTCCTTGTAGACCTGCTCGGCGCCCGGATGCAGCGGCGCCGTTAGTCCGTCGCTGACCATATCTCGCGGTCTCAGCCTGGCGAGCGCCGGATGGAGCGCGCGCAGGTCGGCGACATGGACGAGCAACGCTTTGGCGATTACCGCGACTACGCGTGGGTCGACGGACGCCGATGTGACTAGGGTCGCCCGGCCGCCGAAGGTCGGGACGTCGGCCTTCATTCCATAGAGGTCGGCGGGAATGGTTCCACGTTGATAGTACAGATGGTTGTGGAGCAGCTTGTCGATGGCGGGGCCGTTAATCGTGACAAAATTGACCGCACAGACGGCTTGCTGGGTCTTGACTAGCGGCGAGGGGTGTCCGACGATCAGCATGCTGGCGTCGATGGCCCCGCTACAGAGCGCTGACGTGGTCGCGTCGGCCCTCATCTCCACTGGCCGCACCCGCTCCTCGTCGCGCCAGCCGAGTTCCGCTTCGATCGCGTCCCAGGTCGCCTGGGTACCGGTTCCCCGGCTGCCCACATTTACCCGTCGGCCCGCCAGGCCCGCAAGATCCTGAATATGCAAATCCGCGCGGGCCATGACGGTGACGAGCTCGGGATATAAGGACAGCACGGATCGCAGACCGTTAAACGGTCTGCCGATCCAGGCACCTTCGCCTTTGTAGGCGGCAAAGTGAACGTCGGACTGGACGATGGCGAACTCCACCTCGCCGGACTGGACGGCGCTGATGTTATAGACCGATCCCGGCGTCGCTTCAGGTGAGCAACGGACGCCATGCGTGCTCAGATCCCGGTTGACAATCTGGCAGATCGCCTTGCCCACGGGGTAGTAGACGCCGTTCAGTTCGCCGGTGCCGACGGAGGCAAAAACCTCAGCGTCGGCGCGCGCAGGGCCCGGCAGGACGGCGACGACATTGGTCAGGATCGCGATCACGAGCAGGATCGCGGGCCTCACTCGGCGAAGCCCTGAAATTAGGTCTTGTCCAGTCATGCGGGCTCGTCCCACTTCATTACCAGGTCATAGACCGATCTGAATGAGTCAGGCGGGACGCTGACCGCACCCTGCAGCGGACGATCCATAGCGTATATCAGGAAGATCATGGTCCCCAGGAAAAACGCGGTAACCCCACCGAGAATGATCTGCGGCACGAGCTCCATGTGAAGCATCCACAGAAATGCAATCATCAGGAATGCGCCGACGAACACTACATACCACAACACGCGCGGGATCGACGCGGTGACGGCGGCCAGCCGCTGCTCGCGGGCCACCATCATGGCATCCAAATAGCGCAGCAGTTCACTTTGCAGCTGCTCCTGTGTTTTCGTCGTCGGTTCGTAGGACATCAATGTCGAGCGGATCACCTCCAATCGGTGTTCGCCCCCCATCAGCACGATCCCCTTGCGGCCGGCGGGCCAGTCCTTTTCGATGACGTAATGCGTGTAGTCCCGCAGATCAGCTTTCAATTCGCTGCGGAGCGGTTCGGGGTAGCCATCGATGCTGTGATAAATGGTCGACAAATCCGAGGCCTCGCGGCCGACGTCGTCTTGGATATCCTTGGTATTCTGGAATGTCGCGACAGTCAGCAGGCCGAGCAGCACGGCGTAGACCAACCCGAAGGTGCCGGCGATATGGATGATCAGCTCGTTGGAAGGTTCGTTTCGGTGCAGCAGGCGCCGCATTAGTGGGTGGACCAGCAGGATGCCCAGCCAGGTGATTCCAACGAAAAAGGCGCAAAAGACCAATGCCAGCTGTCCCGCCGGCAACTGGTCAAGCCATCCGCTGATCCAATCGGGCATCGCCCCGCGCCTTTACTCGCCACACCGTCTCAGTCGACGCAGATCTCGGTGATAAGGTCATGTAGGCTTCTGTAGCGGCGGTCGGGGACGCGCTCGATCCTGCGCAGTGCGAGGCCCTCGTCAGGGTGCGCCTCAGCCAATCGCAGCAGGTCCTGCTTCATCGCCGGAAACTCAGCCCTCCGAATATAATGCGGAACCAGGCGGGTCTCATCGTACATGCGCTCACAGGTTGGAGGTCGCAGTGAATCGTACGCAGTGCGCGTAGGGTAGGCTGCGGGTTCTTGGAGGGGGTTCGGTCCCCGCGCGCGGCGCGCACCGAGCCATGCCCCGAATACGGCCCATGCTAAGGCGAGTGTCGCTCCGAACGCGGCCTTCATCAGGTCGGTTGTCGACATCCGAGGCGACTCATCCTGCGCGGCGCCGGAAGAACCAGCGCTCGTCTTGCTCGACCGTGCCGTCAAACTTTGTCATCCCATCTTTCCTGCACCTCAGAACCGCCCTTGGCTCCTCGGTCTGCGGTTCTCCGCGTTGATTACGCCGAGTTCGCGAGGGTCACGGTGAGCAGGATAGGCGACCCCAGCGGTTCGCGATTGGAACCAGTTGCGGTTTTGATTTTAGATCCTTGCGGAGATGCCGCTTCCCGCTTGCACCCGATACGGGCCCGCAGCGCCGACCGGGCGCACAGCGGCGAGCGTAGGACGATCGGCTTAGGCCAACACGAGATAGCCCGCGCCTCGGTTGGAGGCGTACACAGTCCGATGACGAACGCTCCGCAGCGCGATCTTAGACGGATCGACAAAATGTCGCGTGATCTGCACCGCGAGCGCCGTGTTCAGCGCATCGGCGAGGATACGGTCGAGGAAGCCACCCTCCATTTCGTTGGCGATGGTCAACATTATCTGCGAAATTAGCGGATCGCTAATGGGGCCAATTATCGGCTCGAGATGGACGACGCCGCCTCGCACCATGTCGGAAATCAAGCTGTCGTAGGTCTCGGGGTTCTGCAAGATCTGGATACCCTGAATCGGTACCGGAACACTGAACCGAGCCGCCACGCCGCGCGGAACAAACGAGACTTGATTGGCCAAGTATTGGAATTCCCGCATCGGCCCATTTTCAACCTGAACCGTGCCGGCGGTGAAACCGACGGGGTCGTAGGCGATCCGATGATAGTCGCTCCGCCAATCGACTTCGCCTGCGGGGCGGCTGAAAACACTGGCGGAAATCGGCCCCCAGGATTGGGTGTTGTCAACGTGATAGAAGTTCCAAATCGGATTACGCTCGTCGACGCGAGCGGTGTCTGGCGCGGCAGGCGTCGGACTGGAGCGGCCGCCACGAGAATCCGTCATATCCCCACCTCTCCGGCTCACGCCAGCGCGGCGCGGAACCGGCCGGGGGTCACGCCCATCTCACGGCGAAAGATCGAGGTCAGATGGCTCTGGTCGGCGAAACCGGCCTCCTGCGCGATCAGGGCGAGGGGCTGATTGGTCCGGCGCATCAGGGTCTTCGCGCGTTCGAGCCGGCGCTGAATGACGTAGCGCTGCGGTCCAACGCCAATCGACTCCTTGAACGAGCGGCTGAAGTGATAGGGGCTCAGACAGGCGATGTCGGCGAGGGCGGTGAGCGAGAGGTCTTCATCGAGATGCGCCTCGATGTAGTCCTGCACGCGCTTGAGCCGCTCGCTGGATAGTCCGTTCAACGGCGCGAGCGCGATCGCCGACGGATCGACAAAAAGTCGCGTGATCTGCACCGCCAGCGCCGTGTTCAGCGCATCGGCGAGGATACGGTCAAGGAAACCTCCCTCCATTTCGTTGGCGATAGTCAGCGCTATTTGCGAAACCAGCGGATCGTGAAGGCCACTCCGCGGCTCGAGACCTATGGCGCCGCCTCGAACCATGTCCGAAACAAGCTGTTCGTAGATATCGGGACTCTGCAGGATCTGAACGTTTCGAACCGGCGCCTCCACAGTGCTCTGCATCGTCATGCCACTGGGACGAAACGCGAAATTGTCGTGCTCCAGTGGCCAGTCCTGCGTCGGCCCTTCGTCATTTCGGATCGTGCCGAGGACATCGGTAAGCGCATAGGCAACCCGATGGTAATCGCTCCGCCACACCACTGTGCCGGCGGCGCGGCTGACGATACCGGCGGAGATCGACCCCCAAGATCGCGCGCTCTCTGTGCGGACCACGGAGAAGCTCCAATATGGATTATGCTCATCGGCGTGGCCGAAACCGGGCCCCGCGATCGTGCGGCTGGAGCGGTCCCGGGTGGGTTCTCTCATGTTTTCACCGCTCCGGCTCAGGTCAGCGCAGCGCGGAACCGGCCGGGGGTCACGCCCATCTCGCGGCGAAAGATGGAGGTCAGATGGCTCTGGTCGGCGAAGCCGGCTTCCTGTGCGATCTGGGCGAGGGGCTCATGGGTGCGGCGCATCAAGGTTTTGGCGCGTTCGAGCCGGCGTTGGATGACATAGCGTTGCGGCCCAACCCCGGCCGCCTCCTTGAACGAGCGGCTGAAGTGATAGGGGCTCAGACACGCGATGTCGGCGAGGGCGGTGAGCGAGAGGTCTTCATCGAGATGCGCCTCGACGTAGTCGCGTACGCGCCGTAACCGCTCCGGCGAAAGACCCTTGCTGGTTGGCAGCGGGAGATGCTCGACAAAATGCCGAGCAAGGCGGATACACAGGGCCGTGCCCAGGCTTTGGACTAGAATCCGGTCCGCGAAGCCGCCTTCGGTCTCGTCGGCCAAAGTCGTGACAAGTTGGCCGAGCAAGGGGTCTTGCAGCGAAACGTGGAACTCGAACCGGGATGCTGCCGCTCCGAGCTCCGGCAGCAAGGTGGAATACAAATCCGTATCCCAGACCACCTGAACGTGCCTTGCTGCGGATTGGACGGTCCTGATCGTGAGGTCCGCAGGACAAAACGAAAGAGTACCGGGTGGAGCAAGGGCCGTTTCCCAGGTGCGTCCCTGCTCGACCTGCAAGAGCATCGGCGGGCGCGGATCCCGTGCGAGAATCAGCCGGTGGCGGTCACCGCGCCACGTGGCTTCACCATCCCGGTGGTAGCTCATTGCCGCGATTGAGGGCCAGGATTTCATCCTGGAGATTTCTATCTTTGGAGATTCCCAGATCGAGTTGCCTACCAGCCACCCCTGTCCTGCGCCGGACGCAGGATCGGCAGTGCTGCCCCTCTCGCTTTGAGGTTGCATTTTGTCCTTAGAACGGCGCCGCGGGGGAAATTAGCGCTAGGACGCTAAACGGCCTATCGTCCCACATAAGCCCGCAAAGTTACGACTACGTGACAATTTAGTGAGATTTTGTAAATGTTTGTAACAATTTGCCCCGACCTTCAAACCAAGGCGGCCGAGCCCGACGCATCTCCCTAGCTTGAGGCAAGGCGGAGCGAGGTTAGTGACCAGTCCGACTTAGGCGGTCGCGGCGCGAAACCGGCCGGGCGGCGCGCCGCTGATCGAACCCGCAAGAACTCGGAGGTCCCGGACCAATCGGGGCTCGCCTGATAGCGAGGAAGGTCGACATCGCCGATGGCCGGCTCTGAACCGCCGGCCGGATCGTCAGTTCGGTTTCATCAGAGTGTCTTATAGACGAGCTGGAAAGAGTCCGGGCCGATCCTCACGTCGCTTCGTCAGGGATCACGACCAGCCTGGCCGACTGGCGAGCTTCCCCAATTTTGCTCTGGCAATGAGACCAACAGAGACGTTTCTCAGGCGGCCGACGGCCTTGCAGCGTTTGCCGAGCGTTGGAGCAGCAGAGCCAGGGTAGTCGTCGCCTCGTCTATTAGCGATGCTTGGTAGCGGTAGAACATCTCATCGCCCATCGGAGTGACGAACGAAGCGGCGTAGCGCTGGCAGCGGGCGCGCAATTGCACCAACTCGTCTCGGATACTCTGAGCGGCTGCGCACGCGCCGGGTCCAGTCAGTAAATCCCCACCGGGAAACGCCTGAATTTGTGCATGTGTCAGCTTGGGATCAGTGAGCTCTTTGAGCCGTCTCTCGAGCCTTTCGCGTGCGGCATCGATTCGCCACAGCTCAAACCGGCTGATCGCTCTCAACGCGCTGGATAGAACGGTTACCGCCATTGCCAGGTAGACCCAATACACCGGCGACAACAAGTTGACCGCCCACGGGAAATAAACATCCGCGATCTCCGGCTCCCCCTTGATAAAGAATTGGCTCGCCGAGGGAGCGAGCGGCAGAGCGGTGGCGGTGTATTTTGGAGGATTGCTCTGGATAAAGCCCGGCAGTTCCGCGGTGAGCAGCATCAACAGCGCGACCCGGTCGGCGCGGTGAACGCGGGAGTTGGCTATGATTAAGGTGGCGACGCGGGCGACGGGCTTGTCCACTGTCGGTGTCGTGCGCGCTAGATCGTAGAAGCCCGCCGGGATATGCCCCAGACCGAGCCAGGGGTGACGCGCGAGCAGGCCCTCGAGATCCGTGAAGGACACGATGTCCAGATCGTACTTTTGGATGATGCTCCGTAATAGCTCGGCCTCTGGCTCCATCACGAAGGCAGCAAGATCGAGCCCTCCCTGGCCGACCAACCGGGCCTGCTCGGCAAGCTCATGGTAAGAGAGCCGGACGCCTAGCCCTTGCAGGTCTGGATCCTCAAACAGCTGGCGCAAGAGATAGGCTGTTCCCGAGCCTTCGGGACCGATCCCGATCGATTTTCCCCGCAAATCGGCGAAGGTGAGAAACTTGCGGTCCTGCCGCCCGAGAAGCAGCAGGGACTCCGGCTCGGGAAGCCGTCCCAACAATTCGAGGCCCGCATCCGCCGGCACGGGTATGCCGTCCTGCACCAGAGCGAGGGCCGCCTCGCCGCGCTGCCCATCTTCGGTCAGGCGAGCGACGTTTTCGATCGAACCTGCCGTCGGCACGACGATCAGGCTGCCGTGTCCTTGTTTGGCCCGCGTCGCCAATCGAGTGGCGAGGGTGTGGTAGGCGCCGCCGGGAACCCCGGACAGCAGCGATGCGCGCAGGTGGGCGTAATCGCGAGAGACGCCAAAGCTCGCCGCGAACGCGGCGACCGCTGCGGCGGCGGCCAGCATCAGTAAGAGACGCAGCAGCGCTTTGCCCCACCAGATGCCAGGCCGATTAGAGATCCGATTTGACGCGCGCATCGTCGCCGCGTAGCTCTATCGCGGAGTCGCTACAATTTACATCCCGCCGCAGTCCAGCACATCGAGATCCGGATGACCACCGACGCGTCGGCGCGTACCCGCGAAGGGCTGCAGCAAGGCTTCTTAGCAAGACCATTGCCTAGCGCTTGGCAGCGTCCTTGCGTGCCTGCGCCACTTTACCTGCCTGGGACACGCGGCCGACCTCTCTCTTGGTTGTTCCGACCTTCGGCGGCTCTCGCCTCTCTTTCTTTTGCATCCCTTCAGATGCCGAGCGCCCCGGGTCCGGACGCTGTTTGGTTTGACTGCTCAACTTCAGCTCGAGCGCATGATGTGAGAGTGTGGCCTGGCTGGGCGTTGACGCGTTCACCTCTTCGCGGCGACGGAGCTCGTCCTCGACGCGCCTAAGTGCCTCGTGGAGCACTTGCGCTTTCGCCATGGTTCCCGAGTTATCCTGCGTCGGGTTAGCACCACGTGGATCCAATTTTCCGCGTATCTCACGTTGCTGACGCGCGCTGATGTCCTTGGCCCGGACGTGAGCTTGCCTAAGGCGTCGACCGACCGCTTTTAGCTGTTCGATAGGAAGTTGCTCGATCGCGTACTGAGTGAAGCTCACCATCTCCAACTCCGAGGCGTTTAGAAACCGAGATTCTGGTTCTGCCTTAGCGCTCATTGGAATTCCTCCTAAGGTGTGCAATTTGCATGGGGTTCAAATAGCACTTTTCGATCACACTGTGCGCAGCAAGATGCGCAGCAGCCCTTTACCCTGCCAGATGGATCAGGGATCCGATTTGGTGCACGCATCGCCGCAGCGCAGTTCTGCCGCCGGGTCGATACCATCGAGAGCTGAGTGTCACCGGTGGCGGCGCCCGAGCAGTATGCCGACCAGCGCGACAACCGCCAACGTTCCAAAAAGAGCGGATTTGGAGCCGGTACGCATGACGTGGACCGCAGTATCGATGGCCTCGTCGCCAGCCCCAGCCACGCGCGTCGAAAATCGATGCGTCAAAACGTCGAAGAGCGACGCATTCGGATGTAGCGGAGGCAGAGCCGCAGACAATGCGACAGGCAGCGGCTGAGGCGCAGAGGGAGAAGGCGGCGGGCGCGCAACGGGCGGACGCCGATCGACACCGGCAGATGCGGGCTTACGACTTCTGCGTCCGAAGGCGAGAGCGAACATGGCAACCGCCAATAGTCCCGTCACCATGCCCACTGCGGTGAGCGCCGCGAATGGCCCTTTGTAGAGGTCCACCCACCGGTAGAGCGCGACAAGGACAATGATAAAAGTGGCGATAGCGGCAACAGCGCCCACGAAGGCAAAGCCAACCATCAAGCCGGTTGCTTTAACCTGCTCGGTTACCTGATGGGTAGTCCTTGCCTTGAACTCTTCAACTTGAGCGCGGATCTGGGCGAGTTTGTGGTCGAGGTCCACTCCCAGAAGGCGCAATACCTCTCGCAACATCAGCCACGGCCGCGCACGATCAGCCCGATGACGACGCCGACAGCAAGGGCTCCGGCGAGAGCCCCGAGCGGGTTCTTGCGGGCAATGCCCTCGAGCTCGGTGGCGAAGGTTTTGAGCTGCTCAGTCGCCGAGGAGGCCATTCCAGCGGCGGTATTAGCCAAGCCGCTGGCCGTCGAGCCGACCTGTGACACGACTGCCTGACCGACACTGCGCGCGGTCCGCGCGGCATGTCCGCTCGTTTCTGAAACAAAGTCCGAAAAGGTTTCATGCATTTTCGTCATGTCCGCGCGAAGGCTCGATACGTCCTCCGCCAGACGGTCACGCGCTGCACCGGCGATGCCCTCCTTGTCGCCGGCGTCCTCGATCGAAGAACCGGGGAAGCCCCTGCTCGGGGTGTCAGAACTCATCGTACCGCCCTCCTTGGTGAATATCTCTATGTCCGACCCTACAGGCTTCGCTGATTTCGTGGAGTTGAAGGCCATCGACGTTCGCCGACGGCATCCTCGGGTGCGGCAGCGCCGAGCCGTTGGCCGGGTCGGCGGCCTGCGCCGCGGAGCTGGACAATAAAATCGCCGTGATGCTGGTGGCAAATAGCCCAACGCCTATCCCGATGACAATGATGCCAGCGAGCAGCAGCCAGAAAGGGGGGCGCAATGGGGCGCGTTGCGGCAACCGAACGGCCTCGCCTCGTGACCCCGCCATGCGGGAGCTCAACACCTGCAGTGGCCAGACTGACATCTCGTGCCCCCACTGAGTCAGTATAAATCGCGATGTGGTTATGCCGACCTTGTTGCTTTGATCTAACTCAGAGATCGATCATTTCGTATGGCGACCGAAGCCGCCGGGTAGGCATACACAGAAGGAACCGGGGTCGGCGCTAAGCGAAGCGCCGACCCGATTCTAGGCGATTTATCGGCCGGATCCGCTGCCGTGACTCCGGCCCGAGGTTGATGAGCCCATCTGGGACTCTTCTTGATTGAAGCTCGCCAGACAGCTTTGACGGAGTTCCGGATCGGTAATCGGGCCGCATTCCTTGCGCATACGCGCTTGGCGGAACGTGCGATTTGTTTCAACGGCCCGATCGTATTGATGGCTCTCGATAACATTTCGGCGCGCCGACGCCGATTGTGCCGTACCGCTTTGGTTAGGCTGCGGGACGGAGCTCTGCGGCGTAGTGTAGCCCGGGGTGGTGCCGTAAGCGGCTGAGCCCTGCGGCGTAGTGTAGCCCGGGGCGGGGCCGTAAGGTCCTGCCGTCTGGGCATGGGCTGGCATGGTCGCGATCGCTGTCAGGGAAGCGACCGTGAAAGCCAAACTCGTCGTCCTCTTAAGCATCATGACAGTTGCCTCTTTAGGTCGATATTGACGATCCTCGGTGTTTGGCGGCCGGGTGCTTGGTCGCCCAGTCCGCTCCAGCCTGCGCTCAGATCGACTAACGCTGAGGCCAGACTGCACAATATAAGGAGGTCCATTGAGATATGATTGCAAACCCTTGCGGGATTGGTTTTAAATCCTTGCGGAAATGCTGACCGGTAGGAGCGGCACAATGCGGTCTCCTCGGTGTGAGGCTCGAGGCGCTGCTTATTGCACTATTTTTACGGTTGCCCGTTTCAGGCTCACGCTATAGCGGCGCCGGCGCACGCCTGCCGCCGACGCCAAGTAGCAGAATCAGTCAACGGTGGCGAGCCATGGCCCGGTTCTCTTTGCGCCTGATCCGCGTCATCGAGATGGTCAGCTGTCGTGATAGATGGTGCGTTTGGCCGACTATTTGACCGGCCTACCAGCGAGACATCTCCGCTTGATACGGCACGCGACCATGCGGCGTGAGCTTATCAACGACACCCGGAAGAACGCGTGACAGCTCCGACAGCAGTTGGTCTTGCGGCATACCGGTCAGACGAGACAGGTTGTTGACCGCGTCGGGGCCGAGCGCCTGATGCAGCTGATCCGGCGCGATCGGCTGGTTCTGTCCGGGTCCGACCCATGAATTGATGACGTCACCATGCCCACTTTGCTGAAAGCTCTGCAGCATGCCGCTGAGGCCGCCCAGAAGACCGCCCTGCGGCTGACTGGGTGCGACTGGCGGGGTCGGCGGTGCGGCTGGCGGGGTCTGCGCGGTGGCTCCAGTCCCGCCGAGGAGACCGCCGAGGCCGCTTCCGACCGCGCGTGCGCCGAGCAGCGCCGCTAGACCTATCATCAATGGTTTGGCAAGGTTCCCACCAGGTACCGCTGAACCCAATACGTTGTCGAGAAGTCCCACAGCGCTGCTCCTCTGCTCAAAAAGCCCGTCGTCGACCGCTCACCTTGTGATAGATCACCAACACGATGACCGCTCCAATAACAGCAACCACCATGCTGTAGAGATTAAGACCGGTGATCCCGCTCGCGCCCAAAGCGCTGAAGATGACACCACCCACGATTGCCCCGACAATGCCGAGGACGAGGTCGAGAAAGAAGCCCACTCCGGTCTTATTCACGATCTTGCTGGCGATGAACCCGGCGATGAGGCCCAATATGATCCATCCTATGATAGACACGACGCACCTCCTCACCTGGAAAAGATACCCGATGTTACGGGAAGGCAGGAGGGGCGCGATTGCACTCGCTTGCGGTCTTGATATTAAAATCTTGCGGACATGCTGCCGCGTCCATCGTTGTTGCAACCTGACCGAATATACCACCCGCCCGCCAGATCGCTCCGTAAAGTCGTGTCACATCGGAGGCTTGGGCGTTTTGGATCATCTTCGCGGGCAGTTCGGATCGCACATCGCTCCCTCGTTCACTGTGCACGCTGATTGAACTTAGTAGAGACCACCCGTTCCGGTCGCGGGAGCACCGCCCGCGCGATCTCTTGTCAACGGGCGCTCGTCGCTCGTCGATCGGATCGGAATCTCATCCGGCGCACCCTGGAAGCCCGAGTTTCGGTTCGTGCCTGGCTCTGTCCCCGGCTTGTAGGCCTCGTAGATTGCCGAACTTCCCGCCCCGGCCATAACGCCGGTGCTCGGGTTGACGCGATATAGCCGCAGCCCCGGCGCGGTACGGAATGCGGTCGCCGGCGCATCCTTCAGCGCCGTGATCATGAAGTCGCGGAAGACCGGTGCGGCGATGTGTCCACCGGTCTCGTCGTCCCCGAGGCTGTCCGGATCGTCATACCCGATAAACACCCCGGCAATGAGATCAGGGGTGCCTCCGACGAACCAGGCATCGCGGAAATCGTTGGTCGTGCCGGTCTTTCCGGCAATCGGCTTGCCGACGGCCCGCACGGCCGTTCCGGTCCCGCGCTCCACCACGCCTTGCATCATCGAAACAATCTGGAAGGCGGAACCGGGATCGGCGACCTGCTCCCGGGTATCCGGGGTGACTGGAATCTGCTGGTGTTCCCAAACGACATCGGTGCAAACACTGCAGGGGCGCTGATCTGCGCGGAAGATCGTCGCGCCCTCGCGGTCCTGAATGCGGTCGATCAAGGTCGGGGTAATGCGCTTGCCGCCATTGATCAGCATTGCGTAGGCGGCCGTAAGCCGCAGCGGCGTTGTCTCACCGGTGCCGAGAGCCATCGAGTATTCCCGCGGCGTGTGATCCATGATGCCGAACCGCTCGATCGTCTGTGCGATCGGCTCCATCCCGACAATTGAGGCGAGCCGTGCCGTCATCGCGTTGAGCGACTGCTCGAGCCCGACCCGAAGCGGTGTTGGTCCGCGGTATTCCGGCCCATGGGAGCGGTTGGTGTAATTGGTGGGCGACCACATCGGCAGACCCGGGCCTTGCGGAAGCGATATCGGGCCGTCGAGCACCAGGCTCGACGGAGTGAAACCGTGATCAAGCGCGGTCAGATAGACAAACGGCTTGATCGACGATCCGGGTTGCCGCTTGGCTTGTGTCGCGCGGTCGAACTGGCTGATTTCAAAGCTAAAGCCGCCGCTGATCGCAAGGACGCGGCCGGTGTGCGGATCCATAGCGACGAGCGCGCCCGATATCTCCGGGACTTGGCACAGAGTGTAGGAAGCAGGCGTCTTGGCACTGACCGCCTCTCCCTTGGACCCCGGATTTGCCGGTTCCACCATCACGACGTCACCCGGTTTTACGACGTCGGTGGCGGTGCGCGGATAGGGTCCTAAATTGCCATTGGCGCGCCACGGCCGCGCCCAATGCATTTCAGAAAATGGAATGCGCCCAGTCGCACCTCCCTTCACGGCAATTGCCGCCCCGTCGCTATCGCTGCGTGTCACCACCGCGAGCTCCCAGCCGACATCCCAGGCGACCCCGGGCACCGGCACTTTGGCGAGGCGCGCCTCCCACTCTCCTTTCGGGTCGATGTGCGCCACGGGTCCGCGCCACCCGCCATGACCGCGCTCGTAGCGGATGAGGCCAGCGCGCAGTGCGCTGTCGGCTGCGGCCTGCAACCGTGCATCGAGGCTGGTACGCACTGACAGCCCCGACCCGTAAAGGATCTTATCCCCGTAGCGGGCCAGCAGCTCGCGCCTGACGTCTTCGGCGAAGTAGGGAGCGCTGACCTCCTCGGTCTCCTGGCGATGTTTCGGCTCGAGTGGAAGTGCTGCGGCTTGCGTCACCTCCTCCTGAGTTGCCATGCCATCCTCGAGCATGCGATCGAGGACCCAATCACGGCGGGCCTTTGCGGTTTGCGGGTGGCGCGTCGGGTTATAGCGGTTTGGTGATTTCGGCAGGCTGGCGAGAAAGGCCGCCTCGCCGAGCGTCAGCTCGTCGAGCGATTTGTTGAAATAGGTCAGCGCCGCGGCGACGACACCGTAGGCACCCGAGCCAAGATAGATCTCATTGAGGTAGAGCTCGAGGATGCGGTTCTTTGACAACGCGGCCTCGATCCGGCTCGCAAGCAGGATCTCCTTGATCTTGCGCTTGATCGAAATTTCGTTCGTCAGCAGCATGTTCTTGGCAACCTGCTGGGTGATCGTCGAGGCACCAACAGGACGACGGTTGGCCCGTAACCTCCCGACATCGGTGATCGCGGCACGCATCATCGAGACCGGATCGATCCCGTGATGACGGTAGAAGTTTTTGTCCTCGGCAGAGAGAAAGGCATCGACGACCCGTTTTGGGATCGCCTCGATCGGCACCAAGACGCGCCGCTCGACCGCGTATTCGGCCAGCAGACGACCATCCCCCGCGTAAACGCGGGTCATGATCGCCGGCTGATAATGCGCGAGCTGCTGGTAGTCAGGCAGCTCGCGGTCGATTTGCGCGATCGTGATGCCGATGACAATGCAACCGGCGATCGCAACGAGGATCACGTAGCCGAACAGGAGCCTGCAGAAGTTGACCATGATCGGATGGTCCACGGTGGCGCTAGCCCTGTAGCTTATTCTTTCCCGATCGCCTAACCCGCTTTCAGCGCCGTCAGCCGCTCGCTCAAGCTCTGCGGCGCCGGTGGCTTGCCGGCGGCGGCGTTCATAGCGGCAGCAATGTAAGGATCGTCCTGCTCAGGCCTGGTTGGCTGCAGCAGCCGCGTCTTGCTCATCTGCGCGCCCGCCGACGCTAGATCCTTGGCCGCCGCCTCCTGCATGGCCTTGAGCGCGACTGTCAGGCCGCTCGTCTGGCTGGCGAGCCCTGCCGCGCGACGCGCCGCTTCTGCTTGCCGATCGGCCTGTTCGCGCTGCTGTGCGGCCCGTGCCATGTCGCGTTGCGCGCGCTCGAGCTCGGAGCGCGCCATTTTGAGCTTGCTCCCTGCCTCGGCATAGGTCTGCTCGAGCATCTGCAGGTAGTCCTTGGCGTCCACCTCGTCCTGTTTCTCGCGCTCGATCTCGGGGGTCATCTGCTCGAGCATCCCGACCAGGGTTTCGAGGCTCTTTTCCACCGCCGCCTTGCGGGTCGGATCACTTTCGTTATTGATCTGCTGCTGCAACTGCTCGGCTGCCGCCATCCGCTGATGCGACAAAGCCTGGATCGTGTCGGCTTCGCGCTTCTCCTTGTCGTAACCCTGGCGCGCCAGCGCAACCTCGCGGCCGAGCGCATCTAAATTTTGCTCCATCGTGCGCAATTCCGCCTCGCTGGCGGATTTGGGATCCCACCGCACCAGCGCCTCGATACCGGCCTCAGCGGCCCTGTCCATTTTCACGCCCAGGAGATTCTTCATGAACACCAACATGTCATTTCTCCTCTTCTGCTAAGTCAGTTGAGCACCATCGCCGCCAACGGCATTAGAGATCGGCACGACCCGAAGCCGCCAGAGCTGACTCAGCGCCCGATCTTCAATGAACAGAGGCCGACAAAGCTCGTTGATGAATTCGGTGGTCGATTTACGACGGTGGGCAGGATAGGCCACCCCAGCGGTTCGCGATTGGAACCCGTTGCGGTTTTGATTCTAGATCTTTGCGGAGATATCTTCGTACACTGGGGTGTTGTAGCGGGGTGCCGGGTTAGCCGGCCTGGACGGACGAGCGCCGCGGTGTTGGTGAACGCGGCTGGCGCGCAGGCCGAGAAGGCCAAAGGTCTCGAACGCTCGCTGCCACGCATGGAACTCCTCTTCCGACATCTGATAGCGGGCACACGCCTCCTCGATTGTGATCATGCCGCTGGACACCGCTGCCACGACGGCGGCTTTGCGGCGAGCCACCCACCTACGGGTGGTCGGGGATGGCAGCTCGGTCATGGACGGACGGATTCGGGCCATTGCCTGCTAACCTCTATTCGGTTGCCGGTACTGCGAACCTGAAAGAGCAAAACATCCGCCTCCGAGCGGCGATTCTCCGCTCACGCAACCATTCGCGTGCAGCCACATAATCTTCGAGCGCTGCGCGGTCTGCGGCGGCAATGGTGCCTTGCGTTCGGAAAGCGCAGGCAGTAGGACAGCGCGTGATGCCTTTCGTGCGGATGAACGCGGCCACTGTGGCCTCATACTCATCTTGAGACATGATTGGCACCCCTCTCGCCAAACCACCGGTAAAAAGGGAAACATGTCGAGGCCGGCGTGCGGGTGGGAGCAGGGCCACTCGCACGCCAGTCGCTATTGGGTCTCGAACCTCCCTTGTCAGGCTGTAGCGAGAAGGGCCGACATCAGGTCATTCAGGCTGCTATAGCTGCGATCGGGGAGTTGCTCGACCCTCCGCAGCGCCATCGGGTCATCGTCGTTCGCTCGCGCCACTCGCAGCAGGTCCTGCTTGGTCGCCGGGTACGTGACGCTCCGGAGGTAAGCCGGTACCCTGCCGCCTGTCTCGTCATGAACACGAACAGTAGTGGGAGAGGCGGTCACCGGCTCGTAGGCGGTATAGCGGGTTGCGGCCACCGGCTCGTGGGTGGGGTAGTGGGTCGCGGCCACCGGCTCGTAAGCATGATGGGTTACGGTGGTTGTTGTGTGCGTGTCGTATTCCGGTTCATGGATGGGGGTCAGCACCCGCGCGTGCCGGGTCCCGAGCCACGCGCCGCCCATCGCGGCCGCCAGGCTGAGCAGCAGGCCCGAAAAGAGCGCTTTGGCACCCACAGCCGCGCCGCGCGCCGCGGCTTCCGCCGCTTTGCGGGCCTGCTGGTCCGCTTGCGCGACCGCCGCCACAGCGTCCTGCTCCATTCGCGCCACCCGCCGTGCGGCTTCCTCTTTGCTGACGCCGGCCTGTGCCGCTACCAAGGTGGCGAGCCGGTCGCGTTCCTGGTCGGTCAAGCTGCCATTGACCACGCGTCGCGCGGCCAACGCTGCGATCTCGCTCGTGATTTGCGCGCGCGTCATCTGGGTCGGGTCGCCGCTGGAGGTCAGTGATTGCTCCAGCTGGTCCGTCAGACCCAGGGGACTGATCTGTTGCGCCACACTGCCCGCGAGCGACCCGGCACTGCTGATAGCGCTGCTGGCGGCAGAGCCGGCAGTCGACGCTGCGGTACCCAGAATTGCTCCGACGGCCTGAGCTAGCAACACCGTCATCAGCAGTATAGCAACGGCCCAGACCGTGATTCCGTGCATTTCGGCATCGAGGTGGCTGTGTGTTCCGGACATGCGGGCGGCGACGTAACCGCCAAATGCCATGGACAGGATCAGACTGATGGCGGTCCAAATTCCGGCGCCGAGCCCATAGCCCGCCATGTCGGAGGCTGTGGTCTGGGTGAAGCGGAGGCCACCGGCACCAAACGCGACGCCGAGCAGGCTGAGCAGGATCACGCTAGCTCCGGCAACGACAGCCCCGGCCAATACCGAACCCCAGGACATGCGGCTGTAAGAGCGTCGCGATCCCACCCGCGTCGCGGCGGGAAGATGAGTTTCATCGTAAGCGGACAATGACATGTTCAACTCCTATCGATCTTGGTTCGGCTGAGTGGTTCTCGCTGAAGGGCGAGTCGCGACCGTTACGCGGGCTTCACGACCCGGTACTCGATGCGGCGATTGCGGAAGCGGCCCTCCAGCGTGTCGTTGCCGGCGACCGGACTGGCGCTGCCATAGCCCTTCGCCACCAGCATGCTTGGATCCACACCGGCCGAGACCAATGCCGCGCGTACGGCGTCTGCGCGCTGCTGCGACAGCTGCACGTTTGCCGCCGGATCACCGGTGTTGTCGGTGTAGCCGCCGATCTCGACCATGGTCCCGGACGGAAGCTGCTTGAACGCTGCCGCAGCGTGCTGCAACAGCGTCTTGCTGACCGCTGGAATTTCGGCGCTGTTGGTCGGGAAGTTGATGATCGACTGGTTGAGTACGCTCAGCAGGTCGGTGGTGGTGAACCCCGGGTGCAACGCAGACAGCGCTGTCTCCGTTTTGGTGGTGACCTCTGAGATCAGATTGCCCACCTTGTCGGTCAGCGCGCCGAACACCAGACCGGTGGGGAGCGCCGCCCGTAGCGAGCTGATGATCCCATCCCGATCGGAATCGCCGATCAGCCCGCCGACTTTGAGCGAGTTGCCGTCAAACACGGCCTGCACACCCGAAGTCTTGAGGTTTTCCAGCGCGGTTCGGAGATCGACCAGCCAGGACGCCGGCCCGGCACTGGCGTTGATCGTGATGTCGCCCTTGACCTTGTCGGCGCCAAACACGCCCTTGAGCGCGTCCGTGATCGACGTCCGTGTCGATTCGTCGTGCACCACGCCGGAATAGGTGATGATGCCGTCATCGTTGGTCAGCGCGAGGTGAGCGGGTAACGACGGTATCGGCGGGGGCGGCACCTGCACCGCCGGAGCCGGGGCTGTCGCCACCACCGGTGTCGGCTGATTGCCTGACAGCAGATACCAGAAGAGGCCGAGCACGCCCAGCCCGGCAAGCAATGGGATCAGCCACCGCCCGAGATGCGGAGCGTCGTGGATCACGCTGATGGCGCGCGGCGCTACTTGCTCTACGCGGCGCGTCGTGGTCTGCACCGGGGTCCCCTGCAGAAAGCCGGAGAGCGAGGTCGGGATGCCCGATGGGATGACACCGCCGGGGGTAATCTGGCCGATCAGCTTCGGCAAAAGATAGCCTATCGCCGTGGCAACGACGCCGCTCCCAATACCGAGCCTGCTCGCGATCCCGCCAAGCGCGGTGCTGCCGAGCGCCTTCTCGACCTGCGGACCCGCAAGCGCGGCCCCGTCGGTCCTGCCGAGCCATGAGCTGACTTCTGAGCCGAGGCCGGCGGATCTGAACTTGTCGACAAACCCGCTCACCCCGCCCGGGGAGCCGGTGATCAGGTGCACGACTTCTTGCATCAGCTGGCCCGATTTCGGGCCAAGCCCAAACCGGCCCGCGACATCCTGGATCGCATTATCAATCATGGTCATTCTTGTCTCTCCCATGAGGCGGGACACTTGCTGTCCGCGCGTGAGTTTGTGGTTCTTCCTGTGAGGCTGCGCCAAAGTCTTGTCGCACGCGGTACTGGTCTGTAGTCGTGGGGGGCTGCGGACGGATACTCGTCCGTCGCGCAGCCTTTGTCCTCGACGAGATTATCCCAGGCAAGTCATCCGCCACGGACTCCTCGGATTTTCTTCAGATCCTCGGCGTTGTCGGCGCTGTCAGGGGTCTCCCGTCTGGGCCCAGCCGCTCGATCTCGACCTGCTGGCGGCGGATCTTGTCACGTACCGTTTCGACGTGATCGCTGCCGATCTTCTTCAGCGCGACTTCCTCGACTACCCGCGCCGTCTTGCTGACCAGGGCCTGCTCGGCCGTCTCTCGGACTTCTATCGTGGCGTCCGCCCAGTCGATCTCGCCGATATATTTCGGATCGGTGACGGCGCGGCGCAGAACGTCGGCATGCTCTTCGTGCAGGGTCACGTCCGCGGAGACTTCACGCTCGGTCACAAAACGGCGCACTCGAGTCCTGCCGCTTTCGACCATGCGTTTGCCGACGTCGAGCTGTTCTTCGGCTAAGCGCAGCACCTCGTCGTGTACCTCGGCCAGTTTGGGAGACACCGCAACCTTCTGTACGGCGGCAATCGGAGCCGCGGCGATCGAAGCAACCGCGGCTTCCACTCGGGCGGCCGGTGCGATGCCAGTGGTTACCGCACGGTCATGCACGTCGATCGGGCGATGGATGTCCAGAATGCCGGTCGCGTGCGCGACCTCGCTATCCGGTACGCGCACGGAGACGACCATCCCACCTCGCTCGAGCGATTGGTTGTACACGTCCGCTTCGTGTTGAGCCAGCCCACCGCCGAACATGCGCTGCCACAACCCGGGCTCACGCAAACCAACCCGATTTTTGTCGAACATGCTGATGTCATCGGCATGGAAACCGCCGGCTTTGAGCGCCTCTGCCGCGGCCTGAGCATGCGCGGCCGTGTCGAAAGCGGCAACAATGGTCTGATAAGTCATACTATCCCTCCTGGTTGGACTGCTGCGGCTTTGCGCCAGAATCGGGGCTTTCCCCGACTGCTGGCGGCTCCACCGGAAGGCGCGCAATCACCGCTTCCTGGTGGCGAAGCGTCACGCTTTCCTGGTGTCTCTCGGTCGTCCGCACCCGCCGGATGCGCACCTCTTCCTTCAAGAACAGGCGGCGCTCGATAACGAGCACCTCCTCGACAATCGGAATGACGACGGTGTCACCTTCTTCTCTGACAGGGGGCATCGAGTCGACCTGCCGGCCTATCCGGGTCCGATCGATCTCCACCGTCTCGCGTGCGAGCAATTCGTCGATCAGCTGCTCTCGCTCATGAGTGACCCTCGCGACCTGGACGCGGGCCGTTTCAACAACCTGCTTCGCGACCGCAACCTCCTCGGCCAGAAGAGGGATGACGGTCTCGCCGGTTTTGTCGGGGGCGCGGTCGTCGTCGGTCCGAGATTGCACGGTCGCTCCCACCGATTCGGCACCTCCGTTTAGCCGGGCGCTTCGTTGCCCGGTCTGACCCGCTCTCGACGAGCCGTGCTCGTGAGGGCGGATCGCGAGGATCAGAATCGCAAGATAGGGGTGACCAGCGGTTCGCGATTGGAGCCGCTTGCTGTGTTAATTGTGAATCCTTGCGGAGATGCTTCCCGCCAACCTGGGGCGGTGCTGGCTCCGGTCAGTGTCGCGGCCTCTCGAACCAGAAAGACGAGATGATGACGTCAGATCATTATTTTGGTGCGCGGGCCTGCGCCCTCGCTGCTTACTTTCGCGCCGCCGAAATGCGGTGCTTATGGCAAAACACGGGAATTAACCAGATTTCAAGTGTCGTATGCGCGTCATTGATGTTTCATCACGAAACGTGACGATGAAGGTAGAGAAATATCGGATTGTCGAATGGACCAGCTTGTTTAGAGATGGTTCGCGGATAGTGGCATACGAGCTACAGGCTCAAACCGGGAGCAACCCAAAGAGATGGAACAGGATCGGAACCTCATCTACCCTGGCTAACGCCCGTAAAGCGCTTCTCTTTCACGCATCAAATAACAATTGTGGATTCAGTTGAATAGCCATGGCCGAACCGTTATCTAGAGAAGATTCGCTCGCTATTGTGAGACGAACCTATCAGGAGGTGATTGACACGCTCCTATTCATTTCAGACGAGATTGAAATGCAGTCGTTGCCTGCGAAAGACGGCGCGAGCGCCCTTCGATTGGCGGCGGGTCTGTTCTCGTTAACCAAAGAATTGACTTAAGCGCACCGAAGTTGAAGTTTCATCAGCGATCGAGGAAGTATTCGATGCCCGACGCCGCGCCGATCAGGACGAGGGCGAGGCCCCAAAGCGCGGGGGCCGACCAGCTCAAGATCAAATAGAAGACACCAAACCCGCCGAGCACCACAGAGAGCGCCCGCAAGACGGTTCGCAGAAGGAATAGCTCGGGCATGGGTGACGGTTCTCGCCAGAGAAAGCAGGTATCAGGAGCATCACCGAGTACCGCGCAAATATCTATAAAATTCGAGGTTAATAGCGACCAACACAGATCTTGCCATCTTAAGGTCAAAATCGAAGCGTATTATAGGTGTGTAGATAAATCGCCGGCTCTTGGGCCCCGGCCGGCCCCGCTTCCCGGTTAATTCCCGGTTAGGCGTTTTGGTTCCCGGTTCGCGGCACCGCAATTCCCGGTTCGTCGAACCGCAAACTGATGCGTAAATAGCTGATACGAAACAATTAATCGGTCAATTTTGCATCCGATATCGAGTTTTTTCCCGGTTTTTCCCGCAAAACCGGGAAACGGCCTCGTTCCGCGAGGGCGGCGCGATAGAGGGCGAGGGTCTCGCGGGCGACGATCTCGTCGGTGAACCGGCACTCGATCAATTTCCGGCCGGCCCGACCCAGTGCCGCGCGCCGTGCCGGATCGCCGGCGAGTGCCGCGATCGCGTCGGCCAGTCCGTCGACATCGTGCGGCGGCACGAGGATGCCGGTCGCGCCGGGACGGACCACCTCGCGGCAGCCCGGTACATCGGCGGCGACCAGCGGCCGACCGCAGGCGGCAGCCTCGAGCAAGGTCTTCGGCACCCCCTCGCCGTAGGTCGACGGCAACACCGCGATAGCCGCGCGGCGCCACACCGCCCGCACATCGGCGACGGGACCCAGCCATTCGATGCCGGGCTCGGCGGTAAGCGATCGCAGCACCTCCGGGGTCAGCGAGTTCGCATTGCCGGGATCGGTCGGCCCGGCGAGCAAGAGCTCGATCGCGAGGCCCTGCGCCCGCAGGCGCCGGATTGCGGCGGCCGCATCGAGCATGCCTTTGTCGCGCAGCATGCGAGAGACGAGTGCTACGGTGACGGTATCGCCGCCGGGCTCGGGCAGCGGCACAAAATGGCTGATATCGACGCCCGATCCTCTGATCAGCGCGATCCGCCGGACGTCGATCCCGAGCCCGGCCAGGGCGGCACGGTCCTCTGGGTTCTGCACCACGATCCAGCCCCGGCTCCTCCCGCCCGCCACGAGACGGAGCGCCAGACCGAGCGGCTGCCGGCGCAGCCTTGCGGCTGTCGTGGCGCGCGAAAAGCCGGAGCCGAGACCCATCACCGAGTCGACCAGCGCCGGGGTATTGGCCGGGTGCGCAAAGGCGAGCCGCCTTGCGATGCCGCCGAACAGCACCGGCTTCAGCGCGATATGGTGGACGATGTCGGGCCGCTCGCTCCGATAGACCCGGGTGATCGCGGATATCGCCCGCGCAGCGCCAAGGAGCCCGTCGCCGCGCCGCCGCCAGGCGATCGGGCGCAAGGCGAAACCCTCGTCGCGGATCTCTTCGCCATGCGCGCGCACCCGGGTCGCGACGACCACCTCGAAACCGGCCTCGCGCGCAGCTCGGGCGACCGGCAGTCGGTGTGAGCAAAAATACCAATCCTCGGTCACCAAGAAGAGGAGCTTCTGCCGCCGCCCGGCGTCCGGCGCCGCCGACGGCGATGGTGACGACAGCGGGGGTACAGGATCGAGGAGGACCACGCGGGTTGGCCCGGCCTTGCGTTGCGACTGGCGCCTCTTTAATGCATTTGCGCCGAGATCGCTTGCGCCATCCGGCCGCAGGGTGAGGGTTGGAGGATCGGGCCTGGCGCGCATTGTGGTGACCGGTGCAGCGGGCTTCATCGGCGACGCGTTGTGCCGTGGCCTCGCCGCGCGCGGCCACGATGTTCTCGGCATAACGCGCGGTCCGGCGGAAGCAATACCGGGCGCCGAAGTTCGACCGATTGGCGAGATCGGTCCGCGGACAGACTGGTCGTCTCATCTCACCGCTGCCGAGATCGTGATCCATCTTGCCAACCGGGGGGCGCCGGAGGCTGCAGGGCAAGCGGCTGCGACGTTGGCGCGCGCTGCCGCGGCCAGTGGAGTGCGGCGGCTGGTTTATATGAGCTCGATCAGAGCGATGGGCGCGGTGACCGCGCCCGGAGCCGCGTTTCGCCCGCCCGACCCGCCATTGCCCCGCGATGCCTATGGGCGCGCCAAGCTGGCGAGTGAGAGGTTCCTGTTGGCTGCAGCGCAAGAGACCGGGCTCGAGCTCGTCATCTTGCGCCCACCGCTGGTTTATGGGCCGAACGTCAAAGCCAACTTTCGAGCGTTGATCCGGCTTGCCGCGAGCGGGCTCCCGTTGCCTTTTGCCGGCATCGACAACCGCCGAAGCCTGATTTTTCTCGATAACCTCATCGATGTCGGCGCACTTGCCGCCACCGATCCGGCTGCCGCCGGGCGGATGCTGCTGCTCCGCGACACCGTTGATCTCTCGACGCAGGAATTGGTCTGCAGGTTGGCAGCTGGGCTTGGGCGCACGGCACGGCTCTTCGCGGTACCGGAAGCCGCCTTTGCGATGTTGCGCCCCATCCCCGCCCTCGGCCCGCTCGTGGGACGCCTGACACTTTCGCTGCAGGTCGACGACAGCGCGACACGAGCCCTGCTCGGCTGGGCACCTCCGGTGCCTATAGAGATCGGGCTCGCGACCACGGCGCGCGCCTTTCGCGACGCGATCTAGACCTGTGTTTCCAGCCGCCGGCGCGCTATATCGGACGGTAACAATCTTTCGCGGAGGGCCGCTGTGCCGAGCTTCGACATCGTCTCGCGGATCGACCTCGCCGAGGTCGACAACGCGCTCGCGGGGATGACGCGCGAGATCGACACGCGCTTCGACTTCAAGGGTAGCAAATGCACGATCGAGCGGCAGGACGGAATGCTCGCCCTGCTCGCTGACGATGAGTTCAAATTGAAGCAGATGCACGAGCTGCTGAAAGTGCACCTGGCGCGTCGCAAGGTCGATTCTGCGGCGCTCGACTACAAGCCGCCGGAAAAGGCTTCCGGCAACAGGCTGCGCCAGACGATCGTGCTCCGGCAAGGAGTCGACGCCAATCTCGCCCGGCAGCTGATCCGCGAAATCAAGGACAGCAAGCTGAAGGTGCAGGTGTCGATCCAGGGCGACGAGGTGCGCGTCACCGGCAAAAAGCGCGACGACCTTCAGGCGGCGATCACGGTCGTCCGCGGCCTGAAGATCGATCAGCCGTTGCAATATCTGAATTTTCGCGAGTAGCACCGCCGTCGCTGTGGTGCTTGATCGCGCCGGCGCCGAGCGATATTACCCACGATGCCTCGTCCCCTTCGTCTAGAGGCCCAGGACACCGCCCTCTCACGGCGGCAACACCGGTTCGAATCCGGTAGGGGACGCCAATTATCTCAGTGACTTAAAGCGCATCCCATACGAAGTTCCCAAAAATTTCCCAAAAACCTGTAGTCGGACGGTCCTGGCCGGGCTGCGGTTCACGCAGGCAAGAATTGGCTGCTCGCGAAGTGTAGTTGCGCGGACGCCCCGAGTTATCTATATGCGGTGGGGTCCGCACTTCGAGCGGCGGACATCGCTGCTCTCCCCGGCGTGAGAGTATTTAATCGCCCGATAGCCATGCACGAAGCGATGGGATCGGCCTTTAGGAGGCATACGGCCTCCGGGAAGGGCTGCTCCCATGACCGAGTATCTGTACGATGGCGTCCAGGTTTCGTTCGCCGCGGCGTCTATCTATCCGCACGAACCCTCGCTATCTATATCGGCTCCTCAGCGGCCCGGACCGGACAAGCGCCGTGCTCCAAGGCCCGTTGATGGGGACCCGAGTCCGTCTGGCACGGCGGTCAGTAGTCGACGGTGCTCACGTGCTCCTGCGCCCGATGACGACGACGTTGATGCCCTAGACATCCCCACCATCTGCCGCCGCTCTAAGACAGGGCGCTCCTACGTCTACGAGGAAATCCGCGCCGGCCGCTTGATCGCCCGAAAATTCGGGCGGTTGACGCGCGTTTTGCAAAGAGATTACTAGGCTTGGCTCGCAGCGGCTCCGGCGATCGTACCAGTATCAGTACCACGCTCCGCGCACTCCACGAATGTGCCGAATCCGGCGTCCCAGCTCGCGCCGCCCTCGACGCCGCTAAAGCCAGATGACGACCGGCCGACGAAGCTGCTGGAGCGATTGATCTGCCGGGGAATGGGCACAATGGCGGGGCGGCGCCCGATCTGCTCGGCGGAGCCGGGCGACGATACGTTCGGCGGGGAGCGCACCGATGAGCGCACCCGAGGTCGCCCCTGCGCTCGGCAGCGCGCGGAGTGAGGATCGGGGGTGGCCACGCCGGTCCCCGATACACGATGGTGTCGGTATCGCATTAGGCGATTCAACTATAAACGGATGCGGCCCAATTGACGCGGCGGAAAGCCGCTATGACCGGAACTCCCGCACGAGGACAGCTTCCGACCCACCAGACTTGGTCACGGTACTGACGACAAGGGGTCCCCTGGCGACCAAGCGAATCATCTTCGCGCCAGGCGCCACCAAACCCACGATCGCGCCGTACGGTAATGCCAAGGTTTTCAGCATCTCCGAGTACCCTGTCGGGGGCATCGATGACCTGGCGCAGCTGCTGAGCAATCTCGAGCGATGCCTAACAACCTTCGTGGTGCGCGGCCGTCCGACTGAAGGGATCGACCGGCGTCGTGCCTACCGTCGGCTCCATCCTCGGACAAAGAGCGACGGCACAGTCGAGCCAGCGACCCTCAAGCCGGCCGCAAGACATTGGATACCGCTCGATTTTGATTCAACTTCCTGCCCTGACCGGCTCGATCCCGTGCACGAGCCTGATCAGGCCGTCGAGCACGCAGTCAGCCAGCTGCCGGAAGAATTCCACGACGCGACGTGCTGGTGGCAATTCACCAGCAGCCAATCCCTGAAACCGGGGATGTGCCTGCGGCTGTTTTTCTGGTCTGAACGGCCGTTAGAGGACTGGGAGTTGAAGCTCTGGCTCGGGCCGTACCCGGTCGACCTCTCCGTCTTCGCTCCCGCGCAACCGATCTACGTGGCGAGGCCGATTTTCGTCGGTGGTCCGGACCCAGTACCGATCCGATCCGGGATCTGGCGCGGCGACCGCGACGCCATATCGCCCCCTGAAATCACGCGTAAGAAACCAAGCGCCGTTGGAGCCCGAACGAGCACGACCACCCCGGGCAGTGGTGGGGGAGGATACGAGGCTTACCGCGCGCGCATCGGCGATCACGAAGGCGGCGAGGGATTCCTCAATCCCATAAACAGCGCAGCGGCGTCGTTCATCGGGAGGCACGGGGCCGCGGTCAAACCCGAGTGGTTACGCGCCGACCTCGAACGCGCGATCCGAGAGGCTGCGCGTGACCCGGCGAAGCATCCAGACGCTTACATCGAGTTCAGAGTCCAGGATCTCGATACGCTAATTGACGCTCTCGTCGCGCTGCAAGCGGCCAAGGAGACGGGCGGCCATCAATATACCGAATGCCAGCCGACATACCCCGCTCCCCTTGGCACTGTCGCGGAAGCGAGACTACAGCTAGCCCAAGTCTTCGACATCACGTCGCTTCGGTCGAGGCCTACGCCGCGGCGCAAGCGCGTATGAGATAGCCTTGAAGGAGTGGCAAGCTCGGCAGGCAGCCTAACGACGAAGCCGTGCTCGATCCGCAGCCCGTCCTGCCCGTTGCTCCCGTACTCGCAGTCTCGGTTGATGTCGGGCTGGGTAAGACCCGGAAATGCGGCAATGCGTCGTACCGGCTCTCGCCGGGAGCGGGCGCACCGGGGTTCTAGCAGTACCAAGACACCGGCTTGGCGACGAGATAGTTCGCGATCTAGCCGACGACGGCTTCACAGGTCGGGTCTATCGCGGGCGTGAGGCCGACGATCCGGAGCAGCCGGGACAGAAGATGTGCCGGGAACTTGATCGCGTCACGCTGATCACAGATGCGCTGGGTGCTGTCACCCCGCGCGCCTGCAAGCACAAGGATAAGGAGTGCAAGTCCTACATCGTCTGCGGCTATCAACAACAACGACGACACAATCCCGACATCTGGATTGTCCCCCATCAGCTCCTGTTCAGAGAACGGCCGAACTTCATTCCGCAACCTGACAGCCTCACGATCGACGAGGCATTCTGGGGGGCTGCGCTTCATGGCGTCGAGCTGCCCTACAGGTTATTTCTGAGCGCGATCAGCGACTACCGGGAGGTTAACGTCACAGGCCTGAACGGTCAGGTCCGCGATTTGGGCGCAACGGCAGAGCTGATGGCGATCAGCGCGCGCGTTTGTCGCGCACTCGAAAACGAGGAGAGTGGACGCATCCGGCGCGCTGCTCTCGCTGTGACCGGGGTAACTGAGGCCGACCTCAAAGAAGCGTATCGCCTGGAATGGCGGCGCAAGATCGAGGTCGAGGTCTGGCCGGGGATGCCGCTACCTCAGATTCGCGCGATCTGCCTGGAAATCGCCCCGCACAATCAACTCGTGGCTCGCCTCGCCCGGTTCTGGGAGCTCCTTCGGCGCACCCTTGTCGCACCTGACGAGCGTTCGCCTTGGCTTGATCTCCGAAAGACGGAGCCCATGCCGGACGGCCAAGGAACCGCGCCGGCTGTCGTCATGGCTTGGCGCGACGACGTCCATCCGAGCTGGGAGGCGCCGACTGTGGTTATGGACGCCACGATGCCGGTCGACATCGTGCGGCAGTCTTTCCCGGCCATCGAGAGCCCGCGCCGCATTGCCGCCCCTATGCCGCACACCCGAGTACGGCAAATCACCGATCGGGCGATGACGGCCGACATGCTCATCCCGAGTGAGGGCGCCAGTAAACGAACAAACGCAACTCGCCTATCCAACGTAGAACGCGTGCGCCGGCTGCTGTAGGTGCGGGCCGCCGACGTTGCGCCCGGTGATGTCCTGGTGGTTTGCCAGAAGGGGCTTGAAGAGGCACTTCGCGCCGGCCCTCTGCCAGGGACGGTCGATGTCCGCCATTTCAACGACGTTGGCGGCGAAAATGCCTGGGAGCGAGTAGCGCTGGTCGTCGTCATCGGCCGCACCCAGCCAGCGCCGCGTACGGTTGAGCGGAACGCGCGCGTTGTCTTCGGAACCGAGGTCCAGGAGATCGCGTCCGACGAGGAGGGGGAGATCCGGTACCCGCAAACAACCCGCGGAATTCGCCTCCGCGATGGCCGCGGTGTAGCGATCAAAGCTTCCTATCACCCCGATCCCCGGGTAGAGGAGGTCCGATGGGCGATCTGCGAAGCGGGGCTCGTCCAATCTATCGGCCGGGGGCGCGGCGTCAACCGAACCACGACGAACGCACTCCAGATCGACATCATCACGAACGTCGTGCTGCCTATCGAGGTGGACGAGGTAACGACCTGGGACCGGATACAGCCGGGCGCAGCGCAAATCATGCATGCGGCCGGCGCGGTCCCGCTCAGCTACGCCGACATGGCAACGTCCTACCCGGACTTGTTCCCAACTGCGGAAGCAGCCCGGATGACTCTTACGCGTGAAGCGAAAAACCCCGAACAAACTCCTATAGGAGAACCCGGTGGTGGGGGAAACCCCAAACAAACTCCTATTAGTTATATCTCTATAGGGGTTTGTTCGGGGTTTCCACGCCAGCGATATCGCCGGCGCGGCGCTCGCGGTCCGGCTGTCGTACTACTTTACGATCCTGCTCGGATCGAGCCGAAAAGCTGGCTGACAGAGCACATTGGCGAGGTGGCACTGCTCGCCCCCGAGGTCGAGGAGGTCCAACCCGACGAGCCCGGGGAGCATTCGCCACGGGCGGAACGGAGCTTCGTCGAGCACCGGATCCTGGATGCCTCCGGTCGGCCACACGATCCAGTCCGAGCCGGGGTGATACGCTGCGATTTCGGTATCCCGGCGACGGCCGAGGTCTCGCAGTTTTTCCCGGTGCGGCTCTGGCGTGCTCAAATCGACGCCGCGCCGGAGCTCATGTTCACCTTGCCGAGCGGCCGCGTCCTCTGGTTGGCGAGCATCAATGGTTCCGTGCGGCAGGTTAGCGATCCGGCTCAGGAGTCCGTGCCGGATTGGCTGACAACGGATGTACCGGGTGAGGGGCTTGCGGCCGTCGTGCACCCGCCGTCAATGCCGTCGTTCTACGCGGTCGTCGACGAGGTGACGAGCGGTGGGTATCCGAGCGAAGAGGACTGGTTGGAGGCAACACGCCGTTGGATCGAACGGTGTCGCTTGCGGCCATCCGCGTAGCAGAGACGCAGGACCAGCATTTTGGCCAAGGGGAGATCTGCCCAAGGACTCACACAAGGTCGCCAAAAGGTGAGCGGGATGGGCGATGGCCCATGATCGAGACGGCGCTGGCGAGGCTATCGTCATGATCGAAGGGACCTCGACGATCTGCCAGTGGTGCGAGAGGGCATTTCGGGCACGGCAGACTGGGGGCCGGGCGCAACGTTTTTGCCGATCGTCCTGTCGGCGAGCCTTCCATGCCGCCGTGCGGAGCTGGGCCCTCGATTCCATTGGAGACGGGACCTTAACCCTGGCGGAGATTAGGAACGACGGTCCCTGCAACGCGCGCGTTGCGCAGAAGCGGGGACCGGCTCTCGCCGCTACCGGAGGACACCTGGTCGCGCGACAACGCCCTCCCTTACCTGCTGGCACGGTTTATCGTCGAAGTGCCATGCAGCACGATTGAGGGGTTCGTCAGGTTGGGCTGGCTCCGTGGCGATCAGCGGGATGACCTCGCTGCGATTATGGCCGCGCTGCGGCGCCTAGGCAAAGTGCCGGCGGTGTCGCGCATCACTTAGCAGTCCGCTCAGGGGCTCCACTTTGCGCGTCTTGCCGAACGGGTGCACGTTGCAGTCTGGCCCTTCGATGTTCTTAGATCCGGGACCGCCCAATCGCAAGTGGCACCAGAGGCGGACTTACGATCACTTTGACGAGCGGTGTATCACACTCGATGCTCGCGCTGCCGTCTTTGCGTCCGGCAAATATTTTCGCATGGGCTCAAGGAGTTCCTGCATGTACTGCAGCCGTTCCTCCCGGGTCATGTTCTTGATAGGCGACTCCAGGTCGTTCTTCTCCTCCTTCACGAGCCCGGGCTTGCCGAAGGCTCGATCGAGGATCGAGTTGCAGGCGACGGCGGCGACGCGCTGGTCCTCGCTGTCCATAAGCTCGATCAGTCGGCGGACCGCCTTCGGAGCGGCGGCTCGGGCGAGCCTCATCGCCTCGCCGTACTCACCGGAATGGCCCGTCGGGTTACCGCTTTGCCCGGGCTTCCATAAGCGGCTCCGCATGGCGGGATGGAGCTGGTCGACGCCGCGTGCGTGTCCGCCTGACCCCAGGCGGTGTTTCCCTGTACTCACGCCGATACCCCTCCTCCGGCAGAGCTTCGCCAGGGCCGTTTATATCGCCTCAGCGCCGCGCCGTCGAACCGCGCCGGCTGTCGTCATGGCTTGGCGCGACGACGTCCATCCGGAAGCCCGCCATCGACCCACAGCGGACCCTCGGCCCTTGAGCCGGGAACCGCTCGTGATGCCCCATTCCGGACCTTGCCTTTGCGCGGGTTGGAATGGCTCGGTTGGATGGAAACCGGACCTCCGGCATTTCGGGGTGTGAGTTAACTGCTGACCCAACTCGGCGTGGGAAGCCGCGCGCTGGTAATGCAAGGTGGTGCCTACCGCGGGGGCCATGCATTAGCATGTCAAGGGCCGACGGATAGAGGCAAAAGATGCTGAAGTGCCGCATGATCAACCGTCTGCCCTATATATTTCGCCGCCTGTTGAAGCCGCTGGTGCTCGGCGTGGCGATCTTTTGCCCGAGCTACCCATCGCCTGCGCAGGAGGTGGTCGATATCGATGCATATTTTCAGCAAGTCCTTAGCACGAGGGGAGCAGGACTAGCCCGCAAGACCAAACCAGTCGATGTACGCCCCGCAAAAGTCGGAGAAGTTATAGTTACAATGATCAAAGGGGAGGGCAAGGAGACGCAAAGTCCTCCGGCGCAGGCTGGAGACATGGTGGTCCGGAATGGCTGTTCGGGAACTGGTAATGAGCAGTTTCTCGTTCGCGCTGCGTCCTTTACTCGCAGATACGAGGGCCCGATCGGCCCGAGGGCCGTAGATGGCTGGTCGCCATATCGACCGCGCGGAATACAGATGCGATTTGTAGTGGTTGCCGAGCAGGACAGAGAGTTTGCTTTCATCGCGCCGTGGGGAGAGAAGATGGTCGCACGACCCGGAGACGCAATCGTGCAAGATCCAAACAATACAAGGGATACCTATCGGGTTGCCAAATAATCCTTCGCCTGTACCTACGAAATTATCCGTGATCCTCACCGGTAGTCCTTTGCGTCTTATGCTCTTATCTGCTGAGTTATGGTGCGAGTATATCGGTGTTTTGCTCTCACTAAAGTAACCGCATTGCAAATGTTTTGGCACGTATCTGATGTGGTGTTGTCGGCATCGTGCTGGACGCCGAGTAGCCTCGGCGCGGCAGCAGCTCCAGCTACAAACCGCGACCCCTATCGGAAGAGCATCCGGGCGCAGCTCCAAAAGTGTTTGAACGGTGCACAGGGTCGGCTCGACTCGTTCGACCCATGACAGGAGAAGGTCCGGAATCGGCGCACCCTCGTCGTCCGGGCGCGTCCCGGCGAAAGACGGGTGTCGACCCTTCTCGGCCACTCAGCCTTCGTGCCGGGGATCGCTCTTCCTGTGCAGGGTTTCGGATGCCGGCCCGTCGCGAGCTATCCACCCGTGCTGAGGGCCGGCGTCCGAAAGCCTTCAGGGAAGGAACGCGCGGGCGGCCGTGTGGGCGGTTGCCGTTTATGGGGATTTGA
>Ga0209656_10000046_pt1 | contig 83084 bp, 79 predicted proteins | sample BogFormECP12_OM2_FD_188239 | JGI IMG/M metagenome (GOLD analysis project Ga0209656, IMG submission 188239) | Bog forest soil microbial communities from Calvert Island, British Columbia, Canada - ECP12_OM2 (SPAdes) (version 2) | ecosystem: Environmental > Aquatic > Freshwater > Wetlands > Bog ...
GCCGACACCTCTCCAGCAAAAGGCTCATGACCTCCTCGGCCTCACCCGTACCCAGTAGAAACCCCCTCTCGCGTATAATTATCGCGCTAAATCAGTGGCTTCCATGTTCGCAAAGAAGGAAGCTCCGGCTAAGCGGCTTCGTCGAGGGTCGAGCCGACATCGAGGGTCGTCGCGCGGCGCAGGTCACGCGGGTAGGAGTCGTCGTGCGGCCGGCCGCGATGCATCGTGCAGCGGTTGTCCCAGATCACCAGATCGCCGACCCGCCATTGGTGGCTGTAGACGAATTCCGGGCGGGTCGCGTGGGTGTTGAGGTCAAGGAGCAGCAAACGCCCCTCCGGAACCGGCCAGCCGACGATGTGCGAGGCATGCGCCGATAGGTAGAGCGTCTTGCGCTGCGAGCCAGGATGACGGCGCACCAGCCGCTGCCGTGACGGCGGATACATCTCGCGCTCGCCAGGCGGAAATTCGGTAAAGCCGATCTGGCCGCGCGACCAGAAGACGTCGTGCTCGGCGACGAGCCGGTCGATTGCCGCCTTCATCGCCTCGGGCAAGGCGTCATAGGCCGCGCGCATATCGGCGAATTCGGTCTCGCCGCCGCCAAGTGCGCTCGCCGGCGGCACAGCGACCGCATGGAGCATACCCAGAACGACCGGCACCGGCATGTAGGAAGCATCGGTGTGCCATAGCCGATTGCCGAGACTGTCGAGGCGCCTCCGGTCATCACGCTGGCGCAGTCGTCCGTCCTCGTCGAGGTTCGAGATGTCGCCGATCTCGGGGTGGGCCAACCGTCGTCGGCCACCACGGGCGGCCGCCCGGCCGATTTCGAGCGCGCCAAAATTACCGGCGAAGTCGCGCAACTGCGTGTCATCGAGGTGCTGGTCGTGAAACACCAGCACGGCGTAGCGGTTGATCGCCTCCCAGATCGCGTCGACCGCCGGCCGATCGACGCCCTTGCCAAGGTCGATGCCCCCGATTTCGGCGGCGAAGTGCGGATTGACCTCCTGAATCTCGATGGCCATGGGAACGTCCTCAATCAGCTCTAGCGAGGATCCGCCGGCCCATCGCCCCTGTCAATCGCTCGAAGCTCGCCCCGGCCTGTCGCAATCGCGCGCACGGTCGCGGCGAGCTGACCGCCAAGATCCGGCAACGGCAGCGAGACGAGCTTTTCTGCGAGCCCGAGTGCGACGATTCCGTGCACCGCCGAGAACAGGGTGCGGGCGAGGATCCGGCGCGCGTCCGGGTCGAGCTCGGGCAGCAGCGCTCCCAATGGCCCCTCCAGCTGCGCGAACAGCCGGTGCTGCTGCTCGACAAACCACTCCGGCAGCGGGCGAGCCTCGCTCATGCGGTGCTCGAAGAGTGCCCGCCAGCGGACCGTGTGCGTGGCGGCAAACTCGAGATAAGCGAGCGCAAGCCGCACCATGTCGTCCTCGGCATCCTGAGTCGAACCATCCCGGTCCGGCGGCCGGACGGCCCCCAGTGCCGTTTTGAGCATCGTCAATGTCCGCGACCCAACGCACAGGACGAGCTCGTCGAGATGCTCGAAGACGTTATAGATCGTTCCGACTGCGCAGCCGACCTCGCGCGCGAGGTCGCGGGCCTTCAGCGCCGCCAGCCCGTTTTCGGCGATCGTGCGTTCGGCAGCATCGATCAGCTGCTCGCGCAGCACCGCGTGCCGGTCCGTGCGGCTCACCATCACCTCTTTTTTTGAACGATGTTCAATATCCTACTTGAACGACGTTCACATGTGTGCTATGTCGGATTTTGAACAATGTTCACATCGGAGGCAAGGATGCTCAAGACCATAATCACACTCGTTAGAGGACGCACCTTCGCTATCGCCGAGGGGGTCGCCGATCAGAATGCGCTCTTAATCCTCGATCAGCAGATGCGCGATGCCACCGGGGCGCTCGACCGAGCCAAGAAGGCGCTGGCGGTCGCCATCGCGCAGGAGAGTCAGGAGGGCCAGCGGCTGGGCGCGACCCGATCCCGGATCGAGGACCTCGAAACGCGAGCCGTTGCCGCGATCGAGGCCGGTCGCGACGACCTCGCCACGGAAGCGGCAGAGGCCATCGCCACCCTCGAGGCCGAGCGCGACGCTTCGCTGACGGCGCGCGCCCTATTCGCGGCCGAGATCGCCAAACTCAAGGGCCATGTCCTGCAGCAGCAGATGCGCTTCTCACAGCTCGATCGCGGGCGGCGGATCGTCCGGGCGGCGGAGGCGGTCCGGGTCGCGCGCCGAGGCCGCATCGAGGGTGCCCCGATTTTTGCGGGTACGCTCGTGGAAGCCGAGGCGACTCTCGCCCGCCTCCGCGAGCATCAAGTCGAGGCAGATGCGGCCGAGGAGGCGTTGGACGCGCTCGATACCGCGACCGGCCCGATCGCCGTCGCCGAGAAGCTCTCGGCCGAGGGTTTCGGTCCGCGCCTGAAACCCAATGCCGCCGACGTCCTGGCCCGGCTGAGAGAACGCGCCGCCGGCGGCAAGCCGGAAGCCAACGGTTGATCTTGTTTCGACACGCTTAACGACAGGAGCATACGATGAACAACCCGGTTCTTCACCACAGTCAGTCGTGGATTGTCTTTACCTATGTATCTTTTGTTGCCGCACTCGCCATGGTCGTCGGCGGCATCGTCCTGATGCCGATCGACCTGGCGATGAAAGGCTATCTCGCTATGGGCGTCGTTATGTTGATCCAGTCTTGCATGACGCTGACCAAGACGATTCGCGACAATGACGAGGCCGGCAAGCTGGTGAACCGCATCGAGGACGCGAAGACCGAGCGCCTGCTGATGGACGTCGCCAAAGGACAACCTTGAACCGTTATCGTCACCCCCGCGAAGGATCGTGTGAAAGAATTCGCGAGTGGCTGGATCAGCGCCATGCGTCCTTCGAGACAGCCGCGGAGCCTGTCCTCGGGCCGGCCGGAGGCCGGACCCGTGGGCGGCTTCCTCAGGAGTCACAGCCTCTTCCTCGGGAATGACTGGTAATACCTGGAGAGATCGATGTCGCAATCACTTCTCGCTTCTCGGCGCTTCGCGCCGCTGTTCTGGTGCCAGTTCTTCTCTGCCTTCAATGACAACTTCCTAAAGAACGCGCTCGCCTTGCTGATCCTGTTCAAGATAGGCGGCCAGTCTGGCGAGTCCTTGGTGACATTGGCGGGCGGCATTTTTATCGCGCCGTTCTTTCTGCTGTCGGCCGTCGGGGGAGAGCTCGCCGATCGCTTCGACAAGGCACTGGTCGCGCGCCGGCTGATGCTCACCCAAATCGGCGCGGCGGCCATCACCGTCGCCGGTTTCCAGCTGAACTCGCTGCCATTGCTGTTCCTGGCGCTGTTTTTGTTCGGCCTGATCGGGGCGCTGTTCGGGCCGATCAAATACGGCATCCTGCCCGATCATTTGAAGCGGGAGGAGCTGCCGGCGGGCAACGCGCTCATCGAGGGCGCCACGTTCCTTGCCATCCTCGGCGGGACAATCGGGGGCGGGTTAGCGATGAAGGGTGGCGGTGACCCCGCAATACTGGCAGTCTTGATGATACTCTTTGCGCTGATGTGCTGGGGTGCCAGCCTCTTCATTCCGGGCACGGCGCGGGCGGCGCCGGATCTGGCGATCGATCCCAATATTCTCGGCTCGACCGGCCGGTTGCTCGGCGAATTGTGGTCGGACACTCGGCTCTGGCGCTGTGCCGTCGTCACCAGCATCTTCTGGCTCGTCGGAGCGGTCGTCCTGTCGCTGCTGCCGCCGCTCGTCATGCGCACGCTCGGTGGCGCCGAAACCATCGTGACCATCTACCTCGCGGTCTTCGCGGTCACAATCGGCGTCGGCTCCGGCCTCGCCTCCTGGCTGTCGGCAGGGCGAATAGTCCTGTTGCCCACCGCGGTCGGGGCGCTGCTGATCGGTCTCTTTACACTCGATCTAGGGCTGGCACTGCTGCGCCTGCCGGCGGCGGATCCGACGACGGTTTTGGCGCCGTCCGCATTTTTCGCTCGGCCGATTGCTTGGCATGCTGCGATCGACCTCGGCATTCTCGCCGTGGCGGGCGGCTTGATGATCGTGCCGTCCTTCGCGGCGATCCAGGCTTGGGCCGCGCCCGAGCGGCGTGCCCGGGTCGTCGCCGCGGTCAATGTGCTCAACGCCGCCTTCATGGTCGGCGGCGCGGTTGTCGTGGCAGTTCTGCAGAAGGTCGGGGTCGGCGTCCCGGTGCTGTTCCTCGGCATTGCCGCCGTCGGTCTCATGGCCGCCTTGTGGATCGGCAGGACCATGCCGACCAGCGCCTTCCAGGATTTCCTCTCGATCCTGCTGCGCGCGTTCTACCGGCTCGAGGTCAGGGGCCTCGAAAACCTCGACAAGGCGGGCGGAAGCGCGATCATCGCGCTCAATCACGTGAGCTTGCTCGACGGAGCCGTGGCGCTGTCGATCCTGACCAAGGAGCCGGTCTTTGCGGTCGATCGCGAGTTCTCCCAGCGCTGGTGGGTGAGGCCTCTCATAAATCTGACGCGCGCCATGCCGCTCGATCCGGCGCGGCCGCTCGCGACGCGGACGCTCATCCAGGAAGTCAGGAACGGCGAGACATTGGTGATCTTTCCGGAAGGGCGCATCACGGTCACCGGCGGTCTGATGAAGGTCTATGATGGAGCGGCCCTGATCGCCGCGAAATCCGGTGCGATGGTCGTGCCGGTGCGCATCGAGGGTCTCGAAGCCACGATCTTCTCGCGCCTCAGCCGCGCGCAGGTCCGCCGTCGCTGGTTCCCCAAGGTCACGGTCACCGTGCTCGAGCCGGTGCGCCTCACGGTCGACGACGCGTTGAAGGGCAAAGCGCGCCGCCAGGCGGCGGGTGCGGTGCTCTACCAGATCATGTCCGATCTGATCTTTCGCACAACGCCGACAGATCGCACGGTCATCGAGGCCGTGGTCGATGCGGCAAAGATCCAAGGCTGGCGCCGTGTCGCAGTCGAGGATCCGGTCAGCGGCAAGCTCAGTTATAGGAAGCTTCTGGTCGGCGCCCGCGTGCTTGCCGGCAAGTTCTCGCCGCTTGCGGGCGCGGGCGAGGCGGTCGGCGTGATGCTGCCGAACACCAACGCCGCCGCCGCGACCTTGCTCGGCGTGATGTCCGCGGGGCGCGTCCCGGCAATGATCAATTTCACAGCGGGCGCCACGAACATCTTGGCCGCCTGCACCGCCGCAGCAGTGAGAACGATTGTCACTTCGCGGGGCTTTGTCGAACGGGCGAGGATCGAGAAGCTGGTTGATACGCTCGCCGCGACGGTCCGTATCGTCTATCTCGAGGATCTGCGCGAAACGATTTCCCTTGCCGACAAGGTGCGCGCGCTGGTCGGGTATCGCCGCGCTCTGGTGCCGCGCAACTCCGACGAACCGGCCGCGATCCTGTTCACTTCCGGGTCGGAGGGAATGCCGAAGGGTGTCGTGCTCTCGCATCGCAACATGCTGTGCAATGCAGCCCAGGCCGCGGCGCGCATCGACTTTGGCCGCACCGACAAGGTGTTCAACACCTTGCCGGTGTTCCACGCTTTCGGGCTTACCGTCGGGCTTATTCTGCCGCTGGTGTCCGGGGTTCCGGTTTATCTCTATCCCTCGCCGCTGCACTACCGCGTCGTCCCGGAGCTGGTCTACGGTGCGAACGCGACGATCCTGTTCGGCACCGACACTTTTCTGGCGGGCTATGCGCGCGCGGCGCATCCTTATGATTTTCGCTCGGTGCGCTACGTGCTCGCGGGTGCCGAGCCGGTCAAGGAGGCGACGCGCCGCCTATGGGCGGAAAAATTCGGTCTGCGCATCCTCGAAGGGTACGGCGTCACCGAAACCGCACCCGCGCTCGCCCTCAACACGCCGATGTTCAACCGCTTCGGCACGGTCGGGCGATTGCTGCCCGGTATCGAAGCCAAGCTCGAGCCGGTACAAGGCGTCGAGGAAGGCGGACGGCTCTACGTGCGCGGCCCCAACGTCATGCTCGGCTATCTCAAAACCGATCAGCCGGGCGTTTTGATGCCGCCGGAAGAGGGCTGGCATGACACCGGCGACATCGTCGCGATCGACCGCGAAGGCTTTGTGACGATCAAAGGCCGCGCCAAGCGCTTCGCCAAGATCGGCGGCGAGATGATCTCGCTCGCAGCGGTCGAGACCCTGGCGTCCGAGGTGTGGCCGGACGCTCAATCCGCGGTGGTCGCGGAGCCTGACCCGCGCCGGGGCGAACGGCTCGTGCTCGTCACCGAGAAAGAAAACGCGACGCGCGCGGCTTTCCAGGCCTATGCAAAGGCGAGGGGCGCGTCGGATTTAATGATGCCGGCCGAGGTGATGGTCGTCGACAAGCTGCCGGTCCTCGGCTCGGGCAAGGCCGATCTCGTAAGTGTTGCCCGGCTCGTCGCGGGGCGGCGGCAGGTGGCAGCCGCGTAGGTCGGTCATGCCGGCAGCTCGGTGCCGGCACGACCGACGAGTTTTGACCCCGCGAGGCCCGTTACGTTAAGACTCAATGGTTCAGCATCCAAAGACGAGGTCGGCATGGCCGTGCAACCCGAGGCATTCACCCTCAAAGTTTCCGACGATGCGATCGCCGATCTGCGCGAACGACTAGCGCGCACACGGTATCCCGACCAGGCTCCCGGCGCACCCTGGGCCTACGGCACCGATGTCGGCTATCTGCAGCAGCTTGTCAAGTATTGGCGAACGACGTTCGATTGGCGGGCCGAGGAGGCACGGCTCAATGCCTTTGCGCAATACAAGGTGCCGCTGTGCGGTATCGATTTCCATTTTTTGCTCGTGGCCGGTAAGGGCCCGGCGTCGTGCCCGCTGCTCCTGCTGCACGGGTGGCCGGGTTCGGTCTTCGAGTTCATCGAGCTGATCCCGCGCCTGAGCGACCCGGCGCGCTTTGGCGGCGACCCCGCGGACGCGTTCACCGTCGTGGCGCCGTCGCTTCCAGGCTATGGCCTGTCCTTCAAGCCCGGGCAGCCGCGCTTTGCCGTCGAGGAAATCGCCGACTGTGTGGCCGAGCTAATGCACGACGCATTGGGCTATCCCCGCTTTGCGGTGCAGGGCGGCGATTGGGGTGGCATCACCGCCTCGCGCCTCGGCTACGCCCATCCCGACAAGCTGATCGGCATTCACCTCAACCTGCTGGCGGTCCGCCGCGATCAGCAGGCTGCAGCCGACGCTCCGCCGGAAGAAAAGGCCTACGCCGAAGAGCTCGCGCAGTGGCTGCGCGAAGAGACGGGCTACCAGTGGATCCAGGGAACGCGGCCGCAGACGCTCGCCTTCGGGCTCACCGACTCGCCGGCCGGCCTCGCCGCCTGGATCATCGAGAAGTTCCGCACATGGTCGGATTGCGGCGGTGATGTCGAAACCGCGTTCACCCGTGACCGGCTGCTCGCCAATATCAGCTTCTACTGGTTCACAGGCGCGATCGGCTCGTCGTTCTGGCCATACTACGCGCGCATGCATCGGCCGTGGCCGGTCCCCGAAGGTCGGACCGTCGACGTCCCGACCGGATATGCAGCGTTTCCGCGTGAGATCCTGCGGCCGCCCCGCTCGCTGGCGGCGCGAACCTACACCGACATTCGACGGTGGACCGTCATGCCGCGCGGCGGTCATTTCGCCGCTCTGGAGCAGCCGGAGGCGCTCGCCAATGAGGTGCGCGAATTCTTCCGTCCCTTGCGCGACTAGGCCCTGTATGTGAGCAACTACTGTAGCTGCTGGAGCGAAATCGAAATGGTCGAAATGGGGTCGAAATGGGGCGAAATGGGGTCAGGGGGCGAAATGCGAAATGGGGTCAGAGTCGATTTTCCTCCGAGTGCCACCGGTTCACTCGTCGACAAGATTTGGGAGAAAAATCGACTCTGACCCCATTTCCCTGACGACTAAGCCCCGTATGTGAGCAACTACTGTAGTTGCTGCGGCAGGGCGGCGATTGCGGCGTCGATCAATGCGGCGCCGCGCAGCTCATCGAGTTCGGCGACGATGACTTGGCGCGCGGCCGAAATCGCGACATCCACAGTGATGGCACGAATTTCGGAAAGCGCCTTCGCCTCTTCCTGCGCGATCCGCTCCTCCGCCAACCGACGGCGCCGCTCCAGTGTCTCCTCGAGGTTGCGCGCCGCTTGCGCGGCGATGCGATCCGCTTCCTCCTTGGCATGGGCGATGATCGCCTCGGCCTCGGCCGCCGCCTCATGCTGCTGCTTCTGGTACCCGGCGAGCGCCTGTTGCGCTTCCTCGCGAAGTCTTCGCGCGGTTTCGAGCTCGTCCCGGATACGTACGGCACGGGCGTCGAGCGCGCCGAGGATTACTCTGCGTGCGGGCTTCCAGACGCCGACGACAAACACCACGACAGCGAGGAGGACCCAGAACTCGGGCTCGCCAAAGAGGTGCATCGTCAGCCCGCGCGCTCCGCCATCGCCCGGTTGACCGCCGGGATTATTTTTGCCTCATCGGCCGCCGTACCGGTCAGCTTCTCGGTAACCGAACGGGCAACGTCGACCGCGACATTGCGAATCTCAGCGAATGCGCGCTCCTTTGCTGCCACGATCTCCTGCTCGGCCGCCTTCGTCTGCTGGGCGAGCGCCTGGGCGAGTTGCCGCTGCCGTTCTGCCGCTTCGGCGGCAAAGCGTTCGGTGCGATCCCGGATCGTCGCCTGCGCCTCGGCGCGGGCTTCAGCCATCGCCTTCTGATAGGCGGCAATGGCCGCCTCCGCCTCCGCCTTCATTTCAGCTGCGCGGGCGAGGTCGTCATCGAGCCGCTTGCGCCGTGCCTCGATGATCGCATCAACCCGCGGCAGGCCGAACTTGGCCATCAGCAGGTAGAGCACGACAAAGGTGATCACCAGCCAGACGAGCTGCGGCACAAAGGTCGAGACGTCGAGCTGCGGCATGGCCGGCCGCCCCTTTCGTAAGCTTCTCAGAAGACGAAGAGGATCAGGAAGGCGATCGCGAGGCCGAAGAGGCCGGTGGCTTCGGCCAATGCGAAGCCGAGAAACGCAAAGGGCTGGACCTGCCCCTGCGCCGCGGGGTTGCGGGCGACCGAGCTGATCAGTGCCGAGAACACATTGCCGATACCGATACCGGCACCGACAAGCGCAATGCAGGCAAGGCCGGCTCCGATCATTTTGGCGGCAGCGAGATCCATCTGATTTTCCGTGGGTTCGAGGGTTAGGGAAGCGGCTCAGTGCAGGTTGATTGCGTCGCTCAGGTAGAGACAGGTCAGGATGGCGAAAACATAGGCCTGCAGCGCGGCGACGAGCACCTCGAGGGCGACTAGCAGGACGTTGATCGCCAATGGGAAGATGCCGAGGAGGCCGATGCTCGCGGCGAAGCCGGCAAAAATCGCCAGCATCGTGTGCCCCGCCAGCATGTTGGCGAACAGCCGAATCGACAAGGTGAACGGGCGGATGCAATAGGACAACAGCTCGATCGGCACGAGCAGCAGCAGCAGCGCCGCCGGTACCCCCTGCGGGACGAACAGTCGGAGAAAGTGAAATCCGTGCCGGACGATGCCGACAATCGTCACGCCGATGAACACCACGGCGGCGAGCGCGAAGGTGACGACGATCTGGCTGGTGACAGTGTAGCTGTAGGGGATCAGCCCCAAAAAGTTGGCGAACAGAATGAACATGAAGAGGGTAAAGACGAACGGAAAGAATTCGCGCCCACCATGCCCGACATTGGTCTCGACCATGTCGGCGACGAACTCGTAGCTCATTTCCGCGACCGACTGCCATCGGCCCGGGACGAGCGCCCGCTTGCGCGTGCCGAGCATGAGGAGCGCGGTGATCAACAGCACCGCCACGGTCATCAGGAAGGCCGAATTGGTGTAGGAGACGTCGACACCGCCGATGTGAAGCGGAATCAGACGCTCGATCGTGAACTGCTCGAGGGGTCGGATTTCAATCGCCAATTCAGCAGTCCTCGTCGTCCCACTGCCCCTTGGACGCCGCAGCGCCGGCATCGGGAGGACGATAGCCTACGGCACCGCCGACGCCAGTCACCGCGCGATACACATTGAGCATGCCGGCGGCGATACCTAGAAAAAACAGCACGATCATCCCCCACGGCCGCGTGCCGAACCACCGATCGATCGCCCAGCCCAAGCCGGTCGCGACGACCACCGCGACGACGAGCTCGATGCCGATACGGACGCCGAGACCGAGCCCCTGCTGGAGGGCCGAGCGGTCCTGAACCACAGGCTGTCTCCGGACGCGCTCCGCCCGCGCCTTGTCGATCTCTTCGCCAAGCCGCGCCAGAGGGTCCGGCGGCCTGCTTTCGCTCATTCAGGGAAGCGCAACCATCGACACCGGCACCGACGGTATTCTGGCCGGACCGCGGCGCACCTTAGTGACGCCCCCAGAGCCTGTCAACGAAGCCCCGCCCAATGCATCCGTTCGATGTCGGCGAGGTCTAGGTGAATTCGCTCGACAAGGGCGAGGTCACCGCGTTCGTGAGCTTACGGGGGCAATTACGATCGCCTGTCAACACTCAAAGCCAAATTCGACCCGACGAACTTCTGCCGGTGCAATCAGAACATTTCGCCTCGCTGAGCGGCTATATCGCCACTAATCCGGCGGCCCGTTGATGTACGGCTTGAGCGCTGCATAGATGAAGCCATTGACCGGCGTCGGGATGCCGTGGCGACGTCCGAGTTCGACGACTTTGCCGGCGAACCACGGCAGTTCGAGCCGGTTGCCGCGAAGCAAGTCGTTCCCCATCGAGGTCGTGTGGTGCGGCGGCATCGACCGCATCATCGCCAGACCGTTGTCGATGCTGTCCGGCGACAGTCTCACTCCTTCGGCGAGGCCGACGGCGACGGTTTCGCGCAAAGCCGCCTCGTAAAGGGCCAAGAGATCGGGGTCATCGCGCCATTTGCCGAGCGGCACCCGGGTCAGCGCGTGCAGCCCGCTGAGCGGCACCAAAAGGATGAACTTTTCCCAGATCGGAACCTTGATGTCGGGGCTCAGCACGCCCTCGAAGCCGGCCGCCTCGCACAGCGCACTGAGACACCGGCCGCGCTCGCTGACCCGGCCGTCGAGTTCGCCGAAGGTCATGCGCTGATAGGTGCCGGTCTGACGGATCACCCCAGGTTCGGAAATCGTTCCGGTGACAAAGGCGGTGCCGCCCATCACCGCCTCATGCCCGAGGATCGGGATCAGCCGCTCGGCCGCGTCGACGCCGTTCTGCAATGGAACGACCGCGGTCTCCGGCCCGAGGATCGCGCGGAGCTGTCGGCCGACACCTTCGACGTCCCACAATTTGACGCAGAACAGCACGAAGTCGACGGTGCCGATGCCGGCGATGTCATCGGTCGCCCGGACCGGCCGGATATGAGTCTGGCCGCGGTCTCCCTCGACCCGCAATCCGTTCTCGCGCATCGCTTCGAGATGCGCACCGCGAGCGACAAAGGTCACGTCCGCACCGGCCTTGGCGAGCGAGGCGCCGTAGGGTCCGCCAATCCCGCCGGTGCCGACCACTGCGATGCGCATGTGATCCTCCGAAGCTATCCCTCCGCAGCTCGGCCGAGCAGATCGGACGTGCCGTGCTCCTGCGAGATGTCGCGGTTGGTGTAGTCGGGCAGAAACGCGGTGGCGGTGACGCTGACGACTGCGCAGAACAGGATGTAGAGTGCAACCGCATAGCCCGAACCGGTCGCCGCGAACAGCGCGGTCGCAATCAGCGGCGCCGGGCCACCGGCGACGATGGAGGCCAGGTGAAACCCGAGCGATGCTCCGCTATAGCGGAGCCGTGGGGTGAAGCATTCTGCGATTAACGCCGCCTGCGGGCCGTACATCATGTCATGCGGAATGAACGACAGCACGATCGCGATGAAAATCAGCCCGGGAACCATGCTGTTCATCATCGCGAAGTAGACGAAGGCGAACACCCCGACCGAGACCGAGCCGATCAGGTACATCCGTTTGCGGCCGATGCGGTCGGAGATGTAGCCGGACAACGGGATCGTTACCGCCGACAGGCCGGTCGCGACCAAAAGCGCGGTAAGCAGGAAGTCGCGCGAAGCACCGGAGACCTTCGTTCCGTAGACAAAGACAAAGGCGGCATAGACGTAGAACGGGCCCTGCTCCGCCATCCGCGCCAGAGCGATCAGGATGATCTGCTTCGGCTGCCGTTTGATTACTTCGATCACCGGTGTGCGTTCGACGCGGCGTTCTTCCAGAATTCGCCTGAAAACCGGCGTCTCAAATATGCCGAGGCGGATGTAGAGCCCGATCCCGACCATCACGATCGAGAGCCAGAACGGGACGCGCCATCCCCAGGTCAGAAACTGATCCCCCGAGACGGCGCTGAAAGCCAGCACCGCGAGATTGGCGAAGAACAATCCGGCCGGGCCGCCCCATTGCGGCCAGGACGTGATGAAACCGCGATGCGCGTTCGTGCGCGCCCATTCCATCGCCATCAAGGTCGCTCCGCCCCATTCGCCGCCGATACCAAGACCCTGAATAAAGCGGACGGTAGTCAGGATGACGGCACCCCAAATCCCGATCGAGGCGTAGCCCGGGACGAAGCCGACGGCGAAGGTCGAGAGGCCGGTCAACAGCAAGGTCGCGATCAACGTCGTCTTGCGCCCGATGCGGTCCCCGTAGTGGCCGAACAGCGCCGCCCCGACCGGGCGGGCAACAAAGCCCACGGCGTAGATGCCAAAGGCCTGCAATATCCCGACCAGCGGGTCGGATTCGGGGAAAAACAGTTTCGCGAAGACGAGCGGGGCCACGAGAACGTAGAGCAGAAAATCGTACGCCTCGATGATAGTCCCGACCGTACTCGCGACGACTGCGCGACGGAGTTGGCGGCTGTGCTCGGCCTCGGAAAGCTGGCCTATGGCGATCCCGGTTGTCGTCATTCGATTTCCTCCGCGGAACGATGATGCTGGTTTTGTTGTTCCGGCGCCTTCGTGCCGGCCTACACGCCGGCGTATTCCTGCGAGACGTCCTTGTTCGTGTAGTCGGTCAACAGCGACACCGAGACGAGACCGATCACCCCGCACGCGAGGATATAAAGGGCGATCGGGAAGCTCGAACCAAAGGTGGCAAACAGCGCCGTAGCGATAAACGGCGAGGGGCCGCCCGCGATGATCGAGGCAAGCTGATAGCCGAGCGAGGTGCCGCTATAGCGCAGCCGCGGGGTGAAGCTTTCTGCGATCAGCGCCGCCTGGGGGCCGTAACACGTCGTCACCGGAAGCAACGACAGCGCGATGGCGATAAAGATCAGGGCCGGCACTTTCGTATCGAGCAGCGTGAAGTAGATGAAGCCGAAGATCCCGGAAAAGATCGACCCGATCATATACATGCGCTTGCGCCCGATGCGGTCCGACAGGTGCCCGGCGACCGGGATCCGCAAGAGCGCGGTCAGCGCCACCTGCTTCGGCTGACGTTTGAGTACTTCCGCGACCGGCACGCGTTCGACGCGTTCTTCGTCGAGCACTTTCTGGAAGACCGGGGTCTCGGAGATGCCGAGCCGGATCCATAGCCCGACGGCGACCATGACGATGCTGAGAAGGAACGGAATCCGCCATCCCCAAACCAGGAACTGGTCGCCGGAGAACCAGCTGAAAAAGAGCACCGCCAGGTTCGCCAGGAACAGTCCGGCCGGCCCGCCGAATTGCGACCAGGCGGCGAGGAACCCGCGATTTTTGTTGCCGCGCGCCCATTCCATCGCGAGCAGCACCGAACCGCCCCACTCGCCACCGACGCCGATCCCCTGGATCAGGCGAATTACCGTCAAGAGGACGGCGCCCCAGATGCCGGTGTGCTCTCATAGGTCGGCACGAGACCGACGGCTACCGTCGCAACCCCGGTCACCAGCAAGGTCGCGATCAAGGTCGCCTTGCGCCCGATGCGGTCGCCCCAATGGCCGAAGATCGCCGCCCCGATCGGCCGGCCGACAAAGCCGATGAAGAAGACGGCGAACGCTTGCAGCACGCCGACCAGCGGGTCGGATTGAGGGAAGAAGAGCTTGCCGAAAACCAGCCCCGTCACCTGGCCGTAAAGCAGGAAATCGTACCATTCGATCGTCGTGCCGACCGTGCTGGCGATCAGCGCACGGCGCAATTGCGCGCGGTGCTCGGTGTCGGAAAGCGGGCCGATGCCAATTTCGACTGATGCCATCTCAGTTTCCCCCCAATCGACTTTGGATGCAGGTACGCCGGTTGGGTCCGCCCTCCCCGCCCTCAAAGGGTGATCCGAATCCTCGTCGTCTTTCAACCCTATTTTCGCGGGCGGCCGCGATGAGGTCGGGCCGCGCCGCGGCGCCCACCCGGGGTAAGCGGCCGTCCGCCGCGACCGATCACGCCTTCTGGTGTTCCTCGGAGATGTCGCGGTTGGTGGAGTCCGGCCGGGGACCGGCGGGTGCCAGAGCGCATAAATACAACGAAAATCGCGATCGTACGACCCAAAGCACCCGATCCGTGCCCGGAATATCCCTTTGGATCAATCTCTTAAGGTGAAGGTTGGGACAAAAGTTGCAATGTGCGGATCAACGAATTCGGTTTCGCCGATCAACGAAATCCGCTCGGCCTGCGGGGAGCGAGAACAACGAGATAGAGCCCCACGCTTGCACCCCCTATCTCCTCCCCGCAAGCGGCGCAATTCCCAGCATCTCCGCTGCATCAGGCTCGCCGCTTCGGCCCATGCCAACAGGCCGCATTCAATTTCGGCCCCCGGAACACTCGCGGTGGCAGGCGTTCGTCCCGGCCCCCCCCCGGTCGCTCGTAGCTCGCCTGGTTCTTGGTGCAGACCAGGGTGTGGGCCGGTCGCGCTTATCAGTCGTCAGGTCCAGGTCGCCCGGCGCCCGGCGGTGTGGCCAGGCCGTTCGCTGAATTCGCTGCATTTTTGGACCACCCAGGAATTTGGCGACTGGCTCATCCCAGGCACCAACCGTCCGGTGCCTGGGTAAACGGCCAGCCAGATCGTGCGGCGTCCGACCCTGTCATCGCGTATAGTGTCCGTGCGCCCTAATCGGAGGCCGAGATGAGGGTCAACCGTTACATCGGTAGTCCGGTCGAGCGCCTCGAGGATCGGCGTTTTCTCCGAGGCAAGGGGACATACGTGGGCGATCTGTCACGCCCGGGACTGCTCTACGCCGCCGTCCTGCGCAGCCCTCAGGCGCATGGGTGCATTCGCTCGATCGACGCCGCCGCCGCCCTGGCACTCCCCGGCGTGCACGCCGTCATCACTGCGACGGAAATCGGCATCCCAGTGCCGAGGATCCCGATACGGCTGCAGCCTTTGCCGGGTCTCGTACCCTATCACCAGCCGGTCATTGCGGAGAGAAAGGTCCGCTATGTCGGCGAGCCGATCGCCGTTGTGCTCGCCGACAGCGCCGCGATCGCCGAAGACGCATTGGACGCGATCGGCGTCGATATCGAGCGGCTGCCGCCGGTTGTGGATCGGCACGCCGCCGCGACGGGCGAGGCTCTGCTCTTTGAAGAGACCGGCACCAACCTCGCGATCAAATACACTGCGGCGAAGGGTGATCCGGACCGGGCCTGGGCCCATGCCGACTACGTGCGGCGCGAGCGTTTCTCCGTGCAGCGGCATACCGCGGCGATGATGGAGCCCCGCAGCGTGCTGGCCGAGTGGGACGCGGCTCATGGTCGGCTCACCATCTACGGCGCGAGCAAGGTGCCGTTCTTCAATCGCCGAATCCTGGCTAGTCAGATGGGTCTCGCCGAGGATGCGATCGACATGGTCGAAAACGATGTCGGCGGCGGCTTCGGCGTACGGGGTGAGTTCTACCCCGAGGATTTTCTGATCCCGTTCGCGGCGCGCCTTACCGGACGGCCGGTCAAGTGGATCGAGGACCGGCGCGAGCATCTGATCGCAGCGAACCATGCACGCGAGGCCGAATGCGAGGTGCAAATCGCCTGCCGCTACGATGGCACGATGCTCGCGCTAGCTGGCGACGTCTATGTCGATGTCGGAGCCTACAACCGGACCAATGGGATGGTCGCCGCCCGCAATATCGCCCAGTTCCTCTCCGGCCCGTATCGCATTCCCGACATCCGCATCGAAGCTTCGCTGCTGCTGACCAACAAGACCCCGGTCGGCACCTATCGCGGACCCGGCCGGTTCGAGGGGGATTTCTTTCGGGAGCGGCTTCTCGACATCGTCGCCCGCGATCTCGGAATCGACCGCGTCGAATTCCGCCGGCGCAATCTCTTGACAGCGGCGGAAATGCCCTACCCGATCGCGACGATCACCCCCTACGAGCACAAGGACGAGTTCGACAGCGGCGACTACCGGCTGACCCTCGATCGCTGTCTGCAGGAGATCGGCTGGGCGGAAAAGTCAAAGCTCCAGGGAAAGCTGGTCGACGGCCGCTATCACGGATTGGGGATCGGGTGTTTCATCGAGGGCAGTGCCGCCGGTCCGAAAGAGAATGCGCGGCTGGTGCTCGAGCCCGATGGTACGGTCTCGGTCTTCGTCGGCTCCTCGGCGGTCGGGCAAGGTCTCGAAACCGCCTTTGCGCAGATCGCTGCCGACGCTCTGGAGATGCCGATGGATCGCATCCGCGGCGTGTTCCACGGGTCGACCGCCTTTGTGCGCGAGGGCTTTGGCTCTTTTCATTCGCGCGCCGTCGTGATGGGTGGATCGGCGATCCTGCTGGCTGCCGAAAGCCTCAAACAGGCGGTTCGCGCCGCCGGCGCTCGACGCCTCGGATGCGCACCGGGCGAAGTCGAGCTCATCGAAGGCCGTATTGCGGCCGCCCCAGACGGCAAGTTGGTCACCTTTGCTGAGCTCGCGTCCGAGGGCCTGTCGGCTGAGGAGAGCTTTACCAACAGCAGACATGCCTATAGCTATGGCGCGCATGCAGCCCATGTCGAGGTCGATCCGCGCACCGGCCATGTCGAAGTTGTCGACTATGTCGCGGTCGAGGATGTCGGGCGCATCATCAACCCGATGTTATTGAAGGGCCAGATCGTCGGTGCGGTCGTGCAGGGGCTGGGCGGCGCGCTGCTCGAACACCTCGTCTACGACGACGAGGGGCAGTTGCTGAGCGGTTCGCTCGCCGACTATCTACTGCCGACCGCCCTCGATTTTCCACGCATCCGCGCCGTCGTGACAGAGACGCACCCGTCGCCGATCAGCCCGCTCGGGGCCAAGGGAGCCGGTGAAGGCGGCGTTGTTCCGGTGGGCGGGGTGATCGCCAACGCGGTCGCCTCGGCGTTGGCATCGCTCAATGTCCAGCCGCGCGAGCTGCCGCTTTGCCCGCCAAGGATTTGGCAGCTCATCGAGACCGCACGCGAGGCGCAGAAACAACCCAGGCAAGAGACCCGCGGACCAGGAACGTAAGGTGTGGCAGGCGCCGGGATCACGGGAGGAACCGACATGCGCGTTACCGCGGCGGTGATCGAAGAAAAGTCGGGCGTCTTCACGCTCGACACCCTCGATCTCGATGCTCCGCGCCCCGAGGAGGTGCTGGTCAAGATCATCGCAACCGGTATCTGCCATACCGATCTCCACGCCCGCGACGGCTATTTCCAAATGCCTTATCCGGCCGTCTATGGTCACGAGGGGGCGGGTGTCGTCGCCGCGGTCGGCAGCGCGGTCGAGCATCTGGCCGTGGGCGATCATGTCGTGATGTCATTCCCGTGGTGTGGCGAGTGCGAGCACTGTCGTGAGGATCGACGCTCCTACTGCCAGCGCGGTCGCGAGCTGAAATCCGGCGGGGCGCGGGCAGACGGATCGATGACAATGAGGCGCAACGGGGCGCCGGTGTATGGCTCGTTTTTCCAGCAATCTTCGTTCGCGACCCATGCCCTGACGCCGGCGCGAGATGCCGTCAAGGTGCGCCGCGATGCGCCGCTCGAATTTCTTGGTCCCCTCGGCTGCGGCCCCCAGACCGGGGCCGGGGCTGTGCTAAACGTCATGAAGCCGGAGGCTGGGAAGTCCTTTGCGGTGTTTGGCGCCGGCTCGGTCGGGCTCGCCGGGCTGATGGCGGCAAAGGTCGCGGGCTGCGATCCAATCATTGCCGTCGATATCCGCACCAATCGACTGCAGCTCGCCCGGTCGCTGGGCGCGACCCATACGATCGACAATGCGCGCGACGATGCCGTCGCGAAGACGCGGGAGATAACCGGCGGCGGCGCCCATTTCACGCTCGAGACCTCGGCATTACCGGCGGTATTTCGCCAAGCTGTCGATTGCCTTTTGACGTGCGGCACCTGCGTCCTCGTCGGCAGCGCTCGGCGCGGCACCGAGGTGTCGTTCGAAATGAGCACAATGCAGGCGGGCCGCATCGTGCGCGGTGTCATCCAGGGCGACAGCCGGCCGGACCAATTCATCCCGTATCTGGTCGATCTCTTCGTCGCCGGCCGGTTTCCGATCGACCGCCTCGTCACCTTCTACGATCTTGTCGCGATCAATCAGGCGGCAGCGGATGCGGTCGGCGGCACAACGATCAAACCGGTGCTGCGAATGCCGCAATGACCATTGACCATGGAGGAAGAGGGATGGCTCAAAAATCTTACATCATTGCCTTGGAGGAGCATTACTACGATGCCGAGGTAAAACGGCATGCCAGCGGTCTGGACGCGATCGCGGCGCCGGCAACCGTGCAGCGTCTCGATGATCTTGGCGAACTGCGCTTGAAGGAAATGGACGAGGCCGGCATCGACCTGCAGGTGCTGTCGCATACGATGCCCGGGCTCCAGAAGCTCGAGGCCGAAACCGCCGTGCCATTGGCTCGCCGCGCCAACGACCGGCTCAACGAGGCAGTACGCGCCCACCCCGACAGGTTCGCTGCCTTCGCTGCACTGCCCACCGCCGATCCCAAGGCGGCGGCCGACGAGCTCGAACGTACGGTCGGCAAGCTCGGCTTCAAGGGAGCGATGGTGAACGGGCTGACCAACGGGGTCTTCCTCGATGACAAGAGGTTTTGGCCGATCTTTGAGCGGGCTCAGGCGCTCGACGTACCGCTCTACATGCATCCGGCAATCCCACATCCTGCGGTCATCGACGCTTACTACAAGGACTACGTTGAGAAACATCCCGGGATACTGCGCGCCGGCTGGGGATTTACCGTCGAGACCGCGACGCAAGGTATTCGCCTCGTGCTGAGCGGCCTATTCGACGCCTATCCGCGCCTCAAGATCATCATCGGGCATTTGGGCGAGGGGCTGCCCTTCTATCTCTGGCGCATCAGCCACGGGCTGCGCGGCAGCGACGGCGGCAAATCGTTCCGCGATACCTTCTGCGAGCACTTTTACGTCACGACCAGCGGGTTCTTCTCCGATCCCGCGCTATTGTGCTGCGTGATGGAGATGGGAATCGACCGGATTCTGTTCTCCGTCGACTATCCGTTCGTCGACAACCCGCCGGCGACGAAATGGACTGAAACCCTGCCGTTATGCGCGGAGGACAAGGAGAAACTGTTGAACGGCAACGCCAAACGGCTGCTCAAGTTATAGGATGCCACAGCTGCCGCATGACAGGTTGACCCCCGCCTGTTAGAACCCCGCGACAACATCCGCATCCGTGGAGGCGCGCAATGGCCAGGAAGCCTTACATCATTGCCCTGGAGGAGCATTATTTCGACCCCGAGGTGAAGCGTCACACCGTCGGTCAGGAGCCGACCAATGCGCCGCGGATCGTCCAGCGGCTCGACGATGTCGGCGAATTGCGCTTGAGAGAAATGGACGAGGCCGGCATCGACATGCAAGTGCTGTCGCATGCCAACCCCGGGCTGCAGAAGCTCGACGCGGAGACCGCCGTCCGACTGGCGCGCGGCGCCAACGACCGGCTCCACGAGAAGGTCCGCACCCACCCCGACCGGTTCGCGGCCTTTTCTGCGATCCCCACGCCCGATCCGAAGGCTGCGGCCGACGAGCTCGAGCGCACGGTCACCAAATTGGGCTTCAAGGGCGCGCTGGTGAACGGCCTGACCAACGGGCTTTTTCTCGACGACAAGCGGTTCTGGCCGATCTTCGAGCGGGCGCAGGCGCTCGACGTGCCGCTCTATATGCATCCGGCGATACCGCATCCCGCCGTCGTCGAGGCTTACTACAAGGACTATGTGGCGCAGTATCCCTCTTTGCTGCGCGCCGCCTGGGGCTTCACCGTCGAAACCGCGACGCAAGGCCTGCGTCTCGTGCTGAGCGGTGTGTTCGACGCCTATCCGGGTCTAAAGATCATTCTCGGCCATATGGGCGAGGGGCTGCCCTTTTATCTCTGGCGCATCAGCATGGGACTGGCGCGCGACGGCAGGGGCGGCAAGAGCTTCCGCGATATTTTCTGCGAGCACTTCTACATCACGACCAGCGGCTTCTTCTCCGACCCGGCATTGCTGTGCTGCATGCTGGAGATGGGGATCGACCGGATCCTGTTCTCGGTCGATTATCCGTTCGTCGATAATCCGCCGGGAACAAAGTGGACGGAGACCCTGCCGCTGTGCGCCGAGGACAAGGAGAAGCTGCTCAACGGCAACGCCAGACGGCTGCTGAAAATCTGAGACGTTCGAATGCCGGTCAGCACCCAGCTTCGGTCTCGTAGATTGCCTCGCCCCGACTGAGGCGGCGCGCCACCATGGCAGTCTGCAGCTGCGCGCGCTCGGTCGGCGAATGAGCGGCGAGATAGCGAGCGACCGCGATCAGGATGTGACGCCCTTCGTCGCTCTCGCCCCATTCCCGATATTGCCGCACGCCGGCTTCGAGCATCTGGTAGGTATGGAAGTCGGCATCCTCGCGCAACACCGCGTGGGCCAGCGTGGTGATCAGCCTATCGGCCGGATGGCCGAGCGTCGAATAGCGGGCGACGAGACGGCCGGCATCGCGCACTGATCCCTGACGATCGAGCGCCGCGAGAAATGCCGCGCGCAGCCCCTCGCCATCGCACGGAAGGTCATCGAGGCGATCGTAGGCCTCACCGGGCAGTGGCGCGGGCGGCACGTTCAAGAAACGGATCAAATAGAGCCGCATCGCCCCGTGAATCACCCCGCGCAACAGTTCGGGGCTTTCCAGCTCGACCGGCTGTTCGGCGGTGACGCGCTTCAGGAGCTGGTGCAACGCGTTGCAATAGGTGAAAGCGTGGTGCGCCGTCTCCCAGTCGGAATGCTCGTTTGCGGTGCCAAACCAGGCGATACGCAGCGCTGCCGCATAGGCGAGCGCGCGGCCGAGATCGGCCGCGGTCGCGCCGGCACGCATCGCCTCCGCGAGGGCCGCGATGATTGGCTCCGGGTCATCGGCCAGCAGCTGCCGTGCCAAGCTGGTGTGGGACCGCCAAGTTCCCCGTTCGGCGCGACCGGTTGCCAGCAGATCAGGCAACGCGGCCGAAGCCGCCTCGCACAGCCGCACCAGGTCGAGCGGGTGGCGCCACGCATTCAGCTCTTCGCCGCCGCGCGCGGCGACCAGCTGAGGAACAACTGTCGGCAGTATCGCCGCTGCCTCCTGCCAGCCGACAATGTCGAGGCATTCGAATGCTTTGTTGATGAAATCCAGAGCGTGACCGCCATCGGCAAAGACGCGGTCGGTAACGGCGGTCAGCAGCAGCGCTGCGAGTTCGCTCGGCGATGCGCCGCCGTCGATGGCTGTCAGCAGAGTGCGCTCTGCCCCATCGCGATGGCGCACCTGGGTCCAATGCCGCAGCCAACGGCCGAGCAACGGCATCGGGCGCGCACCACAGACCGCCAACGGCTCGCGGTCCCGTCGCGGCGGCACTCCGTCGCAGTCGCTCGCTATTCTCCGCAGGCCGTGGAAGAGGGCGAGGTATCTTTCCTCCTCCGGCAATGTGGGAACAAGGTTGCCGAGCGCGGTGGCGATGGTCAGGCCGACACCCCATCCGTCGCGATTGTGGACCCCGAACAGCACGGACTCGCGAACCAGCGCGCGATGATCCATTCGACCGGCACCGAGGCCCAGCACGGCCTTGGCGAGGACGAGATCGATATCGTGCTGCAAGCCCTCGCGCAGGCGATTGCGCCAGTGGGCATCGCCGTCCGCGTAGCGCGTCCGCCGGCAAACCCAGAGAGCCCCGTCGTCCCGCAACTCGACAGGGGCAGTCGGGACATCGTCCGACCAGAGATCAAAAGTCCCGCCGCTGACGAGGTCAAAGCGGGCGTGATGCCAATGGCAGGTCAGAATCCCGTCTTCGACCGAGCCCCGATGAAGCGGAAAACCAAGGTGGGGGCACCGGTTGTCGAGCGCAAAGACGCTATCCCGGTGGTGGACGACGAGCAATGGACAAACGCCCCCACGGACGACGACCATCCCCCGCGCCTTCAGCTCCTCCAGCGTCCCGACGCGGATCCACTCATCGGTCGAATGCTCGTCACGCGGCTCGGGCATTGTACCTCGCTCCGACGCTACTGGTGACGGCACTTGCGGCAGCGTCGAAGCGTTTCGCGGCAGCTCCGATGCAGCGCCGAGGATGCAGCCGCCTCACATTACTCTATTTGCCGTCAGCCTGTCATCGCTGATTGCGGCGGCAGAAACCAACGTGAATCACGAGTCTCGAGCCGCCCAGCGCGCCGATGGCGCTGCAGCGCAATACCGAGGTGGTTCGGCCTGACCGTCATGTGGAATTCGCGGGCGAGGTAAGAGAGAACCTCGCCGGGTGTGGCGCCATCGCCATGCGCCTGGACAGCCCGCAGAGTGGCATCGCTCAGCGATACGGCCTGTGCCGGTTGCGCAGCCCGGACTCTGCCGCGTGCGGCGGCCGGCGCCGGCGCCGGCGCCGGCGCGGTTCGCGCGGGTCGTCCTCGTCTGCGTCTCTCCGTGGTTTCGGCCTTTCCGAACCGTGTCAACACACGCTCGGCGACTTCCAGTTCATTGAGTTGGGCACCTAGCTTTGCCCGTTCGGCGTCGAGCCGCGCGAGCCGCTCGGAGACCTTCTGCTTCTCTTGTCCAATCTCGTCCAACGTAGCCATCTGCTCTCTCCCTCTTCCCCCATACCTAGTGTTGTCACACTGCACCGTTATTCTGCAATAAATGGAGGACCGCCGCACCGAAAAAAGATGGCGCTTGAGAAATTGTTGCCGTTTTAACGCTGTGCCGCGAACCCTCGCAGTGCGGCAAGGCGCAGCGTGCTCGAGTTCGGAGGCACGCACGATCCGCAGTTTGCTTGAGTTCCGCCAGCGATCTGGACGTCGACCGCGGAAATGGCCAAGCGCGCCAGACGAGCAATATCGCCCGGCGCTCCGCTTGGCTGACCACGTAGTGGGCTCCGCGCGGCAGACAAATCCCGAATCATCTTTATGGCAGACAAATCCCGAATCGCCTTTGACGCCGGGTTGACGATCAGCACGAGCGTCGGGCCATATACAAAACCTATTCGGTCAGGACTTGCAGGGCGAGGCGATTGTCGACGCAGGCTGCGTATGCCGTCGGCCGACGGATGAACCCGCCCAAGACGAGGCATCGCCGCAGACAATCAGAGCCGTCCTCGGGAAGAACCGGATCGTGCCCCCACACCGAGTGTGCCTGGTAGCGAGCGAGTGCGGCTGCCAGCACACCGCGATCGAGCGCTGGGAAGTACGATGAGATTGTCGCGGCGATCTCTGGCGCAGACCGCGCATAGATCCACTGTGCGTCCGTTGGATCGCCCTGACCATGCGCAATAACGGTTCGGCGTCGCCAACGAAAGCCGGTCCCGGGTCGTGACGAAAGCCGCGTAAGTGGGACGGCCACGCGCGCTCGCGGCGTACCACAGGTGACCCCTCCGCGAGGCCAAGGCTTCTTCGACGACGGGCTCGAAAAAAACTGCGCCGCCTCGATGCGCCCGCTCAAGGCGTTGAGGTTCTCGACCATGCTACGATCGGCGATGCGGTCCAGCCGCGCCGGGTCGATACCCGCCTGCCGCAGATCCTCTTGCAGGCAAAGCCATGGCGTCGGCATCTCGCTGATGGTGGCAAGGCGCATTTTAGCAAGGTCGGCGATCCGAAAACCCGGATTTGGGTATTGGCCGACGATCGAGAACGGATCGCGACAGACGACCTCTGCAAAGCAGACGAGCGCCGAGTTGGGGTTCTCGTCGTGCTGCTTCATGACCCGCATCGGCCCGCCCCAGAGCACTTCGACCTCGCCGTCGGGCCGGGCCTGCTCTCTGCCAGTCCGACACCCGGTGAGGGCAAGAGTTCTACTGCCAGCCCCTCGGCAGCATAGGCGCCGATCGCATGCGCGGCATAGAACGGCGCGTATAGGACAAACCGGTGGTTCTCATAAAGCCGCAGACGCATTTGTCCGCTCGCTAAAAAAGAAAGCCCCCACCGGGCGGGTGGGGGCCTTCCCGCTTACGCTCGTGTCAGATGATTCCGTCCCGTCGCAGCGCTTCGACCTCGGCGGTATCGATGCCGAGCCAGTTGTGCAGAACCTCGGCACTGTCCTGGCCGAGCGCCGGCGAGCCTTTCAGCCGCACGGTCTTGCCGTCGATCCGCACCGGCCAGGTCGCCATCTTGTAGTCGCCATTGTGGTGATGTACGGTCTGCATGATGCCGCGCTCTTCGAACGTCGGCTCGTTCTGCAATTCCATGGTGTCGAACACCGCGCCGGACGGCACCCCGACGGCGATCAGTTTCTCCATCGCCTCGCGCTTGTCGTGCTGGCGGGTCCATTCACCGATGATCGCGTCGAGCTCCTTTTCGTTCTTGACGCGGACGTCGCCGGTCGCGAAACGCGGGTCCTCGATCAACTCCTCGCGTCCGATCAATTTCATCAGCCGCGACCAGTGCTCGGGGTTGGCCCGGCTGGTGGTCAGGTAGACGTAGTCGTTGGGGCCGCCGCCCTTGGCCGGGTAGAGTCCCGACGGGGCGTTGTTGCCGCCACCCGACTTGGCGCCGTTGCGCCGCGCCGGCTGGCCGGTGCGCGCCATGTTGGCAAAGCAGGTGCGCATGTAGTGGATCATCGCGTCCTGCATCGCCACCTGCAGCCGCCTTCCCTGGCCGGTACGGTTGCGCTCGTGCAACGCGCCCAGGATAGTGGCCGCCATCAGCATGCCGGTGCCGGTGTCGCCAAAGCTCAAGCCCGGCTTGACCGGCGGCCGGTCGGGCTCGCCGGTGACGCTGATCGGGCCGCCCGCAGCCTGCGCGATCATGTCGAATGCCAGCCCTTTCTCATGCGGGCTGCCGGTTCCAAAGCCTTTGACCTGGCAATAGATGATGCCGGGGTTGAGCTTCTTGACCGATTCATAATCGAGCCCCAGGCGCTCGATGGTGCCGGGCGCCATGTTCTCGACCGTGACATCGGCCTTCTTCAGCATTTCCTTGACGATATCGAGCCCCTTCGGGGATTTCAGATTGATCGCCAGCGACTTCTTGTTGACGTTGAACTGGTGGAAGTACCACGGGTCGTCGTCGGGCTTGCCGGGGCGCAGTCGACGGCCGGGATCGCCTCGCCCGGGGTTCTCGATCTTGACCACCTCGGCGCCGAACCAGGCCAGCACCTCGGTAGAGGTGGTACCCGCCTCGAACTGGGTGAAATCGACCACCTTGACGCCCTGCAAAAAGTTGAAGTCCTGGATGTTGTCGCTCATTGTCGGTTCCTCCGGTTGCGCACAAATGCTGGTACACAGCCTGCGCCTTCCCGCGCCCCGCCGCAACGCCTTCCTCCTGCGCCCAGGTACGCTGCGCCGACCTCCAATCGATAAATTGGATCGACACGTGGAGCTGCGACCCGTGTGCAAAATTGAAATCTAACCCGCGACGGACAAGCTTTATCCGGCGATTTCTCCGGCGCGGCTAAGGGGGAGGCTGAGTCGGCCCCGCCCTGTGGGATAAGCGCCTGTCTCCCAAAGCTGCGGTAGCGCGCCCTGCCCCCGTCCCGGCTTCCCTATCGCTTCGGCGGGTGGGCGCGGACGAAGTCTTCGTTGACGTCGGCACCCCAGCCGGGGTCGGTCGGCAATAGGAGATCGCCATCCTTAATCACCGGCGGGCGGGTGACGATGTCGTCCTTCCAAGTAACGTCGTCGATGTCGATTTCCATGACTTTGAAGTTCGGCACCACGGCGCACATATGCGCGCTGATCAACGAGCCGAGATGGCCGTTGAAATTGTGCGGCGCCACATTGACCTCATAGGCGTCGGCCATGGCCGCGATCTTCATCGATTCAAGGATGCCGTTCCAGGCCACGTCGATGATCGCGTAATCGACCGATTGGTTCTCGAAATAGGGCCGGAACTGGCGCCTGCCGTACAATGATTCGCAGGACGAGATCGGCGTGCGGGCGGAGCGGCGGATCAAGGCCAGCCCGGCTGGGTCGTAGAGGTCGATTTCGAGCCACACCAGATCGAGCGGCTCCAACGCCCGCGCCAATTTGATGTAGCCGTCAATCTTGTAATTGAAGTTGGTGTCGAGATGCAGCCCGACATCGCGGCCGGCGCCACGGCGGAACGCCTCCAGCTGTGCCACCGCCGCATCGACGATGTGGTGGTCGACGTTGAGCTCGGGAAAGCCCGGCGGGCTGCCGGTGCCGGGACCATACATGTAGGGCTTGTCGCGGTCGAAGCGGATCAGATTGGTCTTGAGCCCTTTAAAGCCCTTGCGCCTGACCTCCTCGCCGAGTGCCACGATGTCGTCGAGCGAGCGCACCGGGTCGACCCCGGCCCATTCCCGGATCCTATCGGCATGGCGGGCGCGGTAGGTGCCGCAATGCGACCAGTAGAGCTGCAGGCGGTCGCGCACCGGCCCGCCGAGCATCTCGTAGACCGGCACCCCCAATGCCTTGGCTTTGATGTCGACGAGCGCGTTCTCGATCGCCGCGATCGCCATCTGGTTGACCCCCCCGGCGGCCTGCCTGGTCGTGGCGTAGAGATGGGCGCTGTGACGCTCGACCGGCCGCGGGTCCTGCCCGATCAGGAAGCGCTCGGCGAGCTTCAAGATGACCCCGGTCAGCCCTTGCGCGCCATAGCCCTCCATGTATTCCGACCAGCCGACGATCCCCTCGTCGGTGGTGATCTTCAAAAACGAATTGACCCGCCAGCCGGCATCGCAATGCAGGTCTTCGACCTTGACGATCTTCATCGGCATCCTCCTCGATAACGCCACTCACGTTATCAGAGAGCCGCCGATCGTCCCAAGATTCCTCTCTCGGGCCGCCGGCTGAATGTCGCAACGAGGGAGCCGAGGATTGTTGCGCCGGGCTGCCCGAACGAGCTAAGAGCCAGGGTTCACCTGGACGGAGTTCACCTAGAGAGGAGAAACGCCGTGGCACGCGGAGACGAGCAACACAAAAACCCAAAACCCGACATCGAGATCGCTCAGGCCGCAGCCATGCGGCCGATCGGCGAGATCGCCGGAGAGAAGCTCGGCATCCCAACCGACGCCGTGCTGCCCTATGGCAAATACAAGGCGAAGATTCCGCTCGACTACATTCGCTCGCTTTGCGATCGGCCGAACGGCAAGCTGATCCTCGTCACCGCGATCACCCCGACCCCGGCCGGCGAAGGCAAGACGACGACGACTGTCGGCCTCGGCGATGCGCTCAACTTGATCGGTAAGCAGACGATGCTCTGCCTGCGCGAGCCGAGCCTCGGCCCATGCTTTGGCATCAAAGGGGGTGCTGCTGGCGGCGGCTATGCGCAAGTCGTGCCGATGGAAGACATCAATCTGCATTTCACCGGGGATTTTCATGCGATCAGCACCGCAAACAATCTGCTCGCGGCGATGGTCGACAATCATATCTATTACGGGAACGAGCCCCGCATCGATCCGCGCCGGGTCAGCTGGCGCCGCGCGATCGACATGAACGATCGCGCCTTGCGTTCGATCGTCTCCTCGCTCGGCGGGGTGGCCAACGGCTTCCCGCGCGAAGACGGGTTCGACATCGTCCCCGCTTCCGAGGTGATGGCGATATTCTGCCTGGCGACCGACCTCCGGGATTTGCGGCGGCGACTGGCCAATATCGTCGTCGGCCAGACCCGCGAGCGCAAACCGGTACTTGCTGCCGAACTCAAGGCGGCCGGGTCGATGGCCGCATTGCTCAAGGACGCGATCGCGCCAAACCTGGTGCAGACGCTCGAGAACAACCCGGCCTTCATCCATGGCGGCCCGTTCGGCAACATCGCGCATGGCTGCAACTCGGTGATCGCCACGACAGCGGCGCTCAAGCTTGCCGATTACGTCGTGACCGAGGCCGGGTTTGGCGCCGATCTCGGCGCAGAAAAATTCTTCGACATCAAATGCCGCAAGACCGGGCTCAAGCCCGACGCGGTGGTGATCGTTTCCACCGTTCGCGCGCTGAAGATGCATGGCGGGGTGGCGCGCGATGCGCTCAGAGAGGAGAACCTCGCCGCGCTCGAAAGCGGCTTTGCCAATCTCGCCCGGCACATCGGAAATCTGCGCCAGTTTGGGGTGCCGGCGATAGTCTCGGTCAACCGCTTCAGCAATGATACCGAAAGGGAGCTCGGCCGCCTCCGGGAGCTTTGCGCCGGGCTGGGTGCAGAGGCCGTCGTTGCCGACCATTGGGCGCGCGGCAGCGACGGGGCGGCCGATCTCGCCCGCGCGGTCGTCACCCTGGCCGAGAGTGGGAAGTCCGAGTTCCGCTTTCTCTATCCGGACGAGATGCCGCTCTGGGACAAGGTCCGCACGATCGCCCAGCGCCTCTACGGCGCCAGCGACATCGAGGCCGACAAATCGGTCAGGGACCGCTTCGCCGCATTGCAGAAGGAAGGTTTCGGGCATTTGCCGGTCTGCGTCGCCAAGACTCAATACAGCTTCACGACCGATCCGAATGTCAAAGGTGCACCGAGCGGCCATGTGTTGACCGTGCGAGAGGTGCGTCTGTCGGCCGGCGCCGAGTTCGTCGTTCCGGTCTGCGGCGAGATCATGACAATGCCCGGACTTTCCCGCGCGCCCGCGGCGAACAATATCGAGGTCACCGAGGAAGGGCGCATCACCGGGCTGTTCTGATCGCGGGCGTAGTGTGCAGGGAGCCGAGCTCAAGGGTTGGCGCCGGTCCGAGCGGCAGCGGCTGCTGGCGTTGCGCACTGCGGCCGCACCGGTTGAACGCCGGGTGTGGGGGCAACAGATCGAGAAGCGGTTACGCCTGCTGCTGGCGGAGCAGCCCGGGATAGTCCTCGGGGTCTATTGGCCGTTCCAGGCCGAGTTCGACCCGCGGCCGCTGATCGACTGGCTGATCGCCGCGGGTTCGGCGGTGGCGTTGCCCGCTGTCGTCGACAAAAAGGGCCCGCTCGAATACCGGGCATGGCGGCCGGGCGAGAAACTCGTCGATGGCGTTTGGAACATCCCGATCCCGGAGAGACGCGATATCGTCGTCCCACGAGCCGTATTGGCGCCGCTTGTCGGCTTCGACCGGGACTGCTATCGGCTAGGCTATGGCGGAGGCTATTTCGATCGCACGTTGGCGGCGCTCATGCCGCGGCCATGGGCGATTGGCGTCGGCTTCGAGCTGTCGCGGCTGGAGACAATCTATCCGCAGGACTTCGACATTCCGATGGATCTGATCGTCACGGAAGCCGGCGTCCGCCGACGCTGAGCAAGAACGGGTACCGGCCGTCAGGCCCGTCTATTGCTTATCGATCGGGGTTCGGACCAGGCGGCCGCTCGTTCGCTCAGCGCGTTCAGCCGATCGAGCACGATCGTCGTCCGCGCCGCCACTCTCATCAGGTCGGACGCCGCTTGGCGAAGGCGCGCGTGGTCGTGCGGCGAGCCCTCTGCGAGTGCCGCGTCGAAACACGACCGGAAGGTCTCGATGGCAGCCTCGGCACGATCGTGCAGCTCGCTATCCAACCCGTCGGTAGAGGCCAATGCTCGACCGGCCGTACGAGGGGGGCCACCGTGCTGCTGAAGCTCGGTCACCGGGCGCTGCTCAATCGGCGCCAAGCGCTGCTCAATCGGCGCCGGGCGCTGCTCAATCGGCGCCGGGCGCTGCTCAATCGGCGCCGGGCGCTGCTCAATCGGCGCCGGGCGCTGCTCAATCGGCGCCAGGCGCTGCTCGCTACGCGCCGGTCCGCTCGCCGGCGGAGCCCGATCGCGACCGCTGCCGCCTGCAGGTTCATTCGTCCGGTTTAAGGACAGCTTGATTTCGCCATTCGACCGCAGCGTCTGCGGATGCGCCTCGTGATCAGGCTCGTTCGAACGGGAAGGCGCCGCTTCGGCCGGCTGCTCGACTTTCTCAACCGCCTGTCGCCCATTGCGCTTGAGAACATAGTGGATGGCCGGCGGCGTGCAGCCATAGCTGCGGGCGATTGCGCTCAGCGACTCACCTTGCGCATGACGCGCCGCAATGGCACTCCATTCGCCCTGCGGGATTTTTGACATCTCTTCTCCTTGGCGAGCCCATGTGCGTTCGCTGACTGCCATCCCCGTTTAAAAATGCCGCGGGCGGTGTCGCGCCAGAACCGAAGCTGCCTTCCATCATAAGATTGCACTTTGCTTTACCGATTTCAAGTTCTCAACGCAAGCTCGGCGTGTAGCCCTTGCGCGGGTATTCTTCCCAATATTGACGGAAGCCCCCGTGGGTCGCCTCCTGGTGCGGGTGCGCCCTCAGTTTCTCGACATCGAGGTCGACGCCCAATCCGGGGCTCGTCGGCAATTCAATCCAGCCGTCCTGCATCGTTAGCGACTCCGTCGAAATATCTCGGCATAGATCAGCGAAATTTACGAAATATTCGGCGATCCGGAAATTCGGGATGACTGCCGAGACATGTACGGTCGCGGCCAGACCGACGAGCGTGCTGTTGTAGTTGTGCGGCGCCATAACCACAGCTTGCGGCTGCGCCATTGCGGCGATGTCGAGCATTGCAGTGATCCCGCCAATGACGCAAATATCCGGGTTAAGGATATCAGCCGCGCGTCTGGCCAGGCAGTCGAAGAATGCTTCCCTTGTATAGATCGCTTCGCCGGTCACGATCGGGATCGGCACCGCGCGGCGTACCTCGGCCACCAGCTCGATATTCTCGGACAGGCACGGCTCCTCGTACCAGTCGATGCCGAATTCGGCCAAGCGGTGCCCGATGCGAATCGCGTGAGCGGGCGCAAAACGTCGGTGCGCCTCGATCAGCAGCTCGAATTCGGGACCCAGCGCATCGCGCATTGTCCGGACATAGGCGATCGCGAAATCCTCGTCGCGGCGATCGACGAAACTGCGCCACGGGCCGGGGAACGGATCGAATTTCGCGGCAGTGAACCCCATGGCCTTGACCCTCAGCCCGCGCTCGACACCTTCCTCGATCGTCGTCCCTCTCGACCAGCCATTCGCGTAGATTCGCACGCGCTCGCGCGACGCGCCGCCGATTAGATTATAGACCGGCAATCCGGCGCGCTTGCCGAGAATATCCCACGATGCAATCTCGACGGCACTCCACGCCGCCAATAGCTCTGGCGAGCCGCGCTTGATCGCGAAATCTTCGTACATCACCTGACCGGTATGGCGAATGTTGAACGCGCTGCGACCGATGACATGCGGCGCCATCGCCTGAATACACTCGGCCACTACCTTCTCTTTGCCCTGCGTGACATAGGCTTCGCCCCACCCATGCAGGCCGTCCTCGGTCTCGACCCGGCAGAACAGCAGATCCTTCGAGCTGCCGGTGCCGAGGATAAAAGTTTCGATCCGCGCGATCTTCATGTGTAGCCCTCCCGTTGTTGCCTAATCGGGTCTGCCCGGACTCAAGGTATTCTCATCATCCCCGCGAAAGAGGCTGTGAAGGAATTGACGAAGGCGGCGAACGAGGGGCTGCATCGACGTCGTGCGTGCTTCGAGAGGCACCCCTTGGACGCTCCTCAGCATGAGGTATATTATTGATGGCGTTAAGAAACGTCCTCATCCTGAGGAGGCCGCGCAGCGGCTGTCTCGAAGGACGCACAGCGCTGATCCAGCCAATCGTCAATTCTTTCACAGCCTCGAATGCGGGGATCTAGGGTCGCGGGCATATAGGCCTGAGCACCTGGACCCCCGCTTTTGCGGGGGTAATTTTGAACCGCTGCTTCTCGGGAGTCGAGCCATGGGAGCCGGCATGCTAAAAAAGAGGCCTGGGTTCCTTCGACCGGGAGTTCACGATAATGAAAACCTTTGTGCGTTGCGGCCACCTCTTCACCGGGAGGGAGGACGAGGCCCGATCCGGCGAGACCTTGGTGTTCGACGAGCGCGGCACGCTCGACTATGTCGGTCCCGAGAAGAACGCACCGCGGCGGGCACGCAATGACCGCCTGCTCGACTATTCCGCCTATTTCGTAATGCCGGGGCTCGTCGACGTCCATACCCACCTCGCCTATGGCAACGCCAAGAGCGAAGAAGACATCGACCTCTATAGTCCGCTCGAATTCCGCACCCTGCGCGGGATGTTCTTCGCTCAGAAGGTTGCCGCCGCGGGCTTCACGGCGATCTGCTCGCCGGGCGACGCAGGTCAGATCAGCCTGTCGATCCGCAATGCGGTGCGCGCCGGTCTGTTCGACGGTCCGCGGGTCATGGCGGCCGGGCGGTATGTGACGACCCATCAGGGTCTGACCGACTGGTACCCGACTTGGATCGGCGCCCCCGAGACCTCGATCGGCAAGCTCGTGACGACGAGCGCCGAAGGGGTCGAGGAGATTCGCCGCCAGGTCAAGGATGGGGTTGACTGCATCAAGATCGCGCTCGACGGGATCCAACGCCGCGAGAACGGGGAGCTCGTCGCCGCCTTCACCCAGGACGAAACCGAGATCATGGTCCGCGAGACCCACCGCCTGGGCAAAAAGGCGATCGCCCATGCGCGCGGCCGCGAGGCCACACTCTACGCCGCGCGCAGCGGGGTGGATCTGATCTTCCACGCCAATCACCTCGATGGCGAATGCATCGCGGCAATGCTGGAGACCGGCAGTGCCCTCTGCCCGACCCTGACCCACCCGCGCAACACGATCGATTTCACCCAGCCGCACGATCCGGCCTACCAGAGGGGCCGCCCCGAGAGCACGCGGCGCGAATACGAGATCGGCTGCGCCAATTGGAAGAAAGCGCGCACCGCCGGCGTGCCGATGCTGACCGGGACCGATACCGGCTTTGCCGTCACCCCATATGGTGAATGGAACGCTCGCGAGCTGGAGCTCTTTGTCGAGGATCTCGGCTTCACTCCGGCCGCGGCATTGCGCGCGGCCACCGAGGTCAATGCCGGGTTCATGACCGAAGGCGACGTTATTGGCGCGTTGGAGTCTGGCCGGGCCGCTGATTTTATTGCGCTCGACTTCTCGCCGATCAGCGACATTCGGCTATTACAGGACAAGAGCCGCATCCGCGCCGTCCATATCGCCGGCAAGGAGATCCGCATCCCCGATCGTCCTTACGACCCGCGGCAGGTCACCGACTTTGCGCTGGTCAATTGGACCGACCTCTACACGAGGGAGCGAGTCGCCGAATTGCGCCGGCAGCGCCCGCGGCTCGCCGCCGCCGAATAGCCGCAGTCGCCCGACGTCGGCCGTTTAGAACTGCACGGCCAGATCTGGCCGTGAACTAATCCGCGAGTCCCATCACGAACGCCAGGACCACATTGAGGCGCGCCATGTCCGCGGGCCCGAGGCGGCCTATCCGCCGGCCGATGCGTTCTCGATGGATCGTGACCGGTTTGTCGGCCATCACCTGAGATCGGACCCGCAGCCCAGCCTCCGGCCCGGCCTCAATCGTTATGCGGAAATCTGCGCCCACCAATTCGGAGGTGATTTGGCAGATCACGATTGAGCCATGGCTCTCCGGGATAGCATTTGACTGTACAATGACAGCTTGCGACCCAAGCCTCTGTGTAGCCCCGGACTAACCGGCGTCAGTCTGTACGGAACGCTCGACGCTGCTCCAGCAGCGTGCGGAGCCTGGCCTGGATCTCGTCGAAGATTTCCATCGGGAGGATGCCAAAGGTCCATACGCGGGGCTTCGAGCGCGAGACCAGGCGCAGGTCCACCCCGGCCAGTAAAATTCCTTGGCCTCGTCGAGGACGATCCACAGCGCGCTCTGGCGCGCTGCCCGACAGGCGCTCGCTGCGCGAGCGCTGAGAGGGGCATCGGCGTCGAGGCCGAGGTGCCGTTTGACCTTGAGCGGGATGCAATGCTACGGGACTCCACGCTCAGCCTTATGCGTGATCGGTGGCACCCGCACACGCAGCCTGCCGTCGGCGGCGCGTCGGATGGCAGTAATGATGACGCAGGGCCTGTCTTTGCGCCACTCTGTTTCACCCGCTTCCGCTTCTCGGCTCTACAAGAACGAGCACCGGACGATCATCCCCGGAAAGGGTGTCTTGGGCAGCGCCACAAACGGTCAATCCGAAATCTCCTCGATGCTGTACCGGTATTTGGGCGGGATCTCGGAGTGGAACATCTCTTCGATCTCTTCGTCCGACATGTCGTCCAACCGCATCATGCGGCGGTCGAGCTCCTTCAGCCGCTCGTACTCGGCGGCCGAGATCATGCCGACTGACGGCTTCCCGTACTGGGTGACGATGACAGGTTCGGCGAGCGCCTGCTCTCGATACCGACCAAAGTTCTTCTGCGCCTCCGCCGTTGTGACGATCGCCATGACATCCTCCGTAAAGATATAGAGAGACATCACTGAGGATTAGACGAAACTGTCAAGGCAGTGGCTTACCCCTGTTGGCCGGCGGTAGCCGCATCCGCACTGTCGAGCACCGCGTTTAAGAGCACGTTGCAGCCGGCGGTCAGATCCGCGGGCTTGGCGTCCTCGATCTCGTTGTGGCTGATCCCGCCGAGGCACGGCACGAAGATCATCGCGGTCGGGGCGACACGTGCCATGTAGACGGCGTCATGCCCGGCGCCGCTGATGATGTCCTGGTGCAGATAGCCTTGCGCCGCGGCGGCGTCGCGCACACCGGCGACGAGATCGGGGTCGAATGGGGTCGGCGGGAAATACCAGAACTCCTTGACCTCGACCTCGAGGCCGATCGCCGCGGCCGCCCTCTCGCAGGCCTGCCGCAGGTCGCGATCCATCAGGTTCAGTACTGCATCTTCGGGATGGCGAAAATCGACGGTGAAGAACACGCGGCCGGGGATCGTGTTGCGCGAGTTCGGGCTGACCTGCACGAAACCGACCGTGGCGCAAGCATAAGGCGCGTGGGCATGGCCGATCCGGTTGACAGTGTCGATCATGCGCGCGGCACCGACCAGCGCGTCGCGCCGCCGCGGCATCGGCGTCGGCCCGGCATGCGCCTCCTGACCGATGACGGTGACCTCGTACCAGCGCTGACCTTGGGCGCCGGTCACCACACCGATCGGCTTTCCTGCGGCTTCGAGGATCGGCCCCTGCTCGATATGCGCCTCCAAATAGGCGCCGACCGGCCGGGCGCCGACCGGCTCCGGACCAGCAAAGCCGATGCGCTCCAGCTCCGCGCCGAGGGTGACCCCGGTCAGGTTGTCGGGCCGTGCCAGACCCTCGGCGAGATCGAAGACGCCGGCGAACACCCCCGAGCCGACCATCGCCGGCGAGAAGCGCGAGCCCTCCTCGTTGGTCCAGGCGACGATCTCGATCGGTGCCTTGGTCTCGTAGCCGAGGTCGTTGAGCGTGCGCACGAGCTCGAGCCCCGCCATCACGCCGTAGGCGCCGTCGAACTTGCCGCCGGTCGGCTGGGTGTCGAGATGGCTGCCGGTCATGACCGGCGGCAGGCTCGGGTCGCGGCCGGGCCGGCGCGCGAAGATGTTGCCGATCCGGTCGACCCGAACCGTGCAGCCGGCCGCCTCGCACCAGCCGATGAAGAGCCGGCGCGCCTCCCCGTCGAGGTCGCTCGCCGCCAACCGGCACACCCCGCCCTTAGGGGTCGCGCCGATCTGCGCCAATTCCATCAGGCTCGCCCACAACCGCTCGCCATTTATTTGCAGGTTGCGCATCCCGCCCTCGCGATTAGTTATCCGCGGATCGTAACCTTTTCGAGCATGGCTCATAACCCCTAGGAGCCAGCATCGCCCAACAAAGCATCCAGCAGCGGATACCGGCTTACGGCAAACGGGTTGACGACGGTCACGCCGCGTCATGAGAACCCGTCCTGCATGTCTTCGGAGAGCAGCAGGCGACAACCGCCCTCAGCCGCGACAGCGAGCATGATGCGGTGCCAACTGCCGAGCCCGTGGTCAGCGGAGAGATCGGCGGCTGCGATAATCGATGCTTCGGTGGTCGGCGCCAGAGGAAACGCGTCCCGCCATGTCGATATCGCGGTACGCCCAGTCGCGCGCCCAGCCCGATTTCCGCACAAGCACGTTGAAAAGCTCGCCGAGCGCCTGCACCGGGACGAGGGTGGCGCCCCTTGCGAGGGCTTGCAGCAGTGCGATCGCCGATTGCTGCCGCGCCTCCCCGTTTACCCCTCGACATAGGCGAGCGCGTTGGTATCGAGCGCGACCTTCATCGCTCGTACAACTCGTCGCGCGTCCACCGTCCCATATCGACGACCGGCTGCTTTGCTATGCGCTCGAGCAGCGCGCGCCAAGCGGCTTCGCGCACGCGCCGCTCCTCCTCGGCACCTTCTGCCGCGGGCACGAGCCGTGCAATTGGCCGGCCATGCGCTGTCACGACATAGCTGCGGCCTTCGCGCCCTCCGCGCAGCCGGGAAAAGCTTCGAAGGCCTCGGCGGCCGAGATGGTCTCCTCGATTGCCATGCTTTTACCGATGTAGCGAATTTCACTACTTTGCCTGACCTGCGGATAAGCGCAAATAGGCTCTGCGAGTGCCGCCTCAGTCTCACATTGCCACGGCTGTGGTCCCCGCGCCTGCGGGCATGAGCCGACTGGGGATGGGCGATAGGCCATCGTTGGATTCGCGGCTGCGGTTGGCGGGATCGCGCCGTCGCGGCATCGGGGTCAGGCCGGCATGCGCCGCCTGACCGGTGACGGTGATCTCGTACCAGCGCTGGCCCTGGGCGCCGGTCACTACGCCGCTCGATAGACCCGCCGAATAACCGGGCAATTTGTACGCTAACGGACGGAATATCGCTGGATTAGCGCTCTGTACTGTTCCGACTAACTTTTCAAGCACAATTTGGAATGCTGCGAGGCGGGTGCGCCGCGTCGCGTTTGCCGATATAGCCGACGATGCCGCACATTGCAGGTCTCGGGAGTTTACAGATTGAAACTGCTCACCGGCGTCAGACCCCGTTCAACTGAGTTGGCGATGCGACGAATCGGCGAGGGCAGAGGTGAACTCGATGCTGCGGAGAAACAAAAATGCCTCTCGATGGGACAGATTTATCGCTGTTTGGAAACCGCCCGCGCGCCAAGCTCGGCGCAGTCGAACGTTTGCTCGCAGCCGAGCAACAATGGTGCAAGGGTAAGTTGCGTGACAGCGATGGCCGCCATTGCCTCATCGGGGCGCTGCAAGTGGTGGAGGCACGGCAAATCCTTGAGCCGATCATCTTGCGCGCTGCCAGAGAAATCGGAGGAAAGCACTATTGGTGGATCGAATTGTTCAATGACGACCCGCATACGACCCACGCCGATATTCAGCGCGTACTGCGGCTAGCGCGGGAGAACATCATCGCCAAGATGATAGATGGGGACCGCCGTCGCCCACGGCGTGAGAGATTTGCGCAAGCACTGCGAGCCTTGTGCTTGGGCCGCGTCTCGGAGGCTTGCGCCGCATTGCGCTTCGGAGCCGCCGGACCACGGCCTTCGCCGGTTGAACCTCGTTCCTTCTTTGCCGAATCCGGGGCGCGGACAGACCGGGACTGCCGTGGATCGAGCATGGCAGGCGGATGCCGGCCGGGCTAAGAGGATGGAGATGGCTATCTATGCTGAAGGCAAGGGAATTGCCGTGGAAGCCGAGCCTTTTGGTCCGCTGACCGAGGGTGCGGCCGGGATCGCGGCGATCGTCCTCGCGATCATCGCCCTCGCGGGGATTTCCACTGGCGCTCTGGCGTCGATCACGACGATCATTATCGGGGTTGCCCTGATGGCTCAGGCGTTCAATGCCGCCGCCGAAGCTTCGAGAGAGCTCAACGCCAGCGGGACGGCGACCACTGTGGCCGCGCGGGGAGGCGAATTCGGCGGCGGCGAGGTCATGATCCTTATCGTCGCCAGCCTGACCGGCATCGTCCTGGGAATCTTGGGGCTGGTCGGGTTCAATGCGCCACATCTGATCCCGGCGGCGTTGATCGTGTTTGGCGGCTCACTGGTTCTCAGCGGCGCGATCGCGGCGCAAGGTAGAGTTTTGGCCACGACCATGACCGCTTCCGGCGCGCCGGTGCAAGTTGGTTATCAGGGTTCGGCGGGAATGTCGGGGCTGGAGATAATGGTCGGGTTTGCGGCTGTCTTGGGCATCCTGTCGCTGATCTTTGAGAGCTCGTGGGTCCTGGTGCTGGTCGGCTTCATCGCGGTAGGCGCGGCGCTGATGATCGTCAGCGCCACTTTCAGCGGCGCCGTGACGCGGCTTTTCACCACCGCCACTGCGTGATCGTTGGCGGCTTGCCGCGGCTTCAAGAGCGGACCGGCTAAATTGCCGGTCCGCTCTGCATTGCATTGATCGCACGCGCACAGCGGCCGGTTTTTGGTACTGCTGTTCATTTTGCTATGGTTGGTGATCATCCTCGCCGGGCCGTGTTGGAGTTATTACGGCTGGGGGTGGTGAACCTCGCGGCTGGCAGCGGCGCCGCGGGCTTAGCGGAGAGCTTCGGCCTTTCGGCGTAAAAAGACGCCTTCTCTTGGCCAGCGGTGCAAGCGGGCGCGAAGAGAATCATGTGAGGCGCAAAGATACTTGACACCTGGACCGTGCCGCCGGCCGCCTCGCACCAGCCGATGAAGACCTGGCGGACCTCGCCATCGAAGTCGCTCGCGGCGAGCCGGCGCACCCCGCCCTTGGGCGTCGCGCCGATCTCGGCCAATTCCATCAGGCTCGCCCACAACCGCTCGCCATTTACTGGCGGTTGCACCCTGCCCTCCCCGCCTCGCGTCTATTGAACTCCCTGCGCCTCGGATTTAAATCCCCTGTTCGGCCGATTTAACTCGCTGTTCGATCGATTTAATTCTCCGTTCGGTCGCTTAGGGAACTTGCCGGCGACTCGACTGAAAAAACAATGAGTTGGCGACCGTGATTAGGTCGAAAAAGGCCGCAAAAACCAATTTTTGCCAGTATTTTCCTGTCGATCAGGGAAATCGGCGGCCGACGCGGGTTCCGTAACGGCGGCGTCGGCGGCTATACATGTCCACGACGGCGGAGGAAGAATGCAATGACCAGCGGGTCGGCGGAGGGCGAGCGGCTGACGGTCCACGGGATCGAGCTCGAGGTGCTGCGCCGCGGCGCCGGGCGGCCGATCCTCGCATTGCACGGCTTCGATACGATCGATCCCGCCGCACCCTTTCTCGATCTTCTCGGCCAGCACGGCGAGATCATCGCCCCCTCGTCCCCGGGCTTCGGCCATTCGCCGCGACCCAGGGATTTCGATACGATCTACGACCTGGTGCACCTCTACCTCGCGGCCCTCGACGAGCTGCCGGGCGACAAGGTCACCTTGCTCGGCTTCTCCTTCGGCGGCTGGCTCGCCGCGGAGGTCGCCGCGGCGTGCAGCCATCGGCTCGACAAGCTCGTCGTCGTCGCTCCGCTCGGTATCAAGGCCAGCGACCGCGAGACGCCGGACATCCTTGATGTCTTCAACAGATCGCCCGACGAGGTGCGCCGAAAGAGCTGGCACGATCCCGACCGGTTCGCGCCGGATTACAACGCGATGTCGGACGAGGCGCTGGTGGTGCATGCGCGTAACCGCGAGGCGCTGTGCCTCTACGCCTGGCACCCGTATATGTACAATCCGCAATTGCCGCGCTGGCTCGGGCGGATCAAGGTGCCCACACTGTTGGCATGGGGAGCGAGCGACGGCGTGGTGATACCCGATTACGGCCGCGCCTACGGCCGGCTGATCCCGGGTTCGCGCCTGGCGCTGATCGAGCGCGCCGGACACCATCCCGAGATCGAGCAGCCCGAGGGTTTTGTCGAACGGGTCGCCGCGTTCCTCGAAGAGTAGTCGGGAGAGAAAAGATGCGGGCTTGGTATCATTGCGAGAACGTCTACCCCTTCGTGCCGCAGGAAGTTCTCGACCGGGCGGAGTCGGTGCGCGCCAGCCTGCCCAACAAATATTGCGACCCCAAGATCGCCGCGGATTTGTTCGCGGAGTGCCTCGACGAGCAGCTGTTGTGCGACGAGCTCGGGGTCAACGTCGTCTCGATCGAGCATCATTCCGGGATCAACAGCCTCTATGGCGCGAGCCCGATGATCCTCGGCATCATCGCCCGGCAGACCAAGAACGTCCGTATCCTGAGCCTCGGGACCCTGATCACGATCCGCCCCGACCCGGTGCGCGTCGCCGAGGAATACGCGACCGCGGATGTGATCTCGCGCGGGCGCCTCGAGATCGGCTTTGTCAAATCGGGCGACAGCGAAATGGTGTCGGGCAACGCCAACCCGGTCGGTTATGTCGACCGCTTTTGGGAGGCGATCGACCTGATCCAAAAGACCCTGACCTCGCATGAGGGGCCCTTCAGCTGGGAGGGCAAGCACTTCACCCACCGCCACGTCAACATCTGGCCGCCGGTCTATCAACGCCCACATCCGCCGATGTGGGCGGCGACCGGAGATCCCGAGACGTCGGCAGAGCTCGGCCGGCGCGGCATGATCAACGCGCTGGTGCTGCGCGGCCCGGAGGCCAGCAAGCGTGCTTTCGACGCCTACCGCGAGGCGCGCCGCGAGGCTGGGCTGCCCGCACCCGGCACCGACCGCTTCGCCTACGCGGCTCTCTGCTATGTCGGCGATACCGACGAGGAGGGTGTCAGGGTCGGCAGCAAGAATTTATGGTTTCTGAACACGAGCCTCAAGCAGGCGCCGCAAATGTCGAAATTCCTGCCGGGACGCATGCCGCCGGAGGTCGCTGCGCAAAATTATCGGACCGTGCCGCGGCCCGGGAGCCCGGCCACTTTACGCCCGGGCCAAAGCCTGATCGGGATCACCGCCGAGCAGGCGATTGCCCGCGGCATCCTCTGCGCCGGCAATCCGGATACGGTCTACAAGCAGATCATGGACATCTACGAGAAGGTGGGCGGCTTCGGCCATTTGATCTTCATCGGGCGTTCGGGCTTTCTCGATCATCGGGAGGCCGAGAAGGGCATCCGCCTGATGGCCAGCGAGGTGCTGCCGCGATTGCCGGCGGCGACCCCGGCGCGCGCCGCCGAATAGGAGGGAGAGACGATGAACGACGCGACAGAATGGATCGACCCCGAGCTCGTCGCTGCCGGCAAGCTCTTGCAGAGCCGCGGTCTCGTGGCGCCGGACCGCACGCAGGTGCCGCTCTCCGAGGTGCGTGCCGCGGCCGATCGTATCGGCGCTTTTCTCGGCGAGGGCTCGGTGCCGCTCGCGCGCGAGCGCGATCTTGCCCTGCCTGGACCGCACGGACAAGTTCCTTGCCGTCTCTATTTACCCGACAACGCCGACAAGCCGCCTTTGCTTATCTACGCGCATGGCGGCGGCTTCATGCAGGGCAGCCTGCCCTCATGGGATGCGATGCTGCGCGAGCTCGTCCGCAGGAGCGGTGTCGCTGCTCTCTCGGTCGACTACAAGCTGGCGCCCGAGCACCGCTTTCCGGTGGCGTTCGACGAGATGGTCGCGATGATCCGCCTCGCCGCACGCGAGGGGGCGGGCTTCGGCATCGATCCGAGGAGGCTCGCGGTCGGCGGCGATTCGGCCGGCGCCAATCTGGCGCTCGCGGCCGCTCTCGCCTTGCGCGACGCCGGCGAGCGCGCGCTGAGCTTCCAGCTGCTGATCTACGGTTGCTATTCGACCGACACCGAGAGCGCATCGTGGCAGCGGTTTGGCCGCGGCGCCGGCCTCTCGCAGACCCAGATGCGCTGGATATGGGAAACCTATCTCGAACGGCCGGAGCAGCAACGCGATTGGCGCGCCGCGCCAATCCTCGCCGAACCAGCAGGCCTGCCCCCGGCGCATCTGATCGTTGGCGCTCTCGACCCGCTACTCGACGACAGCAATGCCCTGGCCTCCCGCCTCAAAAAGGCCGGCGTTCCCTGCGAGCTCACCGTCTATGATGGCATCAACCATGGCTTCATCCGCTATGGCCGGCTGATCGCGACCGCGCGCCGCGCGATCGGAGACTGCGGGGCGGCTTTGCGCAACGCCCTGGTCGCAGCGCGATGACGCTTTGCCGTGATCGCCCGTAGTGGCGGGGTGATCGCGGCCTTGCCCCCGCCCAGCTGGCGCCAGGGCGTTACCCCCGGAGACTACCCGCTGCGGCAGGGGCGCGGGGCGCTCCATCCCGCGGGCTTTCGGCGCTGACTCCCCGCCGCGGCGCTCACCCTCCGCGGCCAAAGCGTTTGTCGTTGATGTTGGCGGCGCAAAGCCGCGCTGCCAAGCGGTCGGCGTACAGTACCTCTCGACAGCCCCACTTTGAAGGGTATAATGCTGCCGAACAAATCATGAACACCGGAGATGACGCGTGATCCGAGCATCGATGCGGGCCCAGCGCGAGGCCGAGCGGCGGTATCCGGTGCGCGTGCGGATTGCGGTGCCGCCGGAAGGATTGGGCCGCCAGCTCGAGATCATGCATGCCTGGCTCGACGAGACTTGCGGCGCCGAAGGGTGGGCGACCGCGCCCGCCGGGACGACGGGTATCGTCAACGACGCCCTCGCGCTCTATTTCGAGGATGCCGCCTTCGCTCATGCCTTCGTCGCCCGCTTCTGCTGCGGCTACTGGGTCGAGACGATCGCGGGTGCCTTTGCCATCCGCGACGACTTACGGCCAGCGCGGCGCAGCGCGCCTGTTCATAGGACCCCCTAACGAGCCGTTTCGACTCGGCAAGTGGACCTGCTCGACTGGGCCGGGCTGGCGGCGACGACGGCGGGCGCAGCGCTGCTCTACGCGTTGACCGGTTTTGGCTTCGCCGTTCTTGCGGCACCGCTCTTTCTGCTGTTTGTCGACCCACAACGGGCGATCCAGCTCGTCATCATCATCTCGACGGCGCTGTCGCTCGTCACGCTGCCAGGATTGTGGCGCGCGATCGCGCCAGGGCTGCTGCTGCGGCTGGGGCTCGGCAGTCTGGCCGGGTTGCCGCTCGGCCTCGTCGCCTTCCGTTTTGCCGATCCGGTTCTGATCCGCGCACTGGTCGGAGCGGCGATCCTCGGCTTTGCCATGCTTCTCGGGTGGCGACGGCACCATGTCCCGCGCGAACTCGGTAGCCCCCTCGGCATCAGAACCGGGCGCATGACAACAAGCCTCGAAGTCGGAACCGGGCTGGTAGCAGGTATCGCCACGGCACTCGTCGGGATGGCGGGGCCGCCGGTGCTGATCTACCTGCTGCTCGTAGAGGCCCCGCCGCGGACCGTGCGGGCGACCCTGCTCTCGTTCTTTGCATTCGCCTATGCAGCGAGCCTTGCTTCCCACGTCGTGACCATAGGCATTCCCGCCCGAACCTGGCTTTCAGCCGGGATCCTGATCCCCTTCGCCTTTCTCGGCGGCCTCGCCGGGCGGCCGCTCGGCGATCGCCTCGGCGCCGACGCCTTTGCCATCCTCGCCATCCTACTGCTCGGGGCCGCAGGGCTCTACACCCTCGCCGCCGCGGCCGGTCTGACTGTTCATTGACAATTACATCGCCCCGAGCCGTGACATCGCGACGTGGAGCAGTGACAGACCTCGGTAGAACCGTGTATTTTTAGAGCGCCGCGTGGCCTTGCAACACTGCGTTTGCCAATTTGGAAGGATGACGCGGTCGGCTTTCGCGTATTTTAAGTGCAACACTACGAGCGCGTGGGTGAGATCATGATCGGCCCTCCGGGATTGCCCAAGTTCGGACGCCGCGTCTTTTCGTTTGCTGCGCCAAAACCGGCCCGCTCGCGCCAGCAACAAAACACTTGGAAATGGGTCACGGGCTTCTACCTCGCGGGGGTGCTGGCTCACTTCAGCCATCACATGGTCGACCTGCCCAACGGCAGCAACCCGTCCTTCGAGGCGCTGACGAGCGCCCCGGTCAGCTTGGTCTGGCCGGCCGATCTGATCGGGACGCTGATCGATCGAGGCTGATCGCCGACACCGCTGGCCCGCGCATCGGCGACTGCATCATTGTCAGCCCGCAGAACACAATGATGTAGAAGAGCGCGGCGAGACGCGGCACTCCGAGAAGATGATCGAAGACGCCGGAGCACAGAAAGGCCACCAGCGAGGCCGCGACCGCAGCCGCCATGCGGTCTCCCCGTCCTATCGCGCGCAGCGCGCCTGCGAGCGCCGTTCCGGCAAGCAGAACGAAGGAGGCGAGACCCAGTGCCCCGCTTTCGAACAGGCTCATCAGATATTGGTTCTCGATGCGCCAGATCAGGTGCTGGTCGTCCGTGAAATACCAGCGCTCGGTTCCGTGGGAGAAATCACCGTTGGCGAGGATGTCATGGCCTTGCGGATCGAGCATCCGGACAGGACCGATCTCGATCGTGCTGCCGGGGACGGGATCGAACAAAGCCAATTCGACCGGTCGTTTGAACCACCAGAAGGTCGCTTCCTCGTCCAAGCCAGCGCTTGAGATCACCGCGCCGAAATCTTCCCACGTCCCAGCGATGTGCGAGCGGAATGTCGTATCGCGACAGTTCGCCGGATAGAGGAGCATTTTCTCGCAGAGAATGACCGACAGCACGCCCTTCCCGTCGGGTGATCGCAACGCGACGAAGAGGCGATATTGCTGGTCGGGCTGCACCGGAACCTCTTGCCCCAAGTAGGTCGGCAAACCGGTGTGCAGCGAGAGGAAACGGTAACCCCCATCTTGGGCGACGACAAAATTGGTTGGAAAGCGTTCGTCGGGCTTACGGGCGAGAACGATGCGCGGATAGGTCCCGAGCCCCATGCCGAAAAGGGCCGTTGCGAGATTGTCATCGAGCAGAGCCAGACCATTGGTCCAATTACCCTCTCGATCGACAAGGTCCGGAGCCACCGTTCGCAGCCGATCCGCCATGAAACCGCTCCCAACAGCGGCGACCGCGATGCCGCCGATCGTCAGCGGAAGCAGCAGCGCCGACAGGGCTAGAACGGAGGCAGTCCCCGAATGGCGATGGCGCGCTGCCCACGCCCAGCCTAGACCGGCGGTCAGAGTCGAGATCAGCGCCGCGGCATAGGCGGCGCGCGCAAAGGTCACGACCAGAGCATATCCGGCGCCGATGGCGATACCGAACATCGCGAGAAGGGTGAACGGACGTGGCCGAACCAGGCAGACGAGTAGAAACGGAAGCGCCATTGCGATGTAGGCACCGACGTGACCACCACCGACATGCATGCCGGAGGACGTGCCGACGACACGGTAATCAATCGCAAAGTCGAACAGACCGGTGAGGGCGGCGCGCTCGGCGAAGGTTGCCGCCGCGACGAGGGCCAGTCCGGCTGCCATCCCGGTGCCCAACCAAACCAGTGTATCGCCGTGCGTGCGCATTCTAGCGCGCAGAAAAGGCAGCAGCGCAAGCGCAAGGAAAAAACCCTTAGCGAGGCGCAGCGCGTTGTCCGGACGCAGATATTCATTATCCGATCCGCCCTCCGGCCCGGGCAATGCGAGCCCGAGAGCTACGCTCAGCAAATAGCTGATCAGGCCGAGCACAAGCGCCGCAGCGGGGAGGCCCTCGAGCCGGAAATCGGTGAGGAGCGGCGGCGCCCGCAATGCCAAGATTCCGATCGTGACGAGGACGAAAAGATCCGGCTCGCCGACCCGCGTCCAGCCTGTCCAGGGCGTAAGGTCGACCACCGGCAACACCGCGGGGACGACGGCGAGCCAGAGGGCAGGCCAACGCGACAACGCCACTGCGTAGATAACGAGGGCGATGCTCAAGGCCCATGGTGCCAGGGGATAATTTGCGGCGATCGACGCCGCCAAAGCGAAACAGATCGTTGCGGCGACGAGCCCGGCGAGTGTCTTCCGATGACGTCGATTACTTTCTCGGAATGCGCCGCCGGCACTCGCTCGTGGAGCGAGATCATGTTCACGGTCATTGACGCGGCTCGGTCCAATCGTCCTCGAATCGGCAATCGGCCCATCCGCTACCGGCTCGCTCCTGGCAACAGTGAGGTGCGGGCCTCGCTGCGGCTCTTTGACCGGTGCGTCACTGCGTCTGGTTTTAGTCTCTATCAGTGCAAAGACCGCACCGATAATTAAAGCCATCACTGTATCGGTGATCTCCGCCGATCGATTCGGCAAATAGACCTCTGCGTAGCTGGTGGCGAACAGAATAGACGCGACGACAACAATAGATGAACGAGGCCGAAGCCCGACTTTGGCCAGGAGCCAAATCGAGCTGCCGAAGAGGAAGAATTTTCGAAAAAAAGACAAAACACCGATCTCGGGAGAGCTGGACATGAAGCCCAGAAACGGCACCCAGCTAAAAGAACCGGATGTGCCCCCAAAGTGAAACGGCTCGAGCCGCTCGGCGATGACATAGCCGCAAAAGAGCAGAGCAATCACGGCAATACGGAGACGTGCATGGACTGCGAGAACTCCCCAGGCGCAAAAGGCCAACCCTGCTCCGGCGATCTCGGCCGTCGTCAGCATTGTGTCGACCATCAGCATTTTGCCGACGAGCACGACCCCAACGAAAAGCGGAAACAGCAGCCATGCGCGTTTCGGCCCAGAAATCGCCTCGATCAGTGCGCCGATCGTCAGCCATATCGCCGTGTAGCGGAAGAGATCGTAACCGGTCAGGCTCGCGTGCAAGATGATCGGCTTCAGGGCGCTCCAGTATTTGTGTAGGTCGGTCGTCGGGACGTAAGGGAAGAGGCGGTAGCCGGCCCAGGCGCTGAGAAGCAGCGCTGGAACACGGTTGGCTGTAATCTCTCGAAGCAGTGGCCATCGAAGATCCGTGCCTGTCAGGCTGCCACCAATCGCACCCAGCCCTGTCCCGAGGACGTTTGCATAGAGATCGGTCGCCGCGGTCTGGCGGCCATCGTCATAATACTGCACCAGTTCCATGCACGTGCTGAGAAGCGCCCCGGTCAGGACAGCCAGCGCGATCCGCTTCGGCGTGCCGACACCCTTGCCGATAGCAAGGATCGCGAAAAAACCCAAAGGCATGTAGAGGGCCACGTTCGCTATGAAATCGCCTGGGCTTGGTGTCTCCTTCCAGCTCTCGAGAAGCGCGCGCGCCGCCGGGCCGAAACCATTGACGGGCTGACGAAACATAAAGGGGTATAGAGAACCGTAGACGATGACGGCGATGATGACCGCCGTCGCAATCGAAAAGTTCCTGTCGAAGCGCGATCGCCCCACGGCCGATCTTGAGGGATGTCGAACGGGACTATCTGGATAGGCTCTTACGAGCGCCGGCCAAGCGTTCGCGCGCGCAGCAGACGGTACCAGATCGCGAGGGCCAGCATGACGACCAGGAAACCTATTACAAGAAGAGGGGACACCCAGTTCGGCGATTGCTGCTCGCCTCCAACCCGGATCATGACCCGGGCAACGTAATCTGGGCTGCGGGCCTCCGCGGTCCAGAAGCCGTCGCGGTCGGCGACGAAGACGAATTTGCCGTCGGAGTCGGTGCGGCCCCTCACCGGGGGGCTGTTCGGATCGCCGGGGGCAAACGCGCGCACTTCGGCGTTCACCATCGGGTTGCCGTCCGGAGTCGCGAATTGAGCCGTAACCTCGTGCGCAGCGAAGAGATCGAACGCACTGGCGGGCGATGCGACGAGAAGATAGAGGGCTGCGACGGCGCCCAACAACAGAGCGCTCGCTCGGCGTGAGCACGGAAGGGAGCGACAGCGAACCGTTGGAGACGCGAGCATCGACACACGATCAACATAGCTATCTTTTAGCCTCACGCTACTCCGCTGACCGGCCGCGCGGTTGCCCGGCTTGCGGAGTCGTGGCAAAAGCCATGCGGGGGTGGGGAGACGATGCCGGATTTCGCGATCGAGCGGCAATGCAGTGGGTTGGTGTGCGGTATCGACGAGGCGGGGCGAGGGCCGCTGGCCGGGCCGGTGGTTGCCGCTGCCGTGATCCTCGAGCCCCGCCGGTTCCCTAAAATGCTGCGCGACGGGCTCGACGATTCGAAGCTGCTGACCAGACAACAACGCGAGGGCTGCTATCGCGCGCTCCGGCGGTGCGCCGATCGCGGCGCCGTCCGCATCGGGGTCGGCGCGGCGAGCACGGTCGAAATAGACCGCCTCAACATCCTACACGCGGCTTTGTTGGCGATGGCGCGCGCCGTGGCAGTGCTCGGAGTGCGCCCCGATATCGCGCTTGTCGACGGCGCCATTGCTCCGCCGATTGCTTGCACAGTGCAAACCGTCGTCAAAGGCGACGGGCTCAGCTTCTCGATCGCTGCTGCCTCCGTCGTCGCCAAGGTCACGCGCGATCGGATCATGCGCGCTCTGGCACCCCGCTATCCGGGTTATGGCTGGGAGACCAATGTCGGATACGCGACACAAGAGCACGGCGAGGCGATCCGGCGGCTCGGCATCACCCGCCATCACCGCCGTTCATTCGCACCGGTGCGGCTTGCGGCCGAGGGTGACCTGCCGCTCTTCGCGGTGCTCGCGGCGGTGCCCCCGTAGGCCCGGCCGCGAGCGCCGAGATGGCGTGTCGAGCGACCTTCTTCATCAAGGTCGGCAGCGCATGATCGCCGAGCCGTTCCACCGGGCTCCAGATGCCGTCGGCGGAGCCGGTGCCGGCGACAACAGCGAGCTCGAGCCGGAAATGAGTGAAGCCGTGGCGCACAATGCCGGACAGCGGCGACCACGCGACCGCGGCAGGGGCGGTCCGGAGGGCTTCGGCGAACGACCATGGGGTGGCGCGCCAGGGGGTCGAGGGGATCTCGGTCATGCCGCCGAGCAGACCTTTCTCTGGGCGCCGGCGCAACAGCACCGCGCCATCCGCCCGAGTGAGCCAGAACGCGACGCCGTGGCGCAACGGCCGCTCCGGCTTCTCGCCCCGCGCCGGCAGATCTTCCGCCCGGCCGGACGCGCCGGCGGCGCAGCGGGATCGCCACGGGCAGAGAACGCAGCGCGGCCGACGCGGCGTGCAGACCATCGCGCCGAGGTCCATCAATGCCTGGGCGAAATCGCCGGCCCGCCGGTCGGGAACCATCGCAGCGCAGAGTACTCTGAGATGCGCCTTTGCCGCCGGCAACGGTTCGCGCACGTCGTAGAAGCGGGCGACGACGCGCTCGACATTGCCGTCGATCGCGGCGCCGCGCCGGTCGAACGCGATCGCCGCGATCGCCGCCGCAGTGTAGTCGCCGATCCCGGGCAATGCGCGCAATGCCTCGGCTTCTTCGGGGAAAACGCCGCCGTGCCGCTCGACTACCGTGCGGGCGCAGGCATGGAGATTGCAGGCGCGCGCGTAATAGCCGAGCCCTTGCCAGAGCTGCAGGACTTCGTCGAGCGAGGCCGCGACGAGTGCCGAAATATCGGGCCAGCGCGCCACGAATCGTTCAAAATAGGGTCCGACCGTCGCCACCGTCGTCTGCTGCAGCATGATCTCGCTGAGCCACACGCGATAAGGGTCGGGACGGATGCCCGGCGGCGCCCGCCATGGGAGGTTGCGGTGGTGGCGATCGTACCAGGCGAGCAGGGCAGCAGAATCGGGCGTTCCCCGTGGTGATGAAGCTGCGTTTTGGATGGGTGACCTGAGCACGATGAAGTCAGAGCGCAACACCTCGAACGATTCGCTAAATTTAACCGCCTCGGCCCGCGAGAGCGAGCGCCGCCAGGGCTTCCGGGCAGTCGGCGTCGCTGTGTCTAAGCTCGCCGCGCCGATCGTCGCCAAGCGCGGTGGCGCCATCCTCGTCCGTCTCAAAGCGGAGTGGGCGGCGATCATCGGCGCCGATTGGGCTTCGGTGACCTGGCCGTCCGCGCTTGGTCGCGACGGCGTCCTGAAGTTGCGAGCGGCATCGACGGCCGCGCTCGAGGTGCAGCACCGCGCGCCGCTGCTGATCGAGCGAATCAACTTCTTTTTCGGCCGTTCGGTCGCCACCCGCCTCTCGCTGGTGCAAGGACCTCTGCCGCTCGATTCGCCGCCGAGCGACCCACCCGTACCCAGGCTCGCCGCCGGCGAAGTTGCGGCGCTTGGCGAGCGGCTCTCGGGGATCGCCGATCCGGAGCTCCGCGCAGCTCTCGGCAGGCTCGGCCACGCCGTCATCGGCGGTCGATCTTGACGCGTTGCGTGTGAGCTGCGAACCCACTAACATCCACATATTGTAGTAAGGACCCGTCAGATGCAGGAAATCTGGTTCGCCTTGCTCGGCATTTTGAGTCTCCTCCTCGTATCACCGGGATCTCCAGAGGCGGCTGCTCCGCATCCGATGCTCGCGGACGCGCAGACCGTGCTGCAAATCACTAAGGACGATCGCATCCTCGGCAACCCCGAGGCCCCGATCACGATCGTCGAATATGCATCGCTGACTTGTCCGCACTGCGCTCATTTTGCGAATGATGTCCTTCCCGAGATCAAGAAGGAGTGGATCGACACCGGGAAAGCCAAATTGGTGCTGCGTGACTTTCCGCTCGACGAACCCGCGTTGCGCGCCGCGATGATCGCGCGCTGCGCGCCCCCGGATCGCTACTATGCGTTTGTCGACACGTTCTTCGGGGCCCAAGAGAAATGGGTACGGAGCCCCGATTATCGCGAAGCGCTCGGGCGGCTGGCCAAGCTCGGCGGCATGGGCAAGGAGGAGTTCGACACCTGCCTCAAAAACACCGAGCTCGAGAACAAGATCGTCGAAGGACGTTTGAAAGCGACCCAGGAGCTCGATGTCAATTCGACTCCGACATTCTTTGTTAACGGCAGCAAGCTCGCCGGCGCGCCGACGACGGAGGAATTCGAAAAGGTATTGTCCGGCCTTGCGGCGAAGTCCTAGCCGCCCAGATTGACGATGAGCTGCTGTCGGGAAAGCTGATGCAGGTCGACCGGCTGCGCCTCGTCGGTTTCAAATCTTTCCTCGATGTGACGGAGCTGGTGATCGAGCCCGGCCTCACCGGCATCGTCGGACCGAATGGCTGCGGCAAGTCGAACCTGGTCGAGGCGCTGCGCTGGGTGATGGGCGAGACATCGGCCAAGCGGCTGCGCGGTGGCGAGATGGACGATGTGATCTTCGCGGGGAGCGCCGGGCGACCGGCGCGCAACATCGCCGAGGTCGTCCTGGCGATCGACAACAGCGCGCGCGATGCACCGTTCGCCTTCAACGACCGCGAGGAGATCGAGGTCGTTCGTCGCATCGAACGTGGCGCCGGCTCGGCATATCGGGTCAACGGGCGTGAGGTGCGGGCGCGCGACGTGCAGCTGCTGTTCGCCGATGCCGCATCCGGCGCCCATTCCGGCGCGATGGTCAGCCAAGGCCGGGTGAGTGCGCTGATCGAGGCCAAGCCGGCCGAGCGGCGGCTTCTGCTCGAAGAAGCTGCCGGCATCACCGGACTTCATGCGCGACGTCATGAGACCGAATTGCGACTCAACGCTGCCGAAGACAACTTGTTACGGCTCGACGACGTCGTCGCGACGATCGAGGCCCAGCTCCAGACTCTTAATAAGCAAGCCCGTCAGGCGCAGCGCTACCGTCGCCTCGGCGAGCACATCCGGCGCACCGAGGCGCTGCTGTTCCACGCTCGCTGGTGCACGGCCGAAGCCGAGGCCGAACACGCGGCCGCCGCGCTTCGCGCTGCCGAGCGTGCCGTCGGCGAGACGATGGAGCGCGCGCTCGCCGAGCAGCGCGCCCGCGAGGCGGCTGAGGCGGTACTGCCGCCGCTGCGGGTCGCCGAGGCGGCCGCCGCGGCCGAATTGCATCGGCTCACTCATGCCCGCAGCGAGCTCGAGCAGGAATTGCAGCGGGTGCTCGCCGCACGTAGCGAATCCGAGGCACGGCTCACCCAGCTCACGGGCGACCTGCAGCGTGAGGACGAGCATTTCGCGGAGGCGGAAGGAGCCATCGCCCGACTGGCCGAGGAGGGCCTGCTGATCGCCCGAGCCGATGCCGAAGATGATCCGGCACGGGAGGTGGCCAACGATTGCTTGCATGAAGCGACGACACGCCTCGCCGAGGCCGAGATGGCATTGCAGCGTGCGACCGAAACTGCCGCTTCCGCCGAGGCGCGCCGCGCTGCCCTCGAACGACGCCAACGCGAGCTCGCCGACCGGCGCTCTCGCCTGGAAACACGGCGCGGCGCGGCCGAACGGGAGCGCAGGGCATTGGCCGCCGCCGTGATACCGGCCGAAGCGGTAACTGCCGCAGCAGCCGCTCTCGCCGAGGCGGAACGGCGGATCGAGGAATGCCGGGCCGCGATTGTCGCCGCCGAGCATGAGATGACCAGCCGCCTTGCCGAGGAGCATGCGGCGCTCGAAGCGCAACGCCAGATCGAGGCTCGGCTGACCCGGCTCAATGCGGAAGCCGACGCGCTTGCAGCGTTGCTCGCGACAGCGCCGGAAGCAGGCGTCGATCCGCCGATCCTTTCGACGATGCACGTCGTGGCAGGCTTCGAGACGGCGGTCGGCGCCGTGTTCGAGGACGAGCTCGCAGCGCCGGTGGCCGATAACGAACCTGCGGCGGCGAGTTTTTGGGGCAATCTCCCGCAAATCGAGAACGCGGCGGCCTTGCCGGAAGGCGCGCGCCCGCTGGCCGACGTAATAACCGCCCCACAGGCCCTCGCACGCAGCCTCGCATACGCCGGCTGGGTCGAGAGCCAAGAAGCCGGGCGCAGGCTGCAGCAAAGCCTCGTGCCCGGTCAGCGCCTAGTCGACCGTCAGGGTCGGATGTGGCGCTGGGATGGATTCACCCGCATCGCACCCGGCCCTTCACCGGCCGCCGAGCTGCTGCGTCACAAGAACCGCCTTGCCGTGCTCGCCGACGAAATCGCCGGGGACGAGGAAGCCGGCCGGACGGCCGAGCAAAGCGCGGCTGAGGCGCGCGCTGCTCGCCAGCGTGCAGCCGAGGCCGATCGTCTGAGGCGATCGGAGCTGCGCACGGCGGAGGCAGCTGCTGCCGCTGCCCGCTCGGCGGAGGCCGAGATCGCCCGCCGAGCGCTGCTGATGGAGACGCGCGTGGCTGGCGCCGCGGCGGCAATCGAGGCCGTCGCCGCCGACCTTGCCGAGACGCGAGCGCAAGATGAGGAAACAGAACGTGAGCTGGCCGCACTTCCCGATCCTGCGCTGGCCCGCGCGGCGCTGGACGCGACGCGACGCGCCACGGTCGAAGCGCGCAGCCGGGAAAGCGACGCCCGCGCGGCGCTCGACAAACTGAGCCGCGACTTCGAGGGGCGCCGCGCGCGACTGGCGGCGATCGAGCTTGAGGAGCGTTCCTGGCGCCAACGGGGCGAGGGGGCTGCCGGGCAGCGCGCGGTGCTCGTCGAACGACGGGCAGCCCTCGAGCAGGAGACTGCGAGCCTTACCGCACGCCCGGCGGCGATCGCCGCCGATAGCGAGGCTCTGATGGTTGGCCTCGCCGATGCTGCCGCCAATTGCCGCCGCTCGGGCGATGCGCTGGCATTAGCCGAGATGCGGCTGCGCGAGGCAACGGAGAATTCTCGGCTGGCTGATCAGGCGCTGGCCGAGGCGCGCGAGCAACGCGCCCGCTTCGAGGTGCTGCGCGACGGCGCGAACGAAGCATTGGTGTGGCTGACCCGTGAGATCCGCGAGCGGGTCGACGAGACGCCCGCGGCGCTGACGCAGCTCGCCGGTCTCGACGACGACGAAGTGCCACCGGATCCGACCGAGACGTCGGCCCGGCTCGATCGGCTGATCCGCGAGCGTGACGGCATCGGCCCGGTCAATCTGATGGCCGAGAGCGAGGCCGCCGAGACCGAAGCGCGCGTTGCCGGCTTGCGGCGCGAGCGCGCTGAGCTGACCGAGGCGATCGCGCGGCTGCGCCGTGGCATTGCGGCACTCGACCAGGAGGGTCGGCAACGCCTGACCGGAGCCTTTGAGCGCGTTAACGGGCATTTTTCCGCGCTGTTCGCGCGGCTCTTCGGCGGCGGCCGGGCATATCTGTCGCTGGTCGACGATGCCGACCCGCTCGTCGCTGGTCTCGAGATCATGGCGAGCCCGCCCGGCAAGCGGCTGCAGACGCTCTCGCTGTTATCGGGCGGTGAGCAGGCGCTGACGGCCCTGGCACTGATCTTCGCGGTTTTCCTGACGAACCCCGCGCCGGTCTGCGTGCTCGACGAGGTCGACGCGCCGCTCGACGACGCCAATGTCGACCGGTTCTGCGCTCTCGTCGGCGAGATCGCCGACACCACCGGCACTCGTTTCCTCTTGGTCACGCATCACCGCATCACGATGGCACGCGTCGACCGGCTGTTCGGCGTCACGATGGCCGAGCAAGGTGTCTCGCAACTCGTCTCGGTCGATCTCGCCCGCGCCGCCCGGCTGCGCCAAACCGCCTGAGGCGGCAAATTACAACGAAACCCGGCGTGTGACCGCAGACGGCCGCGGGCACTCGCGTGTCAGCAGATTCCACGTCCGGCGGCGACCACATGGGCGGGGCGGCGCGGGCAGCCAGCGCGGGAGGCCTTCCTGGATTTCAGGCCGACACCCTTGGCATGATGCAGAGGCGGCAGCGACCCAAAATTTTTCGCGAAGTGTGAGGTAGATCACAGCGTGCGCAGCGAGCCGGGCAGATACTGCCCAACTACGGTAAGCCAACTCTGGGTGTCTGACTAACGCAGACTGTGAACCGACCTCAACTCCCTCGGCAGGAGACCATCATGTCCAAGACCGCCGCCGCTGCAGCCCTCGCTGTGCTCAGCTTTACAGCGGTGCCAGCCGGGCACACAACCAGCTATGATCATCGGACGGCCGTTTCGCCACCTATCGCAAAGCATATGGGGGTGCCTGGCACGCCGCGGACACCTCCTCTCCGGATTATCTCCGGCGATGCGCGTGATGGCACGGTGAAGCTCGCTTACGGGTGCGGGTACCGGTACGTTTACGATTACAACGGCAGACAGGTCCAAAGGTGGGTGTGCGGCTAAGCCGCGATCACGTCAACCGGGGCCGCCGCCAACTCTCTAGGCCTGCCGGACCTAAGGCGATCCGACGGGCGTCAGCCTTGGGAGAGTAATACGTTCGCGCGCCTTCGGACGTTTCGGTCGCGCACGACCCGATCACGATGGCGCGCGTTGACCGCCTGCTCGGCGTCACGATGGCCGAACGCTGCGTCTCGCAACTCGTTTCGGTCGACCTCACACCCGCCGGCGCGGCAGGCAAATACAACGAAAATCGCGTTTTCGGGCGTCACCGGGGCGTCCATCGTTAAAAAATAAACGTTGTTACAATAACTTGCGAATCAAATTCGTTACTTGGCGGAACAACCGAATTTTTCGAAAGATCAACGAATTAAAACGACCGTAACAACCGAATAACAATGGATTGCGCGAAGAGTGGAAAAAGGGCCGCGAGCCACCAACCAAAACCGGTCGGTTTGACTCGTGACATGGTTCGCCCTGGCCTGTGACCAGACGATAATCGGAAGCGGAGATGGCGCCCCAACCGCCAACCACGGGGCTGCCCCGTCTCGCGACACCACTCACAGACAAGCTCACCCGGCTCGTTCCGCTCTCGCCCGAAGAGAACGCCGTCCTCGGCGATCTCCAACCGACCATTCGGACGGTTGCGCGCAATCGTGAAATCATCTCGGAAGGTCGGAAATACGACGGGTTGCTCGGGTTGATCGAGGGCGTTTCCATCCGCTACCGAATCCTGCGCGACGGACTCCGTCAAGTTCTAAACATCACCTTGCCAGGGGATTTCATCGGTTTTCCCGGGTGCTTCTTCGAAAGTGCGCTGTATTCCATCACTGCGCTCACCGATTGTGCCGTCTCTGCAGTTCCATTGCTCGACTTCTCAGCTTTTTCCAAGTATACCCACGGCTCGCAGCAACGATATTCTGGTCCTTCTCCTGCGAGGCTGCGATGTACCTGATCGATATCGGACGGTGATCGGCGCTCGAGCGTGTCGCGCATTTCTTGCTCGAACTGTTGACAGGGCTGCAAGCAATCTGCCTGGCAGATGAACGCTCGTATCAAATGCCGCTGACCCAGGAACTGATCGGCGACGCGCTCGGGTTGAGCGAAAGGCGTCGGACGTGTTGATCGGTTGCGTCGAAGAACAACGATGTTATTCCGGCGAACCGGGAGGTTGATCCGTATCAGGGATGCAGGCTGCTGGCATGATTACCTCGCGGCGCGGGGATGCGTTAATCTAGATTATTCTCCCACATCGACGACGCCTCGTGTCGCCGCCGGTTAATGCCTTTTGTGGGATTGGTTCGACCCCAGCGCGTATGCTTGATCGGCTCTAGCGACGTGTCGAGCCACGCCCACATCATTCCTCGTCGCGCCTTTGTCGATGATACGGCTTTCGACGATTTCGTCGGTCGAATTGGAAAACGCCGTGCCGAATGCGCTGATACGCTAACCGCATGGACCACCGTTCATCGCCGCCTCGCGTGAAATTATTCAGAGATCAAGAACCTGGCGCAGCCCTTTGCGCAAATCCTCGACCGGGGTGTCATGACGCAGTCCCAGAATTTCACATGCAAGCCCACTCATCTCCCGCTGCCCAAACGTGGGCTTCGAGTTGCTCTAGCAGCAGCAGAAGACCTTCCGGGTCCTTCCGGCGGGCTAATCCCCAGATTGCTTCTTGGCGGACGTCTAAAAACGTATCGTTCAGGCTTCTACGAAATGCCTCCCGTATCTGCGGTGAATCTCCGGTAGACACACCCAAACCAAAGGTAGCCCAGTCCCGTACATCATCATCTGTATCCTCCATAAGCTCTATCAAGGTTTGAATAGCCTCCGGACGGCTTGTGCGCCCAAGCCCGTTGGCAACAGCATGTCTCACGCAAGGATCAGCGTTATTTCGAATACCAATCAAGGCCGTAATTGCCCGGTCGCCCTCAAGATGAGCCAACGCCTAAGCTGCGGAGCTCACGACACGAGGCTCCTCGTCTTTCAGGAGTTCGATCGCAAAGCTGACGCGTTCGTCGAAAAAGAGGAGTTCCCGGCCATCATGCGGGAACTTTTGTCCAAATTGACCCATAACGTCGAGTCCTCGCTCACGCTGTAACGGATTTTTTGAATTGCAAAACTCCACGGCAATTTGGAAAACTTCGGGCGTGCCTCGTTTGTGAAGCTCTCGAACAGCATTCCACGGTCCTTCGTCATCGTAATCGCCTTCAAGCGTATCTTCAAACAGCTCGCGGGTTGATCTTTCGTCGAGCGATTTGGGCTTTTCAGGGTCGATAATCATTTCTTCTCTGCGTATTTGCTACGTACGTACTCAACTTCTGAGGAGCCAGCATGATACGAGAAGCGATTCACCATGCGCTAACGCAAAACGTCGTATTGCGCTAACCGCTCTCGATCGGCCCATCGCTTGCTTAGATGCAGGAAAAAATGACGCGTAATCTTACGGCGTGTATCGCCAGGCTGTTCACGCGCGGTACGAAGGGGCGCGTTGCCGTTGGTGCGCTTGTGGCGCTTTTTGTGTTCGGTGAGGCAGCTTGCACAGACTGGACCGCACATATCGCATGTCCTATTCTTACCAGGGCTGAGGACAGCCAGAAGTTTTATGCTTTGGGTAAAATGGCTCCTCAGATCTCTGAGGAAATAGTACGCCGGATGTCAGATTCAGACCACACGACAATTGGCTCTATTATGGCTGCGAGGAACCGCAATTGGCAGGTGGGCGATGTTATAATTTGGGACCTCCCACGGCGGCAGTTCATACAGGGTGGGAGGATTGGAAGCCGATGGTATGTCTGGTACGAGCGGGGTGGCATAGCACACTCGTATCACCTCGCTGTTTTCGACCTAACGGAGGCCACAGCAACACAGCAACACCCATCTCATCGTCCACAAGGGTGCTTGGCAAGATGACCTCTGTCGGGTCACCGCGGTCTGGATTCAAAGCCCGAACAGTTCCCGGATGAACGATGAATATTGGTGAACGCCCCATTGCGAAGCTAATGGCTCATCTATTGAGTGCAGGGGATTCTCGGTGTTGAGCGGGCATCGCCGGCAAAGCCAAAACCACGGTGACAAAATCTTTACCGGCAGATTCTAACAAGCTGTTGGTCCCGGCAAAGGAGTTGTGAGCGGGGTATGCTGTGCGGACGTTTTTGAGCCTGTGGATGCTGTGTCTGATTGGCATCCAGCCAGCATGGGCGAGTCAACAGACATTATCATCTCAAGAGGAGCAGCTCCAAGAATGGATAACATATTATTACTTGCATAACGATGTGTCGGAAGTAGGAGATTTTTTGAAACGGATCCAAGATAGCCAAGTTCTGAAAAACCCCGTCGGACCGGGACTCTCTATTCTTGGTTTTCTTTCGACGATTTTTTCGGATAATCCCGAGCAGGTTCAGGCATGGGTTAAAGACACCAATTTTACCGGCATCACCAAAACGGCAGTGGAATATGCTCTACAGCTATCGGGCAACGGGAAGATCGTCACAGATGTCTTTCAAGAAGCACCTGAAAGCGTGAGCTCGACGCCTGTGTGTTTGCCCGATTCGGTGCTTAAGACACCGGAAGATATAAATGTGATGTGGGGCGCGTTCTATGCGTCTGGCAGAGAATTGTGGGTTAAAAAAATCATTGACGTACTGGATGATGAGGTGCCACTTACAGGCGATAAAACAAGGGACGCACAGACCCGCGCTTTTGCTGAGGGGACTTTAGGCAGCAACGTGATGCTGCACGAATTGGTCAACCGAATCATTCATCAGGAGATAAATAAGCGTTCAGGAATAGTAAAAACGAAGTTGGAAGAAGTACTCGCCTACAATGAAAAGATGATAACGGTTTTTCCTAACCGAGACGGAGAGTTTTCGGCGATGCTGTTAATTATCGACCCAAAATCAGCTCAGCAGGAGTTTGCAAAACCGTTTAGGGAACAGATGCATTTTGAGCAAGTATCGAAGGCCATGCGCAGCGATATGGTAACAACTAAGATTGTGTTCTCCGGAATGGAATTAGCTACTGATCTTACATCAGACGTAACCTACGATATGAAAATCTTAGCTCCGGATGGAGAAGTTTACGACAATGCCGACCTGAAGGAATTAGAGGCCCGGAAGGGGAAGACACCGCACCGTTTCACCGTTTTTGATAATCGAGCAGGGATAAATTTACGTTTCGAACCAAAGGATAAGCTCGGCAAATACAAGATCGTTGCAGAAATAAAAGACAACATAGGGAAAAAGAAGGTGCCGCTTACAGGCGAAATTGAGCTTACCCAGTGACCGCTCGCGGTGCTCCACCTGCATCTGTAAACGGAGAGGGAGTAATCGGCCAACAGGTGCCGCTCAATCGACAAAACCGACTGACCGAAACCGAGAGGTCAATTCTTCGTGTTGCCAGGAGGTCAATCCCGGATGTCGTCTGATACCTGCTGGGTGAAGTGCTCTATATCAGTCGGTAAACCGACCCAGCGATGCATTGGCTGCTGCCTTAAGACACGTGACGGCCTTCTCCGAAGGTTCTGTTAAGCGGGTCGCCAGTACATTGGCTGGCACGTCCCTTATGGAGGCCCGAAATGCGCGCGGTTGTTACAACTTTCAAAGCGAGAGATGCTGCTGCGGGTGTCGAGGTGCTCAGCCAAATACCGGGCGGCGCTGATCTCTTGGCTTGGTTCGGCGGGTGTCTGCCGTCGTTCCATGATGCGGAGGTACTTGGCCTCGAACTGGATCGAGAGGGTGCGACCTGCCGAATAAGGGCGCACACATGGGAGATGTCCCAAGAGGTCGACGAAGCCGGTTACTTTGTAACTTCCCGGCATGTGGTGGTGTCGTTCGAACTCGGTGGCGTTACAGAGCTGAGCCTGGAAGGCTTCAACCATCAGAACGTCATTCTCGGCCTCTTCATCGAGCGCTCCGATGACGGCTTCCGCATCGAGCTTGAACCGTGCTTTGGGCTCTCGGGAGCCATCACGGCAAAGACGGTGCGGGTCGCACTTGAGCCCGGAGTACCCCACGGCACCCGGATCGCGACCAGGTCGTCGGCCCGTCCGCTGACTACGCAAGACCTCGTCGATCTGACCGAAGCTCGTGAACACGACCTTGCCCAGCCCGGAACTATCGCCCCATCTCGTGCAAACCACTAGCCCTGCACACAGATTGGTTTCCCCGAGGCGGTCGGGCGACAGAGCGCCACTGAATGGCTTCGACGCCGTGGCATCGTGCGGATCGCGAGCAAGCCCTTGGGCGACTCGCGCTCGCGCTCCCACTGAGTTGCAACCGGGGGGCGACCGCCGCCGCGACGCCGATCCCGCCACCGCGGTTGGTCGCGGCGAAGGCTTCGACGAGGAAGGCGAGGTTGCCTTGGTCGACACGGTCGCCTAGGTTAAAAGCGCCCCACCGCGGTACGGCGGGGACCATGACAAACGGGCGTCTTCCTCAAAGCCCGACAGTCGGGAGGAAATTCGATGACGACAGCCGAAATCACGGCGGGTGGGCTTTCCGAAACCGAGCATCGCGCGCATTTGCGCCGCGCCATGATCGCCAGCACGGTCGGCACGACGATCGAGTGGTACGACTTCCTGCTCTACGGCCAGGTGACTGCGCTGGTCTTCGGCGAACTCTTCTTCCCCAAATCCGATCCATTGGTCGGCGTACTCCAGGCGTTCGCCGTTTTTTCATCGGCTTCGTCGGCCGGCCGATCGGTGCGGCGATATTCGGCCACTGGGGCGATCGGATCGGTCGCAAGGCGACCTTGATTGCGACCTTGATTGCGACCTTGCTGGTGTCCGGCATCGCAACCGTTGCCGTAGGTCTCGTCCCGACCTACGCCAGCATCGGCATCTGGGGCGCCGTTCAGCTGACCGTCATTCGCCTGATCCAAGGCATCGGGGTCGGGGGCGAATGGGGCGGCTCGGTGCTGGTGGCGATGGAATGGGCGCGAACCAACAAGCATCGCGGCTTTGTCGCCTCTTGGCCGCAATTTGGGGCCCCGGCCGGGTTCTTCCTGGCCAATCTGGCGGTGCTCGTCTTTAGCTGGCTTTCCGGGAACCAGTTCCTGGTGTGGGGCTGGCGAATCCCGTTCCTGATCAGCATCGGCATGGTCGGGGTAGGGTTGTGGATCCGGCTCGGCATCCTCGAAACGCCGGTTTTCCAGAAAGTAATCGAAGAAGAGCGCGTCGAACGCGTGCCGGTGCTCGAAGTATTCAAGCGCCAGCCCAAGCAGGTCGCACTGACTGCGCTCTTGCAGCTGCCCGAGCAGGCGCCGGGCTATATCTTTGGCGCTTTCGTCTTCACCTATGGCACAACGGTCCTGGGCGCCTCGCGGGATTTCCTGTTGATCGGTGTGCTCGTCTCAGCCGTCCTGGGCTTCCTCTGGGTCACGGTCGCCGGGCATCTGTCGGACCGCATTGGCCGCAAGCGCATGTATATCGTCAGCTGCGTCTTCGTCGCCATATTCGGCTTCATCTACTTTGCCATGCTGGATACGAAAGTGCCGGCATTGATCTTTATCGCCGTGGCATTATCGGGGCTGCCGATCATGACGATGTACGGTCCCGAGGCTGCTCTGATCGCCGAATCTTTCTCCCCCCGGCTGCGCTACAGCGGCGCCTCGCTCGGCTACCAGCTCGCCTCGATCATCGCCGGCGGACCCTCGCCGTTCATCGCGGCGGCGCTGTTTGCCGCCTTCGCTTCGAGCCTGCCGATCGCTCTCTATATCCTCGGTTGCGCCGTTATCGGCATCGTCGCGACGGCGCTCCTCACGGACTACACCAACAAAGACATCTCGGAAGAATACGACAGAATCCAGCCTGCTCGGGCAGCAGCCAATTAGACATGTACCATAATCCAAAGAGGACTTCCCGTGCCGCGCCAGGTGCAGTGATCGTCCGGGCTGGAGGTATTGCATGACTACAACCGAAATCATGGCTGCGGGAGCGATTTCAGAGTCCGAACACGGCCGACAGCTGCGACGCGCCATTATCGCCAGCACTGTCGGCACGACGATCGAGTGGTACGACTTCCTGCTCTACAGCGTCGTCACCGGTCTGGTCTTCGGTAAGCTCTTCTTTCCCGAGTCAGACCCATTGGTCGGCGTGCTGCAAGCCTTTGCTGTTTATACGGTAGGCTTTATCGCCCGCCCGATAGGAGCGGCGATCTTCGGCCATTACGGCGACCGCATCGGCCGTAAGGCGGCGCTGATCGCGACATTGCTGATCACCGGCATTGCGACCTTTGTCGTGGGCCTTGTCCCGGGTTATGGAACGATCGGCATCTGGGGTGCCGTGATCCTGACGATCATCCGCTTTATCCAGGGAATCGGAGTCGGCGGCGAATGGGGCGGCTCGGTGCTGCTCGCGATGGAATGGGCGCGCACGAACAAGCATCGCGGCTTCATCGCCTCGTGGCCGCAATTCGGCGGGCCGGCAGGGTTGCTGCTGGCGAATTTGGCGGTGCTGGTGTTCAGCACGATTTCCGGCGACCAGTTTCTGGTCTGGGGGTGGCGCATCCCGTTCCTTCTCAGCATCGTCATGGTCGGGGTCGGGCTTTATATCCGACTAGGCATCCTCGAGACGCCTACCTTCAGGCGTCTCGTCGCGGAGGATCGGATCGAACGGGCGCCGGCTCTCGAGGTGCTCAAGCGCCAACCCAAACAGGTCATCCTGGCGGCGCTCGTACGCATGGCCGAGCAGGCCCCAGCTTACATCTATCTCGCCTTTGTCTTTGCCTACGGGACGCAGGTGCTGCACACCTCGCGCGATTTTCTGCTGACGGCGCTGATTGCCGCGGGGCTGGTTTCGTTTGTCACGATCCCGCTTGCCGGGCATTTGTCGGATCGGTTCGGCCGCAAGCGCATATATCTGATCGGCTCCGTCGCCACCGGGATATTCGGCTTCATCTACTTCGCGATGCTGAACACCGTCGTGCCCGGCTGGATGTTTCTCGCGATCGTGCTGTCCTTTGTCCCACACGACCTGATGTATGGTCCGCAGGCGGCGTTGATCGCCGAATGCTTTACTGCCCGGCTGCGCTACAGCGGCTCCTCGATCGGCTATCAGCTCGCCTCGGTGATTGCTGGAGGGCCGGCTCCGCTGATCGCGACGGCGCTGCTCGCCGCGACCGGATCAGGCTATGCGATCGCCGTCTACATCCTGTTCTGCGCGGTCGTCAGCATCATCGCAACGGTGTTGATGCCCGATTACACCAACCGCGATATTTCACAGGAGCACGTCTAGCCGCCTGTTCCCTTTGGCGCCGCGACGGGTAACATCGACGTCCAACGGTGCCGAGGCCCGCAGCGGGCGCGCCACTCGGGAGCAAACAGAATGACGACCGCCGAAATCGCTCGACCATCGCGCGTAATTACGGCGTGCGAGATCGCCAGCACGATCGCCGCGACGATCGAGTGGTACGATTTCCTGCTTTACGGCCAGGTCACGGGGCTGGTCTTCGGCAAGCTCTTCTTTCCTCAATCCGACCCCCTTGGGGCCGCCAGGGTCGGTCACGATCGGCGAGATTGCCCGGGTTGACCTATCTGCGGGCGAACGGACTGCCGCTCGGAGTCGATCGCTGGCAGGTCGGCACGAAGCCGACCGCGAAGGTCGCAAGCCCGGTCAGCAGCAAAGTTGCGATCAGCGCTGCCTTGCGGCCGATGCGATCGCCGTAGTGCCGAAAATCGCCGCGCCTATCGGACGCACAACAAAGCCGACGGCATAGACGGCGAACGACTGCAGCAAGCCGACCAGATGCTCGCCGCGATCCTCGACCCGGCGGATCATCGGTGCCGCCAAAAGCTCAGCACAATATTGGATCGCCATGCGGGGTGTGTAGTCATAACGACGCCTTGCTCGCTCGCTGCTTACGAGCGTAGCGAGCGTCTCGGCCATGATCTCTGCTGACAGGTAGAGCTCAACGGAGCCTTCTTTGGCAAGCCGGAGGAGTTCACTTGAAACTCCTCGAGCATTGTCTCGGCTCAGAAATGCGCTGACGAGCAGGTTGGTGTCAAATACGGCCCTGATCATTGTGCTGCCGGGCACGCCGGGCTCGTCGGACGGCCTTCACCTCGTCAACGATCATCTCTTCGATTTTCTCGGCCGTCATCTCGGGTTGCCCCGGGCGGAGGCGCACTTGGTCGATGATCGAGAAGATGCGCTCCCATGCATGTTCACGCGCCTCGCCCGAGACCGGGTGCAAGATCACACTTCCGGGAAGGATATGCGCCTCGAGCTCGTCGCCGTCGTGGAGGTCGAGCTTTTCCCGAATTTCATCCGACAGCGGGATTGTCAGCTTGCCGTCACGTATTTCTGCTTTTGGCATCGTTTTGCTCGTGCGCTGTCATAGGTGGTAATGGAACGCAGCAGGGGTTAGCCGACAATCAGCGGATTGCAGATTTGAAAGGGGCTGAAAGGGCCGGCCGATTAAGCGCGAGCCGCGACCGCCCGCCTCTCGTTTAGCGCGTCGGTCAGGCCGCCCGCGTTATACGACCGAGTGCCACGCCATCAAAGTGCAGTTGAAATTCGGGATCCTCGCCGGGTCGCGTGATCTAGCAAGCAAAGACCGCGTTGATACGAGAGGTCGTTATCGCCGAATAGGTATCGACACACAGCCATTCGGGATCGTCTTTCGAGCGACCGATTTTGCGTCCATCGGCCTTGGTGTACGCTTTACGCGATTGCCGCGCACTGCCGACGCCACTTCCGTAAATGTCTGCATGACGGCGCGAACGCGGTCCTGGTTCCATCGGACAGAGCGAAACTTGCGCCGCGTAGCAATCCTGCGACGAGTCCTTCCGGCAGCATTGCATGCACCATGCGGTCGCGTGCGAGATCGAGCGCAGTATTGCCGCCCCAAGAGGGTCGGGTTCGCTGTCGGTTATCTCAAGGTCCCCGAAGCCAACACCCTAGGCGCCCGTAACTGCAAGGGTCTCGCGACCCTCCCGCGTGCTCATGGTCGCACGCCTCGGCCGGTCGCGTCTGATCGATAACTTTCCAATAGAACATGGTGGAGATTAATATCACTAGTGTACCTTGTATTTATTGCTCAGCGTCTTCAACTGCTTCTCTTCGAGTCCCACCCCTCCCCGCTCGCGGGGCTACGGTATTCAAATATCTCCTATCTCCTTCATTCGGTCATTCGCGCGAAAAGACGCTGTGAAGGAATTGTCGAGATGAACCCAGCACCTCTGACACCATCATTTCGCGCAAGCGCCGCGCAAGCGGGAATCCTGAGATTGCAGTAGCTTGCGCTGAGCCCCGCTTTCGCGGGGGCGACGACTTGGCGGGCCGGCGGCATTTCCTCGCACGCTCGAAAAGCGGGGATCTAGCCCGCAATAAAAAGGTGAAGACGCGTTGATCGGGAAACTGTGCATCCACCGAACTCGACAACTCTCCTCAAGCCGAGTAAACGGCCATCTCAGTAACAATGCGTAGGGCTTCCTTTTTAGTAAGATATGAAATTGGTTGACTGCCATTACCAGTGCTGCGCGCCTTCGAAGACTCGACGCCTAGGCGTTGAAAACCATCTGTTTCCGCTTGCCCTGTTCTGTGGCGAGATCGAGTACGGAAATCACATCGTCGGGACGGGTCGGTGTCACGGCTGTGCTGCCGCCTCGCGCGCCTTCCGTATCGCCGCCATGACCCGGCGCGGGGTGATCGGGGTCTCGTTGACCTCGGCGCCGATGCTGGCGAGCGCGTCGCGCACGGCGTTGGCAATCGCCGCCGGCGGGGCGACCGCACCGCCCTCGCCCATGCCCTTCATGCCGTATTCGGTCGCTGCGGCGGGGGTGTGCAGATGGCCGATCTTGATCGCGGGCAATTCGGCGGCACCCGGCACAAGGTAGTCGGCCAAGGTGCCGGTGAGCGGCTGTCCCGCCTCGTCATAGGGGATCTCTTCGTAGAGTGCCGTGCCAATGCCCTGCACGACGCCGCCGCGGATTTGGCCCTCGACGATCATCGGGTTGACCATCGTGCCGCAATCCTCGGCGACCGCAAAGTCGAGGAGATCGATAAAGCCGGTCTCAGGATCGACCGCGACGACCGCACCATGCGTCGCATAGGAAAACACACCGGTGCCGATCGCCGGCTCATAGGTCGCCGTTGCATCGAGCAACGGGTCGACGCCGGGCGGCAATCCGTCCATCCGCAGATGGGCGACTAGGGCGATCTCGGCAATCGATACCGAGCCCTGCGGCCCCAATACCGCACCTTCGGCACAGCGCACTTGTGCGGGATCACATTGCAACAGATGCGCGCCGATGCGACAAAGCTTGTCGCGCAACATGCGGCTCGCACGCGCCACGGCACCGCCCGACATCACCATGCTGCGCGAGGCGAAGGTGCCAAACCCAAATGCCGTGCTCTCGGTGTCGCCGTGGCGCACCGAGATCCGCGCCGGGTCGATGCCGAGCTCGTGCGCGGCGATCTGTGACAATGTCGTCTCGAGCCCCTGGCCGTGCGACTGGATGCCGACCATCAGCACCACGCTGCCATCGGGCAGAATTCGCGCGGTGCAGCTCTCGAACCCGGGAATGATCGCCGCACCCCTAGCGACGAATTCCGCAGCACCATGCGCGGTCTGCTCAGCAAAGGCGGCAAAGCCGATGCCGACGAGCCGCCCGTCGGGCTCACCCTTCTGCTGGCGCGCGCGGATGCCGGGCAAGTCCAATAGCTCGGCGCAGAGACGCACGCTCTCTTTATAATCACCATTGTCCAGCCGCATGCCGCCGACCGTGGTGAATGGCATCTCTTCGGACCGCACCATGTTTTCCGCCCGCACCTCGACGGGGTCGCGCCCGACCGCTCGAGCGACCTCGTCGACGATCCGCTCGATCGCAAAGCACGCCCCCGGACGGCCGACCCCGCGATAGGGACCGAGCGGCGCCTTGTTGGTCGCCACCGTGTAGTGCCTCGCCCGGTAATTGGCGATCGTGTACGGCCCCGGCAGGTTACGCGCCGCCATCGCCGCTTCCTGGTAGGGCCCCTGCGGCCACAGCCCATAGGCACCGGCATCGACGACGATCTCGGCGTCGACCCCGAGAATGCGGCCCTGCCGATCGGCATAGGCAGTGACCTTGTAGTGGTGATCGCGAGTGTGCGCCGCCGTCAACAGATGCTCGCCGCGGTCCTCGACCCAGCGCACCGGGTGATCGAGCTGCAACGCCAGCGCCGCCAAAATGATTTCTTCCGGGTAGAGCCGTGCCTTGGGCCCGAAGCCGCCGCCGACATCGGGAGCAACCACCCGGATGCAGCGCGCCTCGATGTCGAGGAACTCGCCGAGTGCGACGCGCAAGGTATGCGGCGTCTGGGTCGAGGCATAGACCACGACCTCGTCGAGCCGGTGGTCGCGATATGCGAGCACGGCCCGGCCTTCGAGCGGCGCACCCGACTGCCGCTGCATGCGGAACTGGCGGGTGACCGTGATTTCCGCCGCGCGCGCCGCGGCTTCGATGTCGCCGCCTTCGACCACGCGCTCGACATAGAGGTTGTCGCCCCACTGCTCGTGGATCAAGTGGCGGCTGCCGTGCATGTCGCGCGGCGCATCGACCACCGCATCGAGCACCTCGAAATCAACGGCGACCGCATTGGCGAGGTCTTCCGCCTCGCCGCGCGACGGCGCGATGCAGGCGGCAATCGCCTCGCCGACATAGCGCGCCTTGTCGGTGGCAAGCGGCGGCCAAGCCGGCGCTTTGGTCCCCGTCGCATGCGAGGTGATGCGGATCGGTTTGATGCGCGGCAGATCGGGTGCGGTAAAGACGCGGCCGCGCAGTTCGGGCGCAACCGCGATCGATCGGATGCGGGCATGGGCATGGGGGCTGCGGACAAAGGCCACATCCATCGTGCCGGGCAATTTGATGTCCGGGACGAACTGGCCACGCCCGTGGAGATGCCGGTCGTCTTCCTTGCGCAATAGGGACGCGCCGACACCGTATTGGTCATTGGGCATTTGGCGCCTCCTTGGCGATCTCGTTCGCGGCCTCGGCGATGGCGGTGACAATATTGGTATAGCCGGTGCAGCGGCAGATGTTCCCGGCGAGGCCGTCGCGGATCTCGCGCTCCGAGCCGGCACGCTGGCGCAGGATCAGGTCGCGGGCGGTGATCAGCATCGCCGGCGTGCAATACCCGCATTGCAGCGCATGGCGCTGATGAAAGGTCCGGCGCAATGCCGCGATGACCGGGTCGCCGGCAAAGCCTTCGATAGTCTCGACCGCGCGCTCGTCGCAGGCGACCGCGAGTGTCAGGCACGAGCGCGCCGGCTCGCCGTCGACAAGGACCGTGCAGGCGCCGCACACACCGTGCTCGCAGCCGAGATGGGTTCCGGTCAAATTGCGCCGTTCCCGCAGAAAATCGGCCAGCGACAGGCGCGGCGGCACGTCATCGGCAACCTCGCCGCCGTTGATGCGGACACGGATCGCGGTCATACCAGCACCTGCTGAACGGCGCGCACTGCGGCGACGGTGTGAAGGTTGCGCTGGAACTCGTCGAAGTGCCGGTCCGATGCGTGATCGAGATCGCTGCCGATGGTGCCGCGCAGCGCGTCGGGGTCGCGCGGGGCCTCGGCGACCAAGCGTGACGTGTTGGCGAGCACCAGCGGTGCACCATTTGCGGCACCGCAGACGACGCGCCAATATCCGCGCCGGGGATCGGCGACGACGACCGCCAGCGCATTGGCAAACTCGCCCGATTTGCGGCAGAGCTTCACGTAGCCGCAGCGAGTCTCCGCGGACAGCTTGGGGACGCGCGCGCTCTCGATGATTTCGTTTTCAGCGAGCTTTGTCTGAAAGATCCCGGTGGTGAACTCGGTGCATTTGAGCTCACGCCGCCCACTCGAGCCGTAGAGGATTACCTCGGCGTCGAGCGCGGAGAGAACCGCGGGCCACTCGGCCGCGGGGTCGGCGAGGGCGAGGCTGCCGCCGATTGTGCCGCGAGTGCGGATCGCTCGGTAGGCTAGGGTCGCGGCGACCCGCGGCATCAGGCCATGCGACGGATCGGCAACGCGCCCGTCCTCGATCGCGGCGTGGGTGACGCAAGCACCGAGGGTCACGGCATCGTCATGATCCGCGGCCGTGAGAAGCTCCGGCAGACGTGCGATGTCAATCAGCAACCCGGGCGAGGCGAGCCGCAAATTCATCATCGCCAGCAGAGACTGGCCGCCGGCAATCACGCGCCCCTCGGCGCCGGCATTTGCCAAAAGGTCGAGAGCCTCGGTCAGGCTGCGCGGTCTGATGTAATCGACGGGCGGGGCTTTCATCTTCGCGTAAGCTCGGCGGTCTTCCACGGGTCGGGCACAGACATCGCGAAGTGACGCAGCTTTCCCACCGATTCCTCCGTCAATTTGCCCCAGCCGACGACTGCAGCATCCGCCCTCGGCGCTGTCAATCGATAAGCGATCGGTCGATAAGTGATCAGTCGGGGGGCGCTCAATTGCTGCCATAAAACGGACTGGCGGCGATGGCGTCGCGAGCGGCGTCGGCCGGCATCAGGCGCACGTAAAAGGTGTCGCAACCGCCCCAGGGCAGGCAATCCTCGGCAAGCCAGCTTCGTAGAGAGAGGATCTTGGCATAGGCCTCTTGGCCGGCGGCGAGATCGACGTCCGCGAACTGGTTGACATCGCGGCCGGCGCTGTCGACGGTGACGGAGTAACGAGCCGGCGCCACGTCGCGGTAAAAGGCCCCGCCCGGCTCCGATATTCCTGAGACTTGCTCGTTCAACCTGACATACGGGCGCGCCAAGGTTTCATGTGGCTCATAATCCCGGTAGAACCACAGCCGAGCCACCCCGGAGGGGATCGGCGGGAGCACCACTGAGCCTGTCGTCGGCAGCTGAGTGCAACTCGTCGCAATCAACAAGAAGACGGTCGCGGCACCGCGCCACCGATGGACCTGGACAGCAACGCTCTCGGGCATTCGTCCCTCGGCGGAACGACTAGCTGCCGCCGTAGAAGGGGCGGCGGGCGGCATCGGCTCGGGCGGCTTCGGCCGGGATCACCCGCGTGTAAAAGTTCTCGACGTCGCTGCCTCCGACCTCGCCGCCTACCCACTGCCCCTGAGACAGAACCTTGACATATGCCTCCTGCCCTGCGGCGAGGTCGAGATCCGCAAACTGATTGGCATAGGTGTTGAGATAGCTGTCGACCGTCACCGCGTAGTGTCCCGGCGCGACATCGCGATAAAAGACCCCGTTGGGTTCCGATATCCCGGCAATTTGACCGTTTAGCCTGAGATACGGGCGCTCTTGAGGCTCGCGCGGCCCGCCATCCCGGTAGAACCACAGCCGTGCTGCGCCGGCCGGGACTGGTGGGATTGCCACTGACCTGGTTGGCGGCAGCTGAGAGCAATGCGCCGCGACCAGCAAGAAGGCGGTCGCGGCGCCGCGCCACCGGTGTGCGATGCCGATCTCTGGCATTCGCAGTCTCGCGCGAAGGATCAGCCGGTGCCGTAAAACGGAGTGACGGCGATGGCGGCCTGAGCGACCTCAGCCGGGACGAGCTGAGTAAAAAAGAGGGCGCGGGTGCCGACGCCGACTTCCCCGCCCACTCTTTCGCGCATCGACAAGACTTTAATAAAGGCCTCCTGTCCGGCGCCGAGATCGAGTTGCGCAAATTGATTCGGATAGGGGACGCCGTAGCTGTCCACGGAAACCGTATAGTGTCCAGGCGGCACATCGCGATAAAAGGCGCCGTTCGGCTCGGAAATTCCGGCCACTTGGCCATTGAGCCTGAGATAGGGACGATCCTGGCTCTCGTAAGGCCCCTCATTCCGGTAGATCCAGATCCGGGCACCACCAGCCGGTATGGGCGGGATCACGGCCGAACTCGTCGGCGGCACCTGGCTGCAGCTCGTCAGAAGCAAAAGGAGGCTCGCCGCGCACCGGTGCAACCAACGTGGTGGGACGCCAGGGCTCTTGGACACGGCTCGCCTCCTCCGGTGATACTTATGCGATCTCTGACGCTCTATGATTATTCCCGATCACCATGAAGCGCGAAATCCCGAGTTTGCACCCACTCCGGCCTACCCTCCCTGCGCTCGCCCGGCTGATCGGACTGATCCTGGCCGTCATGCAAGGGCACCCGTCACTCGGGGCGGACCTGCGAAAGACCGAGGGTGGCGCGGCGGCACAACCGAACTTTAAGTGCGACAACGCGCCGACTGCGATCGACCGGCTGATTTGCTTGGAGCTGTCGCTTGCTGCTCTAGATGCCGCCATCGGCCCAGCCCTCCAGGACTATCTGGACCGGGCGGCGCGTCCCGCCGATCGCGACGCGCGAACTGCCGAACAGCGCGTCTGGCTCGACGGGCGCGCGATAGCGTGCCCCGCGGCGTCTCGGCCCCAGCCGGACACAACATCCGAGGGGGCCGAGACCGAGAGCGCGGCTGCGTGCCTGTCGCGGATCTACGAGCAGCGACTAGCGGTGTTGCGCTACGAGCGCAACGCTGCGGCCTGGCCGCGTATCCGATTTCGCCCGACCATCGTCGAAGGTGCGGGCACCAAGCTGTGCGAGGATCTCGAACGCGATCTCGTGGCGAGCTTTCTCGGCCGCGGGCTGTTCGTGAACCCGCTCGGCGAGCGCGAGATCGGCTTCGTGCCGGTACCCGGCCTCGGCGACGACCCGGCGGTGCGGCGCGCCGATATCGACCCCTACAATTTGGGCAAGCCGTTCCCGGTCCTGCAATGGATCGCGGACAATGGCGGAGCGCGTCTGCCCACCGCCGAGTACCGCGCCTTCGACTCGCCGAAGGAATTGCTGAGCGCGATCGGTCGCGGCGTCGAACCGCTGGCGCACAGCGTGCGCGAGGCCGCCCATCCGGTCATCGATATCGATCGGCTGCCCCAGCCGGACCCGACGAAGCCGCAAACCCGGCCGCGGGCAGCCTTTGCCCGCTCCTCGATCCTGTCGATCGACGAGATGCCGCGGTTTTTTCGGTACGAGGACCAGGTCTATCTCGCGGGCCCGATGCAGCCGGTGCCCGGCAAACCCGGAGATCTCGGGATCTACCGCCTCTACGGACCGGCGCGGCTGCACCGCGTGTGTCTGTTTGACGCGCACATGCCGATGGCTCATTTGCCCGACCCTGCGCTGGCGCTGCGCGAGATCGAGACATTCGAGCGCGCTACGGGACCCCTGCTGCCCACAGGCAGGCCGTGCGCCGGCGTCGGTGACGAGGCGCGCACGCTCGGCGACCATGCGGCTTGGCGGCCCTGGGCTCTCGACCGGCGCCGGCCGATGCCGGGCGGTTTCAGCGGCGAGCAACTCGCCCTCTACATGCGTAATCGCGCCCTGACCGGGCCGGAGAAAGCGCGGCAATATCGTGCCTATATCGCGGCGCGGGCCGCCGCGATCGAGGCGCTGGTGCCGTTTTATCGCGACGAGTTCGGCCGCACGCCGCTGGAAGCCAAGCGGTTTGCCGCGCTCTACCTCGATCGCAAGATTTCCGACGGTTTCGAACTGGACCCCGACGACGAAGCGGCCGCGGCTCTCTTTGCTGCGGACTATGCCGAGAAGCATGATGCACAACAGGCCGCATTGAGCGGCGACACCGCAGCCTTGCGCGACGCGCTCGGCCCCGAGCCGAAGGCGGTTGCCAGGGGAGTAACAGGCGATCTGGACGAGCCGCTGGTCAGCGATACACTCGAGCATCCCGAGACGTTGCGCGCCGTGCTCGAACTCGGTCTCGATCCGAACGAGGTCGGCGCCTCGGGGCGCACACCGTTGATGGTGGCAGCGCGGCTCGATCTGGTCGAGGCCGCCGGTATTTTACTCGCGCACGGGGCCGCTCTCGACACCCGAGCCAAAGATGCCGTCGCACAGACCGACAGCACCGGCGACCCACTGTGCATGACCGGAGACAAGGCCGCCGGCGACACTCCGGGACGGACCGCGTTATCCTATACCGCCGAGCTGGGATCGCCCGAGATGGTGCGCCTGTTGCTCGATCGTGGCGCCGATCCGGCGAGCCCCGACAGCGCCGGCCGGCGCCCGGCGGATTATGTCAAGAACCGTACCGGCGACGCGCCCCAATCCGCCAAGATCGCCGCGATGCTGAAATGACGAGATCGCGCCTCAGCGGGGCGAGAACCGGTCCAAGTGTGGCCGGGCCTCGGGCAGTTGGTTTTGCGACGCCGCGGCCTTCTCCAGGATGCGCCTGATGCGCTCGGCCGGAAAGCCGAGCTGGAGCAGGGCGACGCCGCGGTCGAACGCTTCGCTGTAGCGGGCGATCAACTCGCCGTGAAACCGGAAGCAGCTGATCCCCTCGAACAGGACAGCACGTCCCATGCTTTCCGGCAGCCGCGAGGCGTAGCTGAAGCGAAAGCGAGCGTAACCGATGGCGCCGTCACTTACCGGATCCATGAATTCCCAGAAATAGCTGCTTCCGGTGTCGTGGAAACGCTGCAGCATGGCGGAGATCGCGGCTCGACCGGTATGGGATCCGAAAAACCCGTCTTCATAGACGCCGTCCTCGGTGAACAACATCGCCAGACGCTGTCCGTGATTGCTCCCGACCGCGTCGGCGAAAGTCGTCAAGAGCGCTGCGAAAGAGTTGGAAGCTGGCGCGGGCGTCGTCATCGATCAACCTCAAATCACCTCGCCCCGCTTGCGGGGAGAGGTCGGAATCTGCGCGTCTCCGCGCGGATGCCGGGTGAGACTCCCAGCACGCCGGCGCGCGCCACCATAAATGAAAAAAGGGACGAGGTGCGCACGCAATGATGGTAGCCCCATTGTATATAAACGATTTTTGCCCCCGTTTTCATGGCAGGGGCAGGCCCCTCACCCCGACCCTCTCCCCGCGAGCGGGGCGAGGGAGGCGCACATTAATCGAAATACTGGATGTTCGGCTCCCACGGCTCCGTTTTCATCGCGGCGAGGCGCGTTCGGCAATCCCCTATATGGATCTCGAGCTTGTGGCCGTCCGGATCGAGAAAATAGAGCGAGGCACCCTCGCTCTCGTTGTCTTTCCACATCGTTGCCCCCGAGGTTCGTATCCGCTCCGCGGCGTCATTGAACTCGGCCTCGCGCACGCTGAAAGCAATGTGCGAATATTCGGGCAGCGCGGAAGGCCGCGTCCGCTCGTCCAGGGCGAGACAGAGCCACAGATCGCCGACGAGCAAATAAGCGCCTTTGCTCCATCGCGCCAGCGGCCTCGATCCCAGTGTCTCCACATAGAAACGATACGATCGATCGACGTCGCGCACGGCAAGCGTGATGTGATTGACCCCGGTGATCATATCGTGGACGGCGCGGTCTGGCGTTCGAAGGCCCGCATAAACGTGGCGACAGCGCCTTCGACGGCGGCGCTGATCCCCCGCTGATCGGCGTCCGCTGCGAGGCGCAGCACGTGGCGAAGCTGAATGTCGCCTCGGACTAGCGAGACGAATTGCTCGGCGGCAAGCCAGGTATCCGAAAGGGCGAGCGTGCCCGATGCGCTCGCACTCCTGAGGAAGGCCTCTATCTGGACACGTTGACGTTCGGGTCCGGCGCGCCAAAACACCTCGCCGAGGCTCGGGAACCGGGTAACTTCGCCCAGGATGATCCGGTACAAGGCAATCGAGTCCGGAGAAAGCAGGAGCTCGAGAAAGCGGCGGCCCAAAACCGTTAGCGAAGCGCGGACGTCGCGGGCGTCGAGCTCGCCCGCCGAGAAGCGGGCGAAGTAGAGCTCGCACTCGCGGCCGATCACCGCGCCAAAGAGCTCTTCCTTGCCGGCGAAGTGGGCGTAGACGGTGGCTTTCGACACGCCTGCCTCGCGCGCGATCGTGTCCATGCTGACCGCCCCGAAACCGGCGGCGAGAAAGGTTCGCTTCGCCGCGGCGAGGATGCTCTCCGCCTTGCTGCCCGGCGGGGCTTCTTTGAGGTCGATGTTCGCCATCGCGCGTACTGGCCTCCCAGCCCACGGCTCCAACCCCCTTTAGGCAACGAACGCGGGCTTGACATCATTTAGCGGAGCTTCCATTTTGGCGCAAGGGTGAACTAAACGGTTTAGTTCAACCCAAATGGGTGGAAACGCTTGCGCAAGGTGCTGTTCATAATCCTGCCGATGGTAGTGCTCGCCCTGGGTGCGAGCGGCGGCTGGTACTGGTGGAACGTCCTGCGCTTCCTGCAGTCGACGGACGATGCCTATGTCCAGAGCGACATCTCGCTGATCAGCCCGAAGGTCGAGGGTTATATCAAGGAGGTACGGGTCGCCGACAATCAGGAGGTCGCCGAGGGGGACGTGCTGTTTGTCATCGACGATCGCGACTTCGCCGCCAAGGTCGCCCAGGCTGAGGCGGCAGTCACGACCGAGGAAGCGATGGTCGTGACCTATGGGAGCCGGCTCGACTTGCAGCGGGCGATGATCGAAGAGGCGCAGGCCACGCTGGATTCCGCCGAGGCCGATCTGTCCCGGGCGCAGCGGGACTACACGCGCTACAGCGCGCTGATGTCGACCGATTTCGCCAGCCGGCAACGTTTCGAGCAGGCCGAAGCCGATTCGCGCAAGGCCGAGGCGGCGGTCGCCAAGAGCCGGGCCGGGCTGGCCGCCGCGCAGAATCAGCTCGCCGTGCTGCGCTCGCAACGACACGAGGAAGAGAGCAGACGGCAGCAGGCCCGCGCCACCCTGCAGCTCGCCCGCAACGATCTCGACAACACGGTGATCCGTGCGCCGATTTCCGGGGTCGCCGGCAATCGCGCCGGCCAGGTCGGTCAGTACGTCAAAGCCGGAACGCAACTGTTATCGCTGGTGCCCTTGTCGCGCGTTTACGTCACGGCGAACTTCAAGGAAACCCAGCTGACCCATATGCGGCCGGGGGAGCTCGCCGAAGTGTCGGTCGACGCCTATCCGGATCGGACCCTTGAGGGCCGCATCGAGAGCTTCGCGCCGGCGAGCGGCGCCCAATTCAGCCTGTTGCCGCCGGACAACGCCACCGGGAATTTCACCAAGATAGTGCAGCGCGTGCCGGTACGGATCGCGCTCCCGGCAAACAGTCCGCTCACCGGGCGCTTGCGTCCAGGGCTCTCGGTCACCGTGACGATCGACACCAGGGACAGTGGTGACGGCGATGGGCTGGTCGGCGCTGCACAGGCCAAGTCGCCGAACCCGGCCGCAGTGCAATGACTTGGACATTGACCGCGCCGCTGCGGCGGGCGCGGATTGCGCGGCGCGCTGAAGTCGCCGCACCCCCTAAACCGGCAGCGCTCCCGGCGCCGACCGCGAGCGTCGCGGGAGCACCCGCGCAATTGCCTACGTTGCGCGACTGGTTCGGCGTTCTCGCCATGGTCTTCGGCCTGTTCATGGCGATCATGGACGTGCAGATCGTGACTAGCTCGCTGACCCAGATCCAAGGAGGACTGTCGGCCAGCACCGACGAGATCAGCTGGGTGCAGACCGCCTATCTGATTGCCGACGTCATCATGGTGCCATTGTCGGGGACCCTCTCGCGACTGTTGTCGACCCGCGTGCTGTTCGTGACCGCCGCACTCGGCTTTACCGGGGCGAGTGCCTTGTGCGCCACGGCGACGAGCCTCGGCCAGATGATCGTCTTTCGCGCGATGCAGGGGTTCAGCGGCGGCGCCATGATGCCGTTGGTGTTTCCGGTCATTTATACGAAATTCCGAATGCCGCAGCTGGCGACGGTCATGGTGCTGATCTCGCTGATCCTGAACCTGTCGTCGACCATGGGACCGACGATCGGCGGCTATTTGACCGACACCTTCTCCTGGCATTGGCTGTTCCTGGTCAATATCGTGCCGGGCATTGCCGTTGCCGTCACCGTGTGGCTCTTGATCGACATCGACAAACCCGAGTGGTCGCTGTTGCGCCATTTCGATCTGACCGGGCTCGTGCTGATGGCGCTGTTTCTCGGCTGCATGCAATACGGGCTCCAGGAAGGCCCACGCTGGGATTGGTTTTCAGACAACACGATCCTGATGGCCGTCGTCGTGTCGAGCATCGCGTCTGCGTTTTTCTTTTGGCGCGTGCTGACCTATCACCAGCCGATCGTCGATCTGCGCGCCTTTACCAATCGCAACTTCACGCTCGGCTCGTTCTACACGTTCGTGGTCGGCACAGGCATGTACGGCACGACCTACTTGATACCGCTGTTTCTCGCCCAGGTCCGGGGCTTCAGCAGCCTGCAGATCGGCGAGACGGTCGTCGTCACCGGGCTCGCACAACTGGCGATGTCCCCGATCTCCCCGCTCCTGGCGCGCAAAATGGACCTGCGGCTGATGCTGAGCATCGGCATCGGGCTCTTTGCCGTGGCGATGTACCTGACGGCCGGCCTCACCAATCAGGCGGGCTTTGTCGAACTCTTCGTGCCGCAGGTTTTGCGCGGGATGGCATTGATGATGTGCTATATCCCGGCAAATCTGATCGCGCTCAGCAGCGTGCCGCAAGACAAGCTGAAAAATGCTGCCGGGCTCTACAATTTAACGCGCGATCTCGGCGGCGCGATCGCCCTGGCGACGATCGGCACGGTGATGAACAACCGGCTCCATTTCCATTGGAACCGGCTGATCGAGGACATCAACCCGGCACGCCCGGCGGTGCAGCATTACCTCGACATGCACTCGGGCCGGCTCGACGGGCTCATCCCGGGCGACACCGGCCGCGCCGCGGTCAAGCTGCTCGCCAATCTGGTGCAGCGCGAGGCGCTGGTGATGACCTACAACGACGCCCTCATGCTGCTCTGCAGCCTGTTCGTCGCCGCCCTCTTGCTGATACCGCTCATCCGCCGCCCGCGCGCGACCCCGGTCTCACCCGGGCATTGATGTTCGCGCCATCGCCGCAGCCGCAGCAAACGTCGAGTCAGCGCAACCCGGCCGGGGCAATCTGTAAGGCGTCACTTGACATGTGCGCAGGTGGCGCTTCACGTCAACGGCCGTGGTGCATCACCTTCGAGTGACTCGAAGGGACGGGCGTTGCGGGGCGATCTCGAGCAATACCATTGAGGAGCAGATCATGCATCCCACCTCCGGCCCCATAGTGAGGCGCGGCGCCGCAAGGGGTGCCCGAGAGGGGCGCCCCGAGTATCCCGCGCGACGCCCGTTGAAGCGTGCCCCGAGCCACCCCGGCGAACTGATGCGCGAGATCCTCGAGGATCACGTCAAGATGTCGATCGCCGAGGCCGCGCGCCGGATGAAGATCTCGCGCCCCGCCCTCTACGCCGTGCTCAACGGAACTTCGGCGGTCACCGCCGATATGGCGCTGCGCTTCACCCGGCTGACGGGCGGCACCCCCGATCTTTACCTGCAGATGCAGGCGGCTCGCGATTTGTGGCTCGCCGAGCAGCGGTTGCGCGACGAACTCGCCGAAATCGCCGCGACGGCGTGATCTCTTTTGGCCCGGGGGTTAACCCGCCGCAACCCAGTCGACGACACGTTCGCCTATCATGATCACCGTAGCGTGGGCGCCACCTGACCTGGGAATGCGCGGCATCACCGACGCATCAGCCACCCACAATCCGTGGACGCCCTTCACTCTGCAGTATTGGTCAACGACCGCCATCGGATCTGCATCCGGTCCCATCTTACAGGTCCCGGACACGTGCCTGGCTGACCCCACGGTGTGACGTATCCAGAGGTCCAAAGCGTCGTCGTTGTTCAGAATGTCATTAGCCGGGTGGATCCGGTGGTCGGCCACGTCTTTATACGCGTCGGATTCCAGCAGTTTCACCGCCATTCGCAGGCCCTCCCGCACCCGTCGAATATCGTTTGGATGCTGGAGGTAGCGATAGTTAAAGGACGGCTGGACATTGGGGTCGGCCGAGGCCAACCTGACGTATCCTGAGCCATCGGGCAACCCAAGCGTGCACGAGATCCGTGCCACCTTTTCAGGGGGAACGTCACCGCTCAGGTACTTGGTCCGCACACCACGGACGCGTTCCTCTCGTGCGTCGATGACGGGGGTGGTCCTTAGCACCATATCGTTGACGGCGCTCGACCCGGGGGCGGTGTAGTGCAGTGAAAAGTGCACCGCATCGCCGATGATGGCCAGCGAGCGAAACGCCGTCCTTGACCTTGAAGGTCGTCTGGGCGCTGAGGTGGTTCATCAGGTTCTGGCCGACGCCGGGGAGATGACGAACCGTGGGTATCCCAAATTCCCGCAGTTGGTCCTCGGGGCCAATGCCCGAGAGCATTAGCAGGTGGGGCGATCTGATCGCTCCAGCGCTCAGCACCACCCGGTCGGCTTCGACCTGGAACACCTTCCCGCCGCTTTCGGCTTCCACGCTTGCCATCCTCGATCGCGATTTTGCGGACGAACACCCCGCCCCGCACCGTCAGGTTCAGATAATGGCGGACCGGGCCAAGATGCGCCATCGCGGTGCTCACCCTCACGCCGTCCAGGTTGTTGGAAGGGGTCACGCCAAGGCCGGCGGGGTTTAGGCCATTCTTATCCTTCGTCGTGCCGAACCCCGCCTGCACACAGGCGGCATGGAACGCCTGTTGGATGGCAGGCCAGGGACCCGATTGGCGGCGCCTGACCGGCATCGGTCCGTCCGCCCCGTGGCAATAATTATCCTGAATGTCGAGATCACGCTCCGATTTGCGGAAATACGGCAGGACCTTGTCATACGACCATTCATCGTTGCCGAGAGCCGCCCAAGAGTCGAAATCCTCGGGAAATCCCCGTTGCATAGCCTGACCGTTGATCGACGACCCTCCGCCGATCACCTTGCCCTGGGCTACGTGGATCTCCCCTTGCTCCTCGGTGATGATGCCCCGCAAGGCCCAGTTGTGTTGTGAGTCCGGGGCTTCGGCAAAGCGTGTGTGGCCAAACTTGATATCCTCCGGAAGATTGACTGGATCCGGGTAATCCGGCCCGGCTTCCAGCAACAGCACGGAAGTATGCGCGTTTGCAGCCAATCGGCCGGCCAACACCGATCCGGCGCCTCCCCCGCCGACGATCACCACGTCGTATTTCATGGGCTCTCCTTCACCAGAATAGGCCACGACACGAGCCACAGCGCGGCGGCTCCGCGAGGCAGCGCCGCCCGCAGGCGGCGCTGCTTTGCCGGGGTTAGTCGGCGGCGGCGAGGGTCGGGGTTTGCACTGCGGCGAGCACGGCGGCGGCTTCTTTGGCGACCCGCGTGCCCTCGAAGAATTTCGGGTTCTGCGTGCCCCACAGCCGCACCGCGTTGGCGAAGGTGAAGTCGCGGAAATCGTCCGCGGTGATGTGGCCGTCCTCGACCAGCTCATAGGCCTCGGGCAACGGATCGCGCATGTCGATCACGTCGAAATGCCCGATATCGGAACTGAAGATCGCGTTGAGCTTTGCGCCGAACGGGTTGCCGCGGCCGAAAGCAGTGGCGTTCATCCGATCGTCGGCCTCGCAGCCGAAGTAGTAAGGTTTGGCATAAAGATCGACCCAGTCTTCCTTGCGGGTAATCTTGCAGGCCGAGAAATCGTCGACGTTCTCGATCCCGCCGGTCAGAAAAGCCTGTTCCGGGTCGGGCAGACCGCCGCGCTCGCTCAATGCCGCGGCGATGTCGTCATAGCCGTATTTCTCGACGAGGCTCATCAATTTAGCGCGGTCGAGCTTGTCGGGATGCATGCGCTCGAGCGCCTTGGCGCTGCGCCGCTCCCAATGCTCGATCAGGTCGCCGAACAATTGGCTGGCCCAGCCCACACCGCCTTCGAGAAACGCGAAGTGCAACTGGGGGAAGCGCCGGGTCACGCCGCCCAGGAAGATCGCCTTGGCGGTGGCATGCCCGGCCGCGGCGAAATGGCCGATGTGGTTGTAGGTGAAATTGGTTGGCGACAGGCGCAGACCCTGATTGCTGCTGGCGCTGTGGAAGGTGGGTGCTATGCCCAATTCCACGCACTTGGCCCAGACTGGGTCGTAGTCGTAGTCGCTGTCGATGCCGAGCGCGTCGTACCACACCGCGAAGCGCGCGGTGTCGGGGTCGTTGGCACTCACCGCCGGCACCTTTCGCGCCATGTTGCTGCCGAACATGCCGACCTTCGAGCCCAGTTGCTTGGTGACGAATTCGAGCTCGGCGATCGCTTCGTCGGGGGTGTGCATCGGGATGATCGCCGCCGGAGTCAGCCGGTCTCCGAGGCCGCTGAAATATTCGGACGAGACGACATTGTAGGCGCGGATCACAGCGCGGCGGGTGGCGTCGTCCTGTATGCGCGGAAAGCGTAGCCCGGCTGTCGGGTAGATGACGGCGAAATCGATGCCGAACTCGTCGAGGCGGTCGTAGAGCAGCTTCGGCATCATCGCGGTGGCGCGGTCGAGCGTGTTTTCCGCCTGGCGGGCCCAGAAGGCCTGCTGCCCGATGCGCTTCCTCCGCCGTTCGGCAACCGACATCGAGAGTGCCTCGCGCGTCCTCCCCATCGCCTTTAGAAAGCCGTCCGCGGCCAGATCGCCTCCGACCCTGCGCATCTTTTCGCTGAACACCGGATCGTATTCGACCCAATGGCCGTCGCCGTCGACGACCGGATGATCGAGTTTCGAATGGATCTGTTCAGGGCTCAGATGACCGTTGCCGCTCATGGCGTGCTCCAGAGAAGTGGCGATTGGACCGCGCAGCATCCTGGGCCCGCTATAACGAAGGGCGCCACGATGATTTGGTCGGCGAGGCCTGCACTGGACGCATGCATGACCCAAAAACCCCGACCGACGCACCCAGTTCGAGGATCGGAGCAGGCTGTAAAGCCGGGCACGTTGTGCTGCCAGGGGCGGCAAGAATTCCAATAGATGCCCCGAACCGCTCGCTTGCGCCGCTTGCGCGGTTCGGGCTAGCGGGTAATGCCATTTTAGGTCGTAGACTGAGAGCCTGACCCAAAAGATGGTTGCAAGGGGTACGCTGGGGTGATTCACGGTGGTGGCGGGGTTCAGCGTAATGGCGAACGACAATGTGGACGCAGGAGCACTGGCGGATTTATCGGCGTGACGGGGAAGGGTTCCCGAGCGACCTAAGGGATACTGAATGGGCGCGGTTGGCACCGCTGATTCCGCCGGCCGCGCCCGGCGGGCGACCGCGCAAGACCGAATGCGGGCGGCGATAAATGCCATTCTTTATCTGCTGCGCACCGGCTGTCCGTGGCGCTACCTGCCGCGTGACGGCTTTCCGCCCCGCTCGACGGTCTACAACATCTTCCGCAAGTTCCAGCGCGAGGGAGCATGGGAGGCGGCCTGGGTCGAGCTGCACATGGCACCGCGTGAGCGAATGGGCCGCCAGGCCAGCCCTTCGGCCGCGGTTCTCGACAGCCAGTCGGTGAAACCGGCGGAAAAGGGGCGGCAAAGACGATGCGGTGGGTTACGACGCCGGCAAGAAGGTGAAGGGTCGCAAGATCCATGCCCTGGTCGACACCGAAGGGCTGCCGATGCGGGTCGTTGTCCACTCCGCCGCCATTCAGGACCGCGACGGGCAGAGTTGGTTCTCGACAAAATACACCGGCGCTTTCCCTGGCTCGAATTGATCTGGGCCGATGGCGGCTACAACGCCTGGCAGGTTGAAGCCGCCGTGGCCAAGATGCCGGTCTTGCGCATGGGGATTGTCAAACGGTCGGACGACATGAGAGGTTTCGTCGTCCTGCCCCGGCGATGGGTGGTTGAGCGCACCTTCTCATGGTTCGGCCGAAATCGTCGCCTGGCCAAGGACTTCGAAAACCTCGCCGAGACCCTGGCCACCTTCGTTACCATCGCCTCCATCCAGCTTGCCGTCAGGCGGCTGGCCAGGGCTAGGCCGTGAAGTGAAACTGCCGGTTGCAGGGTGCCGTGGGGAGTCTGCAAACGGAGGGATAAGATCGCTCGTTACGTGATCGCGAATGACCGGGATGCCGCCATGTCTGGCCGTTGGGGTGGCCTCGAGTTAACGAGTCAAATCGACCCAGGCTGTGTGAAAACTCGAAAATTGTTCGAAACCGGCGCATCCCGGGTGAATTTTCACGCTCCATTGAGCCTGTAATGGCCAAAAACGGCTCGAAACTGACCCAAAATTATAAACTGTCGCCTGGTCGTCCGAGTTTTCACACAGCCTGGACCCTTAACCGTCATTGGCCGCCGCCGGGACCGAGCAACCGCGAAAACGCGCCGTTCAAGACCACGCCGTCAAACCGACCGGCTGGCGCAGAGCGCCTTTCCAGCTCCTTGACCCTCCTCAGGTTGGACGACTCTCAAGGATAGCGCTTGACCCACTGGTCGACACCACACGGGCAAGTGTGAAGCCACCACGACGAAGCAGCGCGCGGTATTCGGCCTCGGATCGCTCACATCCGCCGTCGCCGATGAACCACACGTCGAAGAACTTGTTCGGGTCGGGTTCATTTGGTGGTTTAGAGACGCCTTCGACGAGTAACAGCCGGC
>Ga0209656_10000047_pt1 | contig 80874 bp, 81 predicted proteins | sample BogFormECP12_OM2_FD_188239 | JGI IMG/M metagenome (GOLD analysis project Ga0209656, IMG submission 188239) | Bog forest soil microbial communities from Calvert Island, British Columbia, Canada - ECP12_OM2 (SPAdes) (version 2) | ecosystem: Environmental > Aquatic > Freshwater > Wetlands > Bog ...
TCATCAGGAAGTCCGCGCTTTCATGACGGATCCCGTGCTCCAGCAGCGATTGGCGAAGTATCTGGTCCTACAGTGCTTCCGCAATTCCACCCTTGAGGATTTTCACGCGGGCATCTCCCCATCGTCAGCTTCCGGTGATTATTCCGACGTTACGGTCATCAGTCCATATGGTGCCGTTCCATGGCCGAAAGTGTCGCGATTGAACGACGACGAAATGAAGCGGCTGATGATCGACGTCGTCGATCGAACGTACCGCTTCATCCACACGCTCTTCGACGAGAACACCGGCGGCGAACTCCTGCTCCGTCTGGCGCATCGCGATCCCCTGCCACAGTGGAAAGAGCCCAGGCTCCTGGCCGGCGACGCATCAAAACCGGGCACGGACTGACAACGAGCGAGCACTACATTTCGGACTCTCATGCGCGGAGTTCCGCGACCGCAGCATGCTCTACCCGCTGACCACCAGTCAGTCAACCAGTCAACCCGGGTCGAATATGGGAACGCAGCACGTGCCCGGCACTGATCCGCTCGACTCCTCCCATCGGGTCTCCGCGCCTTGGCCGAAATCGAGTTTTGTCTCATTCGGAAAGATGGATAGACGCCAGCGCGATTGTGCGTGGGTCTATTATCAACGTGACAACCATCTTTGCCTTTCGCGTCGAACCCCGTCAAACGGGGTTCGAATCCATGCCGGGGAGCCACCATTTTTCCTTCCTAAATTCCAGCCTCGTTTTTGTGGACGGCATCGCCGTGCGCGGGTCCGCGCATATGCCTCACATTCGTTGACTTCTACGAGTTCCAGCCATTCTCCAGTTGGAAAATCATCGGCTTGGAGACCGGCCCGAACCCCCATGGTTTGGCTTGGGGCCCCACATTTTGGCTTCGAATTCTCTGTCTTCTCTTGTTGACGCCTCGCTCATGTTGACGGGTGTTCGGGCCGGGGTCCGGCCTGATTCGATTTCGAACTCCGCAGTTGACGCCCCCATTTCAAACTTCTGCTTGACAGCCCGTCCAGGCCGGCGCGGAGAAAAGATTAGACAGTTTTCCGACTCGCTGAGTATTAGTTGATAGGGGCAGTTTTGCAGACGCGGGAAAAAGTGCGCCAGGAGCTGTACAGTTTTCGAACTTTTGGCGTATATAGTACACGGAGGCGATCACACGGTCGTTTCCACGACACCAGACAGCCGGACGACCGCCAAGCGGACTCCGATGTGGGTGCGGATCGTCAATCGGGACGACCGGCCACTTCGAGTTCGTGGTCGCAGATCCGGTCGGCTGGTCCCCACCTGCATCCACTCCCTGGCTTGATAACCGGCGCGAAGGAAGCGTTCATGGACACGAGGTTGACGCCGTTGGAGAAGACAGAGAAACCAATCAGCATTGCCGCCGAGGTTGCTCGGCTGGCCAGAATGACCGTGCCGGATTTGCGCGCGCGGCACGAGGAACTATTTGGGGCGCCGGCGAAATCGCACCATAAGGAGTTCCTGGCGCGGCAGATCGCCTGGCGACTGCAGGCCGAGTCGGAAGGTGGGCTGCCGGAGGAGACCCGGCAACTTGCGCTGGCCGTCGCTCGGGATGCTCCGCTGAGAATCAGAATTGAGAGCGCCGCCACACGGGGTGCTGCGGAGGCGGACCGCACTGCTACCACGCGCCTGGCCAGCAACCACGACGCCCGCCTACCGATGCCGGGCGGACTGCTGGCGAAAGAGCACAAGGGCGAGACGCACGTCGTGAAGGTGCTCGACAACGGATTCGACTACGACGGGCGGCTTTATCGATCTCTGTCCGCCATCGCCCAGGAAATCACGGGTACGAAGTGGAATGGGTATTTGTTCTTTGGAATCGCTAAGGAGGTTGCACATGGCCGCCGTTAACAAATTGCGCCCGATGCTGGCAGCGATTCGCTGCGCCATCTACACCCGGAAGTCCACCGACGAAGGGCTCGACTCAGACTTCAATACGTTGGACGCCCAGCGCGAGTCCGCCGAGGCGTTCATCGTCAGCCAAAGGCACGAGGGCTGGTTGGCGTTGCCCGAGAAGTATGACGACGGCGGTTTCACCGGCGCCAACATGGATCGGCCGGCAATGCAGCGGCTGCTCGCCGATGTCCGGAGCGGGCTGGTGAACTGCGTGGTGGTCTACAAGGTAGATCGCTTGACGAGGTCGCTTCTCGACTTCGCCCGCATCATGGAGGTCTTGGACAAGCACGGCACCACCTTCGTGTCGGTCACCCAGCAGTTCAACACCACCGCATCGCTGGGCCGCCTCACGTTGAACATCCTGCTCAGCTTCGCGCAGTTCGAACGGGAGATGATTTCCGAACGCACCCGCGACAAGATGTCGGCGGCACGGCGCAAGGGCAAGTGGGTCGGCGGCAATCCGGTGCTTGGGTACGATGTGCATCCCGACGGCGGCTCCCTGGTGGTGAATGCGGAGGAGGCCGCCCGCGTGCGCACGATCTTCGGGTTGTACCTGGAGCATGGTTCCCTGCTCCCGGTGGTGCGCGAATTGGACCATCGCGGCTGGACGCTGAAACGTTGGACCACGCGGGACAGCAAGACGGTCGGCGGCAAGCCGTTCACGCGCCCACGGCTTCACCAGATTCTCACCAACGTTATTTACACGGGCCAAGTCCGGCATCGCGGTGAGACCTATCCCGGTGAGCACGATGCCATCGTCGATCGCGAGACGTGGGATCAGGTCCACGCGCAACTCAAGGCCAACGCGCCGGGTAGCACCCGGAACCTGCGGAACAAGCACGGCGCGCTGCTCAAAGGGACCGTCCGCTGTGCCACCTGCAATGTCGGCATGGTTCACACCTACACGCAGAAGGATGCCCGGCTCTACCGCTACTACGTTTGCGTCAAGGCCCACCAGCGCGGTTGGACGCAGTGCGCCACCCGGTCGGTGTCGGCGCCGGAATTGGAACAGGCGGTGATCGAGCAAATCCGGGGTATCGGCCGGAATCCGATGATGCTCACGGCGGTGATGCGGCAGTTGGAGGGATCTGGCCTCGAGGACGTGCCACGAGAGGACGTGGCCCAGGCGCTTCGCGAGTTTGACGGCCTGTGGAAACACCTCTCACCGCGCGAGCAAGAGCAGTTGATTAAGGCGCTGGTGGAAACCGTCAGCTATGACGGGAGCACTGGCACGGTGACGGTCGGCTTCCGGTCCGCCGGCGTGAAGCAACTCTGTCTATTGCAGCAGGAGGTATAACGAACATGCACGAGATCCAGTTTCAACTACGGCCGCACTCGAAGAAGGAAGCGGCGGCGCCGGGGACCGAGCGCGGCAAGCTTCCGCGGGTTGCCGAAGTACTGGCGCTGGCTATCGGCTTCGACGACATGATCCGGCGTGGCCTGGCGAGGGACCACTCCGATCTGGCCCGGTTGGGCTGCATCAGCAAGGAACGGGTCAGCCAGATCATGCGGCTGGTCTGGCTGGCGCCTGACATCCAGCAGGAGATCCTGACCCTGCCACGGACATCGCTCGGCCGATTCCATCTGGGCGAAGTCGCGCTCCGCCAAGTTGCTTCGAAGATGCTGTGGGGGGAGCAACGGGAGGTGTGGGCTCGGCTCCAGGATGGCAACCATCACTAGGAGTTTCATAGATGCGCTTGAGCTCCGCAATATTGTGCGGAAGTTCGCACCAGCGTGCGGGCATAGCCGGTCGGCCAAATTGGCCATTCCAGCCACGCCCGCCCTTCCCTTGCGTTTCGCCGCCACCAAAGTGAGGCACGATCCCGACCTTACCGGGGAACGCCCAGGGGGCGGCCCCAAGGGAGTGAAATCGCGCTGCGCGGCGGGAAGCGGCGCTCGAAGCAAGCCGCCAATTGGCCATTTGAAAGAGCCACGGCGAAGATGCGGCCCGTGCGCGTTATCCCTTGCCTTCCGCCGCCACCGGAGTGATGTATGTGTTCGATGCAACGCACCGCCAAGAACACCAAGCAAACTGCCGCCGCCTGCTACGCGGAACGCCACACCGAGTGCCAGGACCTGCTGAAGCGCATCGCCAGCCGCCTGGAGCAGCACCAGAAGGACCAGGCGCAGGAACCCGCCAACTGGGGGTACCCCGGCGACCTGGGCCGCATCACCGAGGAACTCGCCTACGTCCTCGCCAGCCTCAGCGACCGCAGCGCGGTGGATGCCAAAGGACTGGACTACTAACCATGCAAAAGCAAAACGTACACGTCGGAACGACCTACGTCGTGAAGGTCAGCGGCACGCTGGCCAGAGTCCGCCTCACCCGCGAACACCCGCGCGGCGGGTGGTATGGAACCAACCTCGCCACCGGCCGCGAGATCCGCATCCGGACAGCCGCCCGCCTCCGCTCGGAGGTGAAACCGGCGGTAGGAGGATGCCCAACGCAAAACCGCAACCCGCGCTCGCCGGACTTCAGCGCCGGCGAGTTGCACCAAGTTGTGGAACGAGCCAAGGCCGAAATCCTCGCCGACGTTGCCGCCGGGACCGTCCCCAGCACCTGCGCCTCCTTCAGCGAACTGCACGACTACACGGATGCCAATGGCTACGGCGGGGCGTTCGAGCGTCCCTTCGACATCAACGAAACGGACTTCTGGAACGCTGTCCAGACTGCCGTTGACGGATGGATCAAACAGGGAAGCTTGAGAGAACGCCTCACCGACGACGAAACGCGCCGGATCGTCGACAAGATCGAATTCTGAAACAGGAGACCAGAATGCAGACATACACCGTAGTCGGACTTTGGGACGACACAGGCGTGGTATACGCCGAGAACCTGACCGCCGACGGCCCCCACGAAGCGATGCGGAAGGTTGCCGCTGGCAACGATCCGCCGTCCCAGATCCTGGGTGCAATCGAGGGCAGCCACAGCTTCACCGCGGCTTGTGAGGATTCCGGCAAAGCCGCCTTCGTGCAGGACCTAATCCCCAAGATCGAATTCTGAAACAGGAGCAAGCCATGACCACGTTCGCAATCGCCACCGACAACAACATCACTGCCTTCACCGCCGCCGAGCAGGTTCCCGAAGGCCAAGACCGTTTCGCCACAGAAAAGGAGTTCGCCAAACTCTCCGCCGACTGGCCCATCACGCGGTTCGTCGAAGTCTGGAATGCGTTCGCCGGCGCCCCGCCCTTCGGCGACCTCAAGCCGGTCAAGAAGTTCACCGACCGCAAGACGGCGGTCTCCCGGATCTGGAAGGCCATCCAGACGCTGGGGGAGGAACTGCTGCGCGCCAGCATTCGCGACGCGGAAGCCAAGTTGAAAGCTGCCCGGACGGTGCCCCCCCCCGCGCGGCAGACGGCCCACGTCGCGCCAAAGAAGGCCAAGGCGGCCAAGGGCACCACCGCGAAGGACACGCAGCCCACGACGCGCGAGGGCAGCAAGAAGGCCATCGTCCTGGAACTCATCCGCCGTGCCGACGGTGCCAGCCTTAAGGAGATCGCGGATGTCACCGAGTGGCAGGCCCACAGCATCCGCGGCTTCATCTCCGGCAGTCTCGGTAAGAAGATGGGGCTTGCGGTCGAGTCCTTCAAACGGGCCGATGGCGAACGCGCCTACCGCACCGCCGCCAAGTAGAACCCCTCAGGCACTCTCCACGCCGCCGGCCCCTGGGCTTGGCGGCTTCTTTCATTCAACTCGCTCTGCGGAGGGCATCCTCAACGGCTTCGGGATGGCGCGCGATGACGGCGAGCAGCACTCGCGCCGGACCGTCTGGTCGCGTTCGGCCCTGCTCCCAATTCCTCAGGGTTGCTGGCTGGAAGCCGAACTTCGCAGCAAACGCCGCCTGACTCAACCCCAGCCGTTTCCGGGTGGCGCGAACGTCGATCGTAGGGACCTCCACCGTGGTGACGCGGACCGGCACGTCCTTTCCTTCCACCCAGTCCACCGCTTCCCGCAGGCTGGCAATGATCCGGCTGCCGGCGCTCGGCTTCCGCTGCTTGCTTGTACGAGTGTTCTTCATTTCGCCATCCTCTTCTGGTAGCCCGCAACCAGGCGGGGCAATGGGGCTTCCGGCTGGAATAACGACCGCTCACGTTCTCGCGCCCGCAGCCCACGCGCCGAGTGAGGCCGGCAGACCGGACTTTTTCAACGGCCTGCCGCGCCTCCTGTGAAAAGCTCAGTCGGGCCGAGACCGACGCCATGGTGTTACGTTCTGAAACCGTCTATTCTACGGGCGTGCCGTCGCCGGGGGGTGAGGTGGAGAGGTTTCCTGCTCGATCACGTAACCAATCGCGGCATAGCCCTTCAGCCTGCGCTCGTACATCCTGGCCAGCATTAGGACGTAGTTGTCCACATAATCGTAGACCTGCACGAATCGTTTGTTGTCGTGGAGACGATGCAACCGGCCTACATACTGTTGCAGTGTGCCCTTCCAGGAGATCGGCATGGCCAGAAATAGCGTGTCGAGACGCGCGTCGTCAAACCCTTCTCCGATGTAGCTTCCCGTCGCCAGAATCACTCGCGATTCGGTTTCCGGCACTGCCGCCAAGGCTGCCGATATTTCCCGACGCTGCTTTTTTCCCATGCCGCCCTTCAAGACGAAGACGTGCTTGGCAACACCTGCAAGCTTGGCTGCGAAATACTGCAGATGCTCAGTCCGGCCAGTCAGAAGCAGTGGGCACCGTCCAGATTCTATGGCGCGCACGATGTCATTGGCGATCATCTCGTTACGCGGGACATCAGTCACGAGCGCGGCGTAGATATCCGTAATCGTGACTTCGGTGAGTTCCGGCGCCATCCGAAACTCCGTATGGCGGGGAGTGACCTTATGCTCGAAGGGAGTCGTTTCGGTCATCGTCTTGGCGCTCATGCTGAACCGCACGGGGCCACACTGCATGTAAATGATCGGATGGTGTCCGTCTTTCCGGGTCGGCGTGGCGGTCAAACCGACAACATATTTGGCCTTCACCTGCCGCATCACTTGTTCGAAGGTGAAAGCGGATATGTGGTGGCATTCGTCGACGATCACCTAACCGTACTCAGCTACGAAGTCCTTCACCTCGTCTTTTCGGTACAGACTTTGGATGACGGCGACATCTACGCAGCCCGTCCGGTCCATTTTTCCACCGCCGATATGCCCGATCGATTTGGCAGGTAAATCCAAGAACATCGCAAGGCGCTCCTGCCATTGATCGAGCAACTGCTGCCGGTGAACCACAACCAGGGTGTTGACCTTGCGTTTGGCGATCAGCCATGCCGCTACGGCAGTTTTTCCGAATGCCGTGGGAGCGCAGAGGATGCCTTCGTCGTGGGCGGTGATCTTCGCGACGGCTTCCTCCTGGAACGGCCGAAGCTGACCCTGGAACACCGCTTCAATCGCCGTGCCGGCATACCGTTCGTCCCGAACTTCGGGCCGGATCTTGTGGGCTTCGAGAAGAGCCAGGGTCTCCGTCAGACATCCTCGAGGCACCGCGATATGCTGGACAAATTCCGTGCCGCATGCGATCACGCGCGGCTTGTCGTACGTCGAAAGCCGCATGGCCTGAGCCTTGTAGAACTCCGGATTCTGAAAGGCTGCCAGCCGCAGAAGCCGATTCAGCATAGCTGGCGGCAGATCCTTACTTTCCACGTAAACAAGATTCGCGCGAACGATCTGGACGGTCTTTGGCAGCGGTCCTTCGATCGGCCGCTCCTTTCGCTTGCGGGATGGCGGTAGCGTCCACGGGTCTTGTGCATCCTCATCATCGGCGATACTCATCCGGACGCCAATCAGGTCGCCTTTGCGCTGAGCTTCGGCGACGATCTCCTCCGCGGCGTCGACCGGCATTCGTCGGATCGTCGAAAGGAACTGCCACTGGTCCGGGTACGGGTGGAAGTCGTGGTCAATGAATACGCTGTTGTCCTGCTTGCGGGGCGCCCGCTGTAACGGCAGTGCAATCAGGTTCCCGAACCCTCCCTTGGGCATCGTGTCCTGGTTGGGGAAAAATCGATCGTAGGAATCAAGACCGACCTGATGCCTGCGCTCCATAGTTCGCGTAAGCAGCACGCATCCGAGTTTGCGCGCGGTGATCGCCGGCAACGCACGCTCAAAGAAGATCCAAATGTGGCCGCCTTTTCCCGAACGAGAACGTTCCAAGGCCGCGGGCACGTTCAACTCCCGGCACGTTTCCAGGAAAGCCAGGGAGTCATACTCCCACGTCTTCTTGTCGAAGTCTGCCGCCAGAAACCAGCAGGTTTCGTCCGGCAGGAGAGCGTATACGCCGATGGTTTCCTTGCCCAAGAGGTGGTCCTCGATGGCGGCGTCGGTCAGCGGAAGGAACCTCCGGGTCTTCTGGTCGACTTTCTTTCGATCCTCCGGGCGGCTTTTGTTGATGGCCTTCCAGTCCTTTACGACCACCGGCATATATCCGTGCCGGCCATCAGCATTCTCCCATCGCCGAGAGTAGACATCTTCTCTTCCGCGAAACAGGCTTCGAAACAGCGCGATCCTCTGTCTGGCGCGCTCCTCCTTGTCCACCGGCGGCGCCGGCTCGACGGTTTTGGTTGTAGGTGGGTTCTCTGCCGGAAGTTGCGGTATAGGAATGCTGTGAACTGCCAGAAGCCGCCGCAGGCGGGCATTCTCCTCGCGGAGGCGAACATTTTCCTGGTCAGGAGGTTCGAATGGAAGAGAGTCTGAACCGTTCTCGGTCATACCGCGTTCACCGCTCTGTGCGTTGTGCCAGCACTTCTTCGACGAACTTCTGAACACCCGCAAACACCCCAGCGACATCTGTCGAGAGCCCGCATTCCTCCGCCAATGCGTGAAACGGGACCTGCCAATCTGCTGGCGGTGGAACCAAGTTCGCCGGCAAATCGTGTGTTCCTCTTCTCTCAAAGGTCAGACGCAAAGCTTCCATAATCCGGTGCTTATCCAGCCCACCTGATCCGATCAGAAGAGCCAGGTCCACCAAGTCCTTCACCCTGCTGTTCGCCGCGTTCCGCGGGAGCGTGTATGCGTGAATCTTCTCGGCGAACTGCTGTTCGCGAGCGATCATCAGGACACGCGACGATTCGATGCCGGCGAATCCCAACCAGTCCCGGCACACGATTGTTTCCAGCGGTCGCATAACTACGTCACCAACGCCCGCGTCCAGGTGGAATCGGGCGAACGTTCGTTCGTCCATTCGAGCTTCGACCGGATAGCGGGCGCCGCCGTACGGCGCCGCGGTCAAATCCATTGACGCCGGCCCGACCACGAACTCGAACCAGTCACCGAGAGAGATATCGGCCGCGCTCTGGAGCATCTCCCGAACGATCTGGTTCTGGTCGCCGCTGGCGGATGCTGCGACCCGCTGCACCGTCAAGTCGATGTCTACCGTTGATCGAGCCGCCTTGAAGCGTAGCTCCAACGCGTACCCGCCCTTCAAAACCCAGGGCGCTGATTCTTCCCGGAACAGCCTTGCAAGCAGACGGTCGAATGATACCTGTCGGCGGAGGCGGTTAGGGTCGATCTGATCGGTCAGAGATGCCCTCTTCAGGCGTTCTTCCAAAGCCCTTCGGAATGCTCCCGCCGTCGCATATGTCCTGGGTGACGGCATTACGCAACTCGCCGCAGCGTTTCCTCCACGATCTTGCGCGCAGATCCGCTCATTTGCGTGTTCCGAATCTGTTGACGAGTGATCAGACCACGGTCAACAGCCTGCCTGAGTGCCTGGCGAATGAAGTTCCGCTCGACGGTGCCGGCCTCGATCAAGTCGAGGACCGCTCGCAGAGGGCGAGTAAGCTTGTAGCCTTGTGCTGTCTGTACGTCACTCGCGGGCAGGTCGGCAAAATGAAGTACGAGGATTCCAGGAATCTCGCTGTTGCGCCGGAAGTCCGTCGGAACGGTCATGTGGAGCTTCGATGGATTCAGATCTGACAGGTCGTAAAGACTGAGCGCCGTGTGGTGGCTGTATACGCCCTCGATTTCCTCATTCCGGTTCCGGGACCACAGCGCCCAAAGTACGAGTTCGGGCCTGTCAGTTGTCGGAAACAGGGCGAGCCGGTAGATACCGCGGTGCTCACGGACCCAGTTTCCGACCTGGACGTGGTAGGGATGGGTGTTTTCGGCGAATCCGGCAGCCTTGGCCTGCTTCGTGGTGAAGTAACCTTGCTGCTGCTCAGCAAACTCGAAGAGCCGCCGCGCCGCTTCACGGTGAGACTGTGCCATAACACAATACTACAACTTTATTGACGCTAGCTCAACAAAGGCAGAATTCCGCCGGACATCTGTCGCGCCCATGGCGCGCGATGGCAGCAAGAAGGCCATCTCCCTCGAACTGATCCGCCGCACGGACGGCCCGAGTCTCACGATCCTTCAAACGAGCCGATGCCCTGCCGGATCATCCGCAGGCGCGGCGGCCGTACCAGCGCTCGTAGCCTGCGCATGCAGAAGTTGGGGCCTCCATCGTGGGCGGTTAGCCCCACATCTGAACGCGGCTGCACGCACGGGGCATGCGAGGTTTTGTAGGTTTTGTAGGCTCCAACTGCCGGGGAATCGGTATAATTCGACACTCGGTACGGGCCGGATCGGCAGCCGTCGCTATCTGGAACGCACAGCGCGCGCTGCCGCCATAGTTTCTTCCGCCAGACGGCCGAATCCGTCCCGCGGCTGGCCGCAGGAACCACCGTGTTATGGTTGGGGTTGGCCGCCCGTTCCCGGCACCATGTGCCGGCGCGAAGGCTGGGAAACCCTACCCAGTGGCGGCTATTTCAATTTCAGGGAATCGCAAAGGGAGCGATGGACAAGCCTTCTCTTTCAGAACCGGCCCTCCGGCGAATCAAGGCGGTAAAACTGGAAGCCGGAGCCGACCTCCTGAACGGCCTCGACGCGTTTTGGTGCGGTATTGGCATGAGCACGAAGGCGCTCAGGGAACACGATCCATCCGAGTTGATGCCGTTTTTCGAGCGGTACGCCGAGAAGTTGTTCGAGGCCGAATCCAGGGAGTGGCTGGCTTGTTTCACGGATCCGGGAGCGTACACCGCGCACGTGGCCATGCTGCGGATGGCGATTGCCGACAGAATCTGCCCGGCCCAGACGGTGATTCCCGATGATTCTCGGGCAACGGATTGGAAAGACCTTTATCGCATCGTGAAGGCACGCGCCGCAGAGTCGGGCCGGAAGAGCGCGCTCGGGGAATTTGGGCAAATCTCAGGAGACTGGGAGAACTACCTGGACCACAGCTTCAGCCGGCGGTTCCTTAAAGGCAAAATCACGACAATGACGCCGGACAGGGATGCCGCCGTAAGGAACTTCAGGGCGCTGTTCTGGTTGAAGTACCTCTTTCACCTTCGACTATTCACTACCCGACGAGTATTCCACCACCGCCTTTGTCTGCATCTCTCCGTGTCCCGAAAATTCTGGGAAGGGCAGGCGTATCGCCAGATGGCCGATACCGTTGCGCCGCCAGCCAGCGAAGGCCTGCCAGCGCTTCCAGAGACCGCCGATCCCGTTGCGGGTAGCGGTGTCGCCGCACCGACCGCGCCGCGGAAGCGCGGACCGAAACCCGATCACGACACCGCCGTTCGCGTAGCTGACGTGGTCGCGCGGATCGCGGCCGACGGCGACTGGCGCTCGAACCTGGATGACATCTGCGAAGCCCTGGACGAAGAACACATCCCGGTTCCGAGGACTTGGCGGCGCAACAGAAAATGCACCCAGTGGAGCCTCTGCGATGACCGTGACCTAATCGTCAAGGCTATCGGTTATAGGCTTGGCCAGGCGCGTTCGAGAAAGAAAGACACCCCCGAAACTCTCTCCTAATTTCCGCGAATTTTCGCACCACAGCGGTTGCTCACGGAAGCGCCGTATTGCTGCATTTTCCCGGAGAAAGTTTTCAAAACAATTCTCGGTCCCGATGATTGCGTATGGGCGATCGCGACGCCCATCACGATCATTGAAAACCGAATAGATCACGCCGGCCGGGAAGCCCAAAGTACGGACAGTCTTCGATGACGCCTTCGAAGCCGAGCGGACACCCGGAAATGCCTTCGCAAACGCCTTGCGTGATCGTGCAATCCATTTGTCCCGGCATCGCGCCGGGCTCAAGCACAACAGTTTTGGAGATCACAAAAGGAGCGAAATGGCAACGTTGAATAGTGTTCTCGAAAGGCTGCTGAACGAGCACGATGTGGCCCGAATCACGGGCCTCTCGGTGGCCTCCGTCCGGCGGTGGCGGCTCCTGCGGCAGGGGCCGAAGTACATCAAGATCGGCGCCGCTGTCCGCTACAAGCCGGAAGACGTTTCCGCGTGGCTGGAAACGCGGCCCACCGGCGGCGGGCAGCAGGCCTGAGGGGCAGGCGCCGCATGAACATCATCACATTCACATCCGGCGAAGTGTCCCGTTTCTACGACGAACGCGTCCCCCACCTGAAGCAGAAGGGCACGCAGTGGAGTTGCGGCTGTCCCAGGCACGGCGGCAAGGACGCGAACTTCAAAGTGGAAGCCGCGACAGGCCGATGGTATTGTCATTCGGTTTGCGGTTGCGGCGGCGACATCATCGACCTCGAAATGGCGCTCACGGGCGTGGATTTCAAAACGGCGAAAGCCGAGGTCTTCCGCCTCGTGGGCAGGATCGAACCCAGGCACACAACCGGCGGGTGGCGCGAGATTGAGCGCTACCCTTACACAGACCCGGACGGCAACCTGCTTTTGGAGGTCGTCCGTTATCTGAAACCGGACGGGAAGAAGACGTTCATTCAAGTCCGTCCGAGCGGAGTTGAAGCAGCCGGAACGACCGACCCGGAGCGGATCGGGGGCGTTCCCACCGGCGGGATCGTCGTCGGTCTGTCGAACGGCAAGTACCTTCCCGACCCGAAGGCCGAGCGCGCAACCGGCAAACCCACCTGGAAAAGAGCGAGCGACCAGGTTGACTACGACGGGGCGGAATATCGCTTTCGCGACTCTCCGCGGGTGCCGTACCGTCTCCCGAAGGTAGTCGGAGCGGAGACGGTCTACCTCCCCGAGGGCGAGAAGGACGTTCACACCTTGGAGTCCTGGGGGTTGGTGGCTTCCTGCAATCCGGGCGGCTCCGGCGAGAGTCATCTCTATACGGGGTGGGCGGACTATTTTCGGAACCGCCACGTCGTCATCCTTCCCGATAACGACGATCCCGGCAGGAAGCACGCCCTGGCTGTGGCCACGGCGTTGTTGTCCGCGGCCGCTTCGATCCGCATGGTGGAACTTCCCGGCTTATCAGAGAAGGGTGACGTGACCGATTGGCGCAACTCCGGCGGCACGCTCGATCAACTCCGTGAAGCCGTCGATGCTGTGGCGCTTTTGGACGCGTCATCCCTTGCAGCACTGCGGTCACGGTGGAGCATCGCAAACGAAGAACCCAAACGCCAGGCGGCGCGCGTGGAAGTCACGGACGATTGGCCGAAGCTGGAGCCGATCCAAAGCGAACTTCCGCCCGTGCAGGCCTTTTCCGAAGACCTTCTGCCCGTTCTGTTCCGTCCCCTGGTGCGGGATGTGACGGAGCGGATGCAAGTCCCGATGGACTATCCAGCCACGGTGACCATGCTCTGCCTCGCGGGAGCGGTAAACCGCCGGGCTGTCATCCAGCCGAAGGCGAATGACACGGGTTGGGTGGTGGTGCCCAATCTCTGGGGTGGCATCATCGCGCCACCGGGATTCATGAAGTCGCCCGTCATACAGGCTGCTACCCGTCCGCTGCATCAGATTCAGACCGAGTGGCGGCAGGCGCAGGAGGAGGCAAGTGAAGAATACGCCCGCGGCAAAGAAGAATATGAACTCCGCCGCGCGGCATGGAAGGAGCAGTACAAGGCAAATGCCAAGAAAGGAAGATCGGCGCCTGACAGACCAGAGGATGAACCGGAAGAACCCACGCTTCGGCGCCTGATCGTGAATGACGCCACCTTCGAAGCGATGCATCAGACGATGAGCGAGAATCCGGCCGGCATTCTGGTGATCCGGGATGAACTGACCGGATGGTGGAGTCAACTGGACCGTGCCGGCCGCGAAGGCGAACGCGCATTCTGTCTGCAAGCTTGGAACGGCGACACCGGTCACACCATAGATAGAATCGGCCGCGGCACCATTCACGTGGAAGCGTGCTGCATGTCGATGTTGGGCGGCATCCAACCTGGTCGCCTGCGTTCCTATTTAGCAGAGGCGCTCGAAGATGGCCCGAGCAACGACGGTTTGATCCAGCGGTTTCAATTGCTGGTCTGGCCGGATACGGAGCCGGGCTGGCAATACGTAGACCGGGCTCCAGACGCGTCCTCGGAAGAGCAGGCCGCGCTGGTGTTCAACAAGCTGGTGCAGTTGGACCCCGAACAACCTGTGCGGTACCGCTATGCACCGGAAGCGCAGGAACTGTTCGTGGAATGGTTGGCCGAGCTTGAGGCGAAGGTGCGCGGCGATGAACTGCATCCCGCTCTCGTTTCGCACTTGAGCAAGTACCGCAAGCTGATGCCGGCGTTGTCGGTTCTGTTCGAGTTGGCGGAATGGGCGGCGGGCAATGGCAGCGCCGATACCGTTTCGCTGGAGCACACAAGGCAGGCCGCGGCGTGTTGTGAGTATCTGGAATCGCACTCGCAGCGGGTTTATTCGTGCGTGGTGACTCCACAACTTCGGGCCGCCCGTGAGTTGGCGGAGAAGATCAGGAAGCGCAAGGTAGGCGGTAGCGGTTCCTTCGCCTGCCGCGAGGTGTACCTGAAAGGGTGGAGCGGCCTGGATACTCCGGAAGCCGTGAAACTGGCGGCGGAGGTCCTTCAGGATGCGGGGTGGGTCCGCGATCTGTCCGGGGAACCGGGGCCCTATGGCGGGCGCCCCTCCAACCGGTTCCAAGTGAATCCGGCGGTGTGGGAATGAGTGCCACGGCGGCCGGCCCGGAAAAGCGGAGCCGGTGGCTGGATTGGAACTCGAAGGTTTGTATCTCGGGGGATTCGGCAGGAGGCGAGCCTACAAAACCATCAAAACCGGGTTTTGTAGGTTTTGTAGGTACCACTTCCCCTGAATCTCCCAAGATTGATGCCGAACCGGCCCCGGCGGTATTGGCCCGGGCATCCTCAGTTCTGAACCGGGGCGGCGTTCGCATCATGCAACTCGACGGCGTTACGACTATCGGCATCTGGAGCGATCTGGACGGGCCCGAGATTCGAAAGGCACTGCGCACTTTCGGATCGGACCAACTTCCTGTGCGATACCTGGATGGCGCCGGCGTACCGGCCCGATACAAACTGCGGCGCGTAGAGGGCGAGCCCGTGCCCCTGGACGTGCTGGCGGAAATGGAACGGCACCCGGACGAGCCCTGGAAAGTCCGGGACCGGATGCTGCAAGAAATGGGCTGGTGCTCGAAAGCCAGTTCTTGGGCGGACGGGAAAGCCGCGGCGCTGAACCGGCTCTTCTTGGAACAAGGCGTCACCAGGCGGTCCGGACGGATTACGGCCGCGACGGTTCTACACGGTGAGCGCAAACGGAACGGGCGGTGACTCTGCCGTTTGAATTCTGGCGGCAATCGCCAAGCCCAAACCTTCAAAACCCCTGCGGGCATCCCGCCCAACCACGATAGGAGGAATTGCTATGAACAGAAAACACTATACCGTCATGACCATCGACGACCATCGCGCCGCCGCGCACGAGTGGTCCACGATCCACCGTTCGGTAGCCGAGTTCGAGAACGCCATCTTGAAAACTCTTAAAGATGGACGCCGGGCCGGCCGATCGGCAGCAGATGTTTGTCGCCGGATTCCGGGCACCGTGAAGGGCATCCATCAAGCCCTCGACAGAATTCAGGCCGGCATGGGAGCACTTCAGTTGCGCACCCTGTCTGGCGATGCGGAATCCGTTGGCTGTTGGATGGAAGGAGCCACCTTGGAATCGGCCGCCATCGTCCCGCAGGCCGCCGGCCTGTGGGCGGTGGACCAGCACATCACGGCGGCGAGGGCATTGGGGCCAGCACAACCCGCGGTACGCCGCTTCCTGGACATCATCCGGCTGCGCAGGCATCTCCCGGTTCGGATTATGGACGACGCGATCCGCGCCCTCCACCTGGTCCAATTCTTGCGCTGTCAGATGGAAGATCTTCAATTCCACTCGTTGACAGGTCGCGGCATCCCTTGGGTGAACTGCTGGCTCGGATCGTTCAACTACTTTGATGGCGCGGCCTTGGAGGTGAACTGAAATATGGATTACAAAGCGATCTACATGGCGAGAGGACGCCGAAGGGATGAGCTGGCCGAGAAGGATTGGGAGGCCAACGACCCGGACGGATTCCAGAAGCTCGAACCCGAGCAGCAGTCCGCCCTGGTGGACTGGATCCTCGCCGTGCTCGTACCTGCCAAGACCGTCTTTCGACGCAATAGCTACGGCATGAAACACGACTTCGATCGCGAGCCGGACGGGTTCTATGTCTACAACGGCGCGTTCAAGGGCGCCATGCTGGCGGCGGGCTTTCTTCCTGTGGATGAGGGCGAGTTGAACTGGCGCTTTCGCGTGAAGCCCGCCAGTGAACTGAGCCTCTGGGAGAAGCACCAGCGGAGGCTGTACGGTCGCGGATGGCTGGTACGGAATCGATGGCGCGAGAAGGGTTACGAGGTCCTCGAAGGGGCGCAAGGGCTGCGAGCGCAGGAGCACAACCGGGCGTGCCGGCAGGAGCATCGTCCTGAGGTCGTGGTGATTCGGACCAGACACTTGGCGCAGATCAGTCTGGACGTGGAGCCGGCGGGCCAGCGTCTCACCCGAGAAGCGGTGGCGGCGATACTGGCGGTGTTCGCGGAATTCGATCCGAAGGGCCGGCACTCATACGTCATCAACGAGCAGGTGGCGGTGATCCGGCGCGTGCCGGTGTATCGCGCCGAAGAAGTGGCGGCGGCATTGGTGAAGGTCGCGCTGGGCTGCCTCGTCGAGGCACAGGGCGATTGCGGTTTGTCACCGACTGGGGAATTTCCCCAGTTGAGACGTTTTCGGTGAAGCGGGGCCAGCGGCTGGATTGAAACCGACGCTCCCCACCTCGGCGGATTCGGCAGGAAGCGTACCTGCAAGACCATCAAAACCGGTTCTGTAGGTTTTGTGGGTGCCACGTCCGAGGGATCGCCCGAGATCCATGCCGGACCTGTCAATTTTGCGGGCGGCGATGCTGCCGTTGAATCTTGGAGGCAATCGCCAAACTCGAACCTACAAAACCTACAAAACCCCTGCCGGCATCCCCGCCCGACCATTCAGGATGGGCTCGCGCCGCTTCGGCGTAATTGCGCCGAGGTTGCCGAGGTTGCCTCAGATCTCCAACCGCGACCGACTTGTGCCAAATATCCCACAAGTTGTAGTTGGCGTCGCCTTCGCCTTCGCCTCCCATCACCACCCAGGAGTCGGTCCCGACGCCGTTCCGACATGGCCGCTTGGGAAACTCCCATGTGACATCAGCGACTGCGGAATTTCCGCAGTGGTCTGGGATCGGCCATGCCGGTCAGGGGCCCCAGGGGCTCCCGAGGAGGTGGGACCAACATCCAGCCAACCCGGAGCCAGACACCGCAACACGCCGTACCACGTTGCCCACGGGTGGCATCCGGCGCGAGACGAGTCATCGCCGGCTCAAATCGTGGGACCTGGAACTCCATTATTTTCAGCCGCTTGGCCTGCTGCGCGAGCAGGTTAGTTACAGTGACTTTTTCAGGTGCGCAGGGCAGGTGCGCGGACAGGTACGCGGCCTTCCTCTTTTTGCCGTTCCCGAACTGCCACCGGACTGCGAGCCGTCGGCCCAGCCTGGTTGTCGAGTGAACGGATTGGATCTCGCCGTAAACCTATGAGCCAGATGAGATTGCACGATTCCCAATGGGTGACCACCTGCGCTGACCACCTGAAAGAAACAGTCTAACTGGCGACTTTCTGGGGCCATCCAACCCGTGAAAAAAAGTGGCGTTTCAGGTCCCGCGTTTCTGTCTGTTGTCGGCGCGCATCAACCGCAATACCCGTTTGTGGTTCACCACAGTGCCGCGGTGTTGCAGTTCTGCCGTCACCCGGCGGTATCCGTAAAAGCGGTTCTCCAGCGCGACTTTTTGAATCAGGTCCCGCAAGGCCACATCGGCCTGGCGCGGTTCGTGTTATGCACAGTGGCGATAGAAACCGCGCGGCTGCCTTGGCGATCTGGCAGGCGTGACTGGCTTCGAAGCCTTTCCGCCGCATCATGCTTCGGATTTCTCCGTAGATGCTGTCTCGCCAGTGCCGGTGTTCTTCTGGCGTGACTCCTTTACAAGCTTGAAGGCTCTTGTCAAAAACTCCAGATCCAACGCTTGTTGGCCGATTTTGCGCTCCAACATCCATGCCGAACGTGCCGAAGATGCAGCCACCAGCGGCGTCCACCGCCGCCGTCACGTCCTGGAACAGCTTTACCCAGAATGGCTTGGCGGTAATAACCCGCGGGTCGAGATTGGGCCCTTGACCGAGCACTTCGACCGAGATGGTGTAGCCCTTAACGTGGCAGCCGCCGCGATTACAGGTGGCATATTCGAGGCCGATACCCTGCACTCCGCGCGGATCGTAGGCAGGGATTTCCTGCTTCTTCACCGTCATCGAGTACTCGGGATGGCCATAAAGCGAAGCGAACCGGAAGGAGCCCAGCGCCAGCTTGTCGCCGATGCCCTCGCGCAGACCGGTCATCCTGGTCAGCTTCACCATGGTTTCGGCGTTGCCGAAGTGAAGGTCGAGGCCGTCCGCGTCCTCCTTGGGAATGAAGCCGTGCTCATACAGATCCATGGCACAGGCGACGGTCGCGCCCATGGAAATGCTGTCAAGTCCAAGCTCGTTGCACAGGTGATTGGCCTTGGTGATCGCTTCCAGGTCGTCGATCCCGCTATCCGCCCCCATGCACCACCCGGCTTCGTATTCCGGGCCTTCCCCTTCGCTGGCGTACTTGGGGTTCTTGATCTTGGTGACGCGCCCGCAACTGATCACACACGAGAAACAGCCTTTGGGGCGCACTAGCAGTGTAGCCTTCAAGGATTCTCCGCCCGTCTTGTCGGCCGCCGGGAAATATCCCTCCCGGAAGTTGTGCGTAGGCAGAGAGCCGATCTGATTCAGGATGTTAACCAGTACCTCAGTGCCATAGGTCCCCAGGCCCTGAGCCACCGGGTTCGCCGCGATCTTTTTGCGCGCCTCCAGCACGGCGGCTTCGAAGGCCTTGGGGGCTGCTAACGCTAACGGAATCGCTCTCGTCCCGACCACGGCCACAGCCTTGAGGTTTTTTGGAGCCCATGACGGCGCCCACACCCGAACGTCCGGCGGCGCGATGCATCTCGTTCATGATGGCGGCGATCAGCACCTGCTTCTCGCCGGCCGGACCGATGCACGCGACACTGGCATCGTCGTCGGTTTCGGCGCGCACAGCCTCAGTCGTGTCCGGCACCCATTTGCCCCAGAGATGCGACGCATCTCGTAGTTCCATGTGGCCGTCCTTGATCCAGAGGTAGACGGGTTTCTCTGCTTTGCCTTCGAATATCAATGCGTCATACCCGGCGTATCTCAACTGCGGCCCCCACACTCCGCCGGAGTTCGATCCCGCGATGGCTCCCGTCAAAGGGCTTTTGGTCACTACGTGATACCGGCCGGCCGAAGGCGCAAAGGTGCCGGAGAAAGGTCCGGGTGCAAAGATCAGCTTGTTCTCCGGCGACAGGGGCTCGATGGTGGCGTCGATCTCGTCGCTGAGAATCTTGACGCCCAGTCCGCGCGCGCCCAGGAACAGGGCGGCGTCCTTGAGATTGGTTCGTTCTTTCTTGATGGCGCCGGTCGTCAGGTTGATTCGGGCAATCGTGCCGCTCCATCCGCTCATGGCTATGCCTCCTGGAATGCTTCCTTGAATCTGGATGCGAACGCCTTTTTCCGCGTCCGCGTCGAGATGTTGTCGTCCACGAATTCGAGCGCATGGCTGGGGCAGTAGGCGACACACGCCGGGTCGCCGCCACAGGTGCGCATTTCAAGATCGATTCCGTGAAGCTGTCGTAGACCGCATTGCCGAACGGGCACGCAATGGTGCACATCCGGCAGCCGATGCATTTGGCTTTCGTATACTCAACCAGGGTGGTTCCGGGTACGCGATGCATGGCCGCGGTCGCTCGATGCCAGTTTCATTTCTGGGTTGGGAGGTGGATTGCGGCGTCCGCCCACCAAACCACGTGCCATTTGTTTTCCCCGCACTGCCGGAGGTGCCCTATGGCACGAAAAGTCGGCCAGATCGTCCGACGCGGCAGTTCTACCTGGCTGGTGCGAGTGTACACCGGCCGCGACTCAGAAACTAAGAGGCGAACCTATTTGAACCAAACTATCCACGGCGGACTCCGGGAGGCTCAGGCTCACCTGAACAAAATGCTCGGCGAGCGAGACCGTGGGCGAAAGCTCAACTCGTCGAAGCAAACTCTCGATCAATACTTGAACCGCTGGATCGAACTCTGTGCGAAGCCGCGGTTGCGCGCGAAGAGTCTCAAAGACTACGAAGGGCTGCTACGCCGTTACGTGCGCCCTGGACTTGGGCCAAAAGCATTGGCATCTATTTCAGCGTTCGACATTCAGACGCTCTTCGGAGATCTTCTAGCCCGGAGGCTCTCGGCACGTTCGATCCGCTATACCCCCCACGCAGTTTTGTGCTCGGCTTTGAAGCAGGCGGCGCGCTGGAACCTCATCCTGTCGAACCCGGCCGACGCAGTTGATCTGCCCAGACAGGACCGACGACAATTTGGAGTACTAAACGTCGAACAAGCGAGAACATTCGTCAAGGCGATCTCGGGCCATCGCTACCATTCCCTGTTCGCACTCGCCGTGACAACCGGAATGCGGCCCAGTGAATACCTTGGCCTGACATGGAACGACATCGATCTCGACCGTGGAACGGTTAGTGTTTCCCACACGCTTGAATGGCGAAAAGGTGGTTGGCAGTTCGCCGAAACGAAGCGGGCACGAAGCCGCCGCTTGATAAAGCTCCAGGCTTGGGTCGTGGCCCTCTTCCGAAAACAAGCGGAGAGGAACTGGAAGCCCGTGGCGACATCCTGCTGTTTCGTGCCCGACGCTGGGGACCAATCCGCGAGCCGCGTTTCGTGCAGGACTATTTCAAGCCCTTGCTTAGGTCGGCGGAACTGCCGGCGATACGGCTGTACGACCTGCGCCATACGGCCGCAACCATTTCATTGATCGCGGGAGTCTCCCCAACGGTGATCAGTGAACAACTGGGCCATGCCAGCGTGGCGTTCACGCTCGATGTTTATTCTCACGTTCTGCCCCATATGCAGGATGCCGCCGCCGAAAAAGTACAAGCGCTGCTGCTCGAAGTGCTTGAATGACGCCTGAGGTTTGACGGGATGTACGCGCCACTCAGAGTCGCGGCCGGGGGGTGGCGCGTCCACCCAATCGATCAGCAGTGGATGGGAGAAGCGCCACGCCCGTTTTCTCGCTCCTCGCAGGGCGCCCTATGACGACTGAACCCGGATCAGTCCTAACTTCCATAAGTCTCCAAGAATCAGTCTGAATAACCCACTGCAGCCCACTGGAGTGCGCCATTGTTGTGCCACGACGGCGCCGACTCCGGACGCGGCCGTTTTAGAGATGGGCACTCTCGGAGAAGCCAAAGTTTATCCGGAAAAACTCGGTGTGAACACCTTCGCTCTTACCAAACAGCCCACAATCCCTCACGGCGATGCGCTGTGCCGTAAGCGATTCGGCCCGGAACGGCCAACTCCCCTTCCGCGCCCGGCGCCAGGCCACTCCAGAGTTTCAACCGCACCCGCGATGTGTTTGGCGCGCTCGCGGCCCCCGGTGCGCACCTTCCTCGAGGACCGCCCTTTCTATTATCGCGAATCCGCAACGGGAAGAATTGGCTAGGCGTAACGTTCGATCAGCGCACAGTGGCGAGCGTTGGCGCTTTCGGATCCGGAAGTGGTTGGTCCACTCACGGTGACCTGTGGTTCCGACGGTGAGCTTCGTCCGAAACAACGAGTTTCCGCTGAGTTCCCCAGTCTCGGCAGTTCTGTCGCCAACGGACACCTCACGCTGGCACACTGAACTGCCTGACGAGGGGCGTGGCTGGTGAGACGAAGACGTACGAATTCGAGAAGAATGCGACCCGGCCGGTCCACTGCCCCGATGCCGTATCGATTTCGCTCAGCTCAATCTCCTGGAGCCCGAGATTTGTCACTTCGCCGGTCACCTCCGATATCTGAACCTGGTCACCAATCCGTACGTTAAATCTCCGAACGATCAGCAGGTAGCCGCCGATTGCCAGAAGCACATCGTGAAGGCCCACCGCCAGGCCGGCGGATAGAAGTCCGAGGAATGTCGCCAATGAACTCAGATCGAACGCAAAAGTGTACAGAACCAGGACAAGGATGATCAGCTACAACAAAACCCGGCTGCCAAGCAGCCACATCTGGCGCCTGTGGCCCTCGTGCACATGCCGGTTCGCGAGCCTGCGCACCACAACGCTGGTTGCCAGCAGCATTGTAATGGCCACCCCCAAAACAATCAGATGCCTGATCAGCGCCTTCCAGGTAGCCAGATCTTCCTTTTGAATTTCAGAACGCCGCTCGGCGAGGTGTGACCTGTATAGGTTCGGGAGCATCTGCTGCTTGCTCAGGGCGGCGATGGGGAACGACGCCGTTCTTACTGCCGCGAGCAGATGAGTCAGCCGCGATTGCTCCCGCTCCAGGAACGTCAAGAGCTGTTTCCGAAACGGCTCCGTAAGAGGAGTTCGCACGCTCTGGAGAGATTTGGTTAATTAATGTATCCGTTCGCTCGATCATTTCCGCAATAATCTGCTCCTTGCGCGCCAGCATGGACGCCCGGGAGATCATTCCCATAATGCCGTGAGATGCACGCGAAGCTTCGGCGGGGAAATTCGAGGTCTGTGAAGGAGGAGCCGCCTCGGATACTCCGGAACCGTCCGCTCCAGGTTTTCGACCAGTACCGCCATATTGGTGACGCCATCCGCTTCGGCACTGGCGGTTCGAACAAAACCAATCAGCTCATCGTAATTTGCTGACATCGCCTTCAGCAGTTCAATGCGGCTTTGAAACGCAGCCATTTGAGTATGCAGCTTCTTCGAATCAGCAGGACTAGCCGTGGGCGTTACTTGTGTGACCGATTTCAGTTGATCGACAGCCTCTTTGGTGTTTGCATCCAGCTTCGCTCTCTCCGCCATCAAATCACGCAAGTCACTACGGGCGGCGGATTCCGGGTGGTCCGCCGAATTCTGCTGCCCTTCGATGGCCGCGACGGCTTTGCCGAATTCAAACGATAGCCGCACGATTTCCACAGCGATGGACCGGTTGCTCTCCAGAAATAACGAGTCGCCCGGCTCCGTCCCGATTCGCTGGGCGGTAGGGAGGTGGCGATACCAGTCGATCGTATCGGCGATGAACGTCAGCACTTGCTGTTCGAAAGCCACCTGGTTTGGCAGGCGGGCAGTGGAATCGTCCGCCAGAACGGCCGATGCGAAGAGCACGGTGACGATCAATCTACAAGTTCGATACATCGCTGCTCACCAATCGATTCCCAGCGCTCCCGATCGGCGGACCTTTCCAGCCGCGCCGCCCAGGGATCCCACCAAACGGCCGGCGTTCCGGCACTCACCTTCGGTTCGCAGCAGGCGCTCACCTTGTATAGCTCCCTCCGCACCGCAGCATCGAAGGAGTGGGCCGTCCGCAACAGCTCCGGCGGACTTTCCGGACCAGTCACCGGATTGCGCCTCAGGAAGCCTTCGTAGGCCCCCACGTTGTTTCGACTATTCCGCGGACTCGCATCCATGGTCAGCAGATCCGGGGCAACTGCTCCGCAAACGGGACGTCAAGAATGCGCGAGCCGCCGACCTCGGTCTTCACGAGCACCATGCCTGCGTGTTCTGCCACAATCCGCCCAATGCGGCAAGCGTCGCGGCCTTCAGGAATCCTCCGCATGGCCTGCAGCACCGCGTCGGCGCTCGATTCCGCGACCATCGCCACCAGCCGTCCTTCGTTAGCGACGAACAAAGGGTCCATCCCGAGGATCTCGCAAGCGGCCTTCACCTCCTCGCGTACAGGCACGGCGCTTGCTTCCAATTCGACGCCGACCGAGGAGGAGGCGGCAATCTCGCACAGCGAGGTGCCCAGACCGCCGCGGGTCGGATCGCGCAGCACGTGAACATCGCCCGCCGCGATCATGGCTTCGACGAGCGCATGCAGCGGAGCGGTATCGGATTGCAGGCTGCCGGTGAAGTCAATGCCCTCGCGCGTGGACCAGATCGTGATGCCATGATCGCCGATGGGGCCGCTGACGATCACCACGTCGCCGGGCCTGGCGTTCGAGGCGGAGATCGAAGTCCCATCGGGAACCAACCCGACGCCGGCGGTTGTAATAAAAAGCTTATCGGCGCAACCGCGATTGACCACCTTCGTGTCGCCGGTCACGATCGCCACACCAGCGTCTGCGGCGGCCTGCGCCATGGAGTGCACCACCCGCTCCAGGTCCTCTAGGGGAAGCCCCTCCTCAATAATGAAGGCGGCTGTCAGATACAGGGGGCGGGCGCCGCTCATGGCCAGGTCGTTAACGGTTCCGTTGACCGCCAGACGTCCGATGTCGCCGCCCGGAAAGAAGAGAGGTGTCACCACGTAGGCATCCGTGGTCATGGCGATCCGCCCGGGCGCGACCTCTAACACCGCCTGGTCGTCCAGCTTGCGCAGCGCCGGGTTGTCGAACGCCGGCAGGAAGAGCTCGCGCACCAGTTGCGCCGTGAGCCGGCCACCGCTTCCGTGGCCGAGCACGATTGCCTTGTGCTGAGTAACGGGTACGGGACACGTGAGCGTGAATGAAAGTGACATCAGACCTTCCCCATCGCGGACGGCAGCGCCACCAGATGCCGTCCATAGTTGTAGTAAGCGGCGCAAGCTCCTTCGGCCGATACCATGGTGGCCCCCAGGGGGTTCTGCGGTGTGCATTCCTTGCCGAACGCAGGGCAATCGTGCGGCTTTTTCAGGCCCGTCAACACCTGCCCGCTGATGCAGATCGCCGGCTCCGGCGCGTGGATCGGTCCCAGTTGGAAAATCTGCTCGGCGTCGTAATCGCGAAACTCGTCCTTCAAGCGATAGCCACTCCGCGGGATAATGCCGATTCCACGCCAGGCGCGGTCGCAAACCTCGAACACGCGATCAATCATCTTCTGAGCGTCCGTATTTCCGTCGGCGTCCACGGCGCGCACGTACTGATTTTCAACTTCCGCGCGGCCTTGTTCGAGCTGGCGCACCGCCATAAGCGTTCCTTCGAGCAGGTCGATCGGCTCAAAGCCCGTGATGACGATCGGCGTCCCGTAGCGCGGCGGAATGGGTTCGTATTCCCGATAGCCCATGACCGCGCACACATGTCCCGGCCCCAGGAATGCCTGCACTCGGTTGTCGGGCGATTCCAGAATGCCGGTCATCGCCGGAGGGACGAGGACGTGAGACACGAGTACCGAAAAGTTCCGGATCCCTTGCTGTCTGGCTTGCCACACCGCCATGGCATTCGCCGGCGCCGTAGTCTCAAAACCGATTGCAAAAAAGACGACCTTCCTGGCAGGGTTGGAGCTGGCGATTTTGAGGCAGTCCAGCGGCGAATAGACGATCCGAACATCGGCCCCGCCGGCCTTCACCTGAAAGAGGTCGCCGGTCGACCCGGGGACACGCAGCATGTCACCGAAAGAACAGAAGATGACCTCCGGCCGCCGTGCGATGGCGTGAGCGCGGTCGATCATTTCGAGCGGCGTAACGCAAACCGGGCAGCCGGGTCCGTGAACCAGTTCCACCTCTTTTGGCAGCAAGTAGTCGATTCCGTACTTGACAATGGAGTGCGTCTGCCCGCCGCAGACCTCCATAATGGCCCACGGCCTCGTGACCGCGCGCCGGATTTCTGCGGCGAGTTTTTCGGCCATCTTCTGATCGCGGTACTCGTCCACATACTTCATGTCGTTTTGTCCCGCGGCTGCTCCGGCCCGGCGATCTCGTCCAATTGATCCATCTCGGCCAGATATTGGTACGTTCGCGCAGCTTCCTCCGCATCGACCTTGCTGATGGCAAATCCGACGTGCACCATGACGTAATCGCCAATCTGTGGGTCGGGAATGTACTCGAGGCAAGCTTCGCGGGTGATTCCGCCGTAGTCGATGCGGCCCATGCGCATGCAGGACCGCTCCTCAAGAGCGACGATTTTGCCGGGAATCGCGAGACACATGTTCGTTCACCTCATACCGCAGTTTCGGCCTGATCCCACCAAATGCCTGGCCGCCTGGCATTCACCCTCGGCGCGCCCCAGACTTTAAGCCTGTGAACTTCCCTCAGCACGGCATCAATGACGTGAGGAACGCACTGCCGGACGAGCTGGGGTGTGCCAGCTGCCAGCATGCTGGCAGGCCAGGGTAGCCCACGTGACCCGGCCCCCGAGCAGGAGCCCGCTTGCTGCCGCAATCGCGCGAAGAATTGAACTCCGAGGATGGAAGTTCCACCCTAAGGTTACTCCTGTTCCCAGTAGGTAACAGCGTGGCCTTTTTGACATACGAAGCGCACGCCGCCATCTTGCGAGATGACGATCACAACCGAGCCAGGCACCGCGCCCGCCAGCCGATATGCCGAGCGGTGCCGCGCCCCGACGTTCCCGGTGTTTTCTTCACATACCTGCTCGGCTTCAAGGTCCAGTGCCCGGGCGACGCTCCTGATGGCGGGGAGCCTCCCGGAAATCATCCCGCCGAAGCCCAGGTATTCGTGGTGTGTGCTCATGACCACGGCGCCATCCGTCGCGGCCTGCCCAGCAATCATGCAGGCAAAATCGAATAGGCCTTCATCGAGCGTTGCAATCTTGTCGTCCGTCGTCTTCTCGAACTCTCGCCAGCCAATTGGCCCCGCGTCGCCGGCCGCGCCGTAGAGCTGGGCAAGGCGGTTGAGAATATCGACTATCAGATCCGAGAACGAGCGCCGGGACGCGCCCTCCGCGAACGGATATTTGAGATCGATGTAGGCATCATCGTCGGAGGTTCTGCCGACATACTCGGGTGGGAGAAACACAATCGTTCCTCCGTGGCGCGAGTCGCGGAGAACGGAGATCACGCGCTTCGTCATACGCTCGGCAATCCGGCGCGGGAGCGTCGCGTCGAGTGTTGCCCACCGTTCGCCGCCGAACTCAGTCGCGCGGCCCCGAGCGGCGGCGTGCCGCTGCATCAGTTCCGCCCTGAATCCGGCGAACTCGCTCGGCAGCCATTTCGATTCGAAGAGGTCTACCCGCGCCCCTGAGATCTTCCCACCACGCAGCTTTCCGAGGAACTCGTTCCCTTTGTACGCGTATATCGCCGCAGGCGCGTCGACGTGGACGACCGGCACGGGAGGCAGTGAACCCCCAGCCCGCCTGCCACCCTGAATATTGCGCAGCCAGCGCGTGCCCGAATTGATTAGACCCCATATCCGCGGACCCAGGGCTTCGGCCCGCACGCCGATTAGCGTGCGTGTCGGATCCGCCGCCACTGAAAGCCGTCTGAGTCCGTCCGGGTCGAAGGGAAGCGAGCTCGTAAAATCAAGACGCTCGACTCCGTCTGGAGGCCGCCCGTCCACGGGGAACATCGAAGGTGCTGCAAGGATGGCGCGGAACGTCACCGGGGCCTTTTCCTCGCGCAGCATGCTTGCGTGATAGCACACTGAGAAAAACTCTTCCAGGGATGCTGCTTCAGGCAAGAGGTCGAGTGCGACAGGTCCTACCGATACGTCCGTCCATCTTGCTCGAACAAATCGGGCCAGGTCCTCAGGGTATAGATACGCGGCGGATGCGTTAGCGGCCCCGCTCGCCAAGGACTGCTCTCCTTCGATCATCGCGTGCCCTCCGGTTCATGAAAATAATCGGACCGGTCCTCCCTCCTGCAGCGGAGGCGGTTTTGTCTGACGGTGACGAATCTCATACCGCAGTTTCGGCCTGATCCCACCAAATGCCTGGCCGCCTGGCATTCACCCTCTGCGCGCCCCAGAGTTTAAGCCTGTGAACTTCCCTCAGCACGGAATCAATGACGTGAGGAACGCACTGCCGGACGGGCGGCGAAAGGGCCGATCCAGCGACGAACCGGCTGCCCTGAATGCCAATCAGTACCAGATCATCCGGCATCTTTCCCATCAACTCCAACTGAGAGAGCGATTCCCTCAGCGCGGGGGAATGAGGATCGATGCGGGCCCGCGGCGGAATCCTCAGGATTTCCTTTTTACGGAACAGGCGGATATCTCCCGGCACCCCACCGAAATTTGCAGAATCGATGAGAATCACCGCATCCAAGCCATCAAGGTGCATGGGCAAGTCCAGCGCGGGTGTTCCGAGATCCGCGAGTTCCACACCTTCGCCAAACTCATATCGGGCCTCGAGCAGTTTGATGACAAATGGTCCGACTCCATCATCTCCGAGCAGCACATTCCCGATTCCAGCGATCAGCAGCTTTCTCATAGGATCTTCACCGTCGCAATTTCCCGGCCATCCGGATCGAAGGTGTGACACGCGCACGCCATACAGGGGTCAAATGAATGCACGGTGCGCAGCAGTTCGAGCGGCCGCTCCGGATCAGCTACCGGGTTGCGCATGAGCGACGCCTCATAAGGCCCGACGTTGCCCTGCGCGTCGCGCGGGCTCGCGTTCCACGTGGTGGGGACCACCGCCTGGTAGTTGGCGAGCTTCCCGTCCCTGACCACGACCCAGTGCGAAAGCGTGCCGCGCGGCGCTTCGTGCGTTCCGACCCCCTCGACCTCGCCCTTGGGGAATTGCGGCGGGTTGTGCGTGGCCACATCGCCATTCAGTATGTTATTGGTCAGCAACTCGCAATGCTTCACCGCGAGGTCGGCCAGCATAGCCGAGCGGATAGCGCGTGCCGCATAGCGGCCCATCGTGGATTCCAGTTTGTCGACCGTGACCTTACGCTTGGCCACCGCGGAGACGCGGGCGATCGCCTCATCCGTCCACTTCCGCGTGAGCGGATGCCCCTGAGCGTATCCCACCAAAACGTTGGCGAGCGGCCCCACCTCCATCGGGCGCCCGTCGTAGCGCGGCGCCTTCACCCAGGTGTACTTGCCGTTGTCCTGGAAATCGGTGTAATCCGGTTGCGTCTTGCCCTTCCACGGATGGAGGGCGCCGCCCTTGTACCAGGCGCGCGTCGCGTCTTCCGTTACAGCCCGACGGAAGTCCGGATCGGCCGCAGTCTCAAACTTCTTCGCGGCATTCAAATCTCCGGAGAGAATAACACCTCCGGGGAGATCGAAGCCGGATCCGTTCGGAAGGTCCGGGACCGCAAGGTAATTTCTCGCACCGCCGCCGACATCGAACCACTCCGGGTACATTCCGGCAATCGCGCACACGTCCGGGAAGTAGACCTCATGAACGAACGGAATGACCTCGTCGATGAGGGAGCGGATCATGGTGAGCCGGTCCATCGTGAGCGTGCCCAGGCTGTCCAGATCGATGGCATTGGCGACGCCGCCCACTGTCAGGTTCTGGATATGCGGCGTCTTCCCGCCGAGGATTGCGACCACCTGGTTCGACTTGCGCTGAAATTCCAGCGCCTGCAGATAATGAGTGAAGCCGAGCAGGTTAACCTCCGGCGGCAGGTGCATGGCCGGATGGCCCCAATAGCCGTTGGCGAAGATTCCAAGCTGCCCGCTGGCGGCGAGAGCTTTTACTTTGTCCTGAGCCGACTTGAATTCCTGGGGCGAGTTTCGGGTCCACGAGGACAGGCTCTGCGCCAGGGAGGCGGTCTTAACGGGATCGGCCTTGGGGATCTGCATCACATCGATCCAATCCAGCGCCGAAAGATGGTAGAAGTGCACAATGTGGTCGTGGAGCGCGTGAAGGATCAGAATGAGATTGCGAATGTATTGCGCGTTCGGCGGTATTGGCAGCTTCAGGGCGTCTTCGACGGCGCGCACGCTGGCCAGCGCGTGAACGGTGGTGCATACGCCGCAAAAGCGCTGCGCGAACAGCCATGCCTCGCGCGGGTCGCGGCCAATCAGGATGTTCTCGATGCCGCGCCACATGGTGCAGGATGCCCACGCCTTGGAGACAAGGCCGCCGTCTACCTCGGCGTCTATGCGTAGATGGCCTTCAATCCGCGAGATTGGATCGATTTTTATGCGAGAAGTCATGAGTCTTGAGGCTCCAATTCTGGTGGACCGCTCCTGCATATTCCTGCAGGTCATGCCAAGCCGTAACCGGTGCCGGCAAAATCGGCAAGTACTTTACCGCGACGATAAAAGTCGCAAGCGCGAAGCAGACGGCGCCGGCGCCGATGAGGGCTTCGATTGCGGACGGGAAATACATCGCTCCCGGCCGGGCAGCAAAGGCAAAGCTGGTTGGATCGAACCGGTAAAGCATTCCACCCACGGCAATCAGCACGTCGGCCAGGAATAAGCGGCTCGGAACCCGCCAATGGCTACCCGCAAGTAGATAGACGGAGGGAACAACCAGTAGCAGAGTTTCCAGCCAAAACAACAGGCTGAAACGGTCGAATGCGAACGCTGCGCCGATCTGGCCGCGCGCGAGTATGTCCAGAAAACGGAAAATGTTCCAACTCAGAACCAGCCAGCACATGATGCGCGCCAGTTCCCCGAGAATCGACGTGTCCAAGGGGCGCTTCCAGGAAAGGCAAGACACCATCAGCACCCCGAGCACGCAGGAGTAGCCGAGAAATGCCGCGGCCCAGACGTACAGAAGCGGCAAGAACGGCGTCTGCCAGAGGACATGAACGCGCGGTCCTGCAAGCAACATCAGAGCGCCGAGCGACGATTGGTGCATCATCGGTAGCGCGTAAGCCAGGGCAATTACATAAGGGTAAGTCACGCGAGTCACGGGCACCACGTACTTCATCAGGATCGGCCGAAACTTTGGCCACGTGTAGAACCAGCGCTCGAAAAGGGGCGGGGTGTTCTCCAGGAATAGCGGGAAACATGCATAAAGCGGCATGCAGAAGCACACTTCCAACAATGGCGAATGGCCGTTCCATCTCCATGGCATCAGCACCTGGTAGAAGTTCCACGGCCGTCCGACGTCAACGCCGAGCGCGATCAGGCCGCTAAAGTAAGCCACGAAGCTGGTGAGGACCGCCGTCCGCATTACCGAGTGCAGCTTCCTGCGAAAGAAGATCCACGCCGCGATGCCGATCGAGAATCCGCCGGATCCCAGACCAGTCAGGACCATGGTGTTGAAGGTTTTCCAAATTCCCCATGCGTAGATATCGTTCAGGCCGCTGACACGGCCCAAACCGGTCAGCTCGCGATAGATGCTCAGCACGATCGCCAACCCACCCATCGCACAAAGGAATATGAAAAACGGCGTGATCTTGGCTATGGCGTAGACGGGCACGCCCCGCTGCCAGCGAACAATAATGTGGTTCTTCACAGTTGCGGCCTCAATCCCGTTCGCCTTTCTTCTTCCACCATCTCTTTGCGGTGATCGATCCAGTTCTTCTTCATCAAGCTGGCCAACCCAGCGTAGAGCAGTAGCGGCACGGCAAGGAACTTGTAGACGCGCTTCTGCCATTTCAACCTGGCGGGAATCGGCTCAGTCCCCAGGTTGGGCAGACCCAGGTCCTCGAACGGCACATGCGAGAGATACAGCACCTGTGTCCCGCCCGCCTCGTGTTGGCCATATACTCGGTTCTCAAAGTACTTGTCGGGCGACTGTGCAATCCGGTCCTTGGCCTCGGTCAGCAGACCTTCCCTCGGGCCGAAGATCACCGCATGCGTCGGACATACCGACGTGCAAGCCGGTTCGTACCCTTTGGCAAGCCGCGGCCGGCAGAGCTCGCATTTCACGATTTTCGGGTTGATCCTGTCCCACTCGAACTTCGGCACATGGTACGGACAGGCGATCTCGCAATAACGGCATCCGATGCAGCGCGAAGGCTCCCAGGCAACCAGGCCGTTGCCGTCGTTCTTCCAGAGCGCTTTGAAGGGGCAAGCAGCGACGCAAGCCGGATCCAGGCAGTGCATGCACTGCTGTTTCACGAACGAGTCCGGGCTGTTGTCAGTGGGTTTGTAGAGCTTGATGATGTTCTTGGTGAACGCATTCAGATCTTCGGGCGCCTGATGCAGACCATCGAGCGAGACGTCCCTCGGAAGGTCGTTTGCCTCCGCGCACGCGACCACACACGCCTTACAGCCGATGCACAAGGTCGCATCGTAGAGCATCCCTACCGGCGCCTTCGGCTGAGAAGGCGACTCCTCGGCAGCCTGCGCCGCGGGAAGGGCCAACGCTGCCGCGACCGGAACGCATCGCGAAACGACGCCTAGCAGTGCTTCCCGGCGGGTCAGTTCCATTTACCGGCCCTCCGCATTCGGGTTGTCTTTTTGCGAGCTTGGGAGGCTGGCTTTGATGATCGCGGCTGTCTCTTCTTCGCTTCGGAACCGTCTCGCCGCAACCCACGCAGCCCCGCCGAGGGCCCCGCCAATCATGCTCACGACCGCCACGCCTGGCGCGGAAATCGAGGCGGTCGTGGTGTGGACCGGAGGGTAGGTGTCGGGCGGTGTGGCCGCGTGGATGGGAACCTCTTCGAAGAGCGGCACCCGGAAAGCCAGATGCTTCTCGGTGCAGCCAATACACGGCGCGCCGATGCCAATTGGCCACACGTCGGGAATCTCATTGAAATGCCGTGTCGAACATCCGGCGTGCGTGTCCGGTCCTTTGCAGCCGAGCTTGTAAAGGCACCAGCCATGGCGATGTCCCTCGTCGCCGTACTGATGAACGAATCGCCCAGCATCGAAATGGGCGCGCCGCGGGCAGTGATCGTGAATCACACGGTCATAAGCGAACTTCGGCCGGTGCTGATCGTCCAGTTCGGGCAGCGTTCCCTTGCGGGCAAACTGAAAGACAACCCCGAGTAACGTGTAGGGATTGGGCGGACAGCCGGGCAGATTGACGACCGGCTTGTTCCTGATGATCTCGTCTACTCCCACCGCGCCGGTCGGATTGGGGTCAGCCGACGGAATTCCGCCCCACGACGCGCACGACCCGATCGCGATAATCGCTCCGGCCTGGGCGGCGACATCTTTCAAGACGTTGAGGGCCGGCTTGCCTGCCAGCTTCATATAGATGCCCTGATCCCGGGTGGGGATCGAGCCTTCCACCACCAGCACGAACTTGCCTGCGTTGTTTTTGACGGCCTGGCTCAGCGCAGCTTCCGCCTGATGTCCGCACGCGGCCATGAGGGTCTCGTGATAATCGAGCGAGATTACATGCAGAATCAAGTCAGCCAAGTCCGGTTTGGACGTGCGCAAAAGCGTTTCCGAGCACCCGGTGCAGTCTTGAAAATGGAGCCAGATCACGGATGGCCGCCGCACCTGGCCGATTTCCCGCGCGACCTCGGCAGCAGTTGCCTTCTCGGTAATCGCGAGACCCCAAGGGGCGGCAACCATCAGTTGCGTGCAGAACTGGAGAAAATCGCGCCGGGGAACTCCACAGCGTTTCAAGTGGGCGGCGACAGTTGGTTTCGACTTCCCCGACCAGATCATATATTTATTCCTCACTGCAATACGGTTGTCTCGCGAGCGGCTAGGAACGCAATCCAATCAAACCAGGGGATCAGGCCCGCACCGGATCGGCATGAGAGCGCAAACGTCCTCAGTCCTTGATTCAAGGCCTCAACGCCCCGCCTGAAGTAGTCGACGTTGAAAGTTACATAGGGCAGCAGGTCGATCTTATTGATCACGAGGGCCTCCGCGCCGCTATACATTCTCGGGTACTTGTACGGCTTATCGTCGCCTTCCGGCGTCGAAGCGATGAGCACGCTCAAATGCGTGCCCAGTTGCCAGGCCGCGGGGCAAACCAGATTGCCGATGTTCTCGACAAACAGGAGGTCGATCTCCCGCAACGGCAAGCAAGCGATCGCGTCCCGTATCATGCCCGCGTCGAGATGGCATCTGTCGGCGGTATTCAGATGCACCGCGACAGCGCCCGCCCTCTCGGCGCGTTCGGCGTCCATCACCGCCGGGCTTGTGTCGCTGTTGATCATGCCGATGCGTATTTGGCCCTTAAGTTCCTCGATGGTCCTCTCGATCAGCGAAGTCTTGCCTGCGCCCGGAGAGGCCATCAGGTTTACCGCCACCACCCCGGCGGAATCCAACGCCGCGCGGTTCTGTAGGGCGATTTCGCGGTTCGCGTTCAGCGCATTCTGAGCAACATGAATCGTCTTGACGGTCATTTCAACCTGCACCGGTCTCTACCTCAATCGACTCCACGTAGCATTCCGGGGCGTCGACGGGCTTCACCCATTGGCTGCCACACTCGGGACATCGGCAGACTTCTCGGCCGCCCGCGAAGCTCTTCGAGCATGCCAGACACAGCCACTCCCCAGGGACATGGACAAACTCGATCTGCGCGCCGGAGGCTTCCGAAGTCCCGCAGACTTCATCCCAAAACATCGCCAGGGCATCCTCGAGATACCTCGAAGATTTGGCGATTGCCACCCGAACCGAGAGAATGCGCGATGCGCCCGCCGAGCGGGCGTGACTCAGCGCAATCTCGCGGATCCCCTCCACTACACCCAGTTCGTGCATGCGATCACTCCCGCCACGCCTGGCGGATTTCCCAGGCGACATCTGCGCCGGCCGTCCCTTCGGTGATGGCTAGACCCCACGGCGCCGCTACCGTCGGTCGGGTGCGGAACGGTAGAATGCCCCTGGCGGGCATTTTCGTAAACAGCTCCGCTCCGCACATAGCAAAGCAATTCGACGACCACTTTGATCCACTCACTTCCGCAATCGGACATGTGGACTCAGCCGTTTTCACTTGAAAGATCGGGCATTAACAGCTTCCCAGAGATATGGAGGAGTGGATTCCGTCCCTTTGCCCGCGCCACTCGGGCGCTATCGGTCAGCCTGGTTCCCTCACTGCGAATGAACGCTGACCTGCCCTCTTCGGCACGCGCCGAGGCGTCATCGGCACGTGACATGGCAGTTGACAAGCGCACGCTCCAGAGAATCGCAGGCAGCCAACAAGATCGTCTTATGACGTATCGCCTTATCGGGAAATCACGCCAGGCGGCGTGCCCGGCATGACGGTTGCATCTCCGTCAAGCTGAACCAGGCCCAGGAAGGAGCAACGTGAAAGGGTTCTATGTCCAAGACAATTCTCATCGTCGACGATCATGCTGCAAACAGGGAATTGATACGGGAGGCAATTGCCGACTTCGAATGCGAGATCCGAGAGGCATCCGCCGCGCACTCGAGAGAGCCGGCATTCGCGTGGTCGAACGAATTCCCTGTGAGGTTGACGCTCCGCCCTTTGCGCGGCATTACCTGGAAACGAAGAGGGAAAGGTGCAGCCACCTCTTAGCATCGACATTGGCGAACATTCCCGAGGTTGCATGAGATGCCAGTACAGACGCCATTCATCGACATAGAAACAGCCGTGCGAGAAATGCGAGTGGGGCGGATGGTAGTCCTGGTGGACGACGCCGATCGCGAAAACGAAGGCGACCTGACGCTCGCAGCCGAGAAGGTAACGCCCGAAGCCATCAACTTTATGGCGACTTACGGCCGTGGGCTTATATGCCTCGCGATGCCGGGGGAACGAGCCGATTCCCTCGAACTTGGACCGATGACGGCGCGGAACACGTCTCAATACGGAACGGCATTCACCGAGTCCATCGATGCGATGGGACGGGGAGTCACCACCGGCATTTCAGCATTCGATCGCGCCCAGACGATTCTCGCCGCCATCGATCCGCTGACTCGCCCGCAGGACCTGGCCCGGCCGGGACACATTTTCCCTTTACGTGCGAGAAAAGGCGGAGTGCTGGTGCGCGCCGGTCAAACCGAAGCCTCAGTGGACTTGGCCCGCCTGGCAGGTCTCACCCCGGCAGCGGTGATCTGCGAAATCATGAACCAGGACGGCACGATGGCCAGGGTGCCCGAACTGATCCACTTCTGCGGTTTGCATGACTTGAAGATGCTCACCGTGGCCGAGCTGGTCCGATATCGGATGGCGCATGAACGCTGCGTCGAGCGCGTTGGAGAGGCGCTGGTTCCCACGGATCGCGGCACATTCCGCATGCTGGCGTACAGGTCCGAAATCGATGGTGAATCCCATCTTGCGATGGTCCTCGGTAATACCGAGGATGGCGGCCAACCCGCACTTGTGCGGATGCATAAGTCCTGCATCTCCGGCGACGTTTTCGGCGCAAACACCTGCGAGTGTTCCGTCAACCTTCGGCGTTCGCTGGACCGCATAGCGGCGGAGGGCACTGGCGTGGTCGTTTACCTCCACCGGAATGCAACCGGCGCCGCGGGCTTGCTGGGGCTGCATCCGGATCCGAAAAGCATTTCGCAACTGGACCGCGATCGTCAAGTCCAACGTGAGATCGGAGTGGGTGCACAGATTCTGCGCGATTTGAACCTGCGCCGAATCCGGCTACTCACGAACCACCCCCGCCCGGTAGCGGCTCTCGAAGGCTATGGCATTGAAATCGCACAGCATGTTCCCATTGGCGAGGGTCAATTCACGTTCGGAGAGACATGGCGTGAAAGGCGCCTGACTCGTGACAAAAGCTGGTACTAGACGTTTTGGTTACATCGGAATCGCGGGCACCGGCAGGGTCGCAAAGGCGCTGGGACGGTTCCTCATCGAACGCGGCCAGCCCGTGATGGCGATTGGGGGCCGGAATCCGGAACGAACGGCCCAAGCCGCGAGTTTCCTCAACCCGTGCACCACGCCTGTAAAGATTCAAGACCTCCCCTCCATTGCCTCCCACATTCTGATCGCTGTCTCGGATGCGGCCGTCGAGCCAGTCGCCGGGCTCCTGGCTCGATCCGGATTCCGTCACGGCATTGCGCTGCACACGTGCGGTGCGAAAGGCCCCGAGCTTCTGAACGTTCTTGCCAGGCGCGGCGTGCACTGCGGCTCCTTGCATCCCATGCAGTCATTCGCCACACCGGAACAAGGCCTGACCAGTCTGCCCGGGTCGTTTTTCGCGATCGATGGAGACTCCGCGGCGCTCCAGTGGGCTTCCGTGCTCGTTTGGCTTCTGCGTGGCCGAAGTATCCGGGTTTCTCCCGAAAATCGATGCTTGTATCACGCAGCCAGCGTGATGGCAGGCAACTATGTCGCAGCTCTTGTGCATTCGGCCGTGGAACTGTTGCAGGCGGCCGGCATCGAGAACCTGACGGCGCTGAATGCCTTGGCGCCTCTCGTTCGCACCTCGGTGGAGAACTGTTTTCAAGTGGGACCGATTAAGGCCTTAACCGGTCCGATTCAAAGAGGCGATCTCGCGACTGTGATCACTCATCTGAACGAGTTGAAAAAGCAGCCGGGTGCGGTGGAAAGCCTGTATTGCTCAGCGGGACGGCTGGCGGCCGAAATGGCTAGGCGGCGTGGATTGCCGGAGTCGGAAGCAGCACAAATAGAGGGAATTCTTTTAGCGCAATGAATGTCATGCCGAAGAAGATTCGGGTGCCCGACCTCGCATCTATGAAACAGCGAGGTCAACGCATCGTCATGCTCACCGCCTACGACGCCACCATGGCCCGGCTGTTTGATCAGGCAAATGTGGACATCTTGCTGGTTGGCGACTCACTTGGGCACGTGATTTTGGGACTGAACACCACGATTCACGTCACTCTCGATGCCGTGATTCACCATACTCGGGCAGTGACACGGGGCGCGAGCCGCGCGCTCGTAGTGGCCGACATGCCCTTTCTCACGTACCAGGTTTCGGCGGAACAAGCGATGCGCAATGCGGCGAAGCTTTTTCAGGAAGGCGGCGCCGCGGCGGTCAAGATCGAGGGAGGATCGGCGGTCGCCGAAACGGTGCGCCGGCTCACCGCGGCCGGTCTGCCTGTGATGGGTCATGTCGGCTTGACGCCCCAGCACGTGCATCGGCTGGGCGGAATGCGGCGTCAGGCGCGCGACGAGCAAGCAGCGCAGGAACTGCTTCGCGACGCAATGGCCCTGGAAGAGGCAGGAGCATTCGCAATTGTCCTCGAGGCGATTCCGGACAGCGTGGCAGAGGCCGTGACCGCGCGACTTTGTATTCCGACAATTGGCATAGGAGCGGGACCGCATTGCGACGGTCAGGTGCTGGTCAGCTACGATCTCCTGGGGCTCTATGAAGCTGGGGTCCCGCCGTTTGTCAAGCAATATGCCCGCCTCGGAGACGATATTCTGCGGGCGACCAGAACTTACGCGGACGAAGTGCGCCGCGGCCTATACCCGGAAGTGTCCGAGTCCCATCCGGAAAAGCCGCCGGCCGCCGCGATAATATGACCACGATTATTCGCCGTATCGCTGAATGGAACACTGTGGCCGCGGGCCTCCCGGCGGGCCACGTATTGGGATTGGTGCCCACGATGGGGGCACTTCACGACGGCCACGGCGCTCTACTGGAGGAAGCGCGCCGTCGATGCTCGGTGGTGGCCGCCAGTATTTTCGTGAATCCCCTCCAGTTCAATCAGGCAAGCGATTTCGACCTTTATCCGAGAACTCTCGCTGAAGACCTCGCATTCTGCGAAGCCAGAGGCGTGGACTATGTATTCGCGCCTTCTGTCAGCGACCTGTATCCGCATCCGCAGCATGTCTTCGTGGAAGTCGAGGGACTTTCGGAACACCTGTGCGGCCGGTATCGCCCCGGACACTTTCGTGGTGTAGCGACGGTGGTCTTGAAGCTCTTCCATATCCTACGGCCTGCTTATGCGTTTTTCGGCGAAAAAGACTACCAGCAGTTGGCAATTGTGCGGCGGCTCGTGCGTGATCTCAACATGGCGCTCGAAGTGGTGGGCGTGCCTACCATGCGGGAAGCTGATGGACTGGCGATGAGTTCCCGAAACCGGCGTTTAAACCAGAGGGAGCGTTCGCTCGCTGCCCGCTTATACGGCGCATTGATCGTAGCCCGGGATGCGATCGTCTGCGGAGAGACGAGCCCGGCTGCCGTTAAACGCCAAGCGGAGATGGTACTGCTGGATGTCCCTGAGATTCGTTTGGAGTATTTCGACTTGGTCGATCCGGAGACTCTTACCCCAGTCGACGTAATCGATAGGCCGGTGCGTGCGGCGGCAGCCATGTGGGTCGGCGCTACGCGGCTGATCGATAATATTGCCTGTGTACCGCCGCAATGATCAATCCCCCAGCAGTCGCGCGTAACGCTCCAGGGTTTTCACATGCTCGCAGACTGCCTTGATCCCGGCCGTCAGAGGGATTGCGAGGATCAGGCCGGCGGCCCCCCATAACACGCCCCAGAACATCATCGCGATCGCTACCACCACAGGGTTCAGATGCACCCGCCGGCCGACGATCTTGGGGTAGAGCAGGTTGATCGCCAGAAGATGAAACAGCGCCACCACTGCCACCAGGATCAGGTATGGCGCCGGCGCGCGATAGACCCCCAACGCCGCCACCAGCATCGGAGCCACCGCTCGCGGAACTCCGAGCGAAGGCACTACCGTTCCCCGGCGCCGCGGTTCCAGTACTGGATCACCCCCTCCATATCCATCACAAAAACGCTGTCGTGCGTGAGATCGAGCAGGTTTGCCCGCTCCCGTAGAACCGCCTCGGCACGCCGCCGGGTCGTGGCGAACCACGACAACAGCGAAGCAAATGCTGCAAAAACGATGAAGTAGGGGATCTGGGAAGGGTAAGTCTCAATCGTGCGGACCGGCTCCACGAAGTACCAGTAGAAGCTGCTAATGCTTAGAATAGCCGCCAAAGCCGAAGGCCCCCGGCCTCCGTACCAGGATGCTATGGCGATCGCAAACAGCAGCAGCGGCACAGCGATGTCCCGGAACTGCAAATGCTGCAGGAATAATGCCAGGCCTAGGTCCCTGACCGCGTGAAAACTTTCGCAAGAACGTCAGGGAAGCAAGGCCCTAATTGGGGAATGCTTCGAGCAGGCGCACTTGGTCATGCGGTCGCGGTACTAGTGCGACAACGACGGCGATAACCGCTGTTCCGTATATTCGCAGAGTCTTCAATAGCGGATGGGCTACGGACTCATTCGCGGCAATACCCGAGGTGTTCACTTGTGCCACCGCCAATCCCAAGCTTCTGGTTTGCAATTTCGGATTGAGGCATATCCGGTATTCAGCTCTTGCTTTGCAGAGTATACGGAGGCTCCCACTGACCCTGCACTTCGGCTTCTCCTGAACCTCGAGCTCCTGGTCCTCGGACGATCGCAGTCCCGTGGACCCACGGCGCCGTAGCTCTATTGAATCTTACGACAACTTGACGGCGCTTGCTTCCAGGGACGACTGCGGCACTTGTCCCTCAACAAAACTGGCGTGAGATGTTGTATTTCCGCATCCGGGACTGCAGCGTCGTCCGTCTGAGTCCCAGGCGTGCCGCCGCGCCACCCGGGCCTCCGACTTTGCCCTTTGCTTCCTCCAGGGCTTTCAGAATCCTTTCCCTTTCGGCACGATCCGAGTTGGCCGCTCCGCCGCGCAATTTAACTTCACCTGGCTTGGTGGTCAACTCGGGCATGGCCACCTGAAGCACGCTTCCCCTGGTAAGGATTACGGATCGCTCCACCACATTCTGCAGTTCCCGAATATTGCCCGGCCAGTCGTAATTCGTCAGCACCTCGAAGACGGACGAGGGGATCGTATCGATATTGCGGCCCATACGCTGCGCATGTTTCTGGATGAAGTAGCGCGTCAGCAGCGGTATGTCTTCCCGGCGCTCCCGCAGTGGCGGAACATGCACCGGAAAAACATGCAGCCGGTAGTAGAGGTCCGCGCGAAACCTGTTATCCTCCACCATCGCCTTCAAGTCCCGATTGGTGGCGGCAACGAGCCGGGCGTCGGTGCGGATCGTGCGGCTGCCGCCAACGCGCTCGAACTCCTGGTCCTGAATGGCCCGGAGGAGCTTCGGTTGCAGTTCCAGCGGCATTTCGCCGATTTCGTCCAGGAACAGCGTTCCCTGATGCGCCAGTTCAAAGCGTCCGATCTTCTGCGCCACCGCTCCGGTAAACGATCCCTTCTCGTGCCCGAACAATTCGCTTTCGAGCAGGCTGGCGGGAATGGCCGCGCAGTTTACCTTGACGAAGCTGCCCTTGCCGCGGCCGCTTAATTCGTGAATCGCCCGCGCGACGAGTTCCTTGCCCGTGCCTGTTTCGCCTGTGATCAGAACGGTCGAGTCCGTCGGCGCCACGATTTGAATGCTCTTCAGGACGGTTTGAAATGCCGGCGCCTCCCCCACCATGTTGCCGATGTTTTGGTCAAGGCGAATCTCGTCTTCCAGGTTAAGTTTCTCCGTTGCCAGCCGATCCTTGAGTTCCTCCAGTTCTCTGTAAGAGAGTGCATTCTGCACGGCCAGCGAAACCTGTTTTGCGACCTCTACGAGAAACTCGACGTCGTCGGGAGTCCAGGGATCATCCGTCATTCGACCCAGGTCCAGGGTGCCGATCGTGCGATCCCGCGCGGTCAGAGGAACGAGGCAAGCGGACTTGACTCCCAGTTCCACATACCGCGCAAAACGCGGATTGGGAAAGCGGTCGATATCGGCATCGCGAACCACAACGGCCTTCCCGGTCGCCAGCACCTCGGACGAGGGCATTCCTTCAGACTCAATCGGTCCCTTCAGCAGATGCAGGAACTCCGGGCGCGTGCAGTGCAGCGCGAACACGTCCAGACCTCCGGTCTGCGTGCAGAGCGTCAGCAGCGCGTAATCGTGCCGAATGATGTTCGAGACCTGTTCGGATATTGCGGAGAATAATTCGTCCCGCCCCAGTTTTGACACCAGTGCATTGGTGATATCGAACAGCGTCCGCAACCGGTCGTGTTCCCGCTCCAGGTCGCGATACGCGAACGCGCCGCGCGCCACATTCGAAGAGGTTTCCACAGGGCCGTTCATACCTTCTCCAGTCTATGGGTGCGGGCCGGTGTTACTCCGCCGCACTTGCGATGGCGGCGCATGCCATCTGCAACTCCCGAAAATTGTCAATCGCCTTCGCCACAGCGGAGGGCTTCTCGCTCCGGAGCTGTTCCACCGATGCAGCCTCGATTTTCCTCGGACCGTTCCCCTGAGGCTCCGGACCTTCTTCTAAATTTCGAGCTAACCCGCGCAGGCCCTTTTCGACCGAATCGCGGATTTGCCTCAGGTGCTCGGCTTCCCGCTTCCCTTCCGCTTTTTGCGGCCATGTTCCCACGCAAAACAGAAGGTCACCCGCGGTCGTTACGGCCTTCAGGATCTCGTTGCTCAGTCTCATATCCGCCGCGCGATCGGGCGGAAATTCGAACTTGACCGCATGCGCGAAGTTCGGCAGATTCAATACCACGCCGGTGATCTGTTGTCTCATTGTGGCAATCTTCGCGCTCGCGGCGCTATCCGGCTCCAAACCGAACAAGCGAACGAGTTCGGCGCTCGCGCCAAGCAGCCGCGCCAGCAGCCGCCGCATGGTGTCCACCGTGCGCTCGGGCCGCACCTGGTGGAAGATCAGAAACATCACGAGAAATCCCAGTGCGATTCCGAGCAGCCGGTCCCGCGCCGGGGTCATCTGGTTGGGAGCGCCAAGCCGTTCAAAAGCGAGCAGGTTAAAGGAAAAGACAATTTGCAGCCCGATGTACCCGTAGTACGGACTGGCCGCGCACCATGCCCCAATGAATGAAAGCGCGGCGATGACCAGAAGGAACCCCTGGACTCCCTCCAGGTTCGGGTATACGAAAACCAGGCAGCCGATCCCCAGAATCATCCCTCCGACCGTCGAACCGATGATGCGGATGAGTAGCTTGCGATTGCTGGTGCCGGTGGTACTAAGGCCGGTGAAGTATACGGTGAAGAACGCGGTAGAGATCCCGGGCCAACCGAGTCCGTTGTAGATCACATAGCAGATCGTCGCGCACAAACTCAGTTTCAGCGCATACATGAAATAGTCGGAGTTGGTGAACGCGTCCGGAAGCAGCAGGTGCTTGAGGGAGTCCCTCCAGGACCCGCCGGAAGGCGCGGCTTGCGGAGTTTCAATCGTGGGCCCCGCTTCGCTCGCCTCGGTGGGAGCCGCCAGATTGTGCAGCGTCTGCTCGATACGATCCCATTCGCTGTAACCTGCAATGGGCGAATCGCCGAGGGTGCTCTGAACTTCCTCTAGCCGGCCTTCTTCGGCGGCCACGATCGCTTTCCCGATGCGTTGCAGCCGCGCCGGATCCATTCGTTCAAAATCCTGAGTGACTGCAATACCCGCGCCTAGGACCAGAAGCCGGTCTAGAGCGAGCGTTAGGGCGCTGAGACGCCTCGATTCCCCTGTGTCGCACAGCCTGTCTTTTGCTATACGCTCCAGAAGTACGTGAAGCTGCCCCCTGCCGGTGACGGCGTAGCGCCGCACGATGGCGGACTGGCGTTCGATTTCCCCGGCTTCGGCACGGGCCCCGAACAACTGGAGCAGACCATTGAGGGCGGCGCATCGGGCCTTGATCTCGCGACGTAACCTGACCAGGGGATCGCTGCGATTAAACAGGTACTCCACTACTACGGCGGACAAGGCGACTGTCGCCACCGTGCCCATGGGCCACAAGGAAAGGTGTAGGATTCTCTCTGCCCGGATTTTATACTCCCATAGCGAAATCACCATGTACGTCAAGCATCCGAAGGCCATCGGGAATGCCGGAATCGCGCTCGTCCTGAAGAAAAACGCCGCAATAAAGGTAAATACTGCCAGCCCCACCACTCGTGCCACCGGATGATCGCCGCTCGCGCCCATGAGCAGCAGCGCGGCTGCGGTTCCCAGTGCGGCGCCACCGAGCAGCGTGAGGCAATCTCTAAAGCACGCGTATGGGGAATCGTGCGAGACCAGAAACAACATGAACAGCGAGGGCGCGATAAATCCCACGGGAGGTTGTAGAATCAGCAGCAGCAGAGTCGCCACTGCCGCCGCCAGCGCGAAACGTAGACTCCCCGCCATCCGGCCTGGAACGGGCGCCATCTCCCTCCAGAATCGATCCAGTTCCGAAACGTCTTCTGTGCTGAAAAGTGACACGTGCTTACCTCACAATCGTGGTGGCTGTTTCCCCGATGCGGAACAACGCCGTGTCAGGGTTTTGAACGCGAATGCGCACGGGAAACCGCGCGGCGATGTGCACCCAGTTCAAGGTGTGCTCAATGTCGGGAAGGCCGTTATTGAGCCGCGTGTCGTCGGGGGCGACGCCAAAACCAAGGCTCTCCACGATGCCGTCGAAGCGCCGCGAGGGTTGGCTCATCACGTACACGTCCACGTGCTTCCCGGGCCGGATCCCCTTTAACTCCGACTCCCGGTAATTGGAAACTACATACCACGTGCGGTTATCGATCAGCGTGAAGATCGGTACGCCCGGCTTGGCATACTCGCCTTCCGAGATATTGAGATTGGTGACGTACCCATCGAATGGCGCCCGTACGGTACACCGCTCCAGATTCAGTTGTGCGTCACTCACTTTCGCAGCCTTGGCCGGCCTCTGTGCCAGCAAGGTGTCGAGGATCTCCACCGCGTGCACACTTTGCTCCACGCGGGCTTCGGACGCCGTGACCGAGATCTTCGATTCATCGTGAGCGAAGCGCGCCTGGCTCGCGGTGGCCTGCGCCTGCTGAAGCGCGGAAAGCGCCTCCTCATAACTGCGCTCCGTAATCCGGGCTTTGGTGCGCGACTCGTCGACCTGTTCTGGAGTTACGTATTCCTTCGCCAGCAGCGGTTCGATGCGCCGCAAGTTGCTCGCGGCCAACTCCTTCTGAGCCTCGGCGGCTTGCACCGCGGCCTTTGCCCGCTCCACCGCCGCGAGAGCCGCGTCCACGCTGCTCTCGCTCACCTTCGTCTGCGTCTTGGAACCGCTCAAACCCGCGCGCGCCGCCTCCACGGCACTGGTCTCAGAGGCGATTCTGCGCCGCGCATCGGTGATCTGAGCTTCCAGCAGCCTCTGGTCGGCAAGCGCCTGCTGGAGTGCATACTCGTATTGGCGGGAATCAATCGCGAACAGCAGGTTCCCTTTATGCACCAAAGCATTGTCTTTTGCGGCCAGCGTGACAACACGTCCACTGACTTCAGGGGCAAACTGAACATAATTGGCCCGCACGCTCGCGTCGTCTGTACGTGGCTGGCGTTCCAGGCGCTGGAGCACGAGGACTACCGTCCCAACAGCCAGCGCTAACACTATCGAGCCTGCCAGCAGATATTTCGATTTGGCTTGAGGATTCTTGTTGTTCAACATACCGCCCCTTTTATGAGTAGAAAACCAGCCACAACAGACAAGAGATTGCTGTCGCAACGCCCCCATCGAACACCAACAATGGAATGAGCCTCTGCTCCTGTGCCCAGCGATCAATCGCCTTGCGGATCACTTTGGTAAACAAAAGAGCAAAAAGCATGCACAACAGCGCGCGCATGCTCGCATCGTGAGGACGGTGAACGTTCAGACGATGTAGCACCACAATCACGGCTCCAGCAGCAATCGCCAAAACTGACGACGAAATAAGATCTCCTATCAATCTGACTTGCCTATTGTTACTCAACATGCGACCTCTCCTTACGAAAAATTGACGAGCCAGAGCAGACATGAAATTGCCACCGTCAGGCTCGGATAAAACACGACCAGCGGCCCAAGTTTCTGCTCCAATCCCAGGTGCACCAGCCCGGCCCGGATCAACCCGGTGATAGTCAGGGCTGCAAGGATGCACACCATCCACACTGGGAAAAAGGTTCCGAGGAACTCTAGGGAGGGGGATCTCGAGCACCCGGAACAGCCGACCAGGGCCAGGCAAGGTAACCAGGTTTTTCTGAATTCGCGCACAAACGTCTCCTTTTCAAATTTCAGGGTTTTTTCACCATGGGTTGAGCTACGGGCGGCTGCTGGCGCAGCAGATTCCCCGTGGTGTAGTCGAGATTCGCTGCATCGATCCGCACTGCCGAGCGCGACTGCACAACTGCCAGTCGGGCTTGCGCGAGCTGGTTTTCGGCAGTTACCAGGTCGACCAGGTTCTTCACGCCGTACCGGTAAGCGTCCAGCGAGGCGTCGTAAGAAGTAGTGGCCGACGTCAGCAGCGTCTCGGCAGCTTCGTGCTGGCGCACCGCGGTTCGGAATTGGACGTAGGAAGTCCAGACTTCACGGCCAATCGCATCTTCCAACTCCCGCTTCTCATGCTCGGCTTCGCGGCGCCTCGAGTCGGCCGCCTCAACTTCATGACGGCGCAATCCGCCATCGAAAATATTCCAACGAAGGCTGATCCCCACGTTCCACACTGGTTCATTGGAATGACCAAGCGGATTGGGCCCGGGCGCATTGATACTCGGCCACAGTGCCTGTTGGCCGGCAGACGCCCCGAAATGAATCGTTGGCCAATATTCGGATTTGGCGCCCTTTAGCTCTGCGTTCGCCGCCTCCAGCTTTTCGGAGATGGCGCGCAAATCGGGGCGCTGCTGCTTCGCGGTCTTCACCAGGTCTAACGTCGATTGGGCGACCTCGGTTGGCAGTGGCAATCCCGCGGGGTCTGCCACCTGGATTTCATCTGAAGGTTCAACTCCGATGGCCTCCCGCAATACCACCCGCGCGGTGTCCACGGCCCCGATACTGGCTTCGAGATCATAAAGGGACTGCGCAGTGGCGGATCTGGCGTTCAGGACGTCGGGAAGGGTGGCCCTGCCGTTCGCTCGCTGGGCCTCGGCGGCATCCTGCGTGGTCTGCGCAGTTTTCACGATCTGACGCGAGGCCTCCAGCCGTTCTTCAGCCGTGATGAGGTTGTAATAGGCGGTCACGACGCGAAACGCGACGGCCTGATTGGTCCGCTGGAATCCGGCGGCGGCGGCCAGGCGAATGGCCTTGCTCGCCTCCACCCTCGCGGCTCGCCTCCCGAAGTCGTAGACGTTGTAGATGAGATCCACACCCGACTGGATTACCGGGGCTTCGGATACAAAATACCCGTTAGCCGCGCCCAACGGTTTGGGCCAGGGTATGACCGCGCGTTCGTCTCCGGCGAGCGCCAGGGCAGCTAAGTGGGGATAGTATTCGCTCCGCGCCATCCCCAGGCGTTCCGCCGCCTGTTTTGCGGACTCCCAGGCAATGCGCGTCTGGGGGTTGTTCATCTCGGCGAGGTCGATCAACTCCTCGAGGCTGTAAGACTTCTTCGGATCGATATCAGCTTTGGACATCGGCGCGTTGTTTCGCGCCGTACAGTTGGCTGCCGTATCTAAAGAGGAGAGCTTGCCCTGGCATTGAGCACCCGCACGGGACGCCGTTGCCGCCACTAGGAAGACCAGCGCCGCACATCGACAACGACTCATTTGCTTTCTCATATGCGCTCCGCTCGAGGTTGTCCCGTAATCTCCGCGATCACACTTTTCATGTATGGTGAATTTGCCATCAGCTCGACTCCGCTTCGGTGCATGAGAGAAAGCAGGTAAGTCCCAGCCAGATCGATGAACTCCGTACCGGTCAGATCCACAATCAGACCCACACCAGGCGAGCGTCGAATCAAAGTACGCCAGGATTGTTCCAGTTCGGGGACCCACGTCGCGCCCAACCTGCCCTCCACTTTCAGGCGAAGAGCATGTCCGAGGTCTTCCACCGTCACTCTGCACACTGACTTTGGGCTCCGCTGTCTAAGAGAGCACGACGGATGCCGCTTAAGTATAGGAGATGAAGGCCTGTAAAGCCTTGAATGAAAAAGATCCGGAACGCGGGACCTGTTAGCGGACCCTCGGCACCTGCTACGTCAGATGACGAATCTTTCGGCGTGTGCCCAGCATGAGACTTCTTCGTGAGAGTGACTCTCAATCGTCGCGAAATGCATGTCGCGCCACAATATCAGCACCTTAGTATCACCTCTTTCGTTCCTTGGTTGGCATTCGCGGAATGGCTTCCAGAGTGCACTTGTCTTAGTGCGTACAGGAATGCGATCAGGCAGTGCGACCGAGCGGAGTAAAGTTAGAGTTTCGCACCCTGATATCGGTTCCAGCTTCTCTTCCCTAAGAAGAGATGAGCCGCCAGTGGCGGAGCATTAGACGGCAGGAGAGTTTTGGGAGCTTTTGCGCAGTTACTACAGGAGATGATATGGCATTAGAAAGCGTATTTTCAGGACTTAAGGTGCTGGACGTCGCGAGCTTCATCGCCGGACCGGCCGCAACAACCGTGCTGTCGGATTTCGGAGCGGACGTGATCAAGCTTGAACCGCCGGGGACAGGCGACCCTTATCGATTCATATACCGGCTGCCGCCGAATCCGGCTTCGAAGGAGAACTACACCTGGCAGGTTACGAACCGCAACAAACGCAGCCTGACAGTAGACCTGAAGAATCCGGAGTCGCGGACAATCCTGGCACGGCTCGTGGGCTGGGCGGATGTCCTGGTAACAAATTTTCCTCCCCGGGTTCGAAAGGGTTTGAAGCTGAACTACGAAGATATCTCTCCGCTGAATCCTCGGCTCATTTATGCGGACATTACGGGCTACGGTGAAGAGGGGCCGGAAGCAGACAAGCCTGGCTTTGATGTCACGGCGTATTGGGCGCGCTCGGGACTCATGCAATTTACGCGAAATGCGGGCAGCCCACCCGCGGTTCCGGTCCCCGGAATCGGGGACCACGCGACAGCCATTTCTCTTTATGCGGGAATTGTAACGGCACTCTACCGGCGGGAGCGGACGGGCAAGGGCTGCAATGTCTCGACGTCTCTGATCGCGAATGGAGCTTGGGCCACCGCAGCCTGGCTGCAAGCCGCTCTTTCAGGCGCAAAATTCTCCGGCGAAATCGACAGGGCGAATCCGGCGAATGCGCTCACCGGCGCCAGCTACCAGACCTCGGACCAGCGGTGGATCCTTCTTGCATTTGCGGATGAGGACAAGAGCTGGCCGCCATTCGTCAAAGCTATGGGCCAGCCTTCTCTCACGAGTGACCCGAGGTTCGCGGATGCGAAATCCCGGCACGCCAATGCCGCTCTTTTGGTTGCTGAATTAGATCGTTTGTTCGCCGCTCAACCCCTGGCGTACTGGAAGGTAGTTCTTGATGCAGCGCGCGTCGTTTACGGCGTCGTGCAGATCCCCGACGAGATCGTGCGGGACCCGCAGCTCGTGGCGAACAAGATTATTGTACCGGTTGAGAACGGCGCTCCCGGCTCGCAAACGGTCGATAGTCCGCTGACTATAAAGGAATGTCCCAAGGTCGCAGCCCGCGTGGCACCGGCGTTGGGAGAGCATACGGTCGAAGTCTTGCGCGAGTTGGGTTTCGCCGATTCCGAAATCGAAGACTTCCGCGCGGGAGGAGCTATCCCTCACGTGTGGCACTTGCCGGAAGCTGTTTAACGGAGGCGAAAATGAGTGACATTCTTACCGAACATTCGGGTTTTATCCTGCGGCTTCAATTCAATCGTCCCGAGAAAAAGAACGCCATGACATCCGGCATGTACACGGTCATGGCGGAACTGCTGAACGACGCGGCAAAAGACGATCGCACCCGTGTAGTGCTGTGGCACGGCTCCGGCGGCTCGTTCTGCGCTGGTAACGACTTAGAGGACTTCGTCAAGAACCCTCCGGGCCCTGGCGAGAGCCCCCAGCAAAAGTTGATCAATGCCATGATCAACTTCGACAAACCGATCGTCGCGGCCGTTAACGGCGCGGCCGTCGGCGGCGGAACTACGATGCTCACTCACTGCGACTTCGTGTACGCGGCTGAGAGCGCCAAGTTCCAATTGCCCTTTATCAATATCGCAGTGGTCCCGGAGTTCGGTAGCACGTACTCTTTTCCGGCGCGCATCGGATATCTACGGGCCGCCGAACTGATCCAGCTAGGCATACCCTTCGATGCGAAACGGGCTGAGGATCTCGGACTTGTGACCCGCGTCATCCCGGAAAACCGGCTGTTGGCCACGGCCACTGAGACGGCCCAGAAACTGGCGGAAAAGCCTGCCGGCGCCTTGCAGGCCTGCAAAAGGCTCATGCGACGACCCACTCGCGAGCAGCTCGAGCAAGCAGCGAAATGCGAAACCGAGGAGTTCACCGCCAGATTGCGCTCGGCCGACGCCAAGGAAGCGTTTTCGGCGTTCTTCGAGAAAAGACTGCCCGACTTCACTAAGTCACAAACGACTGAGGGACATGTGGCCTGAGCTGGGTGGCCAAAACGGTAACAAAGGAAGAGGAACCATGATATTCAAACCGGAGCAATTGGAAGTTCAAAAGGCAGCGAGGGCGTTCGTTGCTAAGTACATCATCCCTTACGCTGCCGAGTACGACAGAACCGGGGAGTTTCCTTCGCACCTGCTTGGGGCAGCGAAGGAGAGCAAGATTTTCGCCATGGCGATCCCGAAGAAGTACGGCGGGCTTGAATACGACAGCCTCACGCAAGCATTGGTGTGCGAAGAGTGGGGTTATGGCTGCGCCGGCATGGGTACAACACTGGGCGCGAGCCTGCTGGGAACCGATCCGCTGCTGGTAGTGGGCACCCCCGAGCAGAAACAAATGTATTTTGCGCCGATCGTCAGTGGCGGGTTGGCGGCTTTCGGCCTGACCGAACCGGGTGCCGGTTCTGACGCCGGAGGAGTCAAGACCACTGCAGTCCACAGCGGTAACGAATACATTCTGAACGGCACCAAGTGCTTCATCACGAATGGTGCTTATGCCAGCGTGTATCTGATTGTAGCAAGTACAGATCCGAGCAAGGGACTCAAGGGTCTGAGCGCCTTCATCGTTGAGAAGGGCACGCCGGGATTCAATGTGGGCACGGCGGAGCACAAGCTCGGTATTCGCTCGTCCAATACCGTCGAGCTTCATTTCAAGGATGCGCACATTCCGGTCAGCAACCTGGTTGGCGCGGAAGGCGACGGCATGAAGATCGCCATGCTCACGCTGGACATGGCTCGGCCGCCCGTTGCCTGCGCAGCGGTTGGCATCGCCCGCCGGGCGGTCGATGAGTGCCTCAAACACCTGACGGAGCGTTTCACTGCAAAGTACCCGCCTCCGCAGACCATGCAGTTCAAGCTCGCGGAAATGCATGCTCAGGTGGAAGCCGCACGCCAGATGGCGCATCACGCCATGGAGCTGCGCGACACGACTACCAGTTATTCGATGGAGTCGGCGATCAGCAAGCTGGTTGGCGGCGACATGGTGATGTCGGTGACCACGCAGGCGGTGAGCCTGATGGGCTCGTACGGGTATACCTCGACGATCGAGAAGCTGATGCGCGATGCGAAGATCATGCAGATTTACGAAGGAACCAATCAAATTCAGCGCCTGGTAATCGCCCGCGGTTTATTAACTCAGGCGGCCCAGCGCATGCAGAAGGGGGGTAAGTCATGAACTTCAACCTTAATGAAGAGCAGCAACTCATCAAGCAGAGCGCTCACGACTTCGGCAAGGAGTACCTGGAGCCGATCGTCGTCAAGATGGACGAGACCCGTGAGTTTCCGCGGGAAGTCATTACGGCAATGGCGAGTCATGACTTCCTGGGTCTGCACTTGTCCGCTGACTGGGGCGGTGTGCAGGGCGGCTGTGTCACCTACATCGCTGTCATTGAGGCGCTCTCGGGGTGGTGCGGGTCGGTCGCCTCGATCATGAACAATCATGCGATGGCAAGCTACGCCATTCAGCACTGGGGCAGCGAGGCACTCAGAAAGCAGTTCCTGCCGGCAATGGTCGAGGGGAAAGTGCTCGGGGCCCTCGCGATTTATGAGAAGGGTCCGACTCCGGGGATTGGCCCCAATGCTGTGGTCGCCACTAAGACGGACGCCGGCTATGTGCTGAAGGGCACCAAGGCGTACGTACGCAACGCGGGCGAAGCGGGCGTGTACGTGGTCACCGCGGTAATGGAGGCCGATCGTCCGAAGACGGCTGTGGCGTTTGTGGTGGATGCCCATACAGCCGGTGTGAAGGTGGGCCAGAGGATCGCCACTATGGGACTGCGGGGATGCCCGGTGGCCGATGTAATTTTCGACAACGTTGTCGCGCCGGAAAGCTCCGTGCTCGCTGCGCGCGGTGTGGAAATCGTAAACCGGACCCTCGCGCTCGGTGCGCTAGGGGATGCGGCACAGACCGTGGGCATCGGCCAGGCGGCCATCGACCACGCATCGGCCTACGCCAAGCAGCGGGTGCAGTTCGGTATGCCGGTCTTTAACTTCCCGGCGGTGCAAACCCTGCTGTCGGATTCTAATACCGATTGCCATGTGGCGCGGCTCGCGCTGTACCATGCCGCCCAACTGGTTGACGACGGCGAGCCGTTTGAAGTCGAGAGTGCCATGGTGAAGTCTTTCCTGGCGCGGCTCGGGACGAAGCTCCTGGTGGACAGCTGTCAGGTGGAGGGCGGCATGGGGTTTGTCGAAAGCATGCCTTTGCCGCGCTTGTTCCGGGATATTGCGGGCACGACCCTGGTGGATGCGCCCAGCGATACTCCCGAACGTGCAATTGCGATGAGCATTGCCTAATTACTTGTGAAGTGTTTGGTTTGTTACAAGTGGACGCTCGACGAGCAGGACATCAGCTAACCTCCATCGTAACGCGATTGAAGATGGCCCCTTGCTCGTAGAACAACGGAGTTCCGGGCGTACGGCTCCGCCGGCGGACTTCCCGGCGGGTCGTCGCTGCCACTATTAGCTGGCCTTGAGTGGAAAAGAAGCTATACGAGATTAGAAAAATGTCACAATCCCAGGTTTGCTATAGACTGGCGCTCGCCGTTGGCGCCCTTACCTACGGGACTTCCCTCGTGAGATCCCGGGAACGAAAAGAAAGACAACTCTGGGCCACTGTGTTGGCGTGCTTACTTGTCTTGCTCACATGTCTGCCCGTGTCGGCACAGCAGAATACGTCAACCCAGGCGCTTCGGACAGGTGAAGAGACAGACACCTCATCTTCGGGTGCAGCGAGTCCTACTCCTACCGAACAAACCTCTGCCGCCGACCAGGCTAAAGAGGCGGCCAATCCGTTGGCGAACATTTGGTTGTTGCAAATGCAGCAGAATAATTGGTCGGTGGGCCAGCCGGTGGGAGGAGCACGAATGCAGGGCAACCTGCAATTTCAGCCACTCATACCCTTGCCGTTTAGCGACCATTGGCACCTCGTTGTGCGGCCGGTCGCGACACTGTTTAATAGCGCGCCCTACCCAAATCCAAATGGAACCGACAACCGTGTGACCCGCTTCGGAGACACGGTTTTCGCGTTTGGACTCGTGCCAGACCGTACTCTGGTGGGTCACTGGCTGCTGGGCGCCGGTCCCACGTTTATCTTCCCGACGGGGCACTCCTACCCGTTGCTCAGTCAGAACAAATGGCAGTTTGGTCCGACGTTCGCGGTCGGATACAACGCTAAGAGATGGTTGGCATACGTCTTTCCGCAACAGTGGTTTCCCATCGGCGGCAATGGGCGAAAAACAAACCAGATGCTATGGGAATACTCATTTATCTATACGGTGGGAAAATGGACCGTAGGAACAAAAGCGGACTCATTCGTGAATTGGCAAGCGTCGGCAGGCAACAAGTTGGCGTTTCCCGTCGGACCGAAGATCGGGCGTCTTATGCATGTCGGGATCATGCCGGTGAAAGTCGACTTGGCGTTCCTGTATTACCCGGTTCGTCCATCGCCCGCCCAGTTTGGCCAGAAGTGGGATTTGCAGCTTGAGGTAACTCCCATTATCCCTACGTTGATCAAGAAAAAGTTATTGTAAACAGGAGAACCAACAATGCCGAAATGTCTGGTCTGCTACAAATGGGCGCTCGACGAGAAAGACATCAAGATCAAATCCGAGGACGTCAGTCTCGATGTCACTCGTGCCAAGGGCAAGATTAGTGACTTCGACCGCAACGCGATCGAAGAAGCCACTCTGCTTGTGGAGCAGCAGGGAGGGGCGCTGGATGCGCTCACCTATGGCACTTCCGCCGTGAACCAGTCTCTCAAGGATGTGCTCTCGCGCGGCCCGGACTCCGCCTACTTTATTGCCGATAAATCCGCCGAGAAGGCCGACGCTTATGTAACGGCTAACGTGCTCGCTGCCGCTATCCGCAAATTGGGGTTTTACGATCTGATTTTGTGCGGCGAAGGCAGTTCGGATTCGTTCAATCAACAAACGGCCGTGCGCGTCGCCGCGCTGCTTGGGTTGCCGTGCGTCAGTTATGTGCTGAAGCTCTCGGTCGAAAACGGCACTGTGAAAGCCACCCGAGGGCTGGGAGTATCCACCGAAGTCGCTACCGTGAAGGGGCCAGTCGTCCTTAGCGTGTTGGGTCAGATCAATCACCCGCGGATTCCGAGCCTCAAGCAGGTGCTCGGCGCCGCCAAGAAGCCGAAGACGGAAATCAAGATCGCCGATCTCGGTTTGACTCCCGATCAGTTGCAGCCGAGGGAGGTTTACAGATCCGTGAAGGGCTTCGTGACCCACCGGAAGCAGATCGCTTTCAAGGAAGCTAATACGGCCGCGAACGTCGCGAAGCTGGTAAGCAGCCTCGCCGCAGAGGGCCTGCAGTAGGAGGAATAACAACATGCCAGGGATTTTTGTGTTTTCCGAAGAATCCGCGCTCGCGAAGCAGTTGTTGACGCCGGCGCTCGAATTGAAACAATCGCTATTCCAGCCGGTCACGGCGCTTTCGCTGACCGAAACCGATGCAAAGCAACTGGCTGCCTTGGGGGCGGATAAAGCAGTTGCGCTGCAGTCGGCGGCCGAGTGGGTAGAAGGGCTAAGCGAGGAGATTGCCGGTTTGGTCTCGGCTGCCGGGGCCAGTGTTTTCCTCGTCGGGGGCACCCTGCGCGGCAAGCATATCGCGGCATATGTGGCGGCGAAGCTCAATGCGGGCATGAGCACAGATGCCAAGTCGGTGAAACTCGAAGGCGGCAAGCTGCTGGCCACTCGGCTTCTTTATGCCGGCCTGGCGCTGTGCGACGAAGAACTCTCGCTGCCCGCGGTCGTCACTATCCCGCCGCGTACCTTCCTTGCTCCAAACACGGCGGCGCAGCAGGGCGCCGTGGAAACCGTAAATGCCGCCGCCGATGGGCGCGTTGCGATTTCCGATGTCACTCAGGCTGATGTCTCGGCAGTCGATATCGCCGCGGCTACCAAACTGGTTTCCGTAGGACGGGGGTTCCAAAAGAAGGAGGATCTGAAGCTCGCTGAGGATCTTGCCGCAGCCCTAAACGGTGAAGTTGCCTGCTCCCGCCCGGTTGCCGAGGAAGAACACTGGCTCCCGGTCGCCCGCTACGTGGGCATCAGCGGGCATATGGTGAAACCCGACCTCTACCTGGCGGTGGGTATTTCCGGACAAGTGCAGCATATGGTAGGCGCGCGCGAATCCAAAGTAATCGTCGCAGTCAATAACGACGAGCATGCGCCCATCTTCGAAAACGCCGATTACGGCATCGTCGGCGATCTCTATGAAGTGCTGCCGCTACTGACCGAGGCTATGAAGAAAAATGGCGGACGATAAATTTGATGCGATTGTCGTAGGGGCGGGACCAGCGGGTTGCGCCTGCGCCTACGTGCTTGCCCGTGAAGGCAAGAACGTACTCCTGGTTGAGCGCGGAGATAGTGCAGGAGCGAAGAACGTGTCCGGCGGCCGACTCTACATTTATGCCCTGGAAATGATTGAGCCTGGCATGTATCAGCGGGCTCCGCTCCAACGGAAGATTGTTCGCGAGCAGATCATGCTGCTCGGCGAACGGACTGCAACCACCATCGACTATTTCGATCCTGCCTTCGGGGAAAGGATTCCGCAGTCCTATTCGGTCGTGCGCGCCAAACTGGACGAATGGTTTGCCGGTGAGGCAGAAGCCAAAGGTGCAACCCTTGCCGCAGGTGTGCTGGTCGACGGTCTGATCGAGGAGAGGGGCAAAATCGTTGGCATTCGCGCGGGTGAAGAGGAGATGCGATGCGATACGGTTGTGGCTGCGGATGGCATCAACTCACTCATCGCGAGACAGGCCGGGCTTTTCGCCGACGTAGAAGGACATGCCGTCGGGACGGGCATCAAAGAAACCATTGAATTACCGGACTCGGAAATCAGTGCCCGCTTCGGTGTAAAGGACGATGAAGGCGCCGCGCGTGTGGCAGTCGGCTGCACAGACGGCATTTCCGGCGGAGCTTTTCTCTATACCAATAAGGGCAGCATCTCGCTTGGAATTGTTTTCAATCCCGCCCAGGCTGCTAAACAAGGGCGTCACATTCAGGACATTCTCCAGGACTTCAAGATGCATCCCGCGATTCTCCCGCTCATTGAGGGAGGCACGACCGTCGAGTACGGCGCGCACATGGTCCCCGAGATCGGTTACCACGGCATTCCCGAGAAACTGCATCGGGAGGGCCTTGTCGTGATCGGCGATGCGGCCCGCTTTGGAATCAATACAGGGTTGATCATTCGCGGCATGGATCTCGCAATGGTAAGTGGACTGGCCGCGGCCCAGGCAATCCTGCAGGCGGAAGATACCAGTCACGTGGGCTCACTTTATATGAATCGGCTGGAAAAGTTGTTCCTGCTGGGCGAGGAACGCGCTTACCAGAATTTCTACAGAATCCTGGAAATCCCGCGCGTCTTCCGCGAGGTTCCGAAGCTGGCGAACGAAGCCATGCAGTTCCTGTTTACGGTAGATGGCAAAGTCCCGACACCGATGGTGCATGGACTGATGGACGTTGCCAAGCGAAACATAAGCTTCGGCCAAATGCTGGCCGATAGCTGGAAGGTGTATCGAAGCTTATGAGCATTAAGCGGCTCAGTCCGGAAGAAGCGTTGGCCTTGAATAAGTTCACCGTTGATGAAGGCCATCCCCACATCGTAGTTGATAGAGCAATCTGTGCTTGCTGTACGGATCGTGCGTGTTTGGCAGTATGCCCGGCCCGTCTATACAGGCTTAAAGATGGCCAGGTGAGCTTCGAATACGCCGGGTGTCTGGAATGCGGAACTTGCCGGGTGATGTGCAGCCGGGGTGGTGTCACAAGCTGGAATTATCCGCGTGCCACCTTTGGAGTTACCTACCGGACAAGTTAGATATTCGGCAGTTTGGGTCCCGACCGCGAACACCGCCGATTCACAGGAAAACGTGATTCGGTCGAAGATGATCAGCTTGCGTCAGCGAGAGAGTAGAAACGAACTCACTGCTATTGGAAGACCACTTTTTCCCGGGTTGCTTTTTCCAGGGCGAAGGAGGGACTAATTCAAATCGCAAAAAACGGGTTAGTGGGAGCGCTTCAACGTGCGGAACGGACTCCGGTGTCCGCAGTGTCGAAGGAGGACGACAATTGCAAAAGCAATTGGCGATGCCGACAGTACCGACGCTGGCGAATACGCAACGGTCCCTCTTTCTAGGTCTGGGGAAACGTGTAATATGCGCCATGCTCATAGGCGCCGGTTCAGCAATAAGGTGGCAGAACGAATGCAGAATGCCAGTTTGGACGAGCAACCGGATCTACACCTGAAGGAGTGCTCATGTCGAAAGTTATCAGCGCCGAACAGGCCGCCGCACAAATTAAGGGCGGCGCAACCTTAGGATGTTGGATTTCCGCCACGCCCGAGGTTCTCGAGTGCCAATGAATCATCACCGACAAACCCAGGAGGGAGCGATCCGCCAGGTGGCAACCGTGAATTTTCCCACTCGCTGGGGACTATTTCGAATGGTTGCCTTTGAGCGGGACTTGGAACAAAGTGCCGTGGGCTGCCCGCAAACCGCTCAGGCGCTGGTCCTCGGCGAAATAGGGGGAGGCCCTGCGCTGGTCCGCATCCATTCCCAATGCATCACCGGGGAAGCTCTGGGGTCGCTCCGCTGCGATTGCGCGGCGCAGCTTCACATGGCACTGTCTTTGATCTCGGGGGCGGGCTCCGGTGTCCTAATCTACGAACAACAGGAGGGGCGCGGCATCGGCCTCATGGCCAAGCTGCGCGCCTATCAGCTTCAGGACGAAGGCCTGGACACGGTGCAGGCCAACGAGCGACTGGGCCTCAAGCCGGATTACCGCGATTACCGGCTGCCGGCGGAAATTCTGAAGCTCTTCGGCATCCGGCAAGTCCGGCTCATTTCCAATAATCCGGACAAGATCTCAGCGGTGGAGAGAGCAGGGATCCGGGTAGTAGAGCGGGTCCCCTGCGAGGTTGCCAGCGGCGCCTTTGCCCAGCGTTATCTACAGACCAAGAGGGTCAAATGCGGTCATCTGTTTCCCTCCCTGATTGCGGTTTCACGGTCAACCGTTCAAGAACTGTCTGCGTGAAAGAGATTGGGTATGCGAGGCGCGGCAGCGTCGTTGCCTTATCCGGCACGCCCCGCAGAGGCATCGGAGCGCGTGGGTATGGGTTTAGCGAACCGGCAATGGCCTATGCACCCTTTGTTCTTGCAGGTAAGGCATTGCCGTGTATGACTCCTTTGTCCCAGTTCAGCTTCCCTCATAACGACAACCTTCCATCCACAGTGGCCGAATGATGCTAGTCGCGAGTCAAGCAGCATCCGTCGGGGAACGATCTTGTCCGTTGACCCGATCTGCGTCAATGTCCGTATCGGCCGCCCACAGGCAGCCCCGTGCCCAGCGTTTCCGGGTGCCGCCGGGGGCAGTGCCGCAGTGCTACCCCGGGCTAGAGAGATTTCGTAAGTCCCCTGCGAAGGCCCTGCCGGTATCTCACCGTGCTCAGTCGCCCGCCGGAACGCGGATTGCATCAGCAGGCTCCTTTGCCTCTGAGACTGCCGTTCGCCGGCCAATGAATACGAAGGCCACCAGCACCAGCGAGGCGATCGCGAAGATCGTGTCGCCGGGAACCCGCATCCAGCGAAGAGTCTGCATGAACGGCAGGCCCAGAAATTCCGTGCTTCGGGCGTACCAGTACCCCTTCTCCACGGAAGCCCAGGTCTGAGCCAGCCCGACCGGCAGAAAGGCTGCACACGCACATGATGAGCAACCCGGCGTTGATACCCCAGAAGGAGAACTTGAGCCAGCTTTCTTTCCACTCCGCGAGAGTGTCCATGGGTCGCTGTCAGCAATCCTACGATAAACGACCCAAGCTAAGAGCCGGGGATTGAGGTACGCGAGGGTCGATAACAATTGAGCTGATCAGAAGCGTCATTCAGTGCGTAATCCACTCTCGAAGGGTCCACCAAGCCCGAGCGCGCGGCATGTAGTTGAGTTCTGGTCAGGCGGAGGCGGTTTTGCACTCCGGACAAGGGCAAATCGGACGGCATCCGCGGGGCGTGTATCCAACAAGATTTCGAAGCAATATGGTGGTTGTGGGCTACAGCTAATGACGGACCGGGGGCGAGCTTCCATTTTGCGCTTCCGAAGCACGAGGAAGTGGAATAAAATGGGCCTTACGGAACCGTAAAACTGCAATCTGAGTTGCGGACGTCGATGCCCGTGTTCAGCGGGCCGGAGCGGCTGAACTCGGTCAGGGGGTGCAAACTGGGACGTCCGTTTGCGCAGGCAATTGTCTGCCCTGGCTCTCGGCTCGGGCGAGCCGGCCATTCGCTCCGGGGGAGGAGGTAGAGGACTTGCGGTCAGCGATTGTCGCTTCGATCAGCTTCTACTGGTCCTTTGTGCAGCCGAGCCGGCCAATCGGCACACGGATCGAGAAGGTGCAGGATCCCCGGCGGCATCCGATCGCGGTTGCCGTTGCCGCGGCCGTGCTAGCGGCTTTCATCGCTCCCGTTCCCGGACGGTCCGGACCTGCGCAGTACGTTCCCACCGTTTGGCAAACCGAACAAGGTCTGCCGCAGAACAGTATCGAGTACATGCTGCAGGATCAGGACGGCTACCTTTGGCTGGCGACCCACGCCGGGCCCGTCCGGTTTGATGGCGTGAACTTCAAGCTTTTCGGCCCGGAGGATCTTGCAGGGCTCTCCAACCGCTGGGTGATGTCTCTCCACCAGGACCGCTCCGGAGCGTTATGGATCGGAACGCACGCAAGTGGTCTCATCCGGCTGCATAACGGTAGTTCGTCTCAATTTCCGGTGCCCGACGGCATCTCTGTCCGAAGTATCAGGTCCATCCGCGAGGATGCCGCCGGCAAGCTGTGGATTAACACTCTCCACGCCATAGCGACTTTCGTGGACGGAAGGCTGCAAGTCTACCAGACCTACGGGGGAAGAGCCGTCAGCCAGTTTCTGCTGCAAGCGCGCGATCAAAGCATGTGGTTCCGCTCCGGAACCGAGATCGTGCGTTTCGGACCCGACGGTTCTATTGCGACCCTGGCCGGCGGCCAATGGTGTCGCGAAGATCGCGACGGGAGCGTCTGGATCGCTTTTCGAGATGAATACCGGCTGGTCCGCTATTCCCAGGGACGGTTCTCCGAAGTGCCGCTGCCTCCGATCACACAGCGCCAATGGAGGCCGGGATATCCCGATATGATACCCAATCAGGAAATTCTGGCTACGGCGACAGATACGGACGGGGCGTTGTTGCTGCTCACTCCGGCCGGACTCATTCGCGCGGCGAACGGGAAGGCTGGTGCGCCCGAACCGCTACCCCTGCCTGCGAATATCAGCGAAGCGCCGAAAGTAAGCAGTCTGCTGGTGGACCGCGAGGGCAATCGCTGGGTAGGAACGCAGGGGGGAGGGCTGTTTCGTTTCCGGCGGGCCCCCTTGACCGCGTATGGAAAGGACGAGGGCCTGTCAGACTCCCCCTTTCGCACTGTTTTTCAGGATCGGGAGGGCCGCATCTGGATGGGCGGAGATTCGGTCTACTGGTTCGATGGCCAGCGCTTTCATCATGTTCCAGGCCCGGCGGGAGTTTTTGGCATCGGCCAACTGAAAGATGGCGATCTGTGGATCGGCGGATCGGACGGCGGCCTATATCGCTGGCCTTCGGGCGTTGTGACTCGCTTTCCAGCCGGACCAGCGGTGCACCAGGTTGTGGAGGACGGACAGGGCACGCTCTGGGTTTTAGCTTTTGAGCCCGCCGGGCACCGTCGGCTGTACCGGTTTCGCGGGGGGAAATTTGAACTTGCTGACGCGGACGTTCAAGGGATCTACGAGAACCGCGACGGCGGGTTGTGGCTTGTGAACCAATTCCGGCCGGCGCTCCGCTACATACGCAACGGCCAAACGACGCTCTATGACGAGAGGAACGGTTTGCCCCAAGCCCTAGTCAATATCATTTACCAGGATTCTACCGGGACGACCTGGTTCGCCGGCAACTTGGGAGGCTTATACCGGTTCCGCGATGGCAGGTTCCAGGCGATTCCGAACAGTTCCGGCCTGACCAGCGACTCCATCAATGCCATGCAGGACGATGGCAAGGGCAACCTCTGGTTCAGCTCCAATCGAGGCATTTCACGCGTCGCACTGAAGGAGCTGAATGATTTTGCCGATGGTAGAATCTCTTCTCTTTCCCCTGTTTCGTACGGCGCAGCCGAGGGCATGAAGAGCATTGAGTGCAACGGAGGTTTCCCAGGCGCCTGGCGGACGCGGGATGGCCGAATCTGGTTTGCCACGATGCGGGGCGTCGTCGCAGTGGACCCGAACGCGGGTGATCGCCTCCCTCCGACTGTCGTCATCGAAGAGGCTTGGGCCGGCCGGGTGAAGTTGGGCGGCGGCGGACGGACTTCGGTGAAGGCCGGCAGCAACACGTTTGATTTTACGTTCACGGGACTAAGTCTCACCGCTCCTGAGAAACAGCGGTTCAAGTACCAGCTCGAACCCTATGACAAAGACTGGGTGGACGTCGGCACGCGCCGCACCGCTCATTACACGAACATGCCACCAGGAGACTACTCGTTCCAAGTGATGGCCGCCAACAGCTACGGCATCTGGAGCGTCCGGAGCGCCGGCGTGCGGTTCGCATTGCAGCCCCAGTTCTACCAGACGAATTGGTTTCGATCCGCGTGCGTTGCCGCGTTTGGCCTGCTGCTTTGGCTCGCGTACCAGTTCCGGATCCGGCAGTTGCAGCAATTGTTCAATATGCGCCTGGAGGAGCGCGTGCAGGAACGGACGCGCATCGCCCGCGAGCTTCACGATACGCTGCTACAAACCTCTCAGGCCGCGCTGATACACATGCAGGCTGCTTACAACCTGTTGGCACGCCGTCGCGAGGAGGCAGCCGAAGTTCTCCAACAGGCGATCAATGTATCTGAGGCCGGCATCGCCGAAGGCCGGGAAGCGATCCAGAATATGCGCTTGTCCACCGTCACCAAGAACGATCTGGCGCGAGCGCTTGGCTTAGCCGGGGACCAGTTGGCTGCGCAAAGTTCCGCGAGCTTCGATGTCCGGGTGGAAGGATCGTCGCGCGACGTCCACCCGATTCTGCGCGATGAAATATATAACATTGCGCTTGAAGCCATGCGGAATGCCTTCAAGCATTCCGAAGCCCACGCCATAGAAGCGCGGATCTTTTATGGGGACAGCCTCCGGGTACGCATCCGCGATGACGGTAAAGGCACGGACCCGGCCATTGTCACGCAGGGACGTTCCGGTCATTACGGTCTCGCTGGAATGCGTGAGCGCGCCGATCGCATCGGCGGGAAACTGGACGTGTGCAGCCGTCCTGGCGGCGGCACGGAAATCGACCTGAGCATTCCCGGTGCGATCGCGTTCGGCGTGCCCGGTGCCGGCTCCCTCTTCCGCCGATTCCGGCGAAATAACAAGAGCCAGTCTGCAGCACACAGCTGATGCATGCCATCGCGCGAAGATTCGGTTTTGTACCGAAGTCGGCCACATTGCTGGTGTCATGCTGCGCGATTCCGGACCTGGAGTTCGAACGATTCGATCAGTCCCGTGTTGAAAGCCATTCGCAAAGGCACCCGCTGGAGTTTCTGGCTTGAGACGTTTGTCGCAGCACTGCGCTCGGCCCATCCGTCGAGTTTGGCGGGGAAACGAAACCAGCCATCGTCTGTCCAGACGAGCCAGTGGGACGGTTCGAGGGGACTACGATAGAGCCGCGGCAGCGTCGTTGCCTTATCCGACACTCCTCGCAGAGGCATCGGAGTCCGCTTGGGTACGGGTTTCGCGAACCGGCAATGGCCTATGCACCCTTTGTTCTTGCAGGTCAGGCATTGCCGTGTTTGACTCGTCATAACGACAACCTTTCATCCACAGTGCCGAGCTATTCACGAGTCAAGCACATCCCTCGGGCGACGATCTTGTCCGTTGCGCAGACGTGGCTGACTCGTAGCGGCCGCCGTTATCTCCCCTTGATCAGTCGCCCGCCGGAACGCGGAGTCCATCAGCAGGCTCATGTGCCTCTGAGACTGCCGTTCGCCGGCCAATGAATACGAATGCCACCAGCACCAGCGCAGCGATGGCGAAGATCGTGTCGCCGGGAACCCGCATCCAGCGAAGAGTCTGCATGAACGGCAGGCCCAGGAAATCCGTGCTCCGGGCGTACCAGTATCCCTTCTCCACGGAAGCCCAGGTTTGAGCCAGCCCGACCGGCAGCAGGCTGCCCACGCACATGATGAACAGACCGGCGTTCATCCCCCAGAAGGCGAACTTCAGCCAGCTTTCTTTCCACTCCGCGCGTGTGTCCATGGCTCGCAGACATACCAGCATGAGCCCGATTCCGAGCATGCCGTAAACCCCGAATAGCGCGGCATGGCCATGCAGGGGAGTCGTGTTGAGGCCTTGCATGTAATAGAGCGCGATCGGCGGATTGATCATGAATCCGAACAGTCCCGCGCCTACCATGTTCCAGAATGCGACCGCAACGAAGTAATATATGGGCCATCGATACCGCTGCACCCAAGGCGCGAGCCGCCCGTTTCGCAAGTCTTCGGTTGCGGAGTACGCCACCATGGTAAGCGGCACCACCTCCAACGCGCTGAATACGGACCCGAAGGCCAAGGCGACCGTCGGCGTGCCGGAGAAGTACAGGTGATGGCAGGTGCCGATAATGCCGCCGGAGAGGAAAATGGTGGTCGAGAGCAGCGCCGACTTCGCCGCCAACGCCGGACGAATCAAGCCCAATCGCATAAAGAAGGTCGCAAAGACTTCAAAAAACCCTTCGACCCACAGGTGGACAACCCACCAGCGCCAATATTCCACGATCGATAGGTGCGTGTGCTGTCCCCAGGTCAGACCAGCGCCGTAGAACAGGGCGATCGCTCCAGCGGCGAGAGAAAGAGGTGGAGCAAACCGCGATGCTCACCCGCGACCTTGAGAGCCGGGCGGATCGCGCGCCCCACCAGGAAGAGCCAGATGAGCAATCCGGCGAAGAGCAGGATCTGCCATCCGCGCCCCAGATCGACGTATTCGTACCCCTGGTGTCCCCACAGGAACGCATTTGCGTCCGACAATTTATGCTGGACACTCATCCATTCTCCGGCCAGCGAGCCAACCACAATCGCGAGCAGGGCGCCGAACAGAACGTGCACCCCGAGCGCCTGAAACTTCGGTTCTTTGCCGCTGATGAGCGGTCCAATGAATAATCCGGCCGCAAGCCACGCGGTGGCGATCCAAAAGAGGCCGATCTGCACGTGCCAGGTCCGGGTGACGGCATACGGAAGGATGCGGGAGATCTTGATTCCGTAGAAGCCGTCGCCCTCCACGCCATAATGCGCTGTCACCATGCCCAGCAGAATTTGCGCCAGAATCAGCGCGGAAATCACGTAGAAGTATTTCAGAGTGGCTCGCTGGGATGGGGTTGCAGCCCAACTACCCAGGGGATCGGTGGGCGGAACTGGCCCTTCGGGTTCAGCGGCCTTTTGCGAGGCGTACCACCAGACCATGGCGCAAATGCCGGCGAGCAGCATGATGATGCTGACGCCCGTCCAGAGCACGCTATCGCCGGTCGGCCGGTTCCCGACCTGCGGCTCATAGGGCCAGTTATTCGTATAGGAGACGGAGTCGCCGGGCCGTTTCGCGGCGGCCGACCATGCCGTCCAGAACATGAACCCGGCGAACTGCCGCATGCGCTCCGGATTCGAGACGCTGCCCGGAGGAATCGCGTAGGCGGTATTGCCATTCATGAAGACCTGGGAGAAATGCGCCAGGCAGGATTCGAACGCCCGGGCGCGCACGGGTTCGATGGTAATTGTGTTCGTCGCGGCGTCGTAACCGTTGCGGCTGTAAATCTGTTCCAGACGCGCGCGCAGCTTGCCCTGATTTTCGGGGTCGAGCTGTCCGTAAGGTTTGGAGAACTCTGCGCTCGCCCAGTCGTCGAGAACGAAGGTGGATTCCCGGTGCAGCCAATCCGCCGTCCAGTCAGGCGCCACGTAGCTGCCGTGGCCCCAAATCGAGCCCACTTCCATACCGCCGAGAGCCTGCCAGACGTTCTGTCCGCGGCCAATGTCTCCATCGGCAACCACAACGTTGCCGGTGGTATCGACGATCCGAGCCGGGATCGGCGGCATCTCCTGATAAATCCGGGTGCCGATCCAACCTAATACCGAAAACGAAAAGACTACTACAGCCGCAAAGGTAATCCACAGCTTTTTCATTTCCCCCCTCTAAGGCGTTCGATTGCAACCCGCTGAAATCAGATTCCCAGGTCCGTTCAGCAGAACTGGCGAGCGATACCGTATTTCCGCATGCGTGATTGCAGGGTGGTCCGCTTCAGTCCGAGGCGGGCGGCCGCCCCGTTCGCTCCCCCGACCATTCCCTTCGTTTCCTTCAGCACCTGCAGAATGCGTGCACGCTCCGATATGTCGGTCACATTCGAAGCCCGGACGGGCAACACCCGAGAGGCGGGTTCGCAATCGAGCTCCGGCAGCGCAACGTGGAGTTCAGGCCCGTCGCTCAGAACCACTGCGCGCTCGATGACATTCTGAAGTTCGCGGATGTTGCCCGGCCAGTCGTAATTGGTGAGTGCATCCAACGCATACGTCGGGATGCTTTGGATATTCCGGTCCATGCGCCGCGCGTGTTTCCGGACGAAGTATCGGACAAGCAACGGGATGTCCTCGCGCCGCTCCCGCAACGGAGGAACATTCACTGGGAAGACCGCCAGGCGGTAGTACAGGTCCGCCCGGAATCTGTTCTCCTCGACCATGGCCTTCAGGTCCCGATTGGTGGCGGCGACGATCCGCACGTCCACTTGGATCGTCCGGCTGCCGCCCACGCGCTCGAACTCCTGCTCCTGAACGGCGCGCAGCAACTTGGATTGCAGGTGCAAGGGCAATTCGCCGATCTCATCCAGGAACAGCGTGCCGCCGTGCGCCGCTTCGAAGCGGCCAATGCGCTGCGCGATCGCTCCCGTGAACGATCCCTTTTCATGGCCGAAAAGCTCGCTTTCGAGCAGTTCCGCCGGGATGGACGCGCAGTTCACCTTCACGAAGGGGCGCTTGCGCCGGTCGCTGTGCGTGTGGATGGCGCGGGCGATGAGTTCCTTTCCGGTACCCGTCTCGCCGCCGATGAGCACCGTGGCATCGGTGGCCGCGACCAACCGAACTTGATCCAGGACGGCGCGCAGCGCCAAGCTTGACCCGACGATTCCCTCGAATCCGTTGGGACACTGGTCGCATTCGAAGGCCACGAACTCGCCCGGTTCGATCCGCGATACCAATTCTGACTGAACCGGCTCGCCATGAAAAGGACTCGAAAAAGACCCGAAGTCGATCACTGCTGCGGTTGCCATCTCGTTTTACCTCGATGACTCATTCTGCCGGTTCTCCCTCTCGCCGAAAACCTTATTTAGTTGGGGACGGAAGTGGTTGGATGGTTCAACTCGCCAATACCACTTTCAGGGGAGAGCGCAGCCCCCACCGTACTACAGCGGCGGAGGGGCGTAGTGTTTCCTGCCGAAAAGCCGGGCGTCAATGGACCACGCGCCGGGTCCGATCAGCGCCAGGGTCACGGCCCACACGGCCAAGATCGCGCAGTTCCAGATATGGCCGGGAGACGACAGAGCGATCCACACTTCAGCGCACCCGGCGACAACTCCGGCTACGGGCGTCCAAAAGCCGGCGATGAGGAGGATGCCGGCCAGCGCTCCGATTACTTGCGGCGCCTCAACGCTGTCACCGGGTTTCGCGACCGCGCAGTAGACCAGAGCACTGCCAACCAGCACTCGCTGAATCAAAAGCCCGGCGCCTGGCGGACCCTCCGCGAACGTGGAGAACAGCCGTTGCACATGTATCCCGTTTTCAGCTTACGGAAATCGCAACGGTTTTGAAAGATTACAAAGCGTGGACGCCATACCCCACTTTTGGGGGATTACAGTTCGATGATTCCGCGCTGGAGTCCGATGGTGACGGCGTGCGTGCGGTCGTTCGCTCCCAGTTTGTCGAGAATGTTGCCGACGTGGCTTTTTACGGTATCCTCTCGAATCGAAAGCTGGGCGGCGATCTCCTTATTCGCGTTCCCCTGCGCGATCAGCTTCAAAACCTCCAGTTCGCGCTCGGTCAACTGGTCCTCGGCGGTATGCATGGCCAGCTCAGCGGCGACCTCGGGCGGAATGCGTTTGCGTCCGGCGTGCACATCGCGGATTGTCTGCAGCAGATCCGTATGTACTTGACCCTTCAGCAGATAGCCGCGCGCGCCCGCTTTGAGCGCGCGCATCACCTGGATGTCGCCGGCGTACGTAGTAAAAACAATGATCCGGGCATTGGGGAATTCGCTGCGGATGGCAATGATCGCCTCCATGCCGCTCATATCCGGCATCTGCAGATCCATGAGGGTGATGTCCGGCTGGTGCCGCCGGAACTGCTCGATCGCCTCGCGTCCCGTCGCGGCCTGCGCCACCAACTCCATATCCGGTTCGATCTCGACCAACGATGCGATGCCCTGGCGCAGAAGCGCATGGTCATCGGCGGCGAGAATTCGGATCGTCTTGGTTTCAGCGTTCATGGATCCACAGCTTTCTCCGTAGGAACGACAAGGCACCACCGTTGGAGGCCCCGTAGGCGACCGCCGCGGGGACAGTCAACACGGCTTCGGTGCCGGCGCCGGCTTCACTCCAGAAGTCCAGTTTGCCACCAAATCGATTGGCGCGCTCCCGCATCCCCGGCAGGCCATAGTGTCCGGCACGCCCGCCGGCCTTGAGAACTTCGGGGTCGATTCCTTTTCCGTCGTCGCGGACGTGCAAGCGGAACTGGCGGCTGTCGTAACGGATCTCCACCTCGATCCGGCCGGCCTGAGCGTGGCGGAACGCGTTCCGCAGCAGTTCGCGGGCGATCCGGTAGACCTCGTCCTGGATCAGTGGCGCCACATCCCGCCGCGCCCCTTCCAGCGTCACGCCGAAGGCCGGTGGATTCCCCTCCGCCTCCTCGGAGCGCGCCAGTTCCTGACCGGCCGTCGTGATTAGTTCCGCGAGATCGCCCCCGCCCGCCGGATGGAGGCGCAGATCCTGAATGGCGCTACGTCCCTCCGCGATCGCCCCGGCGGCCGTATTGATGGCTTTGTCGAGGCTTTCCTCGGTCTTTTCGGGGCGCCGGGCAAAGATGTTGCGCGCGGCCTGCATCTGGATCAGCGCAGCCTGAAAGCTCTGCAGCATGGTGTCGTGCAACTCCCGAGCAACGCGCAGCCGCTCGTCCACGCGCCCGTCCAACTGCGCGTTGAACTCCCGTCGGATCTGATACAGCCGCAGCCGGTACAGCCCCCAGAGCATGGCCAGAAAGGCGGCCACGCACGACGCGTAGAACCACGTGGTCTGATTCCAGGCCGGGGCGATGGAGAACTCCAGCGTGTCGCCGGTCTCGTTCCAGACGCCGCTGTTGTTGCAGGCGATGACGCGGAAGCGGTAGTTGCGCGGACCGAGATTTGTATACGTCGCCTGGCGCTCGTTGATCACTTCGTGCCAGTTCTTGTTCTGTCCGTCCAGTTTGTACCTGAAATGGATCTTCTCCGGCTCGACGAGGCTCAGGGCGGTGAATTCGATTCGGAGGGTGTGGACGTTGGCGGGCAGGCGCATGCCGGGCTTGAAAGCGTATGACTTGTCGTCAGCGATGATGGACTCGATGTGGACCGGCGGGCGGAGATTGTTGAGCGGCAGATGGGCCGGGTCGAAGACCTGGACGCCCTCTAAGCTGACGAACCAGATCTTGCCATCGGGCGATTTCGATACTCGCGGGCTGTATACGCTATACTGCGGCGCTGACAATCTCACGCCATCGGCGCTGTCGAAAACGCTGGTTTGAACCGTGCGCTTTGGGTCCGCAGTCCAGGCGTCCAATTCAGGGCGTGGGATGCGAACCAGGCCGCACGGCATGTACAGCCAGAACGAATCATCGTCGTCCACCATTAACCAGTGCACCGAGTCGCACGGCAAGCCGTTGCGGCTGTTCAGCGTAGCGACGTGTCCGTTCTTGATGCGGCTGAGCCCGCCTGCGGTAGCGGCCCACAGGGCGCCATCCCGATCGAGGCTGAGGCTTCCGACCTTACCCTCAGCCAATCCATTTGCCTGGTACGATTGCCGGATCTCTCCGTCCTTGAAATAAATGATGCCACTGTCAAGACTGGACCCGATCCACACGCCTCCTGGTTCAGGGCTCGCGAGTAGAGTCAGCGAGGTCCGTTTGGCTCCAAGCCGGGACCATGGGACGTCCTCGACAATGCGTCCGTCCCGCAGGTGCAAAAGGCCGCGATCTTCCGAGAGCCAGAGGTTGCCCGCACTGTCTCCCGCCATAGCATGCACCCGGCCGCCGGCCACTCCGGTGACCGGTGTGAATTTACCATGTTCAAACGAAACAAGTCCCCGTGACGTGAAGGCCCAAAGCCGGCCGTCGTGACCCTCTAATATGGATTGGGCCGCGGGATCGGGCAGCCCCGCTTGTTTTTGGAAGATGGTGATTCGTCCATTCCTCCACAGATTCAACGCGTTCTGCTCGCCAATCCAGACGTTGCCGTCACGCGACGCGAGGACGGACCACACGTAGTCGCCAGATAGTCCTTGCTTCGAGGAAACTGTCGTCACCACGAAGTCACGGAACTTATCGAGGCCGGCAGTCGTGCCTACCCAAATGTTACCTTCGCGGTCTTCAAAGAAGGTGAGAACGTAATCGCCCGTGAGGCCATCCGAACGAGCGAAGCGGTCGGTACGGCCCGCGTGCAAATGGAGGAGGCCGGAGGCGGCGGTTCCGATCCACAGGCCGCCATCGCGATCCCGCAGGATGTTAACCGGCTTGTCCGGCCGCTTGCCGGGAATCGTGTACGGTTGGAGGTTGTCGCCGACCACTTCTTTGATTCCGCCGGCCGTAACGACGATCAATCGGCCATCCGGGGTCTCATTGAGAGCTTGGTCGCGCCCGGCGCCGGAGATTGGGTAGCGCTTCAGCGCTCCAGCCGCCAATCGCCACAAACCGGATTGCGTCAGGGCCCAGACTTCTCCGTCCCTCGTGTATAAGGACTGAACGTAGCTGCCGAAAACGCCGTCCTGCCCGTAGCATTCAGAACTGCCTTTCCGGACGCCGCAGATTCGTGCGGTAGGAAGAGCATCAGCCCCAACCCACAAGGTTCCGTCTGGGGCTTCGCGGAGATTGAAAATCCGAAATCCCGCGAATTCCGGGTGAACGGTCAGGTTGCCATTGTTCCAGCTAGCGAGCCCGTTATCGGTGCCGATCCAAACGGTTCCATCGCGCGCCGCGAGAAGCTTTGAGATGAATGTGGAAGGAAGACGCTGATCTTTCGGCGGCTGCCAGTCCGCGAAACGGACGCCATCGAAGCGAACTACGCCGAATTCCGTCCCGAGCCAGAGATAACCATCGGCTGTCTGAGCGATGGAGAAGACTGCGCCTTTCAAACGCCCCTCGCGGATGGTCCAGGCGGTGTGCGCGTATTGGTTGATGTCCAGAGAAGGGTTCAGGGCGAACGAAGACCGGCAGCAGGCGGCGAGTAAGAGCGCAAACACAGCGATTGCGTTCCCCGAGTGGAATCTCGCAATGTGGTGTGTTCCCACGTAGACCATTATGGCTGTAGGCACAGGGCTTCAGGGCGGCATCTTTCAGCGCCGCCCCCGTCCCCGGTGCAACCTGAGCTAGTCCTGCAGGAATTCGAAATCGTCGGCGGCTATGCCGTCCACGTCGGCTGAGCCACCAATGATACCTTGGATTACCTCATCGGCTTGCCCGATCAGTGTCAGTTCGGGAATTTCATAGAATTTCGGCATTCGATTCACCTCCTTTCGTGCTTTTGTGAAGAAAAACTGTTGGTTACGCAGCTTGCGCTTGAAGCCGCCGGTTGCGATTCTGCCAGCGATGGCGCAGCCAAAATTCGAGCAGCACGATCTGCTGCAACTGATGCGCATTGCAGTCCAATCCCGCGGACAGCCGCTCGAGTCGCGAGCGCAGACTGTCGCGGTCCACAAATCCACGACTGACTACTTCCAGCTCGCGCGATGCCAGAAGTTGGCCGGCCATTGGACGCAAGGCCTCCTGCCACGGTGCGCCAAACAGGCTCTTCGAGCGCCGCTTTTGGAGCCTCGCCGGCCATAGATCGGCAAGGGCACGGCGCATCAACCTGCGCGGCTCGCCGGGGCCGCAGAGCACATCGGCAGGCACGCTCATGAGAAATTCTACCAGCGGCCGATGCGCAAACGGATGCGTGTACTCGAGATGCTGGAATGGCTCGGGCGCCTTGAGCGTACGCTGCTCTAGCATCGAGGAAAGCGCCTGGAAATGTTTCCGCCGCTCCGGCGGAGCCTGCATCCAACCGTTGGAAAAGAAGCGGCGCGGATCGAAAACCTCCGTCCTCCCAGCGAATGCCGGCGCGAGCGAGGTCTCGCTGCTCTTAGCCACATAGGAACCATCCGGCATCGTGTAGACTCGGGCCGGCGCGAGCGACGGCGGCAGAGCCGCCCGCAATGCGCGCCAGAGCGTCCAATACACTGGAAGCGTCAGAATCCTGCTCCACGCGATCGCCTCTTTGCATGCTCGGCGAAGCTGCAATCGCCGTAGATGGCTCGCCACCTGAAGCGAATCGTCGAACCAGTTGCCCATCATGAGATCGCCGCCCTGGCCGGTGAGGAGGACGCGGGCCCCGAGGCGGTCGGCGATTCGCGCTGTCGCACTGCGGACGGGCGCGAACGGCTCCGGCATCGCACGGCCTACTTGCGCGGCGGAGATCACCGGGTCTTCGTGTGTCGAGATATGAAAACCTTCGATTCCGCAAAACGATTCCATGTCGCGAACGAATGGCTCGTCCAGGGAGTTGCGCCAGAGATAGCTCACGGTATGGAGTGAGGGCACCGCGACCGCGCCGCTTCGGATCAGGCGGCTGGCCATGGAAACGACGGACGAAGAGTCGAGCCCACCGCTCAGTTCGGCGAGAACCGGCGACCCGGTCTGGAGTCGAACAGCGACTGCCTCCTCGAAGAGCGATCGGAACTGCTCCTCGTAACGGCGCTCATCGCGGTACCGGATCTCATCAGCGACCGGTAGATTCCAGAACCGGCGAATGGATACACCGCTCGCCGAGACGCACACCGCGTGGCCCGGAGGGACGGAGAGTATCCCCTGATATGGTGTCCGATTTGGGCAGCGGCCGAACGTGAGGAGGCCGGCGACGTACTGCTCGTCCAGTTCGCGGGCGTCAGAGGCGTCCACCAGCGCCTGCAGGTCGCTCGACCACAGGACGCGGCTCCCCTCGAACGCGTAATACAGAGGGCGCACGCCGGCGAAATCGCTGGCGAGCACGATCGTGCCGGTGCGGCGGTCGCAAAGTACGGCGCTCCAATCGCCGATCAGGTGCACCAGCCCGTCCGTGCCCCAACGGTCGTAAGCCTCGGCCGCGAGCGCGGCGTTCGTGCGCGCTGCGGCCAGCGAAGCGCCCAGGCGGAAGAGAAGGTCGGCGCGGTTGTCGAGGCGGCCATCCCAGAAGAGCGTTTCGGCGGCCTCGCGCCCGTCCAGCGGGCGCAAATCGAGCATGGCAGTTTGAACTTTCGATTGCATATTGGACTCTCGATGGTTACAGCGAATATAAAATCTGTAATCTCTGGTAGGCGGGCGAGCCGTTCACGATGCGGCCATCCACCTCCACCCAGGCGTGGGAAAAGAACGGCGCGGGGCGGTAGCCAACGACCAGCTTGGCCCCGATCCCGCTCTTGCGCAGCAGGCGGACCGCGCAGACGGAGCGCTGCAGGCAGAGCACTGGTTTCCAGTAGAGGCAGGTTGCCAGTTGGACGGCATCGCAGAACTCCGTGGCCAGATCGGGAGACGGCGCTTTAGGCGCAGGGGACCAATTTCGGACCTGACGCTGCATGTAAGCAAACCCGAACAGCCTGAGGACGATGTCGTAACTCGCGAACCCCCAGAGGGCTCTCAAGACCAGCCAGATGTATCGCGCGCGGTTCATGCCGCCCTCCGCTCGATGAGCCCATTGCACTGAAGTTGATCGAGAAACCGCGACGTATGCGCGTGGGCCATTGTCAGCCCCACTTGGAAATCGTTGTGCAGCTTCGCGGCGATGGCATCGGGTGAGAGCCGATGTTCGATGCATCGCCAGATGTACGCGCCTGCGGGGCCAGAGCTGTACAGCCGGCCCTTGCTATTGTCGAGGATCACTACGCCACCCTCATGAACGGAAGCGACGGCTTCCGGATTGATCTTGATGTCAGAATCGTAAACTCTTTTTTTCTCAGAAGTCATTGCTATCACCGGATTCAAGAAATGCAATTCCAGAATGAAGCCAATCTCGTGAATGCGGAACCCACGTACCGGTGAGGCTGAAGTAGTGAAATGCGGGAGCAACCGGCCGCCCATTATGAGCCTCCCGCTGATGGCGAGATCCTCATCCCAGCCGGTCCCTCGAAAGTGGGCACAAATTGCCGGCGTGAGGCGTATAATACCGTATGCGAATCAGTCTTGCGATTGCGGCGCAATCCGTCGTGGTTGCGTTGCTCGCCGCGACGCCGCTCCACGGCCAGGGTGCCGAAATCTCGGGACTCATCTCCGACCCTTCGGGTCTCGCCGTGCCCAACACAAAGGTCACCGTAAAGGGCCAGGCGATGGGCGTTAGCCGCGAAGTCAAGTCCAACCAGGAAGGGTTGTATAGCGTACCCGCTCTCTCGCCAGGTTCTTACGACCTCACAGTGGAAGCGAGCGGATTCAAGTCGATTCATCAGAATGCCATCGTCCTGGAAGTGGACCAGCGAGCAAGGCTAGATTTCCTCTTATCCATTGGCCCCACAAGCGAAAGCGTCACAGTCGAGGGAAGCGCGCCGATACTCAACTCCTCCGATGCATCCGTGAGCACTGTGATCGGAAACCGGTTCGTGGCGAACCTGCCGTTGAACGGGCGCAGCTTCAGTTCTCTGATCCAGCTGGCGCCGGGGGTGGTGCTGGCGCCCTCAAATTCATTTGAACAGGGCCAGTTCAGCGTCAACGGCCAGCGGCCCGATGCGAATTACTTCATGGTGGATGGCGTGAGCGCCAACGTAGGCCCTGCCGGTAACGGCAACCGGACCGGCCAGAGCGGCGCCGGGGAGCTTCCCGCGACGAACGCGCTTGGCGGGATGAGCAATCTGGTGTCGCTGGACGCGCTGGAGGAGTTTCGCATTCAGACTTCCACCTTCGCGCCGGAATATGGCCGGACTCCGGGCGCTCAGATATCCGTGGTCACGAAGTCCGGCACGAACGACTATCACGGCACTGCGTTCGAGTATTTCCGGAATGACAAGCTGGACGCGAACGACTGGTTCGCAAACCGCAACGCACTCGCGAGACCGGAACTGCGGCAGAACGATTTCGGCGGCGTGTTGGGCGGCCCCATCCGCAAGAATAAGCTCTTCTTCTTCGGATCGTACGAGCGCATCAGCGTGCGGCAACCGCACATCGCGAACACGTATGTGCCGTCGCTCGCGTCACGGCAGAGCGCGCCGGCCGCTGTTCAGCCGCTGCTGAACGCTTTCCCGCTTCCCACCGGGCCGAACTTCGCCAATGGAACGGCCGCGTTCGCGGCGGGGTACTCGGATCCCTCCTCGCTCGATTCCGGCAGCGTCCGAATGGATTACTTGCCGTGGCAACGAGTGACGATCTTCGGAAGATACAGCATCGCTCCTTCGGAACTGGTTGTACGAGCCCCAACGGCTTATGCGTACAACACCAGTGAGTGGTATAAATACCGGACCCAGACAGCGACCTTAGGAAGCAACCAGACACTGACTCCGGGATTCATCAGCGAACTGCGCTTGAATTACAGCCGCAGCAGATCCCACAGCACCTTTTCGATCGATAACTTCGGCGGCGGAACGCCGCCACCGGATTCGTTGCTGTTTCCAGCGGGCCACTCGGCCGGGGACTCGCGCTTCACGTTCTTTGCCGACTCCGCGCCTTACGGCATTCGATGGCTCACCGGCAGCTTTGCGGATAACGTGACAGAACAGATCAATGTCGCGGAAAACGTTTCTCTCACCGCGGGTACGCATCAGTTCAAGTTCGGGCTGGACTACCGCCGCCTCCATTCCACGGCGGCATTCAACGCCGCGACCTGGACGTATGGCTTTCTTTCCCTGGCCAACGTTCTCACGAATAGCGTGCCTCAGGGCGTAGTCTCTGCGTACACGCCGAACACCCAGTTGGTGATCTCGAACTGGAGCTTGTTTGCCCAGGATACGTGGAAGCCGGCGAGAAAGCTGACGATCACGTACGGCTTGCGATGGGAGTACAACGGCGCTCCTTCTTCGCCCAACGGCACGCTGCCGTTCACCGTAATCGGCGTCGAGAACCTGCGGACCATGACGCTGGCTCCGCAGGGCACTCCCTTGTGGGAGGCCACGAAAGACAACTTCGCGCCGCGGCTCGGCGTAGCGTGGTTAGCTGCGCCGAACCTTGTGGTCCGGGCAGGCGGCGGCATCTTCTACGATTTGGGATACTCCGAAGCGGCAAGCGGCATCAGTACGTGGCCGTATCAGCAACAGAAGGTCATTTTGAACACCTCGTTTCCCATGAGCACGGCTAATCTCGCGCCACCTCCGTTTTCCACGGCTCTCCCGGCAGGGTATATGGTCGTAATGGACCCGAACCATGCTTTGCCGAGGACCTACGAATGGAATGCGGCCGTCGAGCGTAGTCTGGGAGGCGCCGATTCGATGGCGCTAACCTACCTGGGAGCTGCCGCTCGCAAGCTGATGCGGAGAGACGATTACATTCCGCCGAATCCCAATTTCCCCAATGAATTCGACGTCATGAGAAACGGCGCTTCCTCGAGCTACCAGGCGCTCCAGGCGCAGTTTCGGCGTCGATTTGCGCGCGGACTGCAGGCGCTGATCTCTTACACTTGGGCGCATTCGATCGACGATGTCTCGTCGGGCACGAATGTCATCAATGTGCCGCCGGGTTTTACAAACTTATCTAACCGCGGTTCCTCCGACTACGACATCCGCCAGACCTTCTCAGTCGCGATCTCGTACAACATCCCATCGCCGCCGCAAGGCGTCGCGAAGGCGATTGCAGGAAACTGGTCGGCGGACTCAATCTTTTATGTGCGGACCGCGCCGCCGGTGAACGTCACCACCGGAACCAACCCCTTTCCGCTCGCACATTCCGGGGCGAACAGCGTGCAGCGGCCGGACATTGTGCCGGGAACGCCGGTGTGGATCACAGATCCGAATGTGGCGGACGGAAAGCGGATCAACCCGGCGGCGTTCAGTAACCCGGTTGGGACGCTGCAAGGCAACCTCGGACGCAACGCGCTGACCGGATTCGGCGCGTCGCAGATGGATTTGAGCCTGCGCAGGCAATTCAGACTTAAGGAGCGTCTCTCGCTGCAGGCGCGTGCCGATTTGTTCAACCTGTTTAACCACCCCAATTTCGGGCCGCCGGTAAACTACCTGAGTTCTCCGTTATTCGGGCAGGCTACACAGATGCTCGGATCGTCGATGGGAGCGGGCGGCGACAGCGGCGGCCTGAACCCGCTGTACCAGATCGGCGGCCCGCGCTCGGCGCAACTGGCGCTGAAACTCATATTCTGAAGAAGGCAACGTCCGTGGTTTACGAAGTTGCATGGCTGCGCTAGTGTCATCCTTGCTCGGCAGCAAATTGCCCGAGCTTGCTCTTGGGGTGCGGTTTACGACGACGAGCCAGGCGTCCCTGGACAGTACCCGGCTGTCTTTGCTTCCACATTTCGAATCTCTCTCTAGTGCTCCCGGCCACCGTCTTCGAGCAACGGATCTCGATGCGAACGGTCGGCTTCTTGGCCGCAGTATCACCGTATAGCCACGGCAAACAGGCTTACGGCTGCTGGCAAGCCAAGTGCAATGATGGATTCCGGACCGCAGATTTTGGAGGTGGTTCATCATGAAGAACATCAGAGAAATGAGCCCCAGGCTGGCGCGGATCGACGTTTCATCCCAGGGGCGGATAAGCGCATCTCTTTTCTACGAATTGGCGAAATTCGTCTCGTGGGGGTCACAAAACCCGCGGGTCGTCAACGAGCACCCGGAACTTGGCAGACTGCTGGAGTCCTCGGCAGCAGCGCTTTCTAAAGGTGGCGTTTTGGAATATCCGGCCCAACCTCTGGCCGCATAGTGATCGGCGCCTGCCGTGTCGGGATCGGCACTTGCCGCTCTGGATTGTCACGTGCCGTGTCGCGATGGGCAGGCGCGTCCTCACCTCATCTCGATGGTCTTCGGAGACCGTGCAAAATGTAATAAACGGATGTGAAAATCGATCTTGACAGTTCTCAAGCAGAAGTTTATCTTCGAGTTGTCACCTGACATAAGGACGTATGGAACACGAGGAGCGTGGGCGTGGGCCAAAACAGACTGGCCCCGCTACTATTTTCGAATCCGAGTCGCAATCGCTCGACAGGCGCGCCGTTTCTTCCGATCCTGAGGATCGGAATAGACCGCCGCAACTCACTTGGCCTCGCGAGACCAGATCGAAACACGAAAAAGCTCTGGCTGCGTCTGCCACTCCCGGCACCGAATACTGGCTGCCATAATGGCTGGCGTCTGATTAGCAACGAAATCTAAACCCGCCCGTTCGAAGGGGTGATACCTCATTTGTTTGTCGCGGAGGCGCCTTCTGCGCGCCACCGCGACAGTGGTTCAGTACGGTTCGATCAGCCTCATAGAGTTGACATGGAGTGCAACCATCGGTGGGCCGTCATTCTTGCCGGCGGGGACGGCGTGCGCCTGCTGCCCCTGGTCCGTCGGATTTGCGGCGACCAACGGCCCAAACAATTCTGCCGTGTGCTGGGGAGCGAAACCCTCCTCAGCCAGACCCGGCGACGGGCGGCCCGAATCGTTCGCCCGGACAGCATTCTCGTCGTACTCACCGCCGCTCACGAACCGTTCTATCGCGAGGAACTGGACGGCCTTCGTTCATCGTCCGTGTTGATTCAGCCATGCAATCGCGGTACAGCGCCGGCCATTCTCTGGGCACTCGCGTACATCAGACAACTGGATCCGGATGCCCTGGTCACATTCCTTCCATCCGATCACTACATTGCGAATGAATCGGTCCTGTGCAGCCACCTGGATGGGGCGTTCCTCGAGGCGGCCAGGAATCCCGCGACCGTGATTCTGCTGGGTGCTCCGCCCGACGCGCCGGAAGTAGAGTACGGATGGATCGAGCCCGGCCTCGCGCTCTCCGGCGCGCGGACTCAGTGCTTTCACGTCCGGCGATTCTGGGAGAAGCCCCTGCGAACGCTTGCCTCCGCCCTCATGGAACTCGGTTGCCTTTGGAATACCTTTATCATGGTGGGCCGCGTCAAGGCATTCTTACGGCTGTTCCAACGCGCCGCTCCGGCGCACTTCCGGTCGCTTTACCCCACGATGTCCCGCCACGTCCGGTTGGACCCCGTGTCCTGGAGCGGTTTTTATGCTGGAATTCCATCGACGAACTTTTCGCAGGCTGTCCTGGCCACGATGCCTGGCGCACTCGGCGTGATTCGTGCCGATGGTTTAGGGTGGAGCGATCTCGGCGACCCCGTGCGGGTTCTCTCGATCGCGCAGCGCAAAGGCGTCGATCGGGAATGGAGTCTCGACCAGGATACCCAGCGCGGTCTGGTCGCCCGAGCTTTGGGGAGTTAAGTGCGGAAGAACTCTTCTGAACTAAACTCTCTCTGTCGAGGTGTTCTATGCGTTTCAGACATGCAGCTTTGATTGTCCTCGTAGGGCTTTTCGCCTCCAGCGCTATCCATGCAGACACGTGCGTGGAATGCCACCGTAAGGTGACTCCCAGCATCGTTCAGACTGGCAACTGAGCAAGCACAGCCAGAACGCGATTGCGTGCGACGCCTGCCACGGCGGCGAGCACAAATCCGCCAACGATGCAGCCCAGGCCAAAATCCCGACCCCGGAAACGTGCGCCCAGTGTCACGCCGACCGCGTCGCGCAGTACAAGGACAGCAAACATGCGGCGGCTTGGGCCGCCATGAAGGCCATGTTCACGTTCCACTACCAGCCCATGGCGATGACCGAGGGCATGAAGGGCTGTGGCGCGTGCCATAAAATCGGTGTGAAGACCGAAGCCGAGATTGCGGCACTCAAGAAGGAAGGGAACGGCTTCGGCACGGCATCCTGCGACGCCTGCCACACGCGGCACACGTTCTCGGTTGCGGAGGCCCGGCAGCCGCAGGCCTGTGAAACGTGCCATATGGGCTTCGACCACCCGCAGTGGGAGATGTATTCGGCGTCGAAACATGGAATCCGGTATCTGCTCAAACAGAGCAATGTGATCCCCCAATCGGCAGCGGCACCCACGTGCCAGAGCTGTCATATGCAGGGCGGAGATCACAATGTCCAGACCGCCTGGGGCTTCCTGGCCGTACGGCTGCCCTTGCCCGAGGACAAGCAATGGGCTGCGGATCAGGCCACCATCCTGCAAGCGCTCAATGTGCTCGATCCCAACGGTAAACCGACCGCGCGGCTGGACGTGGTGAAAGCCGCCAACGTGGCGCGCCTCACCCAGGTGGACTGGCAGAAGCAGCGCGACAAGATGCTCGCGACGTGCAACCAGTGCCACTCGGCGAACTTCGCCAAAGCGGAATTGGCCAAGGGCGACGACATGATCCGCGAGGCCGACCATCTGATGGCCGAAGCCATACGCATTGTGGCCGGGCTCTACCAGGACGGAACGCTGCCCAAGCCGAAGGAGTACGCTTACGCGTTCCCCGACCTGCTGACGTTCCACGACGCCCCCACGGTGGTCGAACAGAAACTGTTCGTGATGGCCATGGAGCATCGAATGCGCACCTTCCAGGGGACTTTTCACGCCAACCCGGATTACGCGCTCTGGTACGGATGGAGCGAAATGCGCCGCGATTTGACCGAGATCAAGACTCTGGCGGAAGACTTGCGCCGGCAAGCGGGGCGAAAGCCGGCAGTGCAATAGCTCATCCTCTTCGATCGACCGCCGCATGTCCCAGATGGGCACTAACTAAGATCATGATGCACGAAGTGATCCCGATGGCGATCGCGCCCACGCACACGGAATTGCAGTCTGAATGGCATGGTTCTTCATGGCGACGCTGCTTTTCTCGCGAGAGAGAATTCACTCTCAGCCTGTCAGGGCTGCGAGTGGAGAGTCTCACTCCGATCCTCCACGCTCGACGCAGGCAGCATTCGAATCGACTATCTCCGCCGAGCGAGTGACGCTCTTCGGCAGGTACAGTAACGCGCCGTCAAATATCAACGTGCGCGGTGGAACGGTTAACGAAGTCTCCAAAACACCCAATACGGAACGCAAGGGTTGACCGTCGGCAGTAACCAAGCGCCCACGCCGCGCCTGACGAACGAGGTTCGGGTCAAGTACAGCAGATCTCTGATGCTCGCAACCCCTGCTGCGCCAACGGAATCAATCATTCATTCATTAACCCGACGATCAGGACCAAGTGACGCCGGCTGCGACTTCTCCGGCAACCTCTCAGCCCAGTGAGGTCGCCAGCCCGCATCGAGCTGTCGTTCCGCGCCGTGAGCGCCGATTCGCCGAACTCGTCGCATCGGTTTAGGTATCTTAAATAACCTTTACATCTTGGATCGGTTGCTTGGGCGCCCTTTTAAACCGGCGTCAACACGTAGGCGAGGCGGTTCTCCGGTTCGAGGCTGTTCAGGTCGCTGCTTTGAGGCCCGTCATGGCCACCATCGCCGCGGAGAAATCGGTTTGAAACCGGAATCCCGGGGAGCCAATTCTCAAATTGGCCGTTTTTCGCGCTTCCCCCTCCGATACGCTGCTGTTGCGACGCGACCGCAACTGCCAACACGTCAAATGGTTGCCGATATTTTGCGAAGAGTTCGCCGCCTTTCCAGGTGCAGTTCGAGAGTACAAAATTCAGGAGTTTGCGCTTCTCCGCTGGCGGCTGACTCTCGAACAGG
>Ga0209656_10000048_pt1 | contig 80222 bp, 76 predicted proteins | sample BogFormECP12_OM2_FD_188239 | JGI IMG/M metagenome (GOLD analysis project Ga0209656, IMG submission 188239) | Bog forest soil microbial communities from Calvert Island, British Columbia, Canada - ECP12_OM2 (SPAdes) (version 2) | ecosystem: Environmental > Aquatic > Freshwater > Wetlands > Bog ...
GAGCGGCACCGCCGGCAAACCGGAACTGCAGGGGTCGGCCCGACTGCGCGGCGGCGAGCTGACGTCGCGCTACCAGACGGTACCGCTGCGCTCGATCAACGCGGACCTCGTCTTCTCGCACGACTCGATCACGCTGACGGATCTTGCGGGCAAAGCGGGCACCGGGTCGTTCAGCGGCAGCGGCCGCGCCTACGTCGTGCCCGCGGTCGGCTTGCGCAACACGCCCGGTCTCGCGTATTACGCGACCCTGCATGCGGTCGGCGTGCCCCTCGACGCGCCCAATTGGGTCTCCGGCACCTTCAACGTCGACCTCGGTCTGACGCAATCGGGTTCGACGCCGTTGCTCGCCGGCACGGTCACGCTGCGCGACGGCACGATTCCCGTCTCCGCCATCTATCAGCTGGCCACGACGCTGGGCGATACCACGGGACCGCCGCCCACCTCGGACATCCCCGGCGTGCCGGCGCTCCTGCCGGGCCACACCATCGTATACGGCGGCGGCGTCTATCCGCCGGGCCAGCACGTGCTCACGCCGGCCGCGCTCGCGACGCCCGCGCCGACGTTCTTCGACCTGCCATCGCTCAATATGCAACTGGCGGCCGACGCGCGCAACGTGCGCGTGCGCGGCGGTCCGGTCGATCTCACGACCGACGGCAATCTCGCGATCGGCGGCAGCGTGCGCGACCCGCAGCTGGCGGGCGAGTTCACCACCAAACGCGGCACCATCGGCGCGTATGGCGTGACCTTCCGCGTCGAGCGCGGCGTGCTCTCGTTCGAACCGGACCAAGGCGTCTTGCCGTCGCTTGACGCGACGGCGTCGACGGTCGTCAACGGGGATCGCGTCACGCTCGACATCAGCGGGCGCGTCGATCACCTGAATACGGTCATCTCGTCGAGCAGCGGTCAGACGCCCGAGCAGATCCTCGCCGGCATCATCGGCGGATCCGACGTCGGTGCGCTGACCGGCGGCGTGACGCAGCAGACGCTGTCGGTCGGCGCGCAACGCCTGCTCAGCGCGGAGCTTTCGCGCAGCATCCTCTCGCCGTTCTCCACCGCGCTCGCGCAATCGCTCAATATCGAAGAGGTCTCGCTCGAATTCAACCAACTGGGCCAGATCGTCGTCGAAGTGCGCAAGTTCGTCTCGCCGACGGTCGCAGTGATCTACGGCTCGACGACCTCGCAGCCGGTGACGCAGTATTACGGAGCGTCATACAGCGTACGTGACTACGCGGCGCTCGAGTTCACGTCGACCACCGCTCCTTCAGGATTCATCACGTACCGGGTCGGCATGCGAGTGACGTTTAAGTGACGTCGCGGGCGCCTGCGCGGGCAGGAATGTGCCGGAAAACGTGGGAAGCCAAGTCGCTCAAACCTACGCCAACGCGGCCCACAGAAGCTCTCGCGGGCGGCGGCAAAGACCGGGCCGCCGTCCGCTCGGTTGTCTGCCCGACCCGAAGGGCGCCGGCCAGCCGGCACGTTTGATGAGGAGTCCCCGACTGTTGCGTCTTGTCATCCGAAGTGCGGCTGTGGTGCTCGCCGCAGCGGCTCTCGTGGTGGCCTTCGTGCCCCAGGCGACGCCTGCCGCGCCGACGCCCATCGTCACCGCGGTGAACATCAAGGGCAACACCCACGTCCCCACCGACAAGATCGCAGCGGTGATCAAGACGCGGCCCGGCACGCCGCTCGACACCAAGCAGATCGCAGCGGATCAGAACGCCATCCTCGGCCTGGGCTATTTCTCAGACGTCAAGACCGATCTGCGCGCGGCGCCGGGCGGCGTCGCGGTGACCTATATCGTCATCGAAAACCCGGTCGTCACCAAGATCACCTTCGACGGCAACACGCACGTCTCGAGCGACATCCTCACCGCGCTCATGGACACCTCGACTGGTTCGGTGCTCGACACCAACACGCTGCGCGATGACGTCGCCAAGATCAACTCGTATTACGACAAGCTCGGCTACACCGGCACGCGCCACGTCAAGAACATCCACATCGATGCCGACGGCCACCTGCTGATCGACGTCAAGGAAGGCGTCACGGTCGCGAAGATCGACGTCACCGGCAACCACATCATCAACACGCAGGCGATCCTCGCGGTCATGAAGACCAAACCCGGTTCGACGTTCTCGCAGCAGCAGTTCAGCGACGACCTGCAGGCCATCCAAAACCTGTACAAAGACCTCGGCTTCTCGGCGATCGTCGACGGCAGCGTCGACCCGAACAGCGCGGGTGTGGTCGACGTGAGCGTGTGCGAATCCAAGGTGGGCGCGGTCGAGATCGTCGGCAATTCGAAGACCAAGGACTACGTGATCCGGCGCTTGCTGCTGCTCGGACCCGGCGATCTCATCACCGACAACCGCCTGCGCCGCGATTACGAGGCGATCAACAACACGCAGTTCTTCAAGACCGTCGATCTCTCGATCAAGCCGTTCGGCGACAAGTGCGGCTATGTCACGCTGGTGTGGACGGTGCAAGAACAGCGCACCGGCACCGCCAGCGTCGGTCTCTCGTACGGCGGCGGCGGCACGTACGGCCAAGGCCTGTCGGGCAACATCTCGTATTCGGAGAGCAACGTCGACGGCACCGGCAACGGCGCGTCGATCGCGGCCTCGCGCGGCCAATACACGTCGGCCGTCAATTTCGGCATCACGGTCCCGTATCTGCACAGGTTCAAGGCGACCTCGCTGGCGGTCAACATCTTCAACAACGTGACCACCAACCAGCCGTACCCGGTGTATAAAGAGGCGGGCAACAATCCGTTCTATTCGCTGTCGCCGCCCGGCGGCAGCGTCTCGAGCGGGCCGCTGACCGCGACGCCTACGCCCGGCACCAACACCGTGTGCCAGCCGAGCTCGACGCCGTGCTCGGGCCAATTCGCCGATTTCTCGTCGCGCCAAGCGGGCATCTCGATCACGACCGGCCACCCGGTCGCGGAGTACACACGCCTGTACTACGGCTTGTCGGCGACGCGGCTGTACCAGCAATTCACCGCGCAAGGGTTCCCGAACTCGCTGCTTGACCAGACCTCCATCGGCGTCACCACGCCGGGTGCCGGCGTGACGGTCGGCGGCACCCAGCCCAGCCAGGCGCTGCGCTCGCTCAACGCAAGCCTGGTGCGCGACAATCGCGATGACGTGCAGAACCCGCGCTACGGCGGCGTGACCTCGATCTACGACGAAGCCGCGCTGAGGTTCCTCGGATCGGACTACAAATACGACAAAGGCATTTTCCAGCTCACGCGCTTCTATCCCGTCAAACGGCATTCGACGTTCGGCTTCAACTTCGTCTGGGGATTCTCGAGCGGCGGCACCACGCTGCCGTACAACGAGCTGTTCAGCTTGTCGGACCAGCAGCTGCGCGGGACCAAGTACGTGTACTACGGCGACCGCGAACTGCTCGGACAAGCCGAGCTGCGCATTCCCGTGACGGCCGACCGCAAGCTGGAAGTCGTGTTCTTCACGGATTCCGGCAGCGCGCCGTACATCCAAGCGGTGGCTGGTCCGACGCCGGCACCGACGCCGGTACCGCCGTCAGGACCGCACGCGCCGGTCGTGCTGGGACCGCGCCAGACCTTCACCTATAAGCAGCTGCCGTACAGCTTCTTGACGGACGTCGGCTTCGGCATCCGTTTGACCACACCGATTCTGCCGCAGCAGATCCGCATCGATCTGGCCACAAGCTCGCAGGGAAGTCATATCTCATTCGGCTTCGGCCAAGCATTCTAGGAGAACCATAAGACAATGCACATACGATTCGTTTCGGCGATCGCGTTCGCGATCGTCGCCGCACTAGCGCTCGCGCCGCAAGCGCTGGCGACCGACATCAACGACATCGGCTTCGTCGACCAAGGCGCGATCGGGGGCCTGCCCGCGTTCGCCGCGGTGCAGCAGCAATTCGCGCAGTATCGCGATCAGACCGCGCGCGATTTCCAAGCGGCGATCAAAGGCAAGAGCCAAGCGGACCAGCAGCGCATCTACGGCGAGTTCAACCAGAGGCTCGCCGCCAAGCAGCACGAGTTGTTCGACCCGCTGCTCAGCCGCGCCCAGACGGCGATCGCCTTGGTGGCCGCGCAGCACAGCCTGAGCGTCGTCGTCGACAAGCAGATCGTCATCTACGGCGGCCTGGACATCACAAAGGAAGTGGTATCCACCATCGGCCAGCCCGGCATCATCGTGCCGCCGGTGCAGACGCCGCCGCCGTCCGAGGTGGGCTATGTCGATCAGGCCCAGATCGACCAACTGCCCAAGGCCAAGGCCGCCGCGGATGCGTTTCAGGCGGCGCGCCAACGGCTCGGGCAGGATCTCAACAAGCAGCTCGCGGGCAAGAGCCAAGCCGAGCAGCTGACGATTGTGCAGTCGTTCAACCAGCAGCTCAAAGACGAGCAGAAGAAAGACATCCAACCGCTCAACGACGAGATCCAAAAAGCGATCTCGGATGTCGCCAAGAAACAGAAGCTGCTGCTCGTCGTCGACCAGGCCGATCGCGTCTACGGCGGAACCGACGTCACCGCCGACGTGCTGGCAGCACTGAAGTAATTGAAGCACCACAAGGCACTCGTCGCCGCGGCGCTCGTCGTCGCGCTGGCGGGGTGCGCGAAGGGAGGCGCTCCGTTCTCACATGGCAGCGGCGCCGGCTACGTCGACATCGACAAGGTCATCGCCGCGCATCCGCTGCACGTGGAGCTCGACACGCTGGAATCGCAGATCACGTTGCTCAACGGTCAGGCGCAGAACGCGCCTGCGCCGCAGACGGCGGCGCAGCAGCAGGCGCTGACGCAGATGGAAACCGACCTGGCCGCGGCGGACGCGCAGTTCCAAGCGCAGATCAACGCGCGGCGCGCCTATTACCAGCAGCGCGAAGCGGCGGCTATGGCGGCGTTGCAAACCCAGGTCACCGGCGCATCCGCTCCGATCGGCCAGCAGCTCGGCGCCCAAGCGCAGAAGGTCCAACAAGATGCGCTCAAGGCATTCACCGACTACCAGAAGCAGCTCTATCAGGCGGATGGCCAGCATCTGCAGCAAGTGGCCAGGCAGCTCCAGCAAGAGGTGGGTCTGAAGATCGGTGCGCGGCGCGCGCAGCTCGAGAAGCAGGAGACCGATTACCAGATCGACCTGGCGAAACAGAGCCAAAGCCAGCGTCTCAACCTCAAAGCCAAGCTCGAAGACCTCAATCTCAGCCAAGACGAGCGCCAGCAGGCGGAGAGCCAGCTCGCGAACATCGAGACGCGCGAAGAGTCGATGATCAACCAGCTCAAGTCGCGCGACAACGCGGACCTCAAGACCTACGAGGACTCCTTGCAGCGCGACGCGGCCGCGCGTTTCAACGCGGCGCGCACGGCGTCGATGAACGCGACCAACGACAAGCTCAAGGCCCGGCAGAAGCAGATGAACGACCAGCTGCACGTGCAGCTCTCGGGCCTGGGCACGCAATACCAGCAGCAGGTCGCCAACGCCAACGCGCAGCTCGAGAAAGATCCAAAGGCGCGCGCGCAGATGGACAAGATCCACAGCGAGAACCAAGCGCAGTACGCCGCCGAATTCTCCAAGGCGCTGGCCGCCTATCAGCAGACGCGCAAGCAGCTCGTCGCCAAGTACAGCGCGATCGGGCACATGCAGTTCATCGACGACGTCGCGATCCAGAACGAGTCGCAAGATCTCGCCGCCCAGCGGCGCGACCTCTACGGCAAGATCCTGACGCAGGTCCAGACCCAGGTCGGTGACGTCGCGCGCCAGCGAGGCATCGCCATCGTGTTCACCAACATCCGCGGAGCCGGCTCGGCAGTCGACATCACCGATCAAGTCATCAAAGCCATCGCCGCGCTGCCGGCGTCGCCGTCGCCTTCAGACTCGTCACCCGCGACCTCATCTCCACCGTCACCACCCACGCCATCCGGGAGCAAAACGTGAAACAGACACACTCACATCGAGCGCTTGCGGCCGTCGCGCTGGCCGCGGCCGTCGCGGCCGGCGGCTGCGCGCAGGCGCACTCGCGCATCGCCGTCGTGCGCGTGACCGAACTGGAAGCCAACTGGCCGAAGTTCCAGAACTACTACAACCAGCTGCAAGCGAACTACCAAGCGATTTCGCAGAGCAAAGTGAGCCCGGCCGAGAAGCGCAAGGCGCTGGCCCAGTTCCAAGACCAGGAGAAACGTTGGAACGACGAGGTCACGACCGAGGTGCGCGCCGCCGTCACCGACATCGCCAAGCAGCGCAACTACCAGGTCGTGGTGACCAAAGAGGGCACGGCGTACGGCGGCGACGATATCACCCCTGACGTCGAAAAGGCGCTGAACATCACGCCGCCCTCGCCGACGCCCAAATAGAGCGCGCGCCGTGACCGCGCCGCGCCCCTTGAGCGACTTGGCGGCGATTGCCGGCGCAACGCTGGTGGGCGACGCGCGCGTCTCCATCGAGCGCGTGTCGTCGGTGGACGAGGCCGCGCCGGGCGCGCTCACCTTCGCCGTCGACGAGCGTTGGATCGAGCGTGCGCTCGCCTCGCGCGCATCAGCCGTGATCGTGCCGCGCGCGGCCGCCGATCTCCCACGCGGCGAGAAGTCGCTGCTGGTCGCCGACGACGTGCGCGCCGCGCTTGCCGCCATTCTCGCCTCGTTCGCACCGCCGCTGCCACGCGGCCCGTTCACGCATCCGAGCGCGGTGATCGACGACCGCGTGAAGCGCGGCGCCGACGTGTTCATCGGCGCGGGCGTCGTCGTCGGCTCGGGCGCGCACCTCGGCGACGGCGCGATCCTGATGGCCGGCGCATACGTCGGGCGCAACGCATCGATCGGCAAGCGCACGCTGCTGCATCCGCGCGCCTGCGTGCTCGACGATTGCGTGGTCGGCGACGATTGCATCCTGCACGCCAACTGCGTCATCGGCGCCGACGGCTTCGGCTTCGTGCGCGTCGGCGCGGAGCAGATCAAGATACCGCAGATCGGCAACGTCGTCGTCGGCGATCGGGTGGAGATCGGCGCATGCAGCGCGATCGATCGCGCCGTCACCGGCTCGACCACCATCGGCGCCGGCACCAAGATCGACAATCTCGTGCAGATCGGCCACAATTGCACGATCGGTCCCGACAGCACGCTGTGCGCGCAAGTGGGCATCGCCGGCTCGACGGACGTCGGCGCATTGGTCACGCTCGCCGGACAGGTCGGGGTGAACGGTCACATCACCATCGGCGACATGACGATCGCCGGCGGACAGACCGGCATCACGTCGGACCTGCCGCCGAAATCCAAAGTGTGGGGAACGCCTGCGCTGCCGATCCGCGAGGAGATGGCGCAGAAGGTCATGTTCAGAAAACTGCCTAAACTATTCGAACAAGTGCGCGAACTCATAGACGCAGTGGCGGAACTGCGCAAACGCCGGTAGCGCCGACGTGCCGTCGTGAACTTCGATAAGCAGCATACGCTGGCGCGCGACTTCACGCTGCGCGGCGTCGGCTTGCACACCGGCCACGCCGGGGCGGTGACAGTAGCCCCGGCACCGGCGAACGCCGGTTTTTCATTTGTCCTTGCCGGCGGCCAGCGCGTCGCGGCCACTCCTGACAATGTCCGCTCGACGGTGCGCTGCACCACGCTGGGCTCGGGCTCGGGCGTCGTGCACACGGTCGAGCACGTCCTCGCCGCGCTCGCAGGGATGGCGGTCGACAACGCCACCCTCGCGATGGAGGGCGACGAGGTGCCGATCCTCGACGGCAGCGCGCTGCCTTTCGCGCGCGCGATCGCCGACGCCGGCATCGTCGAACAACCGGCTGCGCGGCGCGTGCTCGAGCTGCGCGAACCGGCGTGGTTCGAAGAGGACGGCAAACTGCTGGCCGTGCTGCCGGCCGACGCGTTCTCGATCAGCTTCTTCGTCGCGTTTCCCGAACCGGTCGGCCAGCAGTTCTTGGCCACGCCCGAGATCACGCCCGACTACTTCCTGCGCGAGATCGCACCGAACCGCACCTTCGGGTTCCGGCACGAGATCGAGGCGCTCGCCGCGCAGGGCCTCGCGCTCGGCGGTTCGCTCGACAACGCGGTCGTCGTCGACACCGACGGCTACATGGGCGAACTGCGCTTTCCCGACGAGATCGTGCGTCACAAGGCGCTGGACCTGATCGGCGACTTCGCATTGCTGGGCATGTACCCGCGCGTGCGCGTCGTCGCGATCAAGTCCGGCCACGCCTTGCACGTCGCCGCCGCGCGCGCGCTGCGCGCGCTGCTGGCGCCGGCGGGCTGACGGGCGGCGCTGTGGCTGACATCGACATCCGCCGCATCATGGAGACGCTGCCGCATCGCTACCCGATGCTGCTGCTCGATCGCATCACCGAGCTCGAGCCGCTCAAGCGCGCCGCGGGTTACAAGAACGTGACGATCAACGAGCCGTTCTTCCAAGGCCATTTCCCGAACAACCCGGTGATGCCGGGCGTCCTCATCATCGAGGCGATGGCGCAGCTGGGCGGCACCGTCATCCTCGAGCCCAAAGCCGCGACGACCTCCGTGCCGTATCTCGCGGGCGTCGACAAGGTCCGCTTCCGGCGGCCCGTGCTGCCGGGCGATCGCCTCATGATGGACGTGCGCGTCGAATGGCTGCGCAAGTCGTACGGCTGCTTGCAGGCCGAGTCGCAAGTAGACGGCCAGGTCGTGTGCACCGCGCAGCTGATGTTCTCGGTCGTCGCCGACACGCGTCTGTTCCAGCTCGACGCCGCTATCCTCGACATGTGAGCGCGGTGATCAGACCAGGCGGCGACGGCCCCAGCGTCCACACGCTGAACATCCACCCGACCGCGGTCGTGCATCCCGGCGCGCGCATCGGGCGTGACGTCGAGATCGGGCCGTATTGCATCATCGGCAAGAACGTCGAGATCGGCGACGGCAGCAAGCTGCTGGCCAACGTCGTCGTCCACGGCCATACGCACCTCGGGTCGGAGAACGTGGTCTATCCGTTCGCGGTGATCGGCGGCACGTCACAGGACAAGAAGTTCCGCGGCGAGGTCTCGTACGTGCGCATCGGCGACCGCAACCAGATCCGCGAGTACGTGACGGTCAACCGCGGCACGGACGCTGGCTCGTCGACCACGATCGGATCGGACTGCCACTTGCTCGCCTACGTGCATATCGCGCACGACTGCCACGTCGGCGATCGCGTCGTGATGTCGAATCTGACGCAGTTGGCGGGCCATTGCATCGTCGGCGACGGGGCGAACATCTCGGGCATGGTGGGCGTGCATCAATTCGTGCGCATCGGACGGCTGGCGTTCATCGGCGGCCGCAGCAAGATCCTCAAGGATTGCCCGCCCTTCATGCTGGTCGAAGGCAACCCGGCGTGGGTGCGCGGCCTCAACCGCGTCGGCCTTAAGCGGCAAGGCGTTTCCAACGCGGCGCAGACCGAGCTCAAAGAGGCATATCGGGCGCTCTACCTGGGCGACGGCACGCTCTCAGGCGCGGTCGAGCAATTGCGCGATCGCGTGACGACGGACGAAGGCAAGGAGCTGGTGGCGTTCTTCCTGGACGAGTCGCAGCGCGGCTTCACCACGCGAGAGATACGCCGCGGCCGCGCCGTCGCGCCGACGGAAGACGAAGCCGGATTCGACTGATAGGCAGGCGCCTGCCGTGACGTCCGACATCTTCATGAGCGCGGGCGAGGCCTCGGGCGATCTCGAGGCCGCTCTGCTGCTCGACCAGATCCGCGCGCTGCGCCCCGGCACCACGTGCGCTGCCATCGGATCGGAGCGCCTGCGGGCCGCAGGTGCGCGCATCACCGTCGACTCGTGCGATTGGGCCAGCATCGGTCCGGTGTCGGCGTTCGCGAAGATCCCGAGGTTGTACGTCATCATGCGCCAGCACGACGCGATGCTGCGCCGCGAACCGCCGCGGGCCGTCATCCCTGTCGACTTCGGCGCGTTCAACCTGCGGTTGGTCGAACAGATGCGCCACGGCGGCTATCGCGGCCCCATCATCTACTATTTCCCGCCGGGTGCGTGGCTCGATGACGAACGCCAAGCGCGCGCAGTGGCAGCGGGGGCGATCCCGTTGACGGCACTCGCGCGCCAGCGCGATTTCTATCACCGGCTCGGTCTGCGCTGCGAGTACTTCGGACATCCGCTGGTATCGGCGATCGCGCCGCGCGCCGCGCAGGATGCGCAGTGGCCGGCGCAGCTCGCCGTGCCTGCCGGCGCCGGACCGCGCATCGTCGTCTTCCCCGGGAGCCGCGCCGAGGAGATCGCGCTCATGACCGACCGGCTGTCGGCAGCGGCGGCTATGCTGGCGAGCGCCGACGAGGCGACGTTCGTCGTCGCCGCCGCCTCGCAGGTGCGTGCCCGGCAGATCGAGCGGCAATGGCCGCGCGCCTCGAGCGGCATGCGACCGGTCATCGCCGGCGGTGAAGATATCCAACTCGCGCTGCGGGCGGCCGACCTCGCGTGGGTCGCGTCGGGCACCGCGGTGCTCGAGACCGCCTTGCGTGAGATCCCTCAGGTCGCGTTCTACGCCATCAGCCGCACGCAGTACCGCATCGCGCAGCGGCGCGTGCCGCAATTCGTAAGCGGCCCGCTGACTTTGCCGAATCTCCTCTTGGGGCGCACGATCGTGCCCGAGCTGCTGCAGGACGATCTGACGCCGCAGGCGCTGGTCGACGCGACGCGGCGCTTGCTGTCGGACGCCGGTGCGCGCGACGAGCAGCTGCAGGGCTATCGCGAACTGCGCGCCGCGCTCGGTCCGCCTGATACGCTCACGCGGATCGCGCGCTTCGTCGTCGAGACCATGGACGCGGGCGCGCCGACATGAGCGCCGCCTCGCTCACGATCTACCATACGGCAGACGTGCACGGCCGCACCGGATTCGGCGCTCCGCTCGCCGCGCTGGTGGAACCGTCGGCCCTGCTGGTCGATTGCGGTGACAGCCTGCTCGGATCGTCGACGATCTATCGGCGCGACGAGCCGGTCATCGCCGATTTCGCCGCGGCACCGTATCGCGCGCAGGCGGTCGGCAACCGCGAATTCCATTACGTCCATGCCTGGTTCGCCGCGCGCGCACGCGCGATGCCGATGCCGATGATCTGTTCGAATCTGCTCGACCTGCGCGAGCGACCGGCTCCGTTCCGGCGCTCGCTCGTCGTCGAAGCGGGCGGCGCGCGCGTGCGCCTGCTCGCTTTGCTCGCGCCCCAATATCGCACCGGCAGCGGCTGGGAGGCCGTGTTCGGGTGGCGCTTCCTCTCCGTGCAGGCCGCCATGGACGAGATGTTCGCGGCACCGCAGGAGGCCGACGTCACCATCGTGCTTTCGCATCTCGGCCTGCGGTCGGATCGCGAGCTTGCGAGCGCCTACGCAGGCATCGGGGCGATCATCGGCGGCCATAGCCATGACACGCTCGCGCAGCCGGAGATCGTGAACGGCGTGCCGATCGTGCACGCGGGAGCGTATGCGGAAAACGCAGGCCGGCTCGAGCTTACGCTCGGCGGCGCGCGGCCGCGGGTGGCCTCGTTCCGGCTGGTGCCGCTCCTGTCTCGGACGGGCGGATGAGCGTGAGCGCGCCCAACGTCTTGCTCGTCAGCAACGGCTACGGCGAGATGGCCATCGCCGGCTATCTCGCGTCGGCGATCGCGGCGCGCGCGCCCGAGGCCATCATCGAGCATTTTCCGATGGTCGGCGGTGCGGCCGCAGCGGACGCGGATGCCGCGCCGGCTCGCGTCGTCGGACCGGCTGCGCGCATGCCGAGCGGCGGTTTGATCGCGTACTGGAACGTCCGCAACCTCGTGCGCGACGTCGGCGCAGGCCTGCTCTCGCTCACTGCGCGGCAGTTCTCCTTTCTACGCCGCCAAGGTTCGCGCGATGCGATCGTCGCCGTCGGCGACGTCTATTGCGCAGCGGCTTGTCTGGTCTTCGCACGACGTCCGACCGTGTTCGTCGCGACCGCAAAGTCGGAATACGTCGCTTCGCACTCGGGCCTCGAACGCGCCGTCGCGCGGCGCGCCCGCATCGTGTTCGCCCGCGACGCCGCTACAGCGGTCGCGCTTGCCGCGGACGGCGTGCCCGCTCGCTATGCCGGCAATCTCATGATGGACGGCGTGCGGGTCACGGGCGTCGATCTGCGCGAGCCGCCGAACTCCGTCAACGTCGCGGTGCTGCCTGGCAGCCGCGATGATGCGCCCGCCAATGCGGCCGCGGCCATTCGCCGCCTCGTCCTCGTCGCGCACGCGCTCGCGCCGGCATCGGTCCACGCGTTCATCTCGCTCGCGCCCGGCATGGACCGGGCCCCGCTGTTGGCCGCCTGCGCGGGGGCAGGCGCGGTCTTGACGCCCACGGGCGCGCAGTCGGGGGTTATCGCGAGCGGTGCGGCCGGTCCGCTCACCATCGGCGTCATCTCCGGCGCATTCGGCGACATGCTGTCGCGCAGCGTCATGGCGCTAGGTCAAGCCGGCACAGCGAACGAGCAAGCGGCCGGGCTCGGACTGCCGGTGATCGCGTCCTCGCCCGGCGGCGATCCGGCCAGAGTGGGCTGGTATCGGATGCGCCAGCAGCGGCTGCTCGGCGACGCGCTCTTGGTCTTGCCTGATGAGGACCACGCATTCGCGCGTGGCGTCGTGAGCTTGCTGGGCGACACTTCGAGGATGCGCGCGATGGGCGAGACGGGACGAGCCCGCATGGGCGGTCCCGGCGGAGCCGACGCCGTTGCACAGGCTGTGCTGGCGCTCGCGTCGCACCACCCGTAGATGACGGCACCCATGACGCGCGGACAGCGCGCCGAACTCGCGCTCCCATTCGCGCTCTTCGTGCTGATGCCGGCCTTGCCGATGCTCGTGCTGCTCGCCGACGTGCTGCCGCGCGGCGTCGCGATCGGCGGCAAAGGCTACGCGGTCGCGCTGCTGGTCATCGTCGCCATCGCCGCGCTGGTCACGTTGGTCGCGCTGGTCGTGCGCCGCGGCTGGCGCGGTCTCATCCAGCCTCCGCTCACCGCGCCGCTGCTGGCGATGATCGCGACCGCGACGCTGGCAGGTGCGGTCGGCGTGTCGCTGCGGGCAAGCATGTTCGAGATCATCTGCGAGGCAGGCAACTTCATCGCGTTCGTGGCGATCGTGTGGAATGCGGCTGACGAACGCGTCCGTCGCGCGCTGCTCACCTGCTACTTCGCGACCGGCATCGCGGCGACCGTGTTCGGCGTCAGCCTCACCCTCACGCGCCATCCGCCCGAGATGTTCGCGTATCAGCACGGCCGCGCCGCCGGCACGTTCTTGCAGCCCAACGAATTCGGCGGCTATCTGCTGTTCTTCATCGCGCTCGGCCTCGCCCAAGCAGCGGCGCCGCCGCTGCTGCGCAGGCTCGGCGCCACGTCAGCCGTCGTCGGCATCATCGCGCTGGCCTTGTCGGTGTCGCGCGCGGCGTGGCTCGGTCTGCTCATCGGCCTGCCGGTGCTGATCTGGCGTTTCGGACGCACGGCCAAGGTCGCGTACGTCTGCGCCGCGGTCATCGCGCTGGTGCTCGGCACGACGACGTTCCGCGACGTGGCGCACGATCCGAGCGAGAATCCTTCGCGCATCGCCGTCTGGCAGGGCGCGGCGCGGATGGCCGTGAGGTTCGCGCTCACCGGCGTCGGCCCGCTCGGCTTCTCGAAGGTGTACCCCGCGCTCAAGCAGCCCGATGCCGCCGTCGACGAGGTGCACGCGCACGATCTGCCGCTCAACGTGCTCATCGAGAACGGCCTGCTCGGCCTGGCGGCGTTCGTCTGGGCGGTCGTCGCGGGCGTGCGCGAGGCGCGCCGCACGCTCCGGCGCATACCGCCCGACGACCGCGAACGGGTGCTGCTCTTCTACGCTTTGGTCGCCGCCTTCATCGCGTCGGCGCTGCAGAACGTCGTCGACGTGGTGTCGACGTTCGTCTTCCTCTTGTGGTGGCCGATGCTCGGACTGATGATCGCGCTCGGCAGAGCGCCGCAGCCCGCGTCGGACACGCCGGCCGCCGAGCGCGTCATCGCCCGGCCGTCGAGCGCGCCCGTCCATGCCGCTCTCGCCGCACTCGGGCTCGCCGCCGCAGTGCTTATCTCGGGCTGCGCGTCGACACCGCGCGCCGCATCGACGCCGACGCCCTCTCCGACTCCTGGCGCGCAGGCGCCCTATTACATCATCGCCTCGTCGCAAAACGGAAAGCCGGTCGAACTCAAAGAGATCCATAACGGCCAGCTCGAGTATCTGCTGCGCGCTACGCAGATCGCATATGCGACGGTGGATTCCCAGGGTACGTTGAGCGACGTCGCGTTAAGCTTCTATAAAGGAAGGACGCTGCGCTTGAGGGTAACGGCCCCGACGGCAGCAGTGCGGCCGAACGACCGCAACGTTTCGCTGCGCGGCGGGGTGCGGGCCGCTGGCGCAAACGGCGCGTCCATGTCGGCCGACTCCATGGAATACGACGGCAACCGCCACATCCTGGTCGCGGAGGGCGCCGTCAAGGCGCATGACGACCGCGGCAACTCCATCGCCGGCGACCGCGCCGAGGCCGACCTCGACCTGCAGCGCGTGCACGTCTGGGGGCCGGACGGCGAGCAGACCATGACCTTCGGGAAGTAGGACGTGCAAGCGACAGGAACGCCCATCGAGATCGACGTCAGAGGTCTGACCAAGAGCTACGGCCCGCGGACCGTGGTCGACCAGGTCAGCCTCAACGTGCGTGGTGGAGAAGTCGTCGGATTGCTCGGCCCCAACGGCGCCGGCAAGACGACCACGTTCTATATGGTGGTCGGTCTGGTGCGGCCCAATGACGGCGCGGTGCTGCTCGTGACCGACAACGGCAGCACCATCGACATCACCCATCAGCCCATGCACATGCGCGCACGCGAAGGCCTTGGTTATCTCGCGCAAGAGTCGTCGGTCTTCCGGCGGCTGACGATCGAAGACAACATCCGGCTTATCTGGCAACAGCGCGGCGTGCCGCGTCAGGAGCAGGACGAGCGCCTGCCCAAGCTGCTAGGCGAGTTCGGGCTCGAGGGGCTCATCCACGCGCGCACCGAGACGCTGTCCGGCGGCGAGCGCCGGCGCGTCGAGATCGCGCGCGCGATCGCAACCGACCCGGCCTTCTTGCTGCTCGACGAGCCGTTCACCGGGATCGACCCGATCGCCGTCGCGGATATCCAAGAGATCATCCGTTTGCTCAAGGCCAAGGGATTGGGCGTGCTGATCACCGATCACTCAGTGCGTGAGACCCTGGCCATCGTCGATCGCGCCTACATCCTCAACCGCGGGCGCATCGAGGTGTCGGGCAGCGCGCAAGACGTCGCAAGCTCGCCGACCGCGCGCAAATTCTACCTGGGAGAGAGCTTTCGTCTGTGAAGCTTCTCGACCGCTACATGGTCACCGAGCTTGGCGGCCCGTTCCTGTTCGGACTGGCCGCATTCACGCTGCTCTTCGTGGCGGGCGAGCTGCTCAACGTCGCGCGCCTGGTGTCGGAAGAGCACGCCAGCCTCCTCGCGGCGGCCAAATACTTCATCTACACGCTGCCGCAGACGCTCGTCCTGACGTTTCCGATGTCGATGCTGCTCTCGGTGCTGCTCGCGATGAGCCGCCTGTCGGGCGATTCCGAGATCACCGGCATGCGCGCCGGCGGCATCAGCCTATATCGCATCGCCGCGCCGGTGGCCGCGGTGGGCCTGCTCGCCTCGCTCGTAGGACTGGGATTCCAGGAGTACGTCGTGCCCGGAGCCACCGCCAGGGCGAACGAGATCCTGACCAGCGAGATCCAGTCGGGCAATGTCAACATCCTTTCAAATGAGGTCGTGCGCAGTGCGCTGCCGAACGGCGACGCGCAGGTGACATACGCCGCCGGATTCGACACCTCGACGCAATCGCTCGAAGAGATCACGGTGCAGGTGTATCGCGGCGAGACGCTGCTCTCGCTGCTGGTCGCGCCGCGCGCGCGCTACCAGAACTCGACCTGGGTGCTGCACGACGCGATCTCGTATCGCCTGGCTCCCGTGTGCTGCACGCTCGGCACCTTGCCGCTCACCAGCGTGAACATCGGCGCCAGTCCGACCCAGCTCATCGAGCTCTCCAAACGTCCGGAGGACCTGTCGCGCAATCAGCTGCGGCCGCTGCTGCACTCCGCGATCGCGTCGGGCGACCAGTCGCGCTACGCATTGCTGCTCGTGACCTACGACAGCAAACTCGCCCGTCCGTTCGCGAGCCTCGTCTTCACGCTGCTGGCGATACCGCTTGGCATCCGGCGCCAGCGCTCGACCTCGGGCGCGGGCTTCGGCATCAGCATCGCGATCGTGTTCGCGTTCTACGTCGTCACCACGATCTGTCTGGCGATCGGCCGCACCGCCCCCGAGCTGAGCTTGGCGATGGCGTGGCTGCCCAACATCATCTTCGGCGCTATCGGGGTGTGGCTGTTGCAGTTGGCGGCCAAGGTATGATGGCGCTGCACGGCATGCTGGTGCTGCTGGCGTTCGACATACGCCCCGTCATCACGGTCGCGGGCATCGTGGTGCTGGCCGGCCTGATCGCGTTCGTCGGCGACCGCGTCGGCCATCAGGTCGGACGGCGGCGCATGACGCTGTTCGGCCTGCGGCCGCGATACACGAGCACGATTTTCGCCGTCGGCTTCGGCATGCTCATCGCCCTGTTCGCGGTCGGCTTCGTCGCGGCGGTGAACCAGGAAGCGCGCCAGGCGCTGTTCTCGATCAACACGCTGCGCGACGAGATCAAGACGCTGACCGCGCAGCGCGATCAGCTCTTGCTGTTCGTGCGCGAGGCGCCGCTGGTCTTCCGCAACGGCGAACCGATCTCGCGCCCGGTGCTCGTCGACACGACGGATGACGAAGCCAGCATCGAGCGGAACTTGACGGCGTTGTTCCGGGTGGTCGCCGAGCACTACAGCACCATCCCGGACGTGCAGCCATATCCGCAGGAGCTCACGCCTGCCGCGCGCGCGAAGATCGCCGCGCTCGCGCGCCAGATCAAGACGTACGCGCCCGACGATGCGATCGTCGTGCCGGTCGCCGGCGAGAACATCTTCCGCCACGGCGCTATGTCGATCTCGTTCAACGTGTTCAGGGATGGCCTGATCTACCGCAAGGGCGACGCGATCGCGGCGGTGAGCATCGCCGATGGACGCGATCCGCAGCTCGCCAGCGCCGGCCTGCAGCAATTGCGCATCGCGATCACCGATAACGCCATCGCACACGGCATGCCGCCGACGATCGCCGACACGCCGGAGGCGAATGTCGCCACCTTCGACCAGGCGTACAAGCAGCTGCGCTCGATCCACGGTCCGGCGGTGTTGCGCGCGATCGCGATGAGCGACGTCAAGGCCAGCGGCCCGCTCACGACCGAGCTGATCGTCGCGCCCGGCCGCTGATGCGCACGGCGCGCCGGCGCTATATCGGCGTCGATCCGGGGCGCACCAAGTGCGGCGTCGCGATCGCCTACGAAGATGGCGAGCGCGCGGATCTGCGGGTCGTGCCGACCCCCGAGCTGGAGGCATATCTCACCGCGCACGCGCCGGCTCCGGACATCGCCGGCATCTGCGTCGGCCATGCGACCACGTCGAGCGCGGTCGTGGCATTGTGTCGAACCGCCTTCCCGGGCGTGCCGGTCAGCATCGTCGACGAGAGCCGTACGACGTTGGAGGCGCGCCAGCGTTACTATCAGGATCATCCGCCGCGCGGGCTTGCGCGCCTTATACCACGCGGGTTGCTGGTTCCCGACGAGCCGCTCGACGGGTATGCCGCGCTGCTCATCATCGAGCGATTCCTAAGCCGTGACAAGCCGTGATTTTGGGGTTCCACCTTTCGGGAACGGCCCCGCCTCCCGGCCAGCGGCCAAGGGCAGGAATGGGCAATTTTAGCGGCCAACCCAGCCCGTGCAGGTTGCCGGTGCAGTGCTTCGCCTTTGTCCTCATGGGCGATACGGCGCCGAATATTTGTGCCGCTGGACGACATGGTCGCCCAGCGCCTTCGGGACCCATCGGAACTGGATTCGCAAAGCAGGGAACGAAGATTCTGCGCGCGTCAAGGTTCGAAACGGCCCCCGACGTCTGTGCCTCTCGCTAAGGAGGACCGCTTTGAAGAGATTCGCCTACCTCGCGGTAAGCGCGTTCGTCGCCGCTTCTGTTCTGTGCGTCCGGCCGGCGTTTGCGACGCCGTTCAACGACGTACCGGCGAACAGCTGGGCGGCGGACTACATCCAGACGCTCGCTGCAGACGGCATTCTTGCCGGCTATCCGAACGGAAAATTCCTCGGCAACCGGCCGATGACGCGCAACGAGGTCGCGGTCGCTCTCGCGCGCGCCATCGCCAAAGTGGAAGCCGAAGGCGGCGCCAGCAAGGCCGACCTGCAAAAACTCGCCAGATTGATGGACGCATATAAGGACGAGCTCGACGGCATGGGCGTCCGCGTCACGCAGATCGAGGACAGGCTCGCGGCGCTCGACAAAGCGACGAAGTTCGCACAAGGCTTCACCGTGCACGGCACGCTGTGGTCCGGCTACTCGCAGCGCGAGCAGATCCAAAACCCGACCGTGCTCACCGGTGCGCCGTCATGCGCGACCACCAACCCGCTGCCGGCCAACGCCTGCTTGGCGCGCTCCGATTCGGTCTTCAACTTCACCGACCAATTCATCGAAAACGACCAGAGCAACGACCCGTACTACGGACGCGTCGGCCCCGGCATCCTGCTGCCGCGCGCGCAATGGGAGTTCACGCCCTCGTATGCGGTCAACCAGAACCTGATCATCTCGCTGCCCATCAACATCGTCGACTACTACTCGGGCGGCTACCGGCAACAGCAGACCGGCGTCGGCATCAACCCGACGCTCGAGGTCAACGTGCCGAACATGAACGGCGTCACGGGTCTGAACATCCGCGTCGGGCAGTTGCAGAACATCAAAGGCTCGCTCACCGGCTTGACCTACAGCCCGGCCGACAATTTCCACATCAACTACACCGACCCGTTCCGTCCGTATCCCAACGGCGTTGACGTGACGGCGACGATCGAGAAATACCTGGACGTACAGGCGTACGGCACGCGCTTGGACCCGGTCGGGGTGTTGAGCGGCGCGCCGACGTTCCCGCCGAACACGGGCTGGATCCAGTCGAACACGTATCTCGGCCCGTACTACTTCCAGCAGACGACCAACGTCTACGGCTCGGCGCCGACGACCGATACGTTCACCTCGGGCACCGGCACGCTGACGTCCGTCACGCTGAGCGCGCTCGCGCAGCCGGGCACGGTCTTCGTGTCGTACTACCTCGGCCCGCCAGCGTGCTTCACCGGCTGCTTCTTCACGGCTGCTAATCAGCCGAACGAGCCCAGCTTCAACTTCGTGCAGACCCCCAACATGGTCGTGTTCACGTCGCCGAGCCCCATCCCGGCCGGCGTGACCGTCTCGATCACGTATCAATCGTACAGCGTGTCCAACAACACGTTCCCGCAGCGCTACGACGTCGGCGGCCGCGCGGTGTACCGCATCCCCGGCATCCCCAGCGCGCAGATCGGCTTCTCGTTGAACCGCCTGTTCGATCTCAACGGCGGCAACAGCGCGTCCGGCAACACGGTCTACCTGCAATCCGCGTCGGTGCCGAACACCATCGTCAGCGACACGGTCTTCGGGTTCGACTTCGTGATGCCGCTGGCACGCGAGTGGGGCAGCGGCCAGTGGGGCGTCGTCACGCCGGCCTTGTACGGCGAAGTCGCGACCAGCAAGTATACGCCTGACTTCCAGCGCATTCCGGCGCAAAGCGATACCGCAGGCGTCATCGGGCTGAAGTTCAAGTTCCTGGGCGGCGACCAGACGCTGTCGTATCAGAGCGTCGGCCCGTACTACATCGACGGCGCGTCCTTCATGTGGGCAGGCCAGTCGCCGGCGCTGTTCTCGTTCTGGAACATGCCGCAGCTGCCGACCGGCTTCGGAATCGGCAACACGCTGGGTATCAACCAGCAAGTCGACGCCGTCGCTCTGGCCAACGGCTATGCGGGTCCGCTGCTGGCGAACACCGGGCAGTTCCCGGGCGGGACGTTTGACTTCCCGCTGTTCAACCAGTTCAAGGCGCAAGGCCCGTACTTCTACAGCACGTTCGCGCCGAACACGCGCGGACCGTCAGTGCAGCTCAACTTCCCGATCCGTATCGGCGGCGTGAATCTGAAGATCCGCCTCGGCGGCCAACAGCTGCAAGAGATCCGTCCGAACTCGCTGTCGGCGGCGATCTTCGGCCCGCAGTACGTCACCGGCGTCGGTGGCAAGTACCAGACCTACGGCGGCGGCTTCACGCTCGGCCTGCCGATCTGGGATCGCACGGCGACGTTGAACTTCGATGCTCTGTACGAGCGCATCCAGCGGCTCGACCAGACGCCGTTCGTCTACGCCGCCGACCCGCTGCTCGGCGTGCCCGGCGCGTACAACGCGCTTGGCAGCACCGAGTTGACGGGCACCGGCCAGATCGTGTACTTCTATCCGAACTACCAGAACGTGCGCCACTTGGCGGGCAGCGGCTCGCTGGCGTTGCCCATCACGGCCGCCCTCACGGCGAACGTGACCTACGTCAACCAGGCGTGGGGCGGTGAGGCGCTCAACACGCTGAACCAGAGCATCAGCCAGACGAAGACTGCCCTCAACGCGGGCGTCCTCTACAACATACCGAACACCAACTCGTCGATCAACTTCTTCTTCACGAACTACCAATGGAAAGACAACCAGCTGCCGACCTACAACTGGACCCAGAATCGGCAGAACATCTACTTCACGGTCAAGTTCTAGCGTGATGTAGTCCCGCGATCTCGATCGCGGGAAAGCGACAGCGAAAGGGGGTCAGGCAATGCCTGGCCCCCAATCTTTTCGGGTGCGCAAAGAATTGATCGGCGCGGGAATCGTCGCGCTGGCGTTGCTCGCGGCGGTCGCATGGCGTCCGCTGGCGGCGTGGTGGTGCGACGACCTCGGCAACCTGGCGCTGGCCAAAGGCGATGCCGCGGCGGCGGCCTCATGGTTCGGCCGCGGGCTGGCGCTCACGCCGCACTCCCGACTGTTGCTCGAAGACCGCGGCCGCGCGCTGCTCGACAGCGATCCGGCTGCGGCGCTGCGCGACTTCGAAGCCTCGGCCTGCGGCGCGGCCTGCGTCGCGGAGATGGGCGATGCGCAAGCGCGCCTCGGCAATGCGGACGCCGCCGTGGCAGACTATCTGCAGGCGGACGCGGCAGTGCGCTTGGCTGCGATGGAGGATCGCATCGCGGCGACGGGCCGCTACGACGAGGCGATCGCGCTTGAAACGGCGCTCGTGCAACGTCTGGGCGGCGATCTGCTGCTGCGCGCCGACTTGGCGGCGGCCTATGCGAAGATCGGCAGGCTCGCCGCCGCCGCGAGTTACGCGAAGCCGCAGGCCGCGGACGGATATCGTCGTCGCGCCATCGCCTCGTTCAGGCGAGCGACCGAGATCGCGCCGTTCAACGAGGGCTACTTGCTCTCGTACGCATCCGCGCAAAAGGATTGGGGCGACAAGAACGCCGCGCGTGAGGCCTACGCACGCGTCCTCTCGCTGCATCCGCATCAAGCCGACGCAGAGCAGGCGCTGGCCGAGCTTGGCGCCTCACCGTCGGCGACCCCCCGCGTGCGCTGATGCGTGTCGCGATCGAGACCCAGTTCGCGCGCGGCACTGCGACGGGTCTGGGCGTGTACGCGAGCTCGCTCGCGGCGGCGCTGCGCGCGCGCTCCGACGTCGAGGTCGTCGAGCTGCGCGACGACAGCTTCGACTTGTGGCGTTTCGACCGCCGCGCGTACTGGGATCAGCTGCGCGTGAGGCGCCTCGCGAGGGAGGCGCATGCCGACGTGATCCATTTCACCGGCGGCACGCTGCCGTGGCGCCCGCCGCATCCGTGCGTGTTGACGCTTCACGATCTGACCTGGCTGCGCGCCGCGAACCGCGGCCGCGCCTACGTGCGCTGGTATTTCGGTTCGTTGCAGCCTCGTTTGGCGCGCGCGGCCGACGCGATCGTCGTGGACACGCATGCCGCGCGCACTGACGTCGCCGACGGCTTGGGAATATCGCCGGATTTCATCACGGTGGCGGGCGCAGGCGTCGACCAGCGTTACTTCACGCTTGCGCGTAAGCCCGCGCAGCCGCCCTTCGTGCTGACCGTCGGCACCGTCGAGGAGCGCAAGGATCTAATCACCGCAGTGCGGGCCATCGCACCCATGGACCGTATCCGACTGGTCTGCGCCGGTCCCTTCACGCCGTACGCAGACGAGGTCCGAAGGGAAGCGGCGCGCCTCGGGGCCGGCGATCGTGTCGAATTGCTCGGGTTTGTGCATGACGACCGGCTGCTCGACCTGTACTCGCGTGCGGCCGCGTTCATCTTTCCTTCGCGCTACGAGGGGTTCGGCTTACCGCCGCTGCAGGCGCTGGCCGCGGGTTTGCCCGTCGTGTCGTCCGACATCCCAGTGCTGCGCGAAGTACTTGACGATGGGACCGTCTATTGTCCGCCTGGCGATGCTCGCGCGTTCTCGGATGCGCTTGCGCACGTGCTGAGCGGAGGAAGCGCGCTCGACGAGCGCGTCGCACGCGGCCGCGACCGCGCGCGCACATTCAGCTGGCCGGCAGTGGCGCAGACGATGGTATCGGTGTACGCGCGCCTGACGTCCGTCGCCGAGCCGGGTAGGGCGCGATCGCGCTAGAGGGTCGCGCTGAGCAGCGCCTGGACTTTGTAGCGCCACAGCAGATTCTGGCTGTTGGCGCCCAGGCCCCAGATGTCGAAAGCCGACACCGAGAATCTGCGCCCGATCCTGCCGACAACGCTCGGCCCCAGGGCCGATACGTACACGCCGCCCAGCGCGAGGTTGACGCGAGCCTCGTAGAACAGCGAGAGCGATCCGCTGGTCTTGCTCTCGACGTACGGCTGCGCCTTGAGGTCGTAGTAGCTCGACCACGATGAGCCGGGCGGCACGCTGATGCTCTGCACGAACGTGTTCTGCAGCAGCACGCCGCCGCGCTCGGAGTACAGCCGGAAATCGTAGTGCGGCCGAAGCTGCGTGTCGTTGCTCTTGACGTTGTTGGTCACGGTCGGCAGTTCTATTTCGGCCGAGAGCGTGTGATCCGAACGCCTTCCCACCCGCGGGAAGGCATACACGATGCTCACGTTCCCGAGACCGGATTTCGGCGCAAGGCCCGATTGGTAGCTGGTCACGAGCGGGACGTTGACGCTCAGCTGCTGGCCCCCACTCAGCTTCGTGCCTAACGTGATGCGGTATTGCGCGCGCGCTTTGCCCCCGGCCATCGCCTGGAAATAGTAGCGCGGCCGCACCGAAGCCCCCAAGGTGAACAAGAAGCTGCCCGGCGCATCGTCCGCATCGCCCGACGCAGGCGTCGACGCAGGAACCGGCGTCGACGCAGGGGCCGAAGCGGCATCGTCGGCGACGGCAACAACGGGCGCCCCGAGCGCTGCCAGCGCCGCGGCGAACAGGACAATCGCGCGCATACGCATTCCGGTCCGCTACTTACGAGCGAGCCACGCCGATTCCCGGCGAGCTCGCTCTAGGGTCGAAGCGGGCAGCTCGACGCAGCGCCGCCGGCGGCTCCTTAGTGGACCGCCGCGGAGAGATTCCAGCCCGCACCGGCCGGCGGATCGGACGCGAACAGCAGATTGACCGGATATGACGACCCGCCTTCGGGCATCGTGACGACGCTGACGTGCACGAAGCCTCGCGCCGGCACCGTGAACCGGCGCACGAGCGCGGGTTTCATCGCGTCGACCGGATGCAGCTGCACGACGTCATCGTCGATGAGCAGCGTGCCCGTCGCTCGGCCGCCGCGCGGTTCGAACCACAGCCCGACATCAGCGGGGCGATCGGTGGGGTTCAGCAGGTTGACGTCCGCGCTCTGTTTGACGCCGTAGTCGCCGCCGAGCACGTCGCCTTCGACGAGATTCGGCAGCGGCAGCTTGCCGATCGCCAGCGTCGTGGGCGCGTCACCGACCGTGTACGACTCGTCGTAGAAGAACTCCGGGATCTGGTAGATGCCGCGCGCGTGCTTGATCGCGCTCGAGAGCAGCGTATCGGAGATAGGCTCGATCGGCGACGCGTCGGCGGCTTGGACGACCACGGCCACGCGCAATCCTGGCCCGGTGATGACGCGCATCTGCATGATGCCGGCCACCAGGTTGCCCGCGGGCAGCTGCTGGTCCACGACGTTGATCGTCGCGCGCGGCGGCACCTCGAAGACCTCGCCCTCGCCCGCGGCCTCGCGCTGCAAGAAACGCATCGTCGAACCGTGGCCGACGCCGAGGATGTCCGTGTACGGACCGCCGATGCCCGCGATCATCTCCAGCAGGCTCGCGTCGGCGCCGGTGTTCTCCACCTTGACGAGCACGCGCCGCAATGGCGCGCCCGGCGGCGCGTAGTGGTAATAGAGCAGGCGCGCCGGCTTGTCGAAGGTGACGTCGCTGTAGAACAGCGTGCCGTCTTCGGTGATCGTCTCCGGATAATCCGAGACGAGGAGCAAGCGCGGAGCGAGCTGAGGCTGTGCGAGATTGGTCAGACGCACGGCCACGACGGTGTGGTAAGAGAAGTAGTTGTCGCCGCTCACGTCGATCGGCACGTGCACGATTCCGGTGTCATCGGGCTCCAGCTCGCGTGAGTCCTCGACCGCACCCGACGTGATGTGCGCGCCCGGTTGCGCATAGGTCACTTGGGTGGCCGCCTGCGCCGCCATGTCGGCGACGAACTGCGACGATGCCGGGTGCCCGGTGATGTTGATCGAGGTGAACGCGTCGGATCTGCCGGCCGAGATCTGCACCGCCACCTCGAGCGTCGCGGTCGTGCCGCCTTGGCTGGTCACCGTCACTTTCGTCGCGCCCGGATGCAACCCCCAAAGGTCGATGGTGCGCGCGACCGGGTTGAAGATCGCGCGCACGACGTTGTCGTCGAAGCCCGACAGCATGACGATGCCGCTCGGCGGCGAGAGCAGCCGGGCGGATGCGCTGTGGCCGAGCAGCACGCGCACGCTTGCGGGATTCACGCTGACGGGCGGCGGCGGGGGCGGCTGCGTCGACATGTACGTGCCCTGCGGCAACGGACTGCAGTCGACTGCGCCCGTTGCGCAGGGGCTGGGCGGATAGATGGGTTGCGGCCCGGCATTCGTCGCGCTGCCGGCAGGCGTGGGCGCCCCTATGACGCTGGAGCCGGGCTGTGGTGTCGGGGGCAGCGTCTGATCGCCGCGGGCACCACCCGGGCCGAGCGCGGCCACGGCCATCGCAAGCGCGAACGCGCCGCCGATAACGGCGGCGCGGAACGTCTGCGCGTGCGGCGCGCGGGTCACTTACGCGATTTGCTGGCGGGCCACCGCCGTGGCGAGCAGCGTCTTGTATCCGTGCGCCGGGAACAGCACCGTCACAAGATCGCGCTCGGCGCGCTCGACCGTGCCTTCACCGAACTTGGGATGCTGCACGATGTCTCCGATGCGGAATTCGCTGGCCGTGCGCGGCGTGTCGAACAGCTCGACGGTGCCGCCTTTGGCGAGCCGCGCGCGGCAATTGTCGCACGCGCCGCAGTTAGGCAGATCGTAGTCCTCCCCGAAATAATTGAGGATGAACTTGCGCCGGCAGCTGCGCGTCTCGCAGTACTGCAGGATCATCTGCAGCTTGCTCTGGTCGTACGAGCGCTTGGTCTCGTAGCTGGCGAGGTTGAGCGCCAGCCCCTTGCTCTGCTTGAGCAGCGGTGCCAGCCCGTACGTGGACTTCGTGACGTTCTGGATGAAGCCGCCCTTCTTGAGCAGCGCGAGAATCACTTTGAGCTTGGTCAACGGCAGCTGCGAGATCTTGCGCAGGTCCGAGAGCGAAACGCCGTTGTCCTGGCTCTCGAAGTACTGCAGCGTGCCGAAGACCTTCTGCACCTCCTCGACGTCCGGATACTTGCCGGTGAGGAAATAGTTCTGCACGCGCGTGTCGCTTTGCCGGTATAGCAGCAGGCAGGTCGACTCCATGCCGTCGCGCCCCGCCCGGCCTGCCTCTTGCGTGTACGCTTCGACGCTGCCCGGCAGATCGTAGTGGATGACGAAGCGGATGTTGGGCTTATCGATGCCCAACCCGAACGCGTTGGTGGCCACCACGATCTTGACGTCCTCGTTCATGAAGCGGTCGTGGACGCGCTCGCGCTCGGCTTTTTGCAGTTTGCTGTGATAGACGTCGGCTTCGATGCCGAGCTCGGTTTTGCAGTACTCGGCGACCGCGTATGTGTTCTTGATCGTCGCGGTGTAGATGATGCCGAGCGCGCCGGCCAGCGGGCCGGTGAACTTGGCCTTGAGCACGCGCAGCTTGTCTGCTTCTGTGGCCGTACGCGCGACTTCGTACACGAGATTGGGGCGATCGAACCCGCGCACGATCGGCTTGGTGTGCGGTATGCCAAGCTGCGTGACGATGTCTTCGCGCACGGCGGGCGTGGCCGTCGCGGTGAGCGCGAGCACCGGCGGCTTGCCGAGCGCCGCGATCACCCGCCCTAAGTTCAGATACGCGGGCCGGAAATCGTGGCCCCACTGCGAGATGCAATGCGCCTCATCCACGACGAAGAGCGGAACGTGCAGGCGCTCGAGCACCTCGACAAAGCTCTCGTCCTCGAGCCGTTCGGGCGTCACGTAGATCAGCTTGAGGTTGCCTCGCGCGACGCGCTCGAGATGCGAGATCTCCTCTTCGTCGGAGAGCGTGCTGTTCAGGGCGATGGTGCTGCTGATGCCGGCCTCGGCCAGCATGTCGATCTGGTCCTTCATGAGCGCGATGAGCGGCGACACGACGACCGTCGTACCCGGCAGCAGCAGCGCCGGCAGCTGATAGCACAGCGATTTGCCCGCGCCGGTCGCCAAAATGGCAAGCGTATCCTTGCCCTCCAGCACGCGCCGGATGACTTCTTCTTGTCCAGGTTGGAAACGCTCGTAGCCGAAGTGCGTACGGAGCGCTTCGTGCAGGTCGAGATCGACCTTCATAAATCTGTGCCTCTGGAGCGGCCGGAGCGCCGGCCGTCGTCGCCGTGGGTGTCGCCGTGGATGACGAACTCCGGCCTCTTCTATATTGTTCGAGGTCCGGCGTGTCGGCGGATGTGCCGCCGAACCATTATATACCCGGATACCCGGGGACCAAAACTACTGTTTCAACAGCCGGCGCGGGACGTCCCGGCCCGTAGGTGAACCGCGGGCATGCCAGCGGCATATCGTCTAGTGTGGCCGCCTCAACAATACCATATGTGTCAAGGGAAATCGCGGAGAACGTGGACCAAGAACTCGTCCGGCGCTTGGCCGCTGACGACGCAGCGGCGCTCGAAGAAGTCTATCAGCGCTACGCGCCGAGGTGCAAGGGGATAGCGTTTCGCCTTCTGCGCGATGACGCGCGCGCCGAGGACGCCGTCCAGGAGGCGTTCCTCGCCCTCTGGCGCCATCGCCAGGGCTTGGTCGTCAGGACCGGAGGGATCAGCCCATGGCTGTACACGGTGACCCGCAACGCGGCGCTGGCGATCATGCGTTCCGAGTCGCGCCGAACCGCGCGCGAGGAGCGCGTTGAGGCTCCCGATCAGGCGCCGGATCCGCTCGCGGACGTCGTCTCCGCCGAGGACGCGCGCGGGGTGCGCGCCGCGCTCGCCGAGCTGCCGCCCGAACAGCGGACAGTGATCTCATGCGCGTACTTCGGGGCGATGACGCTTGCGCAGATCGCGCAGCGGACGGGCGCCCCCTTGGGAACCGTGAAGCGCCGCGCGCAGCTCGGTTTGTCGCGCCTGGGCCGAGCACTGAGGCCGCAAGCATCATGATCCAGCACCCACACGATCAGATAGAAGCATTTGCGCTGGGCAGCCTCGATGAGGACGATCAGCGCACCGTCTTGGAACATGCGGATGCCTGCCCGACCTGCGCCGTCCTGCTGGCCGATGCGATGGCCGGCGTCGGCGCGCTCGCCACGCTCGAATCGCCCCGGCCGGTGGACCGCGCGCTTGCGCGTCCGCTGGCTGCGCCGGTCGCGAGGCGGCGGATCGGCGCGCCGGCGTGGGTCGCCACCGCTGCGCTCGCGGCCTGTCTTGCGCTGCTGTTCTGGAACGTGCGGCTGCGCGACGACGCGCTCACCGTGCCGGTCGGCGCGCTCGTCCACAGCCACTTCGTCCACCATCCGATGGCCGGCGGCCCGCAAAGCGCCGGCAGCGCCAAGGTCTTGCAAGCGCCGGACGGTCATTGGATCTACGTCGTCGCCGACGGGCTGACGCCGCACGGCCGTTACGCGTTGTGGGAGACGCGCAGCGGTGCGACGCAAAAGGTCGCCGAGCTGACGGCCGATGACCGTGGGCAGGCTGCTCGCTATGTCGAACAGCCGCAGGGCGCGATCGAGGCAGTCGTCCTCTCGCCCGGCGACAAGCCGTTTACGGACGCGGGCGCACTTCGCTGGCCATGACGGTCTAGGAATGCGCGAACAGCCGAACGAAAGCGGCTGATGTGCCCGACACCGCCTCTCCCGCACCCCTGACGCTGTATCGCAAACATCGTCCCGCGGCCTTCGACGAACTCGTCGGGCAGCCGGCCGTGGTACAGGGCCTGACCGCCGCGGTCAAATCCGGCCGCGTCGCGCACGCCTATCTGTTCTCGGGTCCGCGGGGCACCGGCAAGACCTCGGCCGCGCGCATCCTCGCCAAGTGTCTCAATTGCCTGACCAACGGCCCGCGGCCGGACCCGTGCGGAGTCTGCGAAGCCTGCACCTCGATCGCGGCTGGAACGGCCTTTGACGTCGTCGAGATCGACGCTGCCAGCAATCGCGGCATCAACGAGATCCGCGAGCTTCGGGACCGCGTCCAGTTCGCGCCTTCGCAGTTCCGCAAGAAGGTCTACATCATCGACGAGGTCCACATGCTGACCTCCGAAGCGTTCAACGCGCTGCTCAAGACGTTGGAGGAACCGCCGGAGTACGTCGTCTTCGTGCTGGCGACGACCGAACTGCATCGCGTTCCGGCGACGATTCTTTCGCGCTGCCAGCGCTACGAGTTCCGGCGCATGACCCCGCCGGTCATCGCCGCGCGCCTCCAAGAGGTCGCCAAGCGCGAAAAGATCGCGCTCGACGAGATCGCGGCGCGACGCATCGCCCACCTCGCAGACGGCGCGCTGCGCGATGCGCTTGTCATGCTCGAGCAGGCGCGCGGTTTCGCCGGTGGACAGGCGATCGACGCTCGCGTGCTCGATGCGGCCTTCGGCGAGTCGCACAAAGACGTCATCGACCGGCTGGTGGACGCGATCATCGCTTCCGACGCCGCGGCGGCGCTGCAGACGATCGCCGATGCGAGCGCCCAGGGGGTGGACCCGGGCTGGCTTTCCAGAGAGCTGCTGCATTGGTTCAGATTGGCGCTCTTGGCCCGCACTAGCCGCGAGGTGCTCGAACAAGAAGCCCCGCCGGATGAAGCGCAGGCGGTGGCCGCGCGCGCGCAGGAGCTGACCAAGACCAGGATCATGACCGCGTTGCGCGTGCTCTCGGATACAGTCGCACAACGCTGGTCGACGCAGCCGCGCATCGATCTGGAACTCGCGCTCGCGCGCATCATCATGCCGGCCGACGAGATGACGCTGCAAAGCCTCTCCGACCGCCTGCGCGCGCTCGAGGAGCGCGCCGGGGGTGCCGGACCCGCACCGGGCGGCGCTCCCGCGCCCGCTGGTGCGGCTCGTAAACCGCGTGCGGCGGCAACCGCGTCAAAAGCGCTTGAAAACGAAGCGCAGGCGCCGCCGCTCTCTTCGGCGCCCGCGTCTGCGGCCGTCGCCTCGGCGCCGGCAGCGACCGGTTCGCTCACGCCCACTCGGCTCGCGGCGATGTGGCATCTGGTCATGACCGCGGTGCGTGAAAGGTCGAACACCGTCTTCGCATACCTGCAGCACGCGGCCGTCGCGGACGCGAACGACGAAACCGTCACGCTGTCCGTGACGAAGAAGCATTTCCTCGAAAGCCTCAGCGACCCGCCGACGAGCGCGCTGATCGCGAGCGCGATCGAACACGTCAGCGGGATACGGCCGCGCATCGCGCTGGTGCTGGGCAGCGCTCCGGCGCGCCAAGCGCAGCAAAAAGCCGAGAGCAGCACGGGCTTCGCGCTCGCTGAATCCGTCCTCGGCGGAGAACTGATCTAGCATGAACCCCAATCTGCTCAAACAGGCGCGCCAGCTGCAGCAGCAGCTCGCCAAGATCCAAGAAGAGCTCGGCAACGAGACCGTCACCGGCAGCGCCGGCTCGGGCGCGGTGCTCGTGACGTTGGACGGCCACGGCCAGCTGCGCAGCGTGAAGATCGACAAGGCGGCGGTCGATCCGCAGGACGTGGAGACGCTCGAAGACCTGGTCGGCATCGCGTTCAAAGACGCGCAGGCCAAAGTGAGCGAGCTCTCGCGCACCCGCATGGGCCCGCTGGCCGGCGGCCTGGGCATTCCCGGGTTCTGACCCCACGGCATTGGATCATCTCGCTGGACCGCTCTCCACGCTGATCGGTGAGCTTGAGAAGCTTCCGACCGTCGGTCCGAAGACCGCGGCGCGCTTGGCGTTCTACCTGTTATCGTCGAGCCGGCAAGACGCGCAAGCCTTGGCGGACGCGATCGTCGCGGTCAAGGACAAGGTCAAGTTCTGCAAGCGCTGTTTCAGCTTGACCGAGAGCGACGAGTGCTCGATCTGCGCCGACCCGCGGCGCGATACGTCGCTTATATGCGTCGTCGGCGAGGCCAAGGACGTCTATGCGGTCGAGCGCGCGATGACGTTCAACGGCCGCTATCACGTGCTGGGCGGACTCATCTCGCCGATGGAGGGCATCGGCGTCGGACAACTCCACGTCAAGGAACTGCTCGACCGGCTCGGCCCCGAAGGCGTCAAGGAAGTCATCATTGCGACCAATCCTAACGCCGAAGGAGAGTCCACGGCGCTGTATCTGCATAGGCTCATCGAGCCCGCAGGCGTCAAGGTGACACGCCTGGCGTACGGGTTGCCGATCGGCGGCGAACTGGATTATGCGGATGAGACGACCTTAGCGCGCGCGCTGGAGGGACGCCGCACGCTCTAGGCTCAGCTCGGCAGGGCGCTATCTTATGACGATGGCTTCTTGCGCAGGCGTTCGATGAAATCGACCGCGACGTTCTTCGCCCGTTCGACCGCCTCGCGATAGAGCGCGCCGATCTTCTCGGGCGCCATCCGGTTGCCGGTCTCGTAGTAGAAGGTAGCCGCCTGGCCGATGACCAGCGTCCCCGCGTACGCGATGCCCGCTTTGATGACCGGCCCGGCGAACGGGATGAAGCCAGACGCCTCGCGCGCCAACGCTCGCCAGCCGTACCCGCCGCCGATGACCGGCATAAGCTCGGCGATGCGCGCGAACTCCGCTTTCTTGCCGAACGCCGCCGCGATGCGCAGCAGCATGTTGACCTGCATGCCCGTGATCACGATCGTGTCCCCGGCCGAAGCGATGCTGCCGAGGAGCAGTCCCAACACGGGGATGTGGTCGACGAGCGCGGATGCGCCGGCCACCTGAAGGCTTTGCAGCGCGCAGTCGACGGTGATCTTGGCCGCGACGCTCGGCCGGAAGATCGGCAGCTTGGCGGCGAGCGAGATCTCGACGTCGCGGCATGCGGTGACGATATCGGGGAGCACGTGTCTGCCGAGTTCGAGCGCGTCGAGCGCGCTGACGTAGTAGCGAGCCGGCCTGCCCGGAGCGGGCTTGTGCGCAGGCGATCCGGTCGTCCGGCTTTGAGGCGCCCCCGCGCCCAGCAGCGGCCGGTCGATGACGAACACCGGCAGCGACGAGGACTCGAAATGTGCGAGCGCCTCTTCGGGCACGCTGCCGCTGCTCGGGCAGAACACGATCGCCCGGCTCGCACTGTCGGCGACCATCCAGCCGGGCGCCTCGTCGAGCGGCGCAAGCACCGAACCGCGTGCCGTCCGTTCTGGATCCAAGACGTCGGCCAGCTCGCCCGCCCCGTCGCCGGCAAGCAGCAGCCGCACCGGGCGGGCCGCCTGCGCATCGAGCACGCTGAGGTTGATGCGGTCGCGGAACTGGCTCACCCAGGCGGCGAGTTGGGCGCCGGGCGTGTCCGAACCGGGGATCGCGGGGACGTCGGAAGGCATACGCGTATCTACCGTACCCACGACGGCGCGACCTTGTGACAAAAGAAAAGCCCCGGCCTCAAGAGGCCGGGACTACGAGATCGGTGCTCGCACCTACTCCGTCGGTTTTTCCGCGTACCCCTCGTACCATAGACCGAGGGTCACTTCAAGCGACTCGGGCGCGAACTGCTTCGACAAGGCGAGGTCGATGAACGCCTTGTTCGCCTGGCGCTGCTCGTTGATGACGTTGGTGACCGGCACGCGCTCTTCGGCGGCGAGCCACGATGCGACGGCGACGTCGCCGGCCGACATGCCGAGCTGCTGCGTCTGGTTGAAGGTGGGCGCGTCGATGCCTAAGCGCGCGTGGATGGCCTGCGCGAAGCTGTCGTAGCGCACCTCCGGGTAGGAAGTGCCCAGCATCGTGATCTGCGCCTGTTCCTGGCGCGACTGAGCGGCGAAGTACAGCGCATGCGCCTTCTCGGAGGCATCGGCCGCGACGTCGAGCTGGGCGATCGCCGCCGCCGCCAGCGGTTTGAGCTCTGCCGCGGTGCTCGGCGAGATGTCGCCGCCGAAGTCGAGCTGGGCGCGCGAGAGCTTCTTGAAATACGCATCCAGCGCGGGCACGCCTTGCCATGCGAGCGCCGTCGCCCCGCGGCTCGCGGTGACCGCGGTGAGCGAGTCGTTGGACGACTGGTTGAGCTGCGCGATCAGACTATTGTAGTAGGGGAAGTTGCGCAGCGCCTCGCCGGTCGGCGCGGTCTGGTGCAAGGGCGCGTCCATCTCGTTGAGCGTGCTGACGATGTCCCTCGACAGATCCGAAGCGTTCTGCGTGATGTACTCGCCCTTGGCGAGGACAAGATCGATATCTTTGCCCATGTGCTCGAGGTCGAACAGCACGCCTTCAAGCCGGCTGCCCGGACGGATATCGATGCCCGACAGATCGGGGATCTCGTAGGACAGCTCTTCGAGCCGCTGGTCGTAGTTGTGCAGATCGATGCGCTCCAGCCGCGCACGCTCGAGAATCGCTTGTTGGTTGTTGTGCACGTTGATCTGAGCGTTGCCGATGGCAGCGCGCAGCGGGTCAAGATTCTTCGTGAGCAGAGGCTTGGGCGGCACGTCCGCGGCCATCATCGCCAGTTCGTGCTGCGCCGCAGCGGTGCCGGCTTCGGTCTGATGGTTCTTGGCGACCTGGGTCAACGCGCTCTGGCTCTGATCGAAGCTGCCCAACGCCAATTCGTCCTGGCCCTTGTTCAGCAGCGCGAGGTCGTTGTTCGGATCGGCTTTGAGCACGTCATTGAACTTGCCCAGCGAATAGGCGTAGCGGCCTTCGCCCTCGTCGTGGATCGCCTCAGCGAGCGTCTGTTGCGTGTCGCTCTTCGCGAGCTGCGGATAGCCTTGGAGATGCGCGACGCGTGCTTCCGACTCGGGATGATCCTCGAAATACTTGTTGAGGACGTCGGTGTCCCCGCCCTCTTCCTTGCCGAGCCTATCCATGAACGACACCATCGCGTTCGGATCGTAACCGGCGCGGCTCATGAGCATGAGGCCGTATTGGTCGGCCTGCAGCTCGTCTTGACGCGAGATCTTCTCGATCGCGGCTTCGCCGATCAGCCCCCCGAAGCGATACGCGACCACCGAGAAGATCGAGAGGATGCCGACCAGCAGGTTGATCGCCTGCGCCTTCGCGGGCAGCGTGACGACGTGGCGGCGCTCGACGTGGCCCATCTCGTGGCCCATGACGCCGGCGAGTTCGTCGTCGGAGTTGACGAAGTTGAGCAGTCCGAAGTTGACGTAGATGAAGCCGCCGGGCAGCGAGAACGCGTTGATGTCATCGGTGTCGATGATCTTGAACGTGTAGTCGATATCGGGCCGGGCGCGCTCGCGCTTGAGGTTGTCCGCGATCGTCTGGACCCAGTTGTTGAGCACCGGATCGTTGACGATGGCGTTCTCGGCGTCGATATGCTTGACTTCGTCCTGGCCTTGCCGGATCTCGGCCTGCGTCGAAACCGCGGCCGCCGGGAGGGGGACGCTCGTCAGCGACAGGACCGCCAGCATTGTGCCGGCAAAGGCGCGCTTCCAAATCTTCATGGACTAAGCTCCGTAAGAGGGGTACGCTACTTTGCGACGGGCCGCGGTCGGGCACCTTCGGGCCGACGCGTCCGACCGCGGCGCGCCGTCCACAAAGCGTTCACAGTCCCTTCACAGTGTTGTCCACAAGGGAATCGCATCGTGCCAAGTAACGTAGAGCCGCAAGCGGCTCGGGACGCTTTTCAGGTTGGCCGGAGCGGCATTATCCGGCCGGAGTGACGGCTTTTGCAGATCAAGGGCACGAAATCGGGGTTGCTGCTGCACCTCAACGAGCGGCCGCTTTCGGCCGCCGTGTCGCAGTTGCGCGACCGCTTGCTCGCCCAACCCGGTTTCTACCAGGGAAGCCGCGCCGTGCTCATGCTCGGTTCGCTGCCGGCCGAAAGCGCCGAGCTTGCGGCCATCATCGCTACCCTTGAGCAGTTCGGAATCGTCGCCGACGGCGCCGTGTGCGACACGGACGAGGTGGCCCGGCTGGCCAAATCGGCGGGCTTGCGGTTGGTGGGTGCGAGCATAGCGGCGTCGCCACGTGCGCGCGACGACCGCACCGAGCACAAGGCCAGCGAGCGCGGCTCGGCCGAACGCGCGTCGAAAAAGGCCCGCAACGGCCAGGCCACCGAGGCCGGCGAGACGCTGTATCATAAAGGCACCGTGCGCTCGGGGCAAAACATATCGTCGCGCGGCAATATCGTGATCATCGGCGACGTCAACGCGGGCGGCGAGCTCGTCGCCGCGGGCGACATCGTCGTGTGGGGCGCGTTGCGCGGCATGGCGCATGCCGGTGCGGAAGGCGACGAAACCGCAAAGGTCTTCGCCTTGCGCCTCGAACCGATGCAACTGCGCATCGCGACCAAGGTGGCGGTCGCGCCGGACGAACGGCGCAAGAAGTCCGCGTCGCCGGAGATCGCCCGGCTGCGCGAGGGCGGCATCGTGACCGAGGCCGCGCTGGAGCCGGGGAGGGGATAGGGGATTGGCTGGAACCGTTTACGTGGTCACCTCGGGCAAAGGCGGCGTGGGCAAGACGACCACCACCGCAAACCTTGGCGGCGCCTTTGCCAAGCTCGGGCTCAAAGTAGCGCTCGTCGACGCGGACATCGGCCTGCGCAATCTCGACCTCGTGCTCGGGCTCGAGAAACGCATCGTCTACGATTTGGTCGATCTCGTCGAAGGGCGTTGCCAATCGCGCCAAGCCCTCATCAAGGACCGGCGTTTCGACGATCTGTATTTGCTGCCGGCGTCACAGGTCAAAGACAAAGAATCGGTCAGCGAGGATCAGATGCGCATCGCGATGCGCAAGCTCGCGGTCGACTTCGACGTCGTGCTCGTCGACTGCCCGGCCGGCATCGAGCACGGCTTCCGCAACGCGGTCGCCGGCGCGGATCAAGCGCTCGTGGTGACCACGCCCGAGGTCTCCGCGATCCGCGACGCGGATCGCATCCTGGGGATGCTGGGCAGCCGTCGTGCGCGCCTGATCGTCAATCGCGTGCGGCCGGAGATGGTGCGCAGCGGCGACATGCTCAGCATCGATGACGTCAAGGAGATCCTCGGCCGCGAGATCGTCGGCGTCGTCCCCGACGACGAGGAGATCATCGACACGACCAACCGCGGCGAGCCGGTCGTGCTCGACGGCGCGCGCAGGCTCGGGCGCATCTATACCGCCATCGCCCGGCGCCTGCTGGGCGAGGACGTGCCGTTCACGAACCTCGCCGACGACGGGCTGCTCGTGCGGCTGCGCCGGCTCATGATCGGATCGTGAGGACGATGGACACGCAAGAGAACGACGCCAGCCGCCCGAGCGCCGCATTGACGGTGGAAGAGGCGATCGCCGCCGCGGCCATGCCCGCCGCTGCGACCGACAGCGCCAGCGCAGTCGCCGCGCGCAGTCCGGGCAAGCCGCCCCAGGCGCTGGGACGCACGATCGTGATCACCTCCGGCAAGGGCGGCGTCGGCAAGACGACGACGACCGCGAACTTAGGCACCGGTCTCGCGGAAGCCGGAAAGAATGTCGTGGTCGTCGACGCCGACGTCGGCTTGCGCAACCTTGACGTGGTGCTCGGGCTCGAGAACCGCGTGCATAAGCATCTGCTCGACGTCATCGAGGACAAGTGCTCGCTCGACGATGCGTTGGTGCGCGATCGCGTGCGCCGCAGCTTGTACCTGCTGCCGGCGGCGCAAAACCGTGAGAAGGACGACGTGCCGACCGAGGCGATGGCCGCGCTCATGCAGACATTGGCTGCGCGCTTCGACTTCGTGCTGATCGACAGCCCGGCCGGCATCGAGAAGGGCTTTCGCAACGCCGTCGTCGGCGCGAAGGAAGCGATCATCGTGACGACGCCTGAGGTGTCGGCGGTGCGCGATGCGGACCGCATCATCGGCCTGCTGCCGCCCGACGTCGAGGCGCGGCTCATCGTCAATCGCGTGCGCCCGGCGCTGGTCAAGAAGGGCACGATGATGAGCGTCAACGATGTGGTGGACATCTTGCGCCTCGAGCTCGTCGGCGTCGTCCCCGACGAGAAAGAGATCATCATCGCGACCAACCGGGGGACGCCGGTCATCGACATCGACGGATCTCAGACGGGCGCGGCGTTTCGACGCATCGTCCGGCGGCTGCTGGGAGATACGGTCGCCATCCCATCATTCCAAGCGCCCGAGGGATTCGTCTCGCGCTTGAAGTCGACGCTCGGCTTGGGCAAGCCATAGGCCGCGGGGGAAAAACGGCAATGTTGGACTTTATCAACAAGTTCTTCCGGCGAGAAGAGGCGAGCAAGACGCAAGCCAAGGAGCGGTTGCGTCTGGTGCTCATGTCGGATCGCGTGTCGCTGGCGCCCGATGTCTTCGACTCGATGAAGACCGAGATGCTGGGCGTGGTGCGCCGCTATCTCGACATCGACGAGCGTGGCCTCGACGTCCATTTCGAGAACGCCGAGCGCCAGTTCATGCTGCTCGCCAACATCCCGGTGCTCAAGGTGCGCCCGCTCGCGGAGAGCGGCAACGGCGCAGCCGCCGCCGATGGCACCAACGGCGCAAACGGAGCCAATGGCGGGTTCCTGTTCGAGGCCTCGGGCACGCCGCCGCGCTCACGCCGGCGCAAACGCCGGCGCAAACACCATCCTCAAGACCAAGGCCCGCAGCCGCCCGGAGAACCGCCGCAGTAGCGCGCTCACGGCTCATCGAAGGCTCGGCTCCCATGCTCGAGCGTCCGTGGTATCTATCCTTTAACTATCCGCTCGCCGCGTCCGCGATCGCGCTCGGCGCCTTCGGCTTGGTCGTCATCAAGAGCGCCACGCTGCACGAGCAGGGCGGCCACAGCGACTTCATGCACCAGGCGGTCTACCTGGCGCTCGGCGTCATCGCCATGCTGGCGCTCGCGTTCATCGACTATCACATCTGGCAGCGGCTCGCCTGGCCCATCTACATCGTCGACATCCTGATGCTCGCGGCCGTCGCGTTGGCGGGCCATCAGGCGCTCGGCGCGCAGCGCTGGATCGGGGTCGGACCATTCGTGTTCCAACCGTCCGAGCCGGCCAAGCTGTTCACTATCCTCGCGCTGGGCGCAGTGCTCGCCGATCCGCGCCGCAGCTGGTCGCGCCTGCGCGATCTGTGGCTGCCGCTCGTGATCGTCGCCATCCCAGCCGCGCTCGTGATGAAGCAGCCGGACCTCGGCACCGCGCTCGTCCTCATGGCGATCTTGAGCGCGATGCTGTTCTTCGCATTGCCGAATCTGCTGCACTTCGCGGCGTATGCGGCGACCGTCACCGCGGCGGGCGCGATCGCCGTGATGACGCCTTACTTCTTAAGAGGCTACCAGCGCCAGCGGCTGTTGGTGTTCTTGGACCCCAAGCATGATCCGCAAGGAGCGGGCTGGAGCCTCATCCAGTCCAAGATCGCGGTCGGTTCAGGCGAGCTGACCGGCAAGGGGTTGTATCACGGAACGCAGACCCAGCTCGGCTTCGTGCCCGAGCATGCGACCGATTTCATCTTCGCGGTGATCGGCGAAGAGCTGGGGTTTCTCGGTGCGATGCTCTTGCTCGGGCTCTACGCTGTGCTGCTGGGTACGGGAACGCTCGCGGTGAGCGCCGCGCGCGACAAGTTCGGCGTGCTGGCCGCCGCCGGGATCATCGCGATGTTCGCCTTCCATATCCTGGTGAACATCGGCATGACGGTGGGCATCATGCCGGTCACCGGCATCCCGCTGCCCTTTATCTCCTACGGCGGCTCCAGCCTGATCACGTGCTTCATGGCGGTGGGCATCCTGCTCAACATCCACCTGCAGCGCGACAAGATGCAGTTCGACTAGTCCTCGCTACGGACCGAACGCGACGCCTGTCGCTGCCCCAGTCCCGCCGACCAGAGGCACGCTCACCGCAACCGCTGAGGCGGCCGAAAACGGCGGCGAATACTCGTTCACGTGCTGGTTGAAATCGGGCACCCATAGGTTGCCGCTCGAATCGAACGCCGGGAACGCCCCGATGGCGCTGCCGAACGAGAACGCGGGCGTTTCGCCGTTGGTGAACGGCGGGTGGAAAACTGCGATGCCGCCCGGCGCCTGCTCGATCGCAGCGTAGAGGTTGCCGGCGCTGTCAAAAGCGACGCCTTGGCCAGGACCCGCGAGCGGGATCGTCGCGAACGGCATGCTGGTGATGGTCAGCGGCGTGTTGTAGACGAGCACGTTATGCGAGGCCTCCTGACCGACCGCCATGTGTCCTGCTCCGTCGAAAGCTGTGCCGGTCGCGTCGGTCAAGCCGTTGGCGTTGGTCAGCGTGAGGGCGGGGACGGACGAGCTTGTGAACGGCGCGGAATATTCGTACAGGTGACTGGCTGCTCCGCTCCGGTCGCCGATCCAGATGTCGCCAGCTGGGTCGAGCGAGAGCGTGTACGGGTTCTCCAGCGGGCCTGTCCCGCCGAGAGGCATCTGTTGGACCGCCACAGAAATACACCGTAAGCCGGGCCATAATGCCGGAGGCCCAAAGCGCGACCCGTTGCACACCTGGCGCCGCACAGTCCCAATGTTAGAGGACGCCGCCAGAGAGAAAAGTTTTCGAAGCCCTCTCGCACACGCAACGACTCACCGCGACGAAGCTCCTCCGGCCGCTCCCACGATGTGGAGCGCCCAGCCGCGGACACGCACCGCTTGAGCCGGCTGCAGGAAACGCAGCCAGCCGCTCGCGGGCCAACGCCGCACTGACCGGTTTTGGAGCGATACATTTCACGATCGACGACCGCGGGCAGACGGCCCGCGCTCACACTCAACCACACCGGATTCCGCCGCGTCCGATCTTCGATCGGCACGCGCTTTTCACTTTGCTTCTCTAAAGGTAGACTTTTTTGAAAACCGAGATCCTCATCTCAACCGACGACTGGGAGAACCGCGTCGCCGTCCTGGAAGAAGGCGCGCTTGCTGAGATCTACTTCGAACGCGAAGAAAAGGTCATCGGCTCGATCTACAAAGGCCGGATCGAGAACGTCCTGCCCGGCATGGGCGCGTGCTTCGTCAATATCGGCCTCGGCCGCAACGCCTTTCTCTACGTAGACGACATCCGCCGCGACCCGATCAACATCGGGGAAGAGGAGATGACCGAGCGCCGCCGCGGGCATACCGTCGGCGAGCTGCTCAAGGTCGGCGACGAGATCCTCGTCCAGATCGTCAAAGAGCCGCGCGGCCTCAAGGGCGCGCGCGTCTCGACCAACATCTCCCTGCCGGGCCGCTATCTCGTGCTCATGCCGACCGGGCGCTATTCGGGCGTCTCCTCGCGCATCGAGGACGAGAAGGAGCGCGAACGCCTCAAGCTGGTCATGCGCCGCCTGCGCCCCGAAGGCATGGCGACCATCGTGCGCACCGCGGCTGCGGGCGTCAGCGAGGCCGAGCTGCTGGCCGACATCGGCGTGCAAGTGCGCCTATGGCATAGCATCCTCGAATCGTATCGCCGCGCCAGCGCGCCGGCGCTGCTGCACAAAGACCTGAACCTCGTGTTCAAGGCGGTGCGCGACTTCCTCACCAGCGACGTCGAGAGCGTCATCATCGACTCCAAAGAGCAGTACGAAGAGATCCGCTCGACCATGTCGCTGTTCGGCCCGCAGTATCTGAACCGCCTCAAGCTCTGGCAGGGCCCGGGCAATCTGTTCGAGGTGCGCGGCATCGACGAAGAACTGCAGAAACTGCTCAAGCCGAAGATCTTCCTGCCGTCGGGCGGCCACCTGGTCATCGAATCCACCGAAGCGCTGACCGTCGTCGACGTCAACACCGGCAAATTCACCGGCGGGCGCAATCTCGAAGACACTATCGTGCGCACGAACATCGAGGCCGCGGCCGAGATCGCGCGCCAGGTGCGCCTGCGCGACATCGGCGGCATCATCGTCGTCGACTTCATCGACATGGCGCACGAGCGCAGCCGCGAGCAGGTCATCGCGACGCTGTCGGAAGCGCTGCGGCGCGACCGCACGCGCAGCACCATCCAGATGTTCTCCAACCTCGGACTGCTCGAGTTCACGCGCAAGCGCGTCGGCAAGGACCTCGCCGGCCAGCTGCGCTCCGAGTGCCCCTACTGCGGCGGCATGGGCGATGTGATGTCGTCCGAGACGCTCGCCATCGGCCTGCTGCGCCAGATCCGCCAGAACGGCATCGATCAGGGCAGCGGCAAGAATTGGGATATCGTGACCGATCCATCGGTCGCGACGCAGCTCATGGGCTGGTATCGCGAAGAGTTCGAGAAGCTCGGCAAGTCGCTCGACTCGGATCTGCGCCTGTACGTGCAGCCGCAGCGCCACCGCGAACAAGTCCTGGTCGAACCGGCGCAGCGCCAGCGGCGCCCGATCGGCGCCGGCAAGGAAGTCGAAACGGATCTGCTGCCGGTGCGCATGCCGGACCCTGCGTCAGGCGTCGCCGTGGTCGATAACTGGCTAGTCGAAGTCAAGGATGCGGCCAACGGCGTCGGACAGACGGTCAAGCTTCGCATCACCGCAACGGACGGCGACTTGGTGCGCGCAGAGCTCGCCGAGCCGCTGCAAGTGGCCAAGCGCCGCCGGCGCCGTCGCGGCAAAGCCGCGGCAGAGTCGGAAGCGGCGGCTAAGCCCTTGCCGCCGGCGCAGCCCGCGCGTCTCGATCGCATCTCGGTGCCCGCCAACGTGTTCGGACTGGATGAAGACGAGGAAGAAGATTACACGATGCGTGGCCGGCCTGCCGGCAGCACGCGCGGGGTCAGCGCCTCGACCTCGGGGCGTACACCTGCTGGACGTGCGCCCGCTGGACGCACGCCGTCGCGTGCCGCCGATAGCCGGACGTCGCGCGGCGGACGCGGTCAACCGCGCGGCCGGCGCAGCCGCAGCGTCGCAGAAGACCGCGGCTTCAAGCCGCTGGTCGTCGGCGGCGAATCGGACATCGATTACGAGGATGATGACGAATCGTCGGTGGTGGTCGTGCCGGACAAGACCAAACCGGTAGCTCCCGTCGTGCCGCTGGTTCGCGAAGCTGCGCCAGACGACGCCGAGGGCGACGCTCCGCGGCGCCGCCGCCGTCGCGGCCGCGGTGGCCGCAAGCCTGCAGATGCTCGCGAGCTCGCACCGGCGCACGCCGAGGGCGAGATCGTCGCCGCTGCGGACGTCGACGAAGGCAACGGCGAGCCTGCGACCCACACCGAGCACGAACGCCGACCGCGGCGTTTCTCGGGGCCCATCCGCCAGCTCTACGGCGCGCCCGTCGAGCTCGGTCGCGAAACGCCGGAGCGCCCAGTCCGCGAGCGCGAAGAGCGCCATGGCCGCGAAGCCGATGAGCGGCGCGGTCACGGACGTGAAACGCCGCGCGAAAGAGAGCGAGATGAAACACGCGCGCCGCGCGAGGCGCGACCGCCGCGCGAGCCGCGACCCGTGGAACCAAAGGCGCCTCGCCCAGCCGAGGACATCGACGTAGACGACGAACTCGAAGCGGTCGTCGCACCGGCCCGTCCGGCCGCGATCGACATCGAGTTCCTGCCCGCGGGCAGCGTGCGTCCTCGTCGCGTCGACGAAGACCACGAGCGGCACCAAGACGGCCATGCGCACCGCGAACGCGATGAACGTGCACCGCGCGAACGCGATGAACGTGCACCGCGCGAGCGAGACGATCGCGCACCCCGTGAACGAGGCGGACGCGGCGGCGATCGCGATCGAGGCGGACGCGGAGGACGCGGCGGAGATCGCGACCGTTCAGGTCGCGGCGACCGAGCCGGGGCACGGGCGCCGCGCACCGGCCCGACGATGAAACAGCTCTATCCGCCGCCGGACGTGGAACCCGAAGCGCAGCCGCCCGACGACGGCAGCCCGGCGGTCAAGCCGGCTCCGTTCGGCAAACGCAGACCTTCGCACGGGGCGCTTTTCGGCGGCCCGGGGCACGCGCCGCCGAAAGGCAAAGTGCGCCAGCTCTATCCGCCCTCATTCGACGACGCAGAGACCGTCGTGGTCGATCGCGGCTTCGACCAGACCGGCGCGCCGTTCGAAGCGCAGATCGTGACCGCGCCTGAGCTTGAGCCGCCGGCATGGACCCGCAGCGGATTCGATGCCGACGATGAGAGCACGCGCGACGGCGGCTTGTTCGTCTCGGGAGAGCAAGAGCTCGAGGAGCGGCGTCGCCGCGCCCGCGAGCGCGCCGAACAGCGGCGGCTCGACGACGTGCACAAACCGGAACCCGAGGTCAACCCTCCGTACCACCTCGGCTTGGACGATCACGAGGAATAGCGATGGCGTGCATCGTCACGTTCAACGGCAAGACGCCGCGCATCGGCAAGGGCGCGTTCATCGCGCCCACCGCCGCGCTGATCGGTGATGTCGAGATCGGCGACGGGGCGAGCGTGTGGTTCGGTGCGGTCCTGCGCGGAGACGAGGCGGCGATCCGCATCGGCGCGCACACATCCGTGCAAGACAACGTCGTCATCCACGTCTATGAAGGCTTCGACACGGTGATCGAGGATCACGTCACGATCGGTCACGGCGCGATCCTCGAAGCGTGCCACGTCGGCAGCTACGCGCTCATCGGCATGAACGCCGTGGTGCTGGACCGGGCGAAGATCGGGGCGCACAGCCTCATCGCAGCAGGTTCAGTGGTGCTTGAGGATCAGGAGATCCCGAGCGGCCATCTCGCGGCCGGCGCGCCTGCGAAAGTGAAGAAGCCGATCGAGGGTGCTGCCGCCGGATGGCTCGAGGTGGCGTCCGATGCCTACAGCCGCCTGACGCGGCAGTATCGTGCGCAGGGACTCGGAATCGTCGACGAGCAGCTCGTCGAAGACTGATCCCCGAGGGAAGACTAGTAGTACGTGACCACGAGCGAGATCGATTGCAGCTGCGTCAGGCAGACGTGGTTCGCGTTGCCGTGCCACTGATCGTTCTCGTCATCGCCTCGTAGAACGAAACCGAAATTCGGCGGGGGTGCGGTGTTGCCCGTCCATTTCGCGACCGCGCTTGTGACGTCGATGCCGAAGTCGGGTCCCATGAAATCGCCCGGGGAGATGTAGCTCACCGAGCTGCTGAGGTCATTGTTCTGCCACCAGTGGTCCGTGGCGAGATCGACGATGGAGACGCAGGCCATCGGGCTCTGCGAGGACAGATGCCAGTGGCAATCCCAACTAGCGCAATCGTAGTCATGCCAAGATGACAACGCCGAAAGCTTGAGGATCGCTTTGCTGATCGGGTGGCCGGCAAGAGAAGAGAGATCGAAGAGCACGCCCGTGCGGTTCACCTGGTCTTCGTAGATGTCACCAAACGGGTTCTCGCCGTAGTGATCCGCGTATCCGACGTCGGCCGTGCCGTCGTAGAAGTCCTTCGGCGGGTCGGTATAGCCGATGGTGCCGGTCCGCAAGTCCCGCTCGCGCATCCAATGCAGGAGGTTGGAGGGTGAGAGCGTGACGGTCGTCGCCGTGCTGCTCGAACCTGCGCACGCCCAGTTGCTCAGCGCCGACTCGTTCGAGCCTTTGTAGGCGGTGGCCGCGTAGCATTTGCCGTTGAATCCGTCGCTTGGCGGGCTGAGCAATGCCAGCGTGACGGTCGCATCGTTCCCGTACGCTCCGTTCGAAGGCTGCAAGTCGTGGCGGCCGCCGTCGACGCGATAGAGCCGGTAGCCGTCGACCTTACAGCTCGGACAATTCCAGACCAATGCGAGCAGCCCGGCTTGCAGACCCGCGGTGCACGCCAAGCCGCCGCCGAACCCGCCGTGCGCGGAACACGTCGGCGTATCGTGCGTGATGCCCATGCCGCTCGGCGCCGGCACGAAGTTGGGATCGACGATCGTCGTGTGGCTCAGCCCGGTGTTCGCTCCGCCCATCGCCGGGTTGCTCTGTGTGCTTGCCGATTGGGCGGTAGTTGGGCCGATCGGACCGGCTGGAGCGACCGGCCCCACCGGCGCAACGGCGCGCGCGGTGAGCGCAGAAGACAGACACGCGGTGTTGCTCGTCGCGTTTTGCGCCGGATTCGCCGGGTTGTAGGTCCGGATCGCGACGCAATCCGATTGCTGGAATTGACCCTGCCGTACGCTCAATGCCAGCAGCTTCGACGGCGCCAAGGTCATGTCGCCTCGGCCTGCTACGTTGTAACTGGGAGTTGCGACGCCATTGATCACGAACTCGACTGACCACCCTGGGTTGCAGCCGGTGCAGGTCCACGCGAACAGCACCAGACCATGAGACAGTGCGTCAGCGCACGTCGGCAACCCGGGATGTTGCGCGCAGGCGCTTGGCGCGGTGAACGCTCGCAGGTTTGCAAGCGTCGGCACCGGCGCGAGCACTGGTTGCGCATTGGTGGTAGTCGTCGTGCCGGTGGTGGTCGAAACTGCCACCAACGCCGATGCCGACGCGCGATGGCACGCGAACGATAGGATCGCGATCAGACCACATGCGAGCAAATGCCGGCGCATACGTCCTCCAGTCTGTTTCCATTAGAACGCTTCGCCGCTGCATAGCGTTTCGGCTTCATGCTTTCCGCGCTGCGAAATCCTTGAAGGCCGCGATACCCTTACGCGTCAGCAGCGCCAGCTCGCGGAACAATGGATGATCCACCCGTGTGAAATTGAAGCACGCCTTGCCCTGCATGCGCCGCTTGAGCGCGGCCGATATGCGTAAACCGCGCGAAGCGATGTATATCGGCATGAAATGGTAGCTCACGTAGTTCTTGTTGATAACGACTCCCACCACGAAGATGGGCCGTCCCTTATACGTCGTTGTCTTGGTCTCGAGATAGTACCGGCCCGGCTCATCCTTCGACACGCGGAACCGTCGTTCGTACGATTTCAACATCCGCTTCAGCGCCTCGAAGACATCTCCGAGCTCAGTTCGGGGTGCTTTGGGCACGGTTGTTCTCCCTTAAGATCTCTTCGGCGGCGATGAGATCGTCGAGCCGGTCGACGTTGACGGCGAGGTCGGGCTCGTCGCAGCGTATCCCGCGGCAGCGCAAACCGCTCAGCGCGTCGGCTCGTTCCTCGAGCTCACCGACGCGCACGCCGCCGAATGGCAAGCGCACCAGCAGACCCGGGGAGAACACGCCCGCCAAGCGCAACGGAGACTTGCGCAGCGCCGCGACCGTGCGCAGCAGCTCGGCCGCCTGCACCGCCGCGCCAGCGCGCAACACGCTCACGCCGCCACCGCAGAACACGCCTTCGCGCAGCGGCACCCACGTGTGGCGCACTTGCGGATACTTCGCCATGTGCGATTGGCGGCTCACGAAACCGTAGCCGATGTCGTACTCGGGTCTGAGCGCGCGCGCCTGCGCGACGAAGGCGTCGATCGCCGCGCCGCTCAGCAGCGGCAGATCGGTCGCCGTCACGAGGGTCATCGCATGCTCGTCCAAACCAGCCAAGCCGGCGAGCATGCTGTCGATCAGGCCGGCGCCCGGCGCGATGACGTCATCGGCGAGCGCGCCGCGATCGGTGCCGAACGCGGCGGCGAACGCGTCGGGCTGCGTGACCACTCGGATCCGCCCGACCGAGCGCGAGTCTCGAAATGCGCGCAGCACGCGCTCGAGCATGAGCGTGCCTGCGATCGGAAGATACGCTTTGTTGGCGACGTCGTAGCCGGCCTTGCGGAAATCGCGCTCGAGCGTGCCGCCGGCGAGCGCGACCACCGTGAAGGCCGGATCAGGCATCAGCGAAGCAGGTCGCCGTCGCCCACTCGCCCTCTCCGGTCTTGAGCGACCTGTGGGCCGCAGCCGCAGCCGCGTGCGTCTCGAAGAACCCCGCGACGCAGGAGCCGCTGCCGCACAGCAGCGTCGCTGCAGCGCCGGCTGCACGCAGGCGCTGGCGCACCTCCGCGACGCTTGGAAAGATCAGCTCGATGACGGGCTGGAAGTCATTGTAGAGCAACGAGCAAGCGCTCGCGAAATCGCGTGATTCGATCGCCCTGCACAGCTCGAGCAGGTTGGCTTCGGACGAGGGCGACGGGCCGGCCGGCCTACCCGCGTCGAGCAAGCGATACGCTTCGGCGGTCGGCACCCCGACAGGCGGACGCAACAGGACCAACCCCCATGGGGGCGCCGCGAGCGGCACGCGCCGCACGATCTCGCCCGTGCCCTCGACGATCTTGAAACCGCGCACGAGGCATGCGGCCACGTCGGACCCGGCACGCGCGGCGTTGCGGATGCGCTCGTCGGGTATCGGCGCGCCGCGTTTGGCGAATATATCGCGCAAGCCGCGCAGCAGGGCGGCTGCATCCGAACTGCCGCCGCCCAAGCCGGACTGCATCGGGATGCGCTTGCGGATGGTCACATGCAGGCCCGCGAGATCGATGCCGAGCCGCGTCGCTGCCTGCCACGCGAGGTTCTCGCGCTCGGGGATCGCGGCGCCCTCGGTGTCGACGCGAAAGGCGCCGCCGCGCTGGCTGATCTCCACGTCGTCGCCGAAGACCAGGTCGCCGACGAGCGACCGCACGCCATGCAGTCCGCCCGCTTGCAGGCCAAGCACGTCTAGCCGCAAGTTGAGCTTGGCCCGGGCGGCCTGCACAAGCGGGGTGGCAGTCATAGGGCTGGCTTCGGACGGCTGAAAACCCCGTCCTTGTCCCACTGCCGCCCCGGCGGTCGAGGACAAACGCCAGAAATGCCGATATAATAAGTAGACACGCCGGCGGCCCGGGCCATGCGCTTGCCGCGCGACGGCGTGGCCATATCGCCGGGAGTGCCAATCTCGTGGATAGTTCCAACGGTCGCCCGTCGACCACCCTCGACCTCGACAGTCTGCTGCGGCAGATGCTGGCGATGGGTGCGTCCGACCTCCATCTCAAGGCCGCAGCGCCGCCGATCGCGCGCGTGCACGGCGTGCTGACGCCGCTGTCGGAGCGGCCGCTCTCGCTGCCCGAATGCGAGAACTTGATCTTCTCCTCGATGACCCGCGCGCAACAGCAAGAATTCCTCGAGACCAAAGAGGTCGACTACGCATACGGCCTCCACGGTCACGGCCGTTTTCGCGTCAACGCGTATTTCCAGCGCGGCACGATCAGCGCTGCATACCGTACCGTGCGCCTCGACATCCCTTCATTCGAAGAGCTGCGCCTGCCGGCATCGTTGCGCGACCTGTGCGAGTATCAGGACGGCATCGTCTTGCTGACCGGCGCGACCGGCACCGGCAAGTCGACCACGCTGGCCGCGATGATCGATTACGTCAATTCGACTTCGCGCCGCCACATCGTCACGATCGAAGACCCGATCGAGTACATCCACGTCGACAAGCTGTCGATCATCTCGCAGCGCGAGGTCGGCATCGACACCGAGTCGTACACGATCGCGCTCAAACAAGCGCTGCGACAAGACCCCGATGTCATCCTCATCGGCGAGATGCGCGATCCCGAGTCGATCATCACCGCGCTGACCGCAGCCGAGACGGGCCACCTCGTGCTCTCGACGCTGCACACGCAGAACACGACGCAAGCCCTCGAACGTATCATGGACGCGTTGCCGGAAGCCAACCGAAAGATGTTCATGGTGCAGTTGGCGACCTCGCTGCGCGGCATCGTCTCGCAGCGCTTGCTGCAGCGCATCGACGGCTCGGGTCGCGTGCCCGCGGTCGAGGTGCTCATCGCGACGCCGACGATCAAGAGCTTGATCATGGAGGCCAAGTTCAGCGAGATGTACGGCTACATGTCGACCGGGCGCATGGAGGGCATGCAGACGTTCACGCAATCGCTGCTCGACCTGTACCAGAGCGGCTTGGTCACCGAAAAAGAGGCGTTCTCGAAAGCCGACAAACCGACGGAATTCCGTCTGGCGATCGAAGGCCACATCACCAGCGGTGCCGATTTGCAGGGTTCGGCCACGTTCTAAGCCGTCCCGCGCACGATCAAGAAGGCGGCTACGGCCGCCTTTTTGGCGTCCTGGTTGTATCTAGCGGGGTTACGGCGCCCCGCGCGGCGCTATAGAATCGTATGGAGCGGTCGAATTTATTCGACCGAGTTGTAGCGGTCGAATTTATTCGACCGAATCGAACAAGAGGAATCATCATGGCGGAAAAAGCGGACAAACAGCAAGACAAGACGCCCAAACACAAGGGCACTGAGAAGGTCAAGCGCGGGCTGGCCCAGATGCTCAAGGGCGGCGTCATCATGGACGTCACGACGCCCGAGCAGGCGACCATCGCGCAGGAGGCGGGAGCGGTCGCGGTCATGGCGCTCGAGCGCGTGCCCGCCGACATCCGCAAAGAGGGCGGCGTCGCCCGCATGGCGGCGATCGAGGTCATCCAGCGCATCATGGACGCGGTGACGATCCCGGTCATGGCAAAAGCGCGCATCGGGCACTTCGTAGAAGCGCAGGTCCTCGAAGCGCTCGGCGTCGACTTCATCGACGAGAGCGAGGTGCTCACGCCCGCCGACGAGCACTATCACATCGACAAACGTCCCTTCACCGTGCCGTTCGTGTGCGGCGCGCGCAATCTCGGAGAGGCGCTGCGGCGCATCGCCGAAGGTGCGGCGATGATACGCACCAAGGGCGAAGCCGGCTCCGGCAACATCGTCGAAGCGATCCGCCATCTGCGCGAAGTGACGAGCGAGATCCGCCGGCTCTCCACGTTGTCTGAAGAAGAGTTCGTCGCCGCCGCCAAGGATCTCGGAGCACCGGTGGAGCTGGTGCGCGATGTGGCCGAGCACGGCCGCTTGCCGGTCGTGACGTTCGTGGCCGGCGGCATCGCGACGCCCGCCGACGCGGCGCTGTGCATGCAGCTCGGATCCGAGGGCGTGTTCGTCGGTTCGGGCATCTTCAAGAGCTCGAACCCCGCCAAGACCGCCAAGGCGATCGTCGAGGCCACGCACTACTTCGATGATCCGAAGGTCGTGCTCGAAGTGAGCAAGGAGCTCGGCGCTGCGATGCCCGGACTCGAGATCAGCCAGATCCCGAAGGATCAACTGATGGCCGGGCGCGGTTGGTGACGATCGGCGTCCTCGGCCTCCAGGGCGATGTCGAGGAGCATCTCGCGATGCTCGAGCGCATAGGCGCGAGCGCACTGCGCGTGAAGACGCCGCTCGAGCTGGCACAGGTAGACGGTCTCATCATCCCGGGGGGCGAGTCGACGACCGTCGGCGTCATGCTCAACCGCTTTGGGCTCGCCAAGCCGCTGCTCGAGCGCGTCAAGAAGGGCATGCCCGTGTGGGGGACGTGCATGGGCATGATCGTGATGGCCGAGCACGTCGTCGGGTCGGACCAGCCGACGCTGGGATTGCTGCACATCGACGTCGTGCGCAACGCGTTCGGACGACAGGTCGAAAGCGCCGAGGTCCCGCTGACGATCTCGGGCTTGGGCGGCAGGCCCTTCCCCGGGGTGTTCATCCGCGCGCCCTGGATCGAGGCCGCGCGCGGCGATGCGAAGATCATGGCATCGCTCGACGGAAAAGGCGTGATGGTCCGCCAGGGCAACCTGTTGGGCACGTCGTTCCATCCCGAGCTGACGGACGATCCGCGCATCCATCAGCTGTTCGCCGATCTGGTGGCGCGCTCCAGGCCCGCGCTAGCCGCCCGCTAGCCTAGCAGGGCGACCTCCCCCCACGCGCCCAAGACAGTAGCCACAATGGTAGCCGCTTGTCGGGAGCACATGTCGTGACCGACGTGCTGGTCCTCAACGCGACGTACGAAGCGCTAAACGTCACCTCGCTGCAGCGCGCGGTCAAGCTCGTCTTTTCGGGCAAGGCCGAGGTGCTGCACCAGAACGAGCGGCTGCTGCGCGCCGCGACCTTCCAGATGCGCATGCCCTCGATCATCCGCATGCTCTACTACATCCGCCGCCCGCGCCAACAGGTCGCCCTCACCAAGAAGAACGTCCTGCTGCGCGACGACTACCGCTGCCAGTACTGCGGCAACAAGTCGAACGGCCCGATGACCGTCGATCACATCGTGCCCAAGAGCGCCGGCGGTCCGTCGACGTGGGAGAATCTCGTCTGCGCGTGCCTGACCTGTAATAATCGCAAGAACAACCGCACGCCGCAGGATGCGAATCTGCACCTTCTGCGCAAGCCGCGCCGGCCGAAGTACATCCCCTGGATCCAGGTCAAGCGGCACACCGTGCCGGGCGAGTGGTACAAGTTCTTGTTCTTGTACGACGTGTCGATCGAAGAGCGGGTCGAATCCTGAAGGTCGCCGAGCTCTGGCGGTATCCAGTCAAGTCGTTTCGCGGCGAGCGCGTGAGCAGTCTTCGGTTCAACGAGGGCGGCCCGCAAGACGATCGCCGGTTCATGCTCGTCGATGAGGCCGAATTGCGCCGCGGCAAACGTCTGACCGCACGCGAGGTGCCTGGACTGCTCGGTTTCTCCGCCGCGATGGAAGACGGCGCGGTCGCCGTGGTCGCGCCGGACGGCAGACGCGCGCGCTCGGATGCGGCCGATTTCGAGGCGCGCGTGCGCGAGTTCGTCGGGCGCCCGGTGTCGCTGCATGAAGACTTCAGCGGGGCGAACCACGACGACTCCGACGTGCTGGTCATCAACCTGGCGTCGGCGCGCGCGCTCGTCCAAGAATACGGCGCGCCGCGCAGCTACCGGCGCTTTCGCCCGAACATCGTCTTGGACGGAACGGATCTGGCACCGTACGCAGAACTCGAATGGATCGGGCGGCGTTTCACGGTCGGCGATGTGACGCTCGAAGCCGCTGCCCCGAATCTGCGTTGTTCCATCCCGACCGTCGACCCGGACACATTGGAGATCGACCCTGCGTTCCTACGCTTTGTCGTCGAGCGCCATGACGGCATCTTCGGCGTGTATTGCAAAGTGATCCAAGGCGGCACGGCCCGCGAAGGTGATGACTGGCACTCCGCCAGCTAACGCTCTAAGGTCGCTTTGAGGTCGGTCCAATATGATTAAGAGCGATGCCTGACGGCTCAAAAGTGCTCGTCATCGACGACGAGCGTCCGATGCGCGAAATGCTGCAGCTAGGGCTTGAGCGGCATGGCTACTCCGTGCGCACGCTGCCTGACGGCCGAGGCGCGGAGGAGCTCGTCAACCAGTGGCAGCCCGATGCGATCGTGCTCGACGTGATGCTGCCGTTCGCCGACGGCTTCATGCTGCTGCCCGGGCTGCGCCGCCAGACGCAGGCGCCGATCATCATGCTGACCGCCAAGGGCGCGCTCGACGACAAGCTGACGGGGCTGAACCTCGGCGCCGACGACTACCTCCAGAAACCGTTCGCGTTCCCCGAGCTGGTCGGCAGGCTTGAAGCGTGCATGCGCCGCCCCCACATCGCCGCGCCCGAGATGCTGCGCGTGGCCGATCTCGTCGTCGACCTGAAGACGCGCGAAGTACGGCGCGGCGAGATGAGGATCGATCTGACGAACAAAGAGTACCGGCTGCTCGTCACGCTGATGCGCGAACCGCGCCGGGTCTTCGGCAAAGAGGAACTGCTGCGGCTGGTGTGGGGCGAAGATTTCGAAGGCGAGATCGGCAACGTCGAGACGTACATCTCATATCTGCGGGCCAAGATCGACGGAATCGGCCAAGCGAGCCTGATCCACACCGTGCGGGGCGCGGGGTACTCGCTGCGCGGCGAGCGCTAGTCGAACACGACGACGCGCGCGTGACGGCGCAATCCGGAGAGCTCGGCGAGCACCCGAAGGCCCGAGTGCATGAGCACCGTGACCGCGTTGCCCGCCCAGTCCATCGCGCGGACCGAAGCCACTAACGCACCCCAGCCTTCCGACGTCGCGCTGCGCGTCGCGCGCAGATCGACGACCGCCTCGCGCCGCAGCGCGCGGCGCAAACGGTCCGGCGCCTTTCGGATCCTGTTGCCGGCTTTTGCATCCAGGCACTCGTCGACGGAGAAGACGAGCGGGTTGTGTTCGGGCATCGCTTGCATGAAGCGAACGTACCAGCGCACGCTGGGCCGCTTCTGGGAAACTGGGAGGCGGCTGTGACGTCAGGCCGGTGTCTGCGACGTACGCGGCTTCCAGGCGGGGAAACGCATCTCGACCGTCGCCCCTTTGCCCGGCTCCGTGTGCAGCGAGACCGAGCCGCCCGCGCGTTCCGTCGTGCGCGCGACGATCGCCAGGCCTAGCCCGGAGCCGGGGATCGAGCCGCTCGTGTCGCCCCGCGCGAAGCGCTCGAAAGCGCGCGCGCGTGTGTCCGGGCTCATGCCGGGCCCGTCATCGCTCACGGTGATGATGACCTGATCGCCCTCCGAACGGACGCGCGCAGCGATGTGCGATCCGGGGGCGTACTTGAGCGAGTTGTCGATGAGGTTGCCGATCGCTTGACGCAGCTCGGTCTCCGACACCTGGACGAACGATCCGGGCTCCACCTCTGCGCCCAGCGTCGCGCCGTTGGCGAGGGACTTGAACGAATCGATGACGCCTTGCACGACGTCGGCTGCATCGATGATCTTGACGTCGCTCGGCTCCTGGCTGTCGAGCCGCAAGAGAAAAAGAAGATTTTGGATCAAGGCGCGCATGCGTTCGCCCTGGCCGTCGATCTCGGCGAAGATGCGCCGCTCCATGACATTGTCTTCCGACGATGCGTGACGCAGCAGGTCGACGTAGCCTGTGATCACCGCCAGCGGCGTGCGCAACTCGTGGCCTGCATCCGCGACGAAGCGCCTGATGTTGTTCTCCACCTCTTGGCGCGCGGCGACGGTGCCGGCGACCTCGCTTGCAGCCGCATTGTACTCTTCGACGAGCTGATGCACCACCGGATCGTCCGGGTCGGCCGCGCTCAAGCGCGAATAGTCGCCTTGTCCGAGGCGCGTGAGCGCGGCGCGCACGACTTCGAATGGACGCGTCGTCGCGCGAAGCAGCCGCCGGCCGAGCAGCAGCGTGATGGCGAACGCCAGCGCCGCAAGGCCGAATGCGATCCAGCGCGTGCGGCTCAGCACGTCGGCAGCCGTGTCGGTCGTGCGCGTGAAGATGACGCTCGCGCCGTCGATGTGGACGAGCGACACGGGTGCGTGCCACGCGTCAGCTCCGCTCGGGCCGAACCCGGGGCGGTGGAACGTGAAGATGACGCTGCGCGCGCCCGGTCGCGGCGCCGGACCAGCCGCTTGCGGACCGGCGCCGAACACCTGCGGTCCGAATGATCCTGGCGGAGCCCCGGGGCCCGGTGGACCGCCTGGCCTTGGACCACTCGGTCCTGGACCGCCCGGCACTCCGGGTTGAGCGACGCGCATCGAGCTCGGCGGCGGCAACGGATTCGCGGCTGCAAGCGCCGCGTCGCCCGCCAATACCTTGCCGTCATCGCCGACGACCGCGGCATCGTAGCCGTGCACCGAGCGGACCGCGGCGACGATCTCATCGGCCATCTGTTTCTTGGTCGCACGTTTGGCGGCCGGGGCTTGCGACACCGCGATGATCTCTTCCGCGAGCTGGGAGCGCAGGTTCGCGTCGATCGTCGTCTCGCGCAGCGCAAAGCCGTAGCCGAGATTCACCGCGAAATACACGAGCAGCGCCATGATCGCGGCCGCGAACGCGAGCGCTACCGCAGAGCTCCATATCCGGTTGTTCACAGATTCCGGACTTCGCGCACCGGGCGGCGCATCTCTCGCATCGGCGTCCAACCTGAGACCAACCTGGGAAGGCGCCTCACACCGTGAGCACGATCTTGCCGAAGTTCTCGTTCGCTTCCATGGCGCGGTGCGCCTCAGCAGCCTGCGCGAGCGGCAGAACGCGGTCGATCGGCACCGCGATCGCGCCGTTGGCGATGAGCGGCAAGACGGCGTTGGCGAAGGCGCGCGTCGCGGCCACCTTTTCCTCGAGGGTGCGGTTGCGCAGCGTCGCGCCGGCCAGACGCAACCGCTTCATCATCACCGTGCGGATCGAGAGCTTCACGTCCGCACCGCTCAAGGTCGACACGAAGACGAGCCGGCCTTTCATCGCCAGCGCATTGAGGTTGCGCTCGAAATAGTCCGCGCCGACGAAGTCGATGATGACGTCGACGCCGCGGCCGTGCGTGACGCGCATCGCTACGTCGTCAAAGAGCTGGGTCGAGACGTCGATCGGAACATCCAGGCCGAGCTCGACCGCGCGCTCAAGCTTGACAGCGCTGCGCGAGGTGCCGAGCACTTTGGCGCCGATCGCGCGTGCGATCTGCATCGCCGCGAGACCGACACCGGATCCGACCGCGTGCACGAGAACGGTCTCACCCGGTGCGAGCGATCCTTGCGCGAAGAGCGCGTCGTGCGCCGTGATATACGCCTCCGCAACGGCGCCCGCTTCCACGTCGGAGATGTTGTCGGGGACGGGAAGCGCAAGCACGTCGGGAATCGTGATGTATTCGGCCTGCGCACCCCCGCCGGTGAGCCCGAACACGCGCTGGCCGATGCGATGGTGGCGCACGTCGGGACCGACCGCCGCGACTTCGCCGGCGAACTCCATCCCCGGAATGTCTTCGGGGAAGCCCGGCGGCGGCGGATAATGTCCGCGCCGCTGCATGGTATCGGCGCGATTGACGCCGGCGGCACGCACGCGGACCAATAGCTCGTCGCGCTTGGGTTCGGGAGCCGGCACGTCGGCGATCTCGAGGACCTCGGGACCGCCCGGGCGGGTGATGCGCAGCGCCTTCATCCGAGCCGAGCTTTGCGCGCCTTAGATCAGAACCCTCGGACCCCATCCGCGGAAATGGCCGGCGTTGGTGTGGACTTGCACGATGACCCGTGCGAGGCCTGACGTGGTGTCCCCGTTGACGGCAAGCTCCACGGCGATCTCGTCGCCGTGGTCGATGGACTCATCTTCGCGCGTGAGCTGACTCGTAGACACGGGGACCTCCTACAAAATGAGGAGCGGCCGGGATTGCGGCCGCTCCAGTGGATGAAACGATGTGAACTTGTTAGACGGTAGCGTGGACGGGGAGCTTGTGGAAGGTCGAACTGCCGACCTCATAGGTCTTGAGTTGCGGGCTACCGTCGAGCATGTTCGACAACGCCTTGAGAAGCTCCGGATAGGTCGCGGCATTGTATGCCTCTGCGCTATCTTTGCTATCCCACAGGCTGATGGAAACGATTTCCACTCCGTTCGGTCCGACGAGCGTGAATTGATCCTGGAAGCCCTTCTCTTTGCGCAGCGCGGGAAGGATCTGCTTGTCGAATGCGACGTTCCAGTCGGAGAGGTGGGCAGGTTTGAGATTCATCTTGAGCATGCGAGCGTACATGGAAGCTCCTTACAGTAATGGACAACAGTCGATATCATTCGTATTCACCAAGAAATAAGCCACCCGACAGTGATGTACGCCGTTGCGGCAGTACGGGGGGCGGCTATCTGGAAATGCCTAGAGTCGCTGTGCCCCGATTATACCACATCCCGTGTCTCCGTGCCGGGATGGAGGGCGACGTACGGCAACCACGAAAAACGTGCGCGTCATGATCCGGCATGCCGCCCGCCTCGAACAGCGCCACCGACTGCTCCCCGCATGCCGGCACTTCTGGGAATTTTGGTAAGCTAGGCTCCTCCCGCACCCTTTCGCGAGCCCGGCCTCAAGAGGCCGGGACTACAGGAGCATTTTCCGTGCCCCGACTCGATCAACGTCGTACGCCGTATTTCGACGTCCTCATGGACTACGTCATAAGCGGCACCATTCCGTTCCACACGCCCGGCCACAAGCAGGGTTTGGGCATGCACAAGCGCCTGCGCGATTTCATAGGCGACAACGTCCTGGCCATCGACCTCACGCAGGTCGGCAATCTCGACGATCTCAACGCGCCGACCGGAGCACTGCGCGAAGCGCACAAGCTCGCGGCGCAGGCATGGGGTGCCGACCATACGCACTTCCTCATCAACGGTTCGACGGCCGGCAATCAGGCGATGCTGATGACCGCGCTGCGTCCGGGCGATACCGTGGTACTGCCGCGCAACAGCCACAAGTCCGCGGTCAGCGCGCTGATCATGAGCGCCGCGCGGCCGGTGTACGTGCAGCCGGAAGTCGACCAAGAGCTGCATCTCGACCATGCCGTCACGCCGCAGACCGTCGAACGGGCGCTGGCCGAGCATCCTGAGGCGAAGGCGGTCTTCATCACGAGCCCGACCTACTACGGCGCGACCGCAGACCTCGCCGAGATCGAGCGCATCGTGCACGGGCGCGACAAACTGCTGCTGGTGGACGAAGCTTGGGGACCGCACCTGCATTTCCATCCGGAGCTGCCGCCGTCGGCGACGTCGATCGGGGCAGATGTCTGCGTCAACTCGACCCATAAGCTGCTGGCCGCCATGAGCCAGTCATCGATGATCCACACGCGTGGCGCGCGCATCGACATCGGCAGGCTGAACAGCACGCTGCGCATCTTCCAGAGCACGAGCCCCAACCAGGTGCTGCTGGCCTCGCTCGACGTCGCGCGCATGCAGATGGCGACCCAAGGAGAGAAGCTGCTCGGGCGGACGCTCGAGCTGGCGCGCGACGCGCGCAATCGCCTCAACGCCATCCCCGACGTCTACTGCATGGGTCTGGACCAGGTCGGCCGGCCCGGCGTAGCCGGCTACGATGAGACGCGCATCGTGATCACCGTGAAGGACCTCGGCTACACCGGCTACGAGGCTGAACAGATCCTGCGCAAGCGCTACAACGTCCAGGTCGAGCTGGCCGACCTGTTCAACGTCGTGGCATTGATCAGCCTCGGCAACACGCAAGACCACATCGATCGGCTCGTGTTCGCCGTCGGCGAATTGGCGCGCGAGGACCGGCAGATCGACATCTATTCCCCGACCGGCGTGCTGGACGAGCGCTTGAAGAAGAAATCGTACCGTTTGCCCCCGATTCCCGAACTCGTCGTCACGCCGAGGGAGGCCTTCCTGAGCGACCACGTCGAAGTACCGTTCCGTAGCAGCGCAGGGCGTGTCTGCGCAGAGGTGGTGACGCCATATCCGCCCGGCATCCCGATCGTGTGCCCGGGGGAGCGATTGACGAAAGAGACCATCGACTATCTGCGGCTGGAATTGCGCGCCGGCGTCCACATCCAAGGACCCGTGGACCAGACGCTGCGCACCATCCGCGTGCTTCCATAGAACAAGTCCAGAGGTGACGATTACTTGAAAGAGGACCTTGCCGCGACCCAAAGCGGCGACTGGGAACTCTACGCGCTCCTCGACATCTTCCCGCCGGCCATCCGCCAGGCGCTCACCCGACTCTCGAACATCCACGATCTCATCGAAGTCATCCTCGACCTCGGGCGGCTGCCGGAGGCGCGCTTTCCGCACGACTTCTGCTATCTGTCCCAGGTTCCGGTGGTCGCCGACGATATCGCGTACGTGGTCGGGCGCATCGGCGCGTTCGGCAAAGACAACCGGGCGGGCATCGAGCAGACGCTGCACAGGATCTCGTGCCTGCGCAACCGTTCGGGCAAGATCGTCGGCCTGACCAGCCGCGTCGGGCGCGCGGTGTACGGCACGATCGACATCATCCTTGACGTCGTGCGCGCGGGCAGATCGATCCTGCTGCTGGGCAAGCCCGGCGTCGGCAAGACGACCATGCTGCGCGAGGTGGCGCGCGTGCTCTCCTCGGGCGACGTGCGCAAGCGCGTCGTCATCGTGGACACGAGCAACGAGATCGCCGGCGACGGCGACGTGCCCCACGCCGGCATCGGCCACGCGCGCCGCATGCAGGTGGACGCGCCCGCCAATCAGCACGCGGTGATGATCGAGGCGGTCGAGAACCACATGCCCGAGGTCATCGTGATCGACGAGATCGGCACCGAGGCGGAGGCGCTGGCCGCGCGCACCATCGCCGAGCGCGGCGTGCAGCTCATCGGCACCGCGCACGGCATCGATCTCGACAGCCTGATGGTCAACCCGACGCTGTCGGACCTCATCGGCGGCATCGGCGCGGTCACGCTCTCCGATGAAGAAGCCAAACGCCGCGGCACGCGCAAGACCGTGCTGGAACGCAAAGCGCCGCCCACGTTCGACGTGGTCATCGAGATCCAGGACCGCAACCGCCTCGCGATCCACGCCCCGGTGGACGAAGTCGTCGATGCGATGCTGCGCGGCCACGAACCCAAACCGGAGATCCGCGTGCGCAACGAGCGCGGCGGCGTGGAAGTGGTGCAAAAGGCCGAAGCGCAGACCGTGCAGACGCGGTACGACGGCAACGGAAATGGCCATCATAAGAAAAACGTAGTGGCGCGCTCTTTGAGCGCGCCTTTTGAGGTGGAGCCCGAAGAGGACGACGGCGCCAGCGAGACCGTGCGGGTCTTCCCCTACGGCGTGAGCCGTTCGAAGATCGAGCGCGCGGTCTCCAATCTGCGCGTGTCCGCTCAAGTCGTGCGCCACTGGGACGATGCCGACGTCGTCCTCACACTCAAAGCGCTCGAGCGGCGCGACCACGGCAAACTCAAAGCGATGGCGGCGCAGAACGTGCCGATCTACGCGCTCAAGACGAACACGACCTCGCAGATCCAGTCGTGCATGCGCGATCTGTTCGACCTGCCGACCATGGACGATGAAGAGCTCGCGCTGCGCGAGGCCGAGGAGGCCGTGTATCAGGTGATGCTGCACAGCAAGCCGGTCGAGCTCTCGCCGCAATCGTCTTATATCCGGCGCCTGCAGCACCAGCTGGCCGAGAAGTACGACCTGCAGTCCCGCTCGACCGGCGCCGAACCAAACCGCCGCGTCCGCGTCTTCAAGGAGGCGCTTCAATAGCCCGAGGGCTGTTCGTCACCTTCGAGGGCATCGAAGGAGCGGGCAAGACGACGCAGGTCCGCCTGTTGCACGATTATCTGGCGCAGACGACGATCCCGTTCATCTTCACGCGCGAGCCGGGCGGCACCCCGCTCGGAGAACGTTTGCGCGAACTGCTCATCGATCCGCTCGGCCAGATGTCGCGCGAAGCGGAAGCGCTGCTGCTCTCAGCCTCGCGCGCCGAGCTGGTCGACAAGGTGATCGAGCCGGCGCTCGATGAGGGCCGCATCGTCGTGTGCGACCGCTTCTGGGATGCGACGCTCGCCTACCAGGGATACGGGCGCAAGCTGCCGGTCGAGACGCTCATGCAGATCACGATGTTCGCGGCGCGCAACCTCGCGCCGGATCTGACCTTTTTGCTGGACATACCGGTGGAGGTCTCGCGCGAACGCCTGCGCGGGCGGCGGCGGACGGCCGATCGCATGGAGCGCGAGAAACTCGATTTCCACGAACGCGTCGCGGAGGGCTATCGCCGCGTGGCCGCGGCAGACCCCGGCCGCGTGATCATGCTCGACGGAACGCGACCCGAAGACGAACTGGCGGCGCAGATCCGCGAAGTCGTCTTGACGCGCCGCACGGGCGCGTAGGCGCGTCCGCGCGAATCGCCGAACCCCGAGGCGCTGTGCCCAAGAGAAAGCCCGAGACGGTCGTCGAGCCGCCGCCTAGGCCGCCCGCACCCAAGCGCTTCGTCGATCAAGAGCAGGTCGTCGAGTACTTCCGGCGCGTCGGACGCGACGGTCTTGCGCATGCCTACATCTTCTACGGTCCGCGCGGCGTCGGCAAGAAGACGTTCGCTCACGCGTTGGCGCTGACGCTGCAGTGCGAGAACCCCGAGTCGTTTCCAGCCGGCTATTGCGGGGAGTGCAGCGCCTGCAGGCGCGGCTTGGCGGGCAGTTCGGGCGACACGATCGTGGTCGACGAGGACTTCGTGCGCGCGGCCGACGCGTTCGCCGGCAAGCAAGAGCGCAAGACCAGCGACATCGGGATCGAGACGAGCCGGCGCATCATCCAGCTCATGAACCTCAAGAGCTACGAGGGCAACAAGCTCGTCGCCATCCTGCCCGACTTCGACAACGTCACCAACGATGCGACGTATAACGCGCTGCTCAAGGAGCTGGAGGAGCCGAATCCCGGCAAGCTCTTCCTCATCACGACCGAGCATCTCGAGAGCATCATCGACACCATCCGGTCGCGCTGCGCACTGGTGCGCTTCGATCCCATCGGCGAGAAGGAGATCGAGCGGCAGCTCGTGGCCGAGTACGATGTGCCACGCGCGCGCGCCGCGGAGATCGCACGCCGCGCACAAGGCAGCCTCGGCGACGCGATCGACGAGCTCGACGAAGATGCCGCTGCGCTGCGCGCCGCCGCGCGCGAATGGCTGCTCGCCTGTCTGCGCACGCCGGACCGGCTGCCGCCTATGCCCGAGTTCGACAAAGACGACCGCGAAGAAGCACGGCGCCAGCTGGGCGAGGTGCTGCGCCAGGCTCGAGTGACGGCGCGAGACGTCATGGTGAGCGCGCTTGGCAACAAGAAAGCGCTCTTCGATGCGTCTGCGGCCGGCGAGTACCAGAAAACGGTAAGCGCGCTCGGCGCCGACGCCGCGCGCAAGGCGGCCGATGCCATCGATGCGATCAAGGAGGCCGACAGGGTCGCGGGAACCAACGTCGCTCCGGCCACCACGTTCGGCTGGCTCCAGATCCAATTGCGCAGCCTGTGATGGACCGGCGCGCATTTCTCGCCGCATCGCTGACGGTCGCGTCGTCGCTGCGCTGGCTGCGCGCGGGCGGGCTGCTCGCCGGCGATCCTATCGCGGTAGCAGCGCCGGCCGGCCCAGCGGGCCAGCCCGCCAGCGCCGTCTTCAGCGCGATCGTCGTAGCACTGCTGCCATTTGACGATCCGCATTTCCCGCTCACGCCCGCCCAGGTCACCGCCGGGGCCGCTAAGCTCACCGCGCTCGACAACGACGCCGCGCTGCAGCGCAATCTCGCGCTCTTCGATGATCTCTCGGCGTTCGCCGCGCCGCCGGACTCGCTCGTCGCGGCCGAGGTGGCGATGTATCCGCCCGAGCAGAATGAGAAAGGCGTCGCCTCGCCTGGCAACGCGCGCGTCGCGGCAGACGCGCATGCCTATCAGGCGCAAAGCGCGCATTGGCCGGCTGGGGCCACGTCGTTCCGACAGCTCCCGCTCGCCGACGGGCGGGCGTATATGATGCTGTGGGCCCACAGCTCGCTCGGCCTGCGCCGGCGCTTCTATCGCTCCGTGAAGACGCTGGTCATGGCCGCGGCATACTCGATGGATGCGGCGTGGCCGGCCATCGGCTACGCCGGCCCGCTGCTCCACGCGCGGACGCCGTGAACGGCCTCGATGCCGACATCCTGATCGTGGGCGCCGGCGCGGCAGGCGGCGTCATGGCCGCGACGCTCTCGGAGTTCACCAACAAGAAGATCGTGCTGCTGGAGAAGGGCGGCTACTACACCCACGAGTTCTTCGATCAGCGCGAGCTCGACATGAGCGTGCTCTACGCGCAGCGCGGCGCGCGCGCGACGCAGGACGGATCGATGCCGGTGCAAGGCGGTGAATGCGTCGGGGGCGGCACGACGGTCAACTTCGCGCTGTGCTTCGATCCGCGTCAAGACGTGTGGGGCCGCTGGCGCCACGATTACGGAGCAGGCCCGTTCTCGTTCGACCGCACCGCCAACGACTTAGGCATCAGCGGGCTCAACATGGCGACGTGCCTTGCAGAGGTGCGCCGGCGCATCAACGTGCACCAGGCCGCGGACGCCGAGGTCAACGACAACAATCGCGTGTTCGCCGCCGGGTGCAAGGCGCTTGGCATCCCCACCAAGCGTTTCGAGCTCAACATGGTGGACTGCATCGGCTGCGGCTACTGCGGCCAAGGCTGCGCGTACGATCGCAAGATGAGCACGATGGCGACCTATGTGCGCGACGCGCTGCGCCGCAACGTGCAGCTCATCCATCATTGCGACGTCGAGTCGATCCAGTTCGCGCAACGCGGCAACGACCGGGTTCCCACCGGCGCGACGGCGACGGTGCGGCCGACATCGGCCGGCTCGGAGCGCAATTCGGTCGAGCCCGGACCGCTCGCCATCGGCGCGAAGGTCGTGATCCTGAGCGCGGGCGCGATCGAGACGCCGGCGCTCTTGCAACGCTCGCGCGTGCCCGACCCGAACCAGCTCATCGGATCCGGCCTCGTGCTGCACCCGAGCTTGCCGGTCGCGGGCGCGTTCGACCATGCGCTCGTGAACTATCGCGGCATCACGGGCACCATCTACAGCGATCACTTCTATCAAAGCCACGGCTTGTATTACGAGTGCCTGTTCGATCACCCGGTCAGCGCTTCAGTCGCGCTGCCCGGCATCGCCGGCGATCATTTCTCTTTGATGTCGCGCTACTCGAATCTCGCCGGCTTCGGCGCGATGCTGATCGATGCGTCCGATGCGCATAACCGCGTCACGTGGGACGATGCGGTTGGTGCGACGGCGATCCGCTATCGCCTCAGCGAAGATGACAAGAACCGGCTGCGCTTCGCCGCGCGCACGGGGGTGGAGATCATGCTCGCCGCCGGCGCGAAAGAGGCGGTGCTGACGTCAGAAGAACAGCTTCCCGGTCTCCCAAGCGCGCGTTTCACGAACTCCGCGCAAGCGCGAGCGTGCGATCAACTGCAGTTCTTGCCGTGTCAGACGTTCCTGACGTCGGCGCACTGCCAGGCCACCGCGAAGATGGGTGAGGACCCCAAACGCTGCGTCGTCAACTCGCGCGGTGAGCTCTACGGATCCAGAAATCTCATCGTGTGCGACGCGTCGGTGTTCCCGACGTCGTGCGGCGCCAACCCGATGATCTCGGTGATGACGCTGGCGCGCTATCAGGGCAGACGGATCGTCGGGGAGCTGGGGCGATACGGCCTCTAGCCCAGCCGCGCTCCTTGGAGCGCCGAGCCGCACGTGCAGGTGCGTTCCTTGGGCATGCGCGCCACCATTTCGTGGATCACCAGCTTGACGCGTTCGTTGTTCTCGGTGAACACTTTGATCACGCCCTCGTGGGTCACCGGCTCGATGCCCTCCTCGCCCTCAAGCCCGACGTCGTAATCGGTGATGAGCGAGATGTTCGCGTAGCACATCTCCAGTTCGCGCGCGAGATAGGCCTCCGGGTACTGGGTCATGTTGATGACCTCCCAGCCGGCCGACGCGTACCAGCGGCTCTCGGCCACCGTCGAGAAGCGCGGTCCCTGGATGCACACCACGGTGCCGCGCTCGTGCACCGGGATCTCGAGCTTGCCGATGACGTCGATCGCGAGATCGCGCACCTGCGGGCAGTACGGATGAGCGAACGAGACGTGCGTGGTCACCGGCCCGTCATAGAACGTGTCCTTGCGCGCGTTCGTGCGGTCCACCAGCTGGTCGGAGACGACGAAATCGCCGGGCTTCACCCAACCTTGCAGCGAGCCCGCCGCGGTGGGCCCGATGATGCGCTGCACGCCCAGCTCTTTCATCGCCCACAGGTTGGCGCGGTAGTTGATCATGTGCGGCGGCAGGGAATGCGTCTTGCCGTGGCGCGGCAGGAATGCGACATGCCGGCCGCCTATCTCGCCGACCGCGACGACGTCCGACGGCGCGCCGTAGGGCGTCTCGATCTTGATCTCGTGCATGCCGTCGATCAGCGAGTAGAACCCTGAGCCTCCGAAGACGCCGATCTCGGCCGAATGCGCCATCGCGTCAGGACTCGGTCTTGAAATCGCTGGGCTTGAGGCTTTCGATGTACTTTTTGAAGCGCTGCAGCTCTTCTTCCTCAGCCTTCTTGTCGTACACCGATTCTTCCAGGACGATCTTGTCGCTCACGTAGATGGGCGCATTGGCGCGCAACGCGAGCGCGATGCAGTCGCTGGGGCGCGCGTCGATCTCCTGATCCTCGCCGTTGCACTCGAGCACCAGCTTCGCGAAGAACGTGCTGTCGCGGATGTCGTGAATGACGATCTTCGTCAGCTTCGCGTTGAGGCTGTCGAGCATCGACTTCATGAGATCGTGCGAAAGCGGACGCGGCACGGCCTGGCCTTCGAGCGCGAGCTGGATCGCGGTGGCCTCGAAGGCTCCGATCAAAATCGGCAAGTAGCGCCTGCCCTCCAAGTCCTTGAGTATCACCACTGGATCATGTGTGAGCAGGTCGATGCCGAGCTTATCCACTTTCATCTGGCGCATGTGAAATCGACGCGCCCTTCGCGCAGAAAAATGGTGGTTCCTATCGTATCGGACGGCGCGGCGCAGGACCGTCCGACGACGCCCTGGAAGGCCGCGGGCCGTGCAAGCGACGCCGACTCCCGCCGCGCCAGCGTTTCCCGGCGCGCCCTCGTCTGCATATCACGCGCTTCTCGTCCAAGGCTACGAGACCGCGGGCGCGTTGCTCGTCGCCTTTATCGTGTGGCGCCTCACCCACGCCGGCATCGATCGCTTTTTCGCACGCCGGCTGCTGCTGCGCCATCCGCGCATCTCGACGTACCTGCAGCCGCTCAAGTCGATCGTCGACATCGCCGTCGCGGTCGTGTTCGTGCTGGTCCTGCTCGATATCTGGCATATCAACGTCGGTCCGGCGATCTGGTCGGCGGGCGCCATCACGGCCGTGCTTGCATTCGGCGCGCAGTGGGTCGTGCGCGACCTGCTGGCCGGCTACTCGATCTTCGCCGAGAACCAGTTCGAAGTCGGCGACCGCATCGAGATCCTCACCGGCATCAACAGCCAGCTCGCGGGCATGGTCGAGGCGATCGGCTTGCGCAGCACGCGCATCGTCGACCGGCACGGACGCACGGTGTTCATCGCCAACGGCAACATCTACGCCGTCACCAATCTGAGCAAAGGGGTCAAGCGGCTCGAGATCAGCGTGCCATTGGCCTGGCACGATTCGGTGCAGAACATGAAGCGCGAGATCCTGACGATCGCGACCGGTGCGGTGGCGGGCTCGAAGATCGATCCCAAGAATCTCGAGGTCTCGCTCGACGATTTCAGCACCGCCGAGGCCAGCTTTCGCATCTCCATCCGCACGCCCGACGCGTTCTTGGACGCGGACGAGAGCACCGTGCGCGAGCGCATCGCCGCGGCGCTGCAGACCAAAGGATGGCTGCCCGCCGGCGAGGCCTCCGACAGCACGGCGCAGAGCTGATGTCGCTCGCCTGCGGCATCGTCGGACTCCCCAACGTCGGCAAGTCGACGCTCTTCAACGCGATCACGCGCAGCAGCGTCGCTGCCGCCAACTATCCGTTCAGCACCATCGATCCCAACGTCGGCATCGTGCCCGTGCCCGATCCGCGCCTCGGCGTGTTGGCGGAGATCTTCGCGAGCAAGCAGATCGTGCCGTCCACCACGACGTTCGTCGACATCGCCGGTCTGGTGCGCGGCGCATCCAAGGGCGAAGGTCTCGGCAATGCGTTTCTGTCGCACATCCGCGAAGTGGACGCCATCGCGATGGTCGTGCGCTGTTTCGAGGACGGCAACGTCGTGCACGTGGAAGAGCGGCCCGATGCGTTGCGCGACATCGACATCATCACCGTCGAGTTGGCATTGGCCGATCTTGCGACGGTGGAGAAACGGCTTGAGAAAGCGCGCGCACGCGCCAAGGCCGACCCCAAACTCGCGCCCGAGGTCAACGCGCTCGAGCGACTGAGCGCGGGATTGAACGAGGGAAAACCGGCGCGCATCGTGGCGCGCGACGAGCTCGAAACAGCGCTGGCGAAGGAGCTGTCGCTGCTCACCGCCAAGCCGCTTCTCTACGTCGCGAATGTCGATGAAGCAAGCCTGAAATTAGAGCCCCCGCAAGTCGCCGCGGTGCGAGCGCGAGCGGCGTCTGAACAGGCCGAGTGCATCGTCGTCTGCGCCAAGCTCGAGGCCGAGCTGGCGGCCCTGCCGCCCGATGAGGCCGAGGCATACGCCAAAGAACTGGGAGTGGAGCAAAGCGGCTTGGACCGGCTGATCGTCGGCGCCTACCGCCTCCTCAATCTGATGACCTTTCTCACGGCCGGCGAGAAGGAGACGCGCGCTTGGACCATCGAGCGCGGCACCAAAGCTCCGCAGGCCGCCGGCAAGATCCATAGCGACATCGAGCGCGGTTTCATCCGCGCGGAGATCGCGTCGTACGACGACCTCGCGCGCCTGCGCACTCTCGCAGCCGTCCGCGAAGCCGGGCTCTTGCGCTCCGAAGGTCGCGACTACGTGATGCAAGAGGGCGACGTCGTCAACTTCAAGTTCAACGTGTAAGGAACGATGATGGCAACCAAAGTCGAGAACAGCCAACCGCAGGGGGCGCTTCAGACCAAGGAGCGCTACGCGCACGAACCGGGAGTGTTCGGCGAGGCGATCGCCTATTTCAATGAAGCTGCCGATCGGCTCGATCTGAGCAAGACCATCCGGCGCATCCTGACCCACCCCTCGCGCCAGATGATCATCTCGATCCCGTTCCAGCGCGACAACGGCGAGTTCGAGGTCTTCACCGGCTACCGGGTCCAGTACAATTTCGCGCGCGGTCCGGCCAAGGGCGGCATCCGCTACCATCCCGGCGTGACGCTCGATGAAGTGACGGCGCTGGCGTTTTGGATGACGTGGAAATGCGCGGTGGTGGACCTCCCGTTCGGCGGCGGCAAAGGCGGCGTGACATGCGATCCTTCAAAGCTGTCGATCGGCGAGCTCGAGCGGCTGACGCGCCGCTACACGGCCGAGATCATCGAAGTGATCGGTCCTGACAAGGACGTCCCTGCCCCCGACGTCGGCACCAACGCGCAGACGATGGCCTGGGTGATGGACACGGTGTCCATGCACTTGCGCGCGCATACGCCGGCGGTGGTCACGGGCAAGCCGCTGTGCGTCGGCGGTTCGCGCGGACGCGTGGAGGCCACCGGGCGCGGCGTGATGATCTGCATCGAAGCGGCGTTGGAGAAGATGGGCAGACAGCTGCGCGGGCAGCGCGTCGCCGTGCAAGGCTTCGGCAACGTCGGCTCGATCACGGCGCGGCTGCTGCACGAGCGGGGCGCCATCATCGTCGGCATCAGCGATCAATTCACCGGCCTGCACGACAAGAGCGGCATCGACCCGAACGCCGCGATCGAATACATCGCGCAGCCGAAGAACACCAAGCACAGTCTCGAAGGTTTTCCGGGGGCGACGCCGGTGAGCAACACGCAGCTGATCGAGCTCGACTGCGACATCCTCGTGCCGGCCGCAATCGAGAACCAGATCACCGAGAAGAACGCGCGTCACATCAAGGCGTTTCTCATCGCCGAGGGCGCGAACGGTCCGACCACGCCAGAGGCCCACAAGATCCTGTCGGACGCCGGCATCACGATCATCCCCGATATCCTCGCCAACGCCGGCGGCGTGACGGTCTCGTATTTCGAGTGGGTGCAGGACCGCATGGGCTACTACTGGCGCGAGAGCGAGGTCAACGAGCGCCTCAAAGATGTGATGCGCGAGAACTTCGACGAGGTCTGGAACATGGCCGAGCGCTACAAAGCGCCGCTGCGCCAGGCGGCATACATGCTTGCCATCCGCCGCGTGGTCGACTGCTATCAGACGCGCGGCATCTACGCGTAACGCCTAGCCGAAGCGGAGTCTTTGCCTGAGCACCCGCACGCGAGCGCTCGTAACTTGGGCCGCGGTCGCTGTCGCCGTCATTTCGTGCCGCGCAAGCGCCCGCGCCGATTGCGATCCGTCGTTCGTCCTGGCGCAGCCGCTCTTCCGTTCGATCGTTCCAGCCGAAGGCGCGACCGACGTTGCGTTCAAGACGCCCCGCCTCGTGGTCGCGACCGACGCGGCGAACTTCTCGGCGGTCGAACGCATCCGGCTCGTGCCCGACTCGGGCGACGCGCTCGACCTGCCGGTGCGCGAGGTGACCTCGCGCTCGAACGATCTCGCCGGCATCGAGTTCACGTCGCTGTACGGCAAGCCCGCAGCGCTTGCGGCCATCCATCCCAAGAGCTTGGCCCCCTCGACGACGTATGAGCTCGAGTTCGTCGTGCGCACGACTGCGCCGCGAGATTGCCCGCGCGCTCTGACCGAGCGCGTCGGGACCTTCACCACCGAACCGGCATCTTCACTCGATGCGTTCGGCGACTTCGCCGACGTGCCCGATCAGCAGCCCACAGGCGCGGCCGCAGGGATGTCGGGTCAGGCCATCTTCGACAAGGCGCGCGAGGTCCTCGAGACCGTGCGCTATCCGACGTATATCACGTTCATCGTGCACGTGCGCTCCAACACCGGCGGTAAGCCCTTTTACGAGTCGTTCCGCTCGATCGTGCGCGCGCAAGACGACATCGTCTTGACGCACAAGACGCCGATCGAGACGACGAGCAAGCCGGACAATCCGTACGGCACCAACTTCGCGATTCTCGGCTTCACCTTCCAGACTCACACCAAGGGCCACCAAGAGGAGCCCTTCGGCGTGCCGCAGATCTCGCCGCTGTATTCGTTCGGCTTGCGCCCCCCTGGCGAAGTCATGGGGCTCAGCCCAACGCCTGCGCCGGAGCCTTCGGATCTGCGCTCGCTCGGCCACGTCGAGGCGATCGCTCGCGATTATGACATCACCCTCGTCGACATAAGGCCCTACGGCGTGCGCTGGGCCTATCACTTGAAACTGGTGCCGGTCGAACGTCCCGACGAGTACCGGCTGCGCGACATGCTGGTGGACACCGAGACGTTTGTGCCCTGGGAGCTCACAAGCGCCGGCATATTCCCGAAAGGGCCCGCGTCTGGGGTTTCATGGAGAGTCAGATATACGATCGAACAAGGCGCCTGGCTCATGACGGAGGAGACGACCAGCGCGAGCATACGCGTGGGCGGCTTCATGCAGAGCACGACCTCGCGCGGGTATGACGGCCTGACGTACACCTTGACGGACTTCAAGTTCGCCACGACGCCGTCCGATTTTTCGTTCTTCGAAGTCGGCACCAGCGAAGCCTCAGAATATTGATTGCCGGAGCTGCGGCCACGCGGCGCGAACCCGGTTCCTCATGAATACCTCGACCGCCGCCGCCAAGCTCGACGAGTTCATCCGTCCGACCACGTTCCCGGTCGCCGTGCGTTTTCTGCGCGACGGTGAGGCGCCGCCGCCCAAGGCGAAGCGTCCGCTCGCGGACATGGACCGCCATGTCACCGTGTGCCAGGGATGGGGGATCGCGCGCAAATACGGCTGGACCACTGTCCTGCGCGCCGAGGACATGAAATGCCCGCTCGGTGCTCTCGTCGCCGGCTTCGCCGCTCCCAACGCCTATTATGAAGAAGGCAATCTATGCGCCGGCATGTACACCAAGGATGAGGATGCCGGAGCGCGCAGCGAGGCGTCGGTCGAGAAGTTCGCGCCCGGCGAGATCGACGCCATCGTGTTCGGTCCGCTGGCCCGCGCCGAATACGAGCCGCACGTGCTCATCATCTATGGAAACGCGGCGCAGGTCATGCGCCTTGTGGCTGCCGCCCTGTGGAAAGAGGGCGGCCGCATCGCGTCGTCGTTCGCCGCCCGGATGGACTGCTCGGATCACCTTGTCGTCCCGTTGCGGACCGGCGAATACCAGGTCGTCCTGCCATGCAACGGCGACCGCATCTTCGCCGGCGCTCAGGACGATGAAATGGCGTTCAGCCTGCCGTGGCACAAGATCGACGAACTCGTCGAGGGCCTCGAGGGCACCCAAAAGGGCGGCATCCGATACCCGATCCCATCGTTCCTGACCTACGAACCAGGCATGCCCAAGAAATACCAGGAGCTTCTCGACATGCAGGCCGCGCAGCGCCCAAAGGCGGCCAAATAGGGGGTCGCGAAGACTCCGCCCTCTAGGGCGGAGTGGGTGGCTCTCATGGGTAGACCCGAAGCAGGCCATATCCCCTTGACCCCCGGCAGCGCACCGCGATTCCGTCGACGTGCGTTGGTCGGGCTGTTCCTGTTCGTCGGGCTGTCGTTCGCGCTTCACCTCACTCTCGGTCCGACGGTCACCGCCATCTCGCCGATCTTCCGTACGCCCGACACGCCGGACCAGAGCGTTTCGGTCGTCACCCTTTCGCGCGCCAAACTGGCGACGGTCACGCCGACGCCGACGCCGCCGCCCAAGATCTACGTGCGGACTATCGCCAACGTCGCGCCGCTCAAGTATCTGGAATTCGGCACAAGATCGGCGCGTCACGCGATCAAGCCGCCGGCGCGCCGCACGGCGATGCTGTCCGTCCATCCGGAGGTCGGACCAAGCCCGACCGCCGGTCCGGATTCTGCGGCCGCCACCGATTTGATGCCCGCCGGCGCACCGCCTAAAGGCGAAAGCGCGCAAGCGGATACCGGCGCGGACAAGAGCCGCATCGCAGGCGCCGTCGTGTGGGGCGATGACAACCCGCCGCGCGTGCTCTCGCTCGCCTCGCTCGTCGGCGGTGCGACAGGCGCACAAACCGGGCATCACGTGCGCTTGGAAGTCGACATCGGACCGGATGGTGACGTCTTGAACGTCCGCGTCGTCATCTCGTCAGGTGATGCGGCGCTCGACGCGGCCGCCGTCGACGCTGCGCGCAAATCCACGTACCGCGCAGCGACGCTCAACGGCCTGCCGGTGCATGGCACGGTCACGCTCGATTTTCCCCAGACGACCGCAACCACGACGTGATCTCGGTCGAGGCCTCGCCCAAAGACCGCATCATCGCCCGCGCCAAAGAGATCGGCTTCGATCTCGTCGGCATCGCGAGCGCGCAGCCGTTCACGGACACGGAACACGTGTTCAAACGGCGTGTCGCCGAGGGGCTGCTCGCCAATTGGAATTATCCCGACCAGACCGTCGAACGCGCTTGCCGGCCGGCGGACGCCCTATCGGGCGCCAAGTCGATCGTCTGCACTGCCACCGCATACCTGACCGAATACGAGCCCTACGATCCGGATGCACCCGGCCTGCGCGGCGCGATCTCCAGCCACGCCTGGGGCAGCGATTACCATCGCACGATCGGCGCGCGTTTGCGCGCGCTGGCGGCGTTCATCAGCGTGGAGTTTCCGGGCGAACGGTGCATGCCGTGCGTCGACACCGGACCGCTCGTGGATCGGGCCGCCGCCGTGCGGGCGGGCATCGGCTGGTTCGGCAAGAACGCCAACGTGTTGACCCGCGATTTCGGCTCGTGGGTTCTGCTGGGAGAAGTGATCACGACGCTTGAGCTGCCGCCGGACGAGCCGCTCGCCAAGTCGTGCGGCCAGTGCGTGGAGTGCATCGCGCGCTGCCCGACCGGCGCGATCGGTCCTGACGGCAGCGTCGACGGCACGCGTTGCATCTCCGATCTGACGCAGCTGCGCACGCCGATCCCGCGCGGTCTTCGTCCGGCGATCGGCAACCGCTTGTGGGGCTGCGATGACTGCCAAACGGTCTGCCCGGTCAACCAACGCAAGGAGCTTGCGGCCAAGAGCGCGGCGCGACCCGAGTTCGCGCCGTTGCCGCACATCGGGCCGTCCATGGATCTGCCTTCCGTGTTGCGCATGACCACGTCGCAATTCCGCGCGTGGTTCGGGCCTACGTCTATGGCGTGGCGCGGCAAAGGCGTGCTCCAGCGCAACGCCGCGGTGGCTCTTGGCAACTCGCGCGATCCGGCAGCCATCCCGCCGCTCATCGAGGCGCTGGCGGACCGTAAGCCGCTGGTTCGCGGCCACGCGGGTTGGGCGCTCGGCAACCTGCACGCCGTTTGTGAGGGCGATCTCGTAGAGCGCACGAGGGCGGCGCTGCTTCGCGCCGTGGACGCCGAGCCCGATGCGTGGGCGCGCGAGGAGATGATGCTGGCCTTACAGCAGCTCGACGACCAACGCCAAGAAAGCGCCTGAGGGCGCCCGCACCGACACGTCGCAGCGCGCCGTGGCCGGCGTCTCGTCCGGGTTGACCTCGACGACGAACGCGCCGTTCTCGCGCGCGACGTCGACGAGCCCGGCCGCAGGATAGACGATCGCCGAGGTGCCGGCGACGATGAACACCTCCGCGTTGGCGGCCGCCTCCCGCGCCCGCTCGTAGGCGCCCGGCGGCAACGCCTCGCCGAACCACACCACGTTGGGCCGCAACAGGCCGCCGCACTCGCAGTGCGGAGGCACCGGGCCTTCCAGCGGCGTGTCCACGCTGCGCGCGCAGCTTGCGCAGCGGGAGGTGCGGACGTCGCCATGCAGCTCGATCACGTCTTTCGAGCCGGCGCGCAGATGCAGGCCATCCACGTTCTGCGTGATCACGCAGAACGATGGGATGCGGTGCTCGAGCTGGGCGAGGGCGAGATGCCCCGGGTTAGGTGCAGCAGCGCTATGCGCGCGCAGTCGCTCGCGATACCATTCCCACACGAGCGCGGGATCGCGGGCAAAGGCCTCTGGGGTCGCAAGCGACATCGGGTCGCGATCGCGCCACAGCGCGCGCGTGCCGCTGCGAAACGTCGGCAAGCCGCTCTCCACGGACATGCCGGCGCCCGAGAGCGCGGCCGCTCGGGCGGCCAATCGCAGCCGGGCAGCGACCCCTTGTGCTTGTGCCTGAAAAGACATTGGCGCCCGTTACGATGGAGGCAGTCGTTGCGCCTGGCGTGGGCGAAGAGGGGCCGCCCCTACCCCTATCTTTTCGGAGTGCGCACATCATGAATCTCGGAGCCCTCGAAATCACGTTTTGCGGCCATGCCGCGTTCTCGTTCAAGACGCCGTCGGGCAAACACGTCATCGTCGATCCGTGGCTGGAGCAAAACCCCGCCTGCCCGCCGCGCCTCAAGAATCCGGCTAAGGTGGACACGCTGTTGATCACGCACGGCCACTTCGATCACATCGCCGATGCGGTCGGCATCGCAAAGAAGCACGACGCGACCTGCATCGCGATCCACGAGACCGTCCTCTGGCTGGGCAAGAAAGGCGTGAACAAGCTGATCGGCATGAACAAGGGCGGGACTGTCGAGCACGACGGCATGAAGGTGACCATGGTCCACGCGGAGCACAGCTGCGGCATCCAGGACGGAGACCAGGTGATCTACGGCGGCGAGGCGTGCGGCTACGTCATCACCTTTGAGAACGGTGTCAAAGTGTATCATGCCGGCGACACGTGCGTGCACAGCGACATGACGATCGTCGGCGAGCTCTACAAGCCCGACATCGCGCTGCTGCCCATCGGCGATCTTTATACCATGGATCCCCTGCAGGGCGCGTACGCGATCCGCCTGCTCGGTACCAAGGTCATCGTACCGATGCACTACGGCACGTTCCCGCAGCTCACCGGCACGCCGGCCCGGCTGCGCGAGCTCACCAAAGACATCCCCGGGCTGCACATCGTCGACCTCAAGCCGGGCGAAACACTGACCGGCGAGCTCAATCGCCTGGCGCTCGCGTGAGGGCGCGCTAGGCGACCTTCACGACGATCTTGCCGACCAACTTGCCGATCGCGTCAGCGCGGTCGGCGCTGTTGCTCAAGTGCCGGTAGATCTCGCGCAGCTTGAAGATGCGTTGGACATCGGTGGTCTTGAACAGATCGGCCAGGGTGCGCCGGTACATATCTTCCACCACATCTTCTGCGCTGCTCGCGTCGGCCGCGCGCTGTGCGCTGCGCGTCTGATCGTCCTCGAGGGCCGCGATCGCTTCGTGGATCGCGTCAGTAGCGCCCGAGATCACTTTGACCATCTCGACCATCGCCGGCGTCGGTTCGACGTCGAACAGCGTGATCTCGCGAGCGGCGTTGTCCAGATACGCGATCATGTCGTCGAACGCCAAGGCGAGATTGTAGATATCTTGGCGGTCGAACGGAGTGACGAACGTGTCGGTCAGTGCGGCGATGGTCTGCCTGAGGATGTCGTGGCTTTGCTGCGTTAGCTGCGAGACACGCGCGATGGCAGCCGGGTCAGGCCGCTCGACGTAGCGTTCGAGCGCCTGCGCGGCCTGGAGCATCACCTCGGAGTGCTGGCTCAACAGGCTTGCGAACAGCTTCTGCTTGCGGGCAGTGAACATATCGGACAGCCACATCATGGAGCACTCACCCTTTCGGCCGCGCGTCCGGCCGACGCGTTCATTTTACCCAGCGCACGACGAGGCCCGCCAACGTGCCGAGCGCGAACGCGACCGGCATCGTGATGAGCCATGCGCCGATGAGCTTGGCCACCACCTGCCAGTGCACGCGCCGCGGCCTGGCGACTGCGCCGACGCCCACGATCGCGCTGGCGGTCGTCTCGGTGGTGGACAGCGGAGCGCCGACAAACGACGCGCCCATCACCGTGGCACCGGCGGCCGCCTGGAATGCAAGCGCGTGCTCGGGTCTGATGGTGAACAGTTTGCCGCCCACCGTCTTGGCCACGCGCATGCCCCCGACCGCAAGGCCGCCCCCGAATGCGGCGATCGCAGCGCCGATCGCCCACAGCGGCACGTGGAACGCCTGGCCGGCGATCTGCGGGGCGACGGCGGCCGCCATCAGCCCCATCATCTTCTCTGCATCGTTGGCGCCATACCCGAGCGCCTGCAGGGCGACGGTGCCGTACTGCAGGTTCATCAGCCGGTCGCCGGTCGCGCGCGACACAGGCCGTAAGAGCAGCCGTAAGAGCGCAAACGCGAGCGCGCCCATCACGAAGCCCGCAAGCCCCGATCCAAACGCGCTGGCGACGACCTTGACGACCCCTGGCCAGTGGACAAGGTGCATGTCCCCGCCGGTGATGAGCGAGCCGACCATCGCGCTCACCAACGAGAGCGACATCATGGTCGGCAACCGCATGGCATATGCGAGCAGCACGGCGGCAAGCGAGGCGGCGATGGCGGCCAGGAGCAACGGCATTCCGGCCTTCGCGTAGTCGGCGATCCCCGTGCCCAACGTCGCCGCGACGGCCGTGCCGAATACGAGCGGCCCGACGAACGCGAACACGACGATGAGCACGAAGGCGGTGGGAACAGGAATCGTACGGCTCGAGGCCGCCGCCGCCAGCAGGTTCCCTCCGTCGTTGAACCCGGCGACGACATTGAAGGCAAGCGCTGTGACCACGATCGCGATGACGAGCCCGTCGTGCGTCGCGTGTCCTCCTTTACAGGATGCTCTTGCCGAGGGCCGAGCAGATCAGCTCGACGGCGATGGAGGCGGTGCGGTTGTGCTCGTCGAGCACGGGGTTGACTTCCGCGACTTCGAGCGAATCAGCGCACCCGCTTTGCGCGATCATCTCCATCGCCAAATGCGCTTCGCGGTAGGTGAGACCGCCCGGCACGGGGGTCCCGGTGCCCGGCGCGAGGGCAGGGTCGAGCGAATCGACATCCAGACTGACGTGCACGCTGCGCGGCCCGCGGCACGCGATCGTCAACGCTTGCTCGATGACCTTGCCGATGCCGTAACGGTCGATATCGCTCATGGTGAAGCAGGTGAAGCCGCGATCGCGCAGCGCTTTGCGTTCGCCAGGGTCAAGATCGCGCAGGCCGACGAAGACGCAGCGCGTGGCGTCGAGCGAAGGCGCTGGGAACTTCGCCGCCGGGAACAGCTCTGGCGCGTCGCCCATCGCGATCGCGACGGACATGCCATGGAGGTTGCCGGTCGGGCTGGTCGCAGGCGTGTTCAGATCTGCATGCGCGTCGATCCAGATGACGCCGCGCGGGCCGCTCACGCGGGCAAGGCCTGCGAGCACGCCGATGGCCATCGAATGATCGCCGCCGATCACCACGGGGAAATGGCCTTCCCGCGCGGAGCGCTCGACCGTATCGGCGATATGCTCGCTCGCCGTCAGGATCGCCTGGACGTGTCGCGGCCGGCTTGGGCCTCCCCCGGACGTGTCGCTCGATTCGGGCACCACGACATTGCCTTGATCGTGGACGGAAAGACCCAGCCGTTGCAAGCTCTCCACCAGACCGGCCTCGCGCACGGCGTCGGGCCCGAGGCGCACGCCATGCCTACCGGCGCCATAATCTATCGGAACGCCGATAACATCGATATCGAGCATCGGGCTGTCGGTTCGTGACCCAGGCCCCGATTCATGCCATTCTGAAGGCGCGGGCAGCCGGTGAGGTAAAACGATGACGTCAATGCGTCTTGCATCTTTCGCGATGCTGATCGCCGCTGCGCTTGTCGCGGCGGGCAGCAGCGTGTCGAGCGGCCTCGTGCTCGCGGTCGACGATAACGCGCGGCCGGCGCTTGAAGCGCGTTTGCAGGCGCTGGCACCGCAGCTGCGCCGGTTGGCGAACGACACGCCTGGATTGGTGGCGATCACCGTCTCCGACGCGCAAGGCCAAACGCCGATCGACATCAACGGCGACGAGAATCTTCCAGCTGCGAGCGTGATCAAAGTCGCGGTGATGGTCGAAGTGATGCGGCAGGTATGGCTCGGCCGTTTCGGCCTCGAGCGCCAAGTGACGCTGCTTCCACAAGACCGCGATTGCGGCTCTGGCGCTTTGTGCGATATGGACGCCGGGATGCGGTTCTCCGTGCTCAATCTCGCGCGCATCATGATCGCCAATAGCGACAACACGGCGACCAATATGCTTATCCGCCTCGTCGGGCGCCAGAACATCAATGAGACGATGGCCGGCCTCGGCCTGAGCCAGACGCGCCTCGGCGACAGCATCCATGCAAGCGAGAGCAGCATCCGAACGCTGCGCACCAGCACCAATGACATGATGCGTCTGCTGTCGATGATCGCCCAGCGGCGGCTCGTGAACGAGGCGGCCAGCGATCTCATGCTCTCGATATTGGCAGAGCAGCGGCACAACGAGCTGCTGCCCAAGCCTCTTCCGAAGGGCCTGGTGGTGGCCCACAAGACGGGCACGCTGCACGATACGCTAAACGACGTAGGCATCGTCGATCTCGAGGGATCGCCCTACATCATCTGCGTGATCACGACCCACCTCGAGGATCTCGATGACGGGGCCCGCTTCATCCGCCGTGCCTCGAGAGCGACCTACCAAGCGTTCGTCGCGGCGGAAGCTGAAAGCGCCGCCGCTCAGGCGTCCCCCAGTCCCTCGTCGGAAGACGTTCCGCAAGAGCCGGACCCCTCGCCCTCGCCGTAATTATCCACAGTACATAGGCCGTCGAACACGTGTGCGTGATGAGCGTCATACTGTGTTAGCCGCGTCACAAATCCGAGGGGATGTGGGTCACATGTTCGATATACTTATACACAGGGACCGCGACCCCGGGTAACGCTCGTGCAAACTTCGATTTCTGGGGCGGCGGATATCCCGCGAAAGGTTCCGGTGAGCGTCATGGCTTTGGCAGGGCAGGCGCAATTCGATCGGGTTTCGGGTACAGGGCTCGTCCGAGAGCACGCCTCGTGGCGGACGGCAGCTAAGCACTTCTATAATGCTTCACTCTTCGTCGCCGCCGCGGCTCTCGTTGTTTTCGTTCCGCTGCACCTCGAGTACACGATTTCTGCGTATCTCGCGGTGGCAGTCGTTGGTGTGTTCCTCGTCCTAAACGAACGGCCGCAAGACGGATTCCAAGGCGGGCACGTACCGCTTACAGCGATTCAGGCGGCGGCAGTGGCAGCAATCGGCGGCTGGGCTTTGCCGCTGGGCGTCATCACATGGTCCGTCGTGCACGCGCAACTGCTTCGGAAGGGTAGGCCGCTTCCGACGTTTGTCAGCGGTCTTGCCGGACAGCTTGGCATGACGACCTTTGTGACCTATGCCATGTTAGCAATATATGCCGGCACGCATGCAGCCACCGTGGCTCTTCCCATCGTTTCAGCGCTGGTAATGTTGCTGGGCATCATAGCGATGGGTATGGTCGGGCAAACCCTTAATAACGCGTTTGTCGCCGCCGGATTAGTGATCCTCGGCGAGCCCGTGTCCTTCGTGCGGTACTGGCGCGCCGGCTTCGTCGCTTCGCTGTGGGCGTATCTCCTCGTGGGGATGTACGCGTTCGCCGGCATCCTCGGAGCCATCGTGTTCTATTACGTGGTGGCGCACACGCGGATGTTCGAGCGCATCATCCAGGCCGCGGCGGCTCGAGACGAGCGCGACTTCGTGACGAATCAATTCCACGAGATGATTCGGGACTTCATGGGGTTGCTTAGTCCCCAGGACGCCGAGTTTGCGGCTGACGTCCGATACCTATCGCTCCAGCTGGGCCGGAAGATCGGCATGCCCAAGACCGATCTCGAGAAGCTGGGTTGGGCCGCAGAATTCCATGAAATAGGGAAATGCAAGCTGTCGGCTGACGTTAGGGAGGGCAAAAATCTAACGCCCGCTCAGCAGGGCGAGGCCCTGCGTTATCCGATGCTCGGAGCAGATGTCTTACGGAAGGCTTCGAAGGTGATTCCGGAAGAGGTTGCCTACGCAGTTCAGCATCAGTGCGAGGCCTTTGATGGCAGTGGTTATCCGCACGCCATGAGGGGGACGAATATCCCCCTTATGTCTCGCATTATCGCGATTTCCCGCGACTATGCGCGTCTCCTGACCGGCCATGCCGGCACCGAGCCACTTCCAAAGCAAACAGCGCTAACCACGCTGCAAGCTCGCGCCGGCAGCCAATACGACCCCTCCCTCGTCGACCTCTTATACCGTGAGATCGCGTAAGGGGCAGGTGGAACTATCTATTGATCAGCTGGTCCTGGATATGCGCGCCGCTGTTGATCATCTGATCTTGGGCATTCATCCCACTGTTGATCATCTGATCGAGCATGTGCGCAGCCCATTGCATGAGCATGCTGAGATGATACGAAAAGGCGTGGAACTCACTGCCGAAATGCATGACTAGCCTCCAAGCGGTCTGTTAACTCGGAGAGCGAGACCACACGCCTCAGATCGCACCGCCACTGCCAGGCGGTGCGGTCGCTCTTTTATCGACTACCCAAGGCTAAGAATGTGGAATCAGCCCCCCAAGTGTCCTTGAACGATACCACTTCGAACCGCGCTCTGGATATGTTCTGCCAAACATTTTCCATAAGAGTGATCCGCGACTCGCGGTAGCCTTCGTTCGTTACAGCGCCCACTCGACGTGTGACGCTGGTCACACTCCGTTATAGGAGCCCGCACAGGCTCCTTCTTGGGGTCTCGGGACAGGAATAGGGTAGCTATTACGAGGCTGCGGCCTTTTCCGTCTGGTGGAGTTTGGCTGCTCCGGTATCGTACGCTGGCGTCAACCAGTGGCGATAACCGGGCAGTTCGCCCATGACCGCCTTGCGGTAGAGCTCGCGAAGGGCGGCGGTCTTGGTGCCGACCTTGCCGCGGCCGACCGGGCGGTGATCGACCTCGATGACCGGGGCTACCTCGACCGCCGTGCCCACGAGGAACACCTCGTCGGCCACATACAGCTCGCTCCGATCGATGCTGCGCTCGAGCACCTCGATGTTCAGCTCGCGCTGGCAAAGATCGATGATGGTGCGCCGCGTGATGCCTTCGAGAATCCCGTCGCTCACAGGCGGGGTGATGGCGATCCCATTCCGGACGATAAAGATGTTCTGCGCGCTGCCTTCCGCGACGTGGCCTTCGCTGTTGAGCATAATGGCCTCGTCGAAACCGTTGGAGACCGCTTCGGTCTTGGCCAACGCCGAGTTGACGTAGACTCCGGTCAACTTGGCCCGCGCCGGCGCGACGTTGTCATCGATGCGCCGCCATGACGAAATGCAGGCCCGCAAGCCGGCTGACGAGTCGAAATAAGCCTTATGCGGCACGGCGGTGATGGTGAATTCATGGCTGACCTTGTGCAGCCTCACCCCGATCTCTTCCGCGCTCTTGTAGACGAGCGGCCGGACGTAGAGATCCTGGCGGAAGTTGTTTGCGCGCGCCAATTCGGCCGTGCGAGCGCACAAGCGCTCAGGCGATTCGGTCAGCTCCATCATGAGCAGCTTGGCCGAATCGGCCAGGCGTTCGTAGTGTTCGAGCAGCCGGAAGAAGTAGAGCTGGTTCGCTTTGGCGTTCCAATAACCGCGGATGCCCTCAAAGCAGCCGGTGCCGTAGTTCAGGCCGTGGGCGAGAATCCCGACCTTCGTCTCGGCGTACGGCACCAGCGTGCCGCCACGGTAGACGATGAGTTTGTCCAGATCCATTCCGTGCTCTCTCCTTGGCGCAGCCTCGAACGACTTTCCGCACAGCGCCGGCGCTGACCTCGCTCCACCAAGATCACGGCGGCAGCGGGTGGTACG